>Ga0214471_10000702_pt1 | contig 27524 bp, 26 predicted proteins | sample RVTome_5_FD_207665 | JGI IMG/M metagenome (GOLD analysis project Ga0214471, IMG submission 207665) | Soil microbial communities from uranium-contaminated site in the Upper Colorado River Basin, Wyoming, United States - RVT142D155 | ecosystem: Environmental > Terrestrial > Soil > Contaminated >... | reverse complement strand
GCCGTGAAGCAGGCGCTGCCGGTGCAGTCGCCGACGTCCGTGACGTCGCCGGCCCCGGCTGGGGTGTCCCAGGTGAGGGTGCCGCTGCCGTCCGTCCGGAGGAACTGGTCCGCGCCGCCGTCATCCGGGGGAAGGACGTAGGCGATATCAGCGGCCTGCGTGGCGTCGGTGCCGAACGTGACGGTATAGTCCGTCACGCCGGCCTCGTTGAACAGCACCAGCGAGCCGTCCGTGCCATTGGCGCCGACTTGGAAGCTGCCGGTTGAAGTCAGGCGGGCCATCTCGCTGACCGTCCCGAGCTTGGCCAGGGAGAGCACGAAATCGGCCGCCTCGCTGCCGGCGGTCGCATCGGTGAGGACGGCGTCCAGGGAGGAGCGCTCTCCGGAGAAACCGGTGTCGCTCTCGATGTCGAAGGTGAGGCCCGCGCCGATGCCGGCCGCGGCGACGCCGGTCGTCTCCCGAGTGAACGTCGCGACATCGACAACCGTATTCACGCTGGCCGGCACCGTGCGGGCCTCGATGGGAGTGCCGGGCGCATTGGTGCCGATCCCCAGCCGGTCACTGGCGTCATCCCAGAAGAAGTTCGTGTTGTCCTGAGCCACCGCGGAGCCGCTGGAGAACAGGACGGATCCTGCGGTGAGCGGTCCGGCCGTATTCGTGCCTCCATTCGCGATGGGGAGGACGCCGGACACATCGCTGCCGAGCGCGACGGCACCCGACTGGATGGTCGTGGCGCCGTTGGCCGCGATCAGGACGTCGCCCGTCATGTTGACGTTCTGGAACTCGCCGGTCCCGTTATCGAACAGGAGCAGCTGGGCATCCGCGGGACCGGAGACGGTGACGTCGCTCAGATCGCTCAGCGCGACGCTGCCGAGGTCCACGTCGATCTCGTTATTCCCGGCATCGTCCGAGACGATCACCTTGGCGCTGCCGGTGTTGATGGTCCTGAACTCGAGGTTCACGCCGGTCTTCTGGATGAACACCCCCACGCCGCCGGCGCCTTCGTTCGAGGCGGTATTGGCCTCGCCGATTCCCGCCCCGTCTCCGGCCGCGACCCAGGCGGCGCCGGTGTCCAGACAGAGGTTGACGGTGGTGCCGCCTCCGGCGGAGCAGTCGTCGTCGTCCGCGCCGTCCGTGACCATAAACACGCGGCCGGCCGTGCCCGCGGCCGGGAGGCCGGCGACGAGGCCGTTCTGGACTTCGATCGTGCCGGCACCGAAGTCCCACGCTCCGGTCGTGGCGACGCTCGCCGTCGTATCGAACCCGACTTGGTCTCCGGCCAGCGTGATGGGGCTGGCGGCCGTGAGATTGGTGTCCGTCGAAATGTCCACCGCGCCGGCTTGGATCGTCGCCACGCCGGCGGCGGTGATCAGCACGTCGCCGGTCAAGTTCACGTTCTCGAAGCGGGAGTCGGCAAAGTCATAGACCAGGAGCTGCGCATTCGCGGGGCCGGAGACAGCGACGTCGCTCAGGTCATCGAGCGCGACCGTGCCGAGGCCGATGTCGATCTCGCTGTTGCCCGCGTCGAGCGCCACAGTGATCGCGGAACTGGCGGCGTTCACGCCGCGAAACTGCAGGTCGACTCCGGCCTTCTGCTCGAAGACGCCCACGCCCCCCGCGTTCACATTGCTCGCCGTATTCGCCTCGCCGCCCCCGCTCTGGAGCACCCAGGCATCGCCGGGCGATTCGCAGGCGTAGAATTGCTGGCCGGTGGCGGCGTCGGTGTCGATGAAGATGTCGCCGGTCTCGCACGATGCGGGCAGGGTAATCGCGTTCGGCGCCTGGAACACCCCGCCTCCGAAGTCCCAATCTCCGGTCATGACGAGGCTCGAGGTGGTGTCGATCGCGAGGGACAGCGCCGCCGCCTCGGAGCCGCCGTCGCCGCCGGTGATGCCGGCGCCGTTTGAAATCGACGCGACGTAGTCGCCGGTCGTGTCGGCCATCAGGGCGACGCTGTCGGCGGCAATATCGGGATTGGGGTAGGTCCCGGTCAGGTCGCCTCCGGCGCTGGTGGCGGAGGTGAGCACGACGCCTGTCTCGGCGGGCAGGGTGATCGTGAAGTTTCCGACCGGGTCGGCCGACGTGAGCGCGATGTCGGACCCGTCCGGCGTCGCCCCTTCGAAGTAGAGCGTGGTCCCGGTTCCGGCGGCCGTGAAGCAGGCGCTGCCGGTGCAGTCTCCGACGTCGGTGACGTCCCCGGCCCCGGTTGGGGTGGCCCACGTGAGCATGCCGCTCCCATCGGTCTGCAGGAATTGGTCTACGCCGCCGTCCGTCGGCGGAAGGACATACGCGATATCAGCGGCCTGCGCCGCGTCGGTGGTGAAGGACACGGTGTAGTCCGTCACTCCGGCTTCATTGAACAACACGAGCGACCCGTCGGTCCCGTTGGCGCCGATCTGCACGCTGCCGGCGGAGGCGAGGCGCATCAGCTCCGTCACGGCGCCGGCCTGCGCCAGCGACACCACCAGGTCGGCGTCCTCGGTTCCGCTCACCGTGTCCGTCAGGACCGCGTCGATCGACGCGCGCTCGGCGGTCGTGCCGAGGTCGTTGACGACCTGAAAGATCATGCCCGCGCCGATGCCGGCCGCCGCCGTGCCCGTCGTGTCCTTGGTCAGCGAGAACAGGTCGACCACGGCGTCGTCCGTCGCGCTGTTGTCGAGGACCTCCAGCGCCAGGAGCGGGTTCGGCGTGCCGATGCCGACGAAGGCGTCGAGGATATTCACCTCATCCGGCGTGCCGGCGTCGAACTCGATCCGACCCGCGGCGGCGCCGAGCCCCAGCCACTGCCCGTCGGCGGTGCCGTCGGCGAAGACGTCGCCGGTCGTCATGGAGCCGACGGCGGTGATGTCGCCCGTGCCCCCGAAGTCCGCCGCGCAGTCCCAGGTGTCGGTGTCTTCTTCCCACTTGAGGATCTGCCCGTCGCCGCAGCCCTGGAGGAGGGTCAGCCCGTTCTGGGCGGCCGTCCCGCCGGCGATGATCTCAAGACCGGCCGCATTCGTGGTGGTGGCGGACGCGGTATCCTGCGCCGTGGTCTTGAGGTTCAGCGCGAGGTCGTTGGCGTTCACGGTGATCGACGCATCGCCGGCGACCACGTCAAACGTCCGGTTCGCAGACAAGTCCCCGCCGCCGGTCAACCCGGCGCCTGCGGTCAGCGTGCGGGTCTCGAGCACGACGGGCGTGCCGCCCTGCTGGAGCGTGCCCGCCGACACGTTGATCACACCATCCGCGAACGTGATTTGGGGATCGGTCGCGCCCCCGGCGTCGAACGTCCAGGTGCGCGAGGCGTTGTCGAGCCAGGTTGCGGTGCCGATTTCTGCCGGCGCGAACCGCAGCGCGCCCGCGGAGATGCCGAGGCCGGTTCCGTCAAGGTCGGTGACCGAGGTCGCGTCGACCGCCAGGTAGACCGTGGAGGCGGAGGCCAGGTCCGGCAGGGTGAAGGTCGCGCTGGCGACCGTCGGATCGTCGCTGGTGAGGATGTTCTCGAAGCCGTCCGCGGTCGCCCCCTCGAAATAGAGGGTATTGCCGGTCCCGGCGGCGGTGAAGCATGCGCCACCCGAACAGTCGCCGACATCGGTGATGTCGCCGGTCCCTCCCTGGAGCACCCAGGTGTCGCCCGGGGATTCGCAGACGTAGAGCTGCTGGCCCGAGACCGCGTCGCTGTCCACGTAGACATCGCCGACCTCGCAGGTGATCGGGAGCGTGATCGCGTTCGGAAGCTGCAGGAGCCCGGCGCCGAAGTCCCAGTCCCCGCTGAGCGTGAGATTCGCCGTCGTGTCGATGGCAAGCGTGAGCGCCGCCCCCTCGGAGCCGGCGCCGCCGCCCGTGATGCCGGCGCCGTTCGCGATCGAGGCGACGTAGTCGCCGGTCGTGTCCGTGCCGAGTTCGACGGCGTTCGGCTGGATCGCCGTCACGCCGGCGCCGGTGATCGCCACGTCGCCGCTCATAGCGGCGTTTTCATACCGGTTGTCCGTGACTCCGTCGTAGAGGAGCAGGTGGCCGTCGGCGGCCGCGGCGATGGCGACGTCATTCAGGTCATCGAGCATGACGGTGCCGAGCCCGATGTCGATCTCATTGTTGGCGGCGTCGTTCGTGACCGTGATGGCGGGACTGCCCGCATTGATCCCGCGGAACTGGAGATCCACGCCGACCTTTGCGTCGAAGACCCCGACGCCGCCCACATTGACGTTCGAAGCCGTATTCGCTTCGCCGCCGCCGATGCCCGCCAACAGGTCCACGTATCCGCTGCCGTCTTCCGACACGCGGAACGTATTCGTCGTGGAATCGAAATAGATGCGGCCGGTTCCCGCGTCGCTCACGGCTGGCGCGGCCATGCCATCGATGACCAGTGAGCCGACCAGCTCAAGGTCCAACCCGGCGCCCCCGGCTGGTCTGATGGTGACGTCCGTGCCGGGCGCCGACTCGACGATACCCGTGAAGACCGTGCCCCAGCCGAGGGTTGCGGAGCCGAGATTGTGCGCGGCGGCGGTCCGTGGCACGAGCGAGGAGACAAATCGGCCCCCGACGGTGAGGTCATCCGTGGTGGAGGTGCCGAGCGTGACGGCTCGGTTGAGGAAGGTCGCGCCGTTGACGGTCAGCACGTTCTCGAAGAGCCCGTCGCCCTCGGTCTCCAGGTTGCCCGTGATGAACAGATCGTCGTTCGAATCCGCGATGTCGCGGTTCAGGTCCGGGATGTCGCCGATTTGCGTGACGCCGCCCTCGCCCGGCGTGATGACGAGGTCCTCATTGCTGCCGGTCGTGATATCGACCGGGACATCCTCGAACAAGAGCTGTCCGGCGGAGGCCTGGGCGGGGCCGAGCATGGCGGTGAGCACGGCGGCGGCGAGGGCCCGCAGGCACAGCCGCCCGCCGGCTTTTTGAAGTCCTTCAGAAAGCGGAGAGACTCCGTGCGCCGGGTTGACCGACGCCCACCGCTGGCCAGGTCCGACGTTCGGGCTTTCGCAAGCGCCCTCGGTGCCTGCGACGGCCCGGAGCACCGCACCTCGTGTCCGGCTGGCCATGGCTCGCCTCCCGCGTTCTCGGGCCGTCCTCCGGCCCCGAGCTCTCAGTTGCCTCATTCGAGCAGAATCAACACGCTGGGTTCCGTCGGAATGACCTCTTCGGTATTCATCAGCGATCCGTGCAGGACAATCGTGCCGGCGCCACGCAGGACGACGGTGCCGTCCTTGCGGATCTTGATGGCCGGGTCGGTGTTCTGGGGCGGGGTGATCGTCCCGTACACGAACATCTCCATTGTGAAGCTGCTGACGGCCTTGCCGCCAACGGTGATCGAGGCGGCGGAGAAGTCGGCGCTGGTCATGACGTCGATACCGGCCTTATCCAGCATGACCGAGTCAATGCCGCCCGGCACCCCGGCCATGAACCAGTTCTGCGGGTCGTGCCAGGTGGTGCCGTCCCCGGTGCCGGAGAAGACTTTCTCCGAGGCGGAGGCGGCCGGAGCGAAGGACGCGCACAGGCACGCGGCCAGTGCGGCGGCGCCGATCAGGCGCGGACTCGTGCGATCAACGTGCACGCGGCGCCGCTCGGCGGACGCCGTTCGGCGTCGGCATGCTGCAGGTTGGAGCCAGTGCCCGATCATGCTCACGATGTCATGTCCCCCCGGTTCCCCCAGACAAGAAAAACGCCCCCCGATGCGGGAAGGCGTCATCCGTCTCGACCCTGCGTACTGGCAACCCGGCTGTCCCACCCGGCAGGATCGGTATCAGATACCCGTTTGAAATTGGTATCTGATACCGATCCTGCCGGGTAGGGACCCGTGGCTTTGCCCCCCGGTGCGTGCGCCGGGGGATCCCAGACGGGACGTCCTACCCTCTCGGGTAGTTTGCCTCCTTCCAGCCGCGAGGCAGGAAGGCTCCCGCCCTGAGGCGGGATTGAGCAGTACCCTGATTGTCCGATCCGGGCGCCGGCGGCTCCCACCCGGAGAACCCGCCGCACCCTGTTATAACTATACATGAGAATGATAATGCCCACCCTCCACCCCGGCACGGAGGTGCCAGGTATGCCCACCCTCGAACTGCGTCGAAATCAATTCTGGCCCACGAGAAGCTGGAGGCTGGACGCTGGAATGATCGGTCGATTATTCCAGCTTCCAGCATCAGGCCATACGATGTTCGCCACCCGTTCAAGCTTCTGAATTGTCTTTGTGATGTCAGGGGCGAATGAAGCAGGCCGCCCCCCGAATGTCCATTTTGGTCACGGCCAGGGTCACCGGATCGCCCTCGACCATGACCGCATCATCGATGTCGGAATCGTCGTCGTAATCAAAATTGCCGTCCTGGCCGAGCGCCAGGAGGTCCAGGCCGTCACCGGGATCGGTTCTGGGCCGTTCGGTCAGGACGGGGTGGCCGGGGGGATACTCGACCCTGATCTGGCCGATGACCGGGCGCGTCTTGATGAACTCTTCGAAGGTGATCGTCACCCGGTAGATTTGTCCGGTCTTCGGTCTGAGCTCGAGCTGCAGGATGTCTTCGCTGCTCAGGCCCGACAGGTTCGTGAGCAGGAACGAGGCGATCGTGCGGCTGTCCGGCACCGAGACCCTGAGCCCTTCCCGCAGCAGCACCAGGCCGCTTTGCCGCGCGCTGTTTCTCAGCATCACCATGCCGGGAAGCGTCAGCGCCTGGCCCTCGACCTCGCCGGTGAGCTCAAGGCCGACGGCGGTGATGACCGGCAGGAGCGGGTCCGGGATGTCGGCCGCGCCCTCCGTGTCCGTCACCGGCGCGTTCGTGTGGTCGAAGTACCGGAACGCGCACTCCGTGATCGTGATGCCGAACGGATTGCGGCTCAAGGTCTCCCGGGAGCCGATCTGTTCCAGGATCACCGACCGGCTGCCACGGTCCCACCGGATGCTGGCCACGGCTTCTGGCACCCGGTCCGGGTCCGGATGGTAGACGAACCGGATGGTGCCGCCCGGCGCCAGCGGGCTGTGGGGGCGGAATCTGGGGTGTTCGGTGATGCTGTCCGGGTTTTCCCACGCGACGGTGATCGCCTGGAAGGACCGGCCGTCCGGCAGCCGGTATTCGACGGCTGGCAGGGCCGCCCCCGGCTTAAGATAGCCCTGGAGCTCGTAGGCGCCTCCGCCGGTGAGCACCGGGCGCTCCTCCACCCATGGGGACACGAAGGTGACCTCGTCCGCGTCCGCCTCGGTGATTTCGAGCGACGCCTGCAGGCCCGGCGTCCAGTCCGTGCCCGTGAGCATCGAGTCCATCAGCTCCGTCATGACCTGCTGGAGGGCGAGCTCGTTCTTGCTGTAGCGCCAGCTTTCGAAGGCGGCGTTGAGGCTGAAAAAGATCGCCCCGAGCACGATGACGGACAATGTGATCGCCGTCAGCACTTCGATCAGCGTGAATCCGGATCTGCTTTGCCCGCCGGCCTTCGCGGCGCCGCCGGGATTGCTTCGCGCTCGCGGCGAATCAGCACCGTCGGCTCGCCGCGGAAGGGCGGCATGACGGCTCATGGCTGATAGGGGCGCGGCGGCCCCCAGCTGCTTTCGGTCACCAGGGTGACCAGGCTGACGAGGGGCTCTTGCTCGACGTCGCGGCGCACCTCGACGATGACTTCGACCGGATCGGCCGCGGTCTTCACGCGGCGCTCGATCCGCCAGGCCTGCCCGTTGACCACGAGCGGAGGCGAAGCCGGAGGCGGCAGGGTCACCGTGCCCTGGGACGTGAGCTGGTGCAGGCTGATCCCCAGGTTCTTGACCCGCTCCATTTCCCTGCGGCAGAGGGCGAGCGCGGTCAGCATGTCCCTGGAGCTGGTGGTCGCGTCCATCGCGGTGGAAAAGAGCTGCATCGTCGGGACAAACAGCATGCCGAGCAAGGCGAGCGTGACCAGCACTTCGACATACGTGAAACCCCGTGCCAAATGCGAATCAACGAGATTCGCGAAACGCGCAACGCGTAACGCGTGACGTGGGATCTGTTTCCGGGTCGGAAGCTGGAGGCTAGAGGCTGGAAGCTGGAATGATCGGGTTGCGAGAACGCATGTTCCAGCTTCCCGCTTCCAGCTTCTAGCTTCAGACCTTCTCAGCAGGATGACGCTGTTTGCTGGCCGCTTGTTCCTTGTTCCTTGTTCCTTGTTGCTTGATGCTGTGTCGTGACGTGTCACGTGTCACCTGTCACTTGTCACGAATTTAGAGGAGATGGTACTTGACCTGAATGGTGCGCGAGATGCCGTGCACGGTGCCGGTGGCGGTGATCAGGCCGCTCGAGGGGTCGTGCTCGACCTCGTAGCGGCCTTCTCCGAGCGCGGTGGCGGGCAGCGCGGCGATGGTCGGCTCGCCGGTCGCGGCCGCCTGGCGCAGCTGGGAGACGGTTTTCGCGACGCCCGCCTCGGCCAAATAGAGCGCCTTGGCTCTTGAGACCTCCACGTCCGCCACCGTGCTGATGGAGGAGAAGAACAGCGCCAGCGTCGCGCCCATCAGGCTGATCGTGAAGAGCAGGATCAGCGCGCCCAACAGCAACGCTCCATTCCGGCCCTCAGGCTGATACCGACGCGTCGAGTCCAACGATTGCGAGTTCTGGCGTCGCCTCGGGCGCACTGGTCGGAAGCTAGAAGCTTGAAGCTGGAGGCTGGAACGATCGTTGCACGCCACGCCGTTTGCTCCAGCTTCCAGCGTCCAGCTTCCAGCCTCTCGGGAGGACATGACGGTGTTCGCTACCACTCGGATGGGACCTCGTCCTTGTAGTCGCCCCAGTTGGACTCGAGCGGGTCTGTCACGTCGATGACAATCTTGCCCCGGTCCCTGATGTAGGTCCAGCCGCCGTCGCCGATCAGCCCTTCCTTGAACGTCCGGTTCTCGATCGAGGCGTTGCCGCTCTTGTCGGAGACGAGCTCGCCCGGCAGCTGGTCGAGATACGGGCGCTCGACCCCCAGGTCGTTATACATGGTGGTCGTGAGCTCCTCCAGGCGGTCCGGGTACCGGCCCTCTTTGGCCCGGAAGAGCGTGACGCGCGTCCGGAGCGTGTTCAGGTTGGTCTTGGTGGTGGCGACGCGCGCTTCCGCGTCGAACCCGACGAAGTTCGGGATGATGGCCGCCGCCAGGATGGCGATAATCGAGATGACGATCAGCAGCTCCAACAGCGTGAATCCTCGATCGGAGGCGGGGGGCGCGGGGCGGGGGGCGCGGGGCGCGTTAGCCGTGCCAAATTCGGAATGCGGAATTCGGAATTCGGAATGGAGTGGTTTCGGATTGCGGATTGCGGATTGCGGATTGTCACGATCGGTCTTGTTCGGCATGGGCCCCTCTTGTTGCCTGTTGCTTGTCGCTTGTCGCTGCGCGGTTCGATTATTTCTTGAAGACATGGATCAACTGGAAGATCGGCAAGAGGACCGAGAGCGCGATGAAGCCGACGACGAGCCCCATCACGAGCAGGAGGATCGGCTCCAGCAGCGTCGTGAAGTTCCTGACGCTCAGGTCGATTTCCGGCTCGTAGAACCTGGCCACGTCGATGAGCATGTCGTCCAGCTGGCCGGAGCGCTCCCCGACCGTCACCAGCTGCACCATGAGGTGCGGGAACAACCCGCTTGCGGTGAGCGGTTCCGAGAGGCTCTTGCCTTCGGCGACCGCGAGGCGCGTCTGCTGGAGCGCGCGTCGGAACACGACGTTCGGGATGGTCTTCTCGGCGACGCTCAGCGCTTCCAGGAGGGGAACTCCCGTCTTGAGCATGCTGCCCAGCGTCCGCGTGATCTGCGCGACCATGACCTTCTGCCAGAGCGTGCCGAACACCGGCACTTTCAGGACCGCCCGGTCGAGCGTCCATCTCCCGCCGGAGGAGGCATAGTACTGGCGCACGCCCCAGATGGCGCCGGCGCCGGCCAGCAGCACCATCCACCAGTAATCCCGGATGGCGCCGCTGATCGAGAGCAGGATGCGGGTGGGGAGGGGCAGGACGACGTTGGACGCCTCGAAGACGCCGACGAATTTCGGCAGCACGCCGACGAGCAGGCCGATGACGACGATCAGGGCGAGCACGACCAGCACGACGGGATACACCAGGGCGGAGCGGATGCGCGAACGGGTCTCCAGCTCCTGCATGCCGAGCTGGGCCAGCCGCTCGAGCACCTGATCGAGGATCCCCGCGGTCTCTCCGACGCGGATCATGCTGATGAACAGCTCGGGAAACACCCCGGGATGCGCGCCGAGGGCGTCGGAGAAGCTCTCGCCGCCCTGGACGCGCCGGGCCACGTCGGTGAGCACCGTGTGGAGCCCCTGGGAGCGGGTCTGCTGGACGGCGCCGTCCAGGCCGCTGGCGAGCGGGATGCCTGCCCGGAGCAGCGACGCGAGCTCGCGGAACAGGATCAGCACGTCCTGCCGGTCAACCCGCCGGTGGCTCCCGGCGGGCGCGCTCCGCGCGGCGCCGCGCTCCTGCGGTTGAATCCGGATCGGATGGAACCCCTGGTGCCCGAGCGCGCCCGCGACCGCCCGCTCGTCCGCGCCTTCGAGCGTGCCGACGACCATGCGCCCGGACGCGTCCCGGGCCCAATAGGTGAAGCTGGGCATCAGGCCGATGCTCCGGACGGAGGCACGAGGACCGATTCGACGACAGGGCTTCGGAACGTGTGACGGGGCAGGCTCCGCGGCTGGCGCCCTGCTTCGCCCGTTTGGCTTCGCAGCGGCTGGCGCCCTGCTTCGCCCGCTGGGCTTCGCAGCGGCTTGCGCGGAACGGTCATGGACGTCCGAGCGGAGGCGAGAACCGCCTCAGCGGAGGGAGACCGATCACGTTACTGCGCAGGCAGAGACTGCTCATACCGCTTCTGCATCGATTGATTCTTCGAGCTTTGCTCTGGGCTCACCTCGTCCGGCGGCACCCAGACGGGCTTCGGAGGCGGGGTGAATTCGGCGTCCTTCTCCGGCGCCTCGCCGCTGCCCAGGCGGTCGATCGCGGAATCCATCAGCTCGAGGCGCGCGGGGTCCGTCTCCGGAGCCGCTGCGGCCGCCGGGTACGGCGCGGCGGACGCGCCGGGCCCCGGCGCCGGCTCGGCGGGCATGCGGGCCTCGGCCTGCTCCAGCAAGCGCTTGGCGCTCGGCACGAGGTCGCTCCGGGGGTATTGCTCGATCAGCCGCCTGAGATGCCGGGCCGCCTCGTCGCTCCGGTCGAACTGCTCCAGCTGAATCGTCGCCGCGCGCAGGAGCGCCACCGGCGCTTTCGGGCTCTCGGGGAAGTCGTACGCGATGCTTTCATAGAGGCGCATCGCCTGCTGCATGCGCTGCCACTCGGGCTTGCGTCGGCTCTCCAGGCCCTCGCCGCGCTCGAGACGGTCCGCGGTTTCAAAGAGCGTGCTGATGAGTCCCAGCCGCCCCGCCATCGGGACGTTCACGAACGCCACCTCCCGCTGGACGATGTCTTTGCCGAGTTTCGCGAGCTCCTCGCGCGAGCGGATGATGCTGGGGGTGATGAACACCGCCAGCTCCGTCTGGGTCTGGTCCTTGCTCCGGCTGCTGAACAGGTGCCGCAGGATGGGCACGCGCCCGAGCCACGGTACTTCGGACATCGTCCGGTTGTCCTCCTGCTTGATCAAGCCGGCGATGACGATGGTCTCGCCGGCCCGGATCCGAACGGTCGTGTCGGCCTCCCGCGTCGTGATGCGCGGCCCGGCGTCGAGCAGGCTGGCGACGGAGCTCACCTCCGGGTGGATGTACATCGTGATGTAGCCGTCCGTGTTGATGGTCGGCGTGACGCGCAGCGTCGTGCCGACGTCGATGAACTTGGTGGTCTCCGTGGTGCCGGTCGTGGTCTGCGTGCGCTCCTTGAACGGCACTTTCTCCCCGATTACGATGCGCGCCTCCTGGTTGTTCAGCACGGCGATCGAGGGGCTCGCGAGGAGGTTGGCCTTGCGGTCCTGGATGAGCGCGTCGAGCGTCGCCGTCACGCTGATGCCCTTGAGCGTCAGCGTGTCGAGCGTGAACTGGCCGCTGCTCAAGGTGCTGGAGGTGCCCGGCACGCGCACGGTGCCCTCCAGCTGCTCCTGGAACTGCGTGCTGCGGTCGAAGAGCCCCTTCGTCTGCCCGGCCGGCGCATAGTCGGCCCCCCAGGTCACGCCGATGTTGTGCAGGTCGGATGAGGTGATATCGACGATGCGGGCCTCGATCAGCACCTGCTGGGGGGCTTCATCGATCTGCTGCAGGAGCGATTTCACCTGCTCGATCTGCTTGGGAAAGTCCGTGAGCACGACGGCGTTCGAGACTTCGTCGATCCGGATGTCGCCCTTGTCGGACAGGAGCTTGCGGACCAGGTTCTGGGCGTCGGGTGCCTTGAGGTACTTGAGCCGCACGACCTCGCTGATGACGGCGTCGGGCTGCGCCTCGGCCGCGTTGATGTAGACGATATTGCCGCGCCGCGCGAACGCGAGATCGTTGGCCGACAAAATGGCCTGGAGCGCTTCGTCGATCGTGACGTTCTTCAGGCTGACGGTGACTTTGCCCTTCACATCGCTGGAGGTCACGAGGTTGAGATTGTAGGTGTAGGACAGCGAACGGAGGACATTCGAGAGGTCGGCATCGCGGTAGTCGAGGGTGACCAGCTCCTGCGGGGCCGGGTCGGCCATCTCCTGCGCGGCGGCCGCCGGCGCGCCGATCGGCGCGAGGCATGTGGCCAGCAGGGCGAACCCTGCCGCCTGCGCGAGCCGGATTCCAGTGATGGGACGGCGCGCGTCGGTCATTGCGGCGTCAGCGGCACGGTGTGGGTGTTCGTGCCGTCCGACAGGATGACTCCGTCTTGCACGATGCGCGTCACCGTCCAGTCTTCGATCGCGTCGCCCACGCGCACGACCTCATCGTTGATAATCGCCGTGCTTGCCGCGCCCCGCACCGTAATGCCCGTCACCCGCAGTTTCCTGACCCCGGCCGGATCCGGCGCCTGCGCGCGCTCGACGAACGGATTGCGCACGAGCGCCAGCGGCTCAGGCGGCGGCTGATCCAGTACGGCGGCCAATCCGCCCGCGCCGGCCGATTCTCGAAGCGGCACCACCAGCGAGACCGTCGCCACGCCCACGAAACCGGGGCGCTCCGGCGGTTCGGCGACATCCAGCTGCACCACCCGGAGATACGGCGAAAGCCGCTCGATCCGGCTGAGATACTGCACGATAGCATCATAGGACGCCGCGAAGCGAAGTTCAATCATAACTTCTGTCCGCCCCGCCTGTTCCAGCAAGTTCTGCTGGATCACTTCGAAGGCGATCCCGAACCCCTGACCCTGCTTGGCCAGCTCCTCAACCAGGCGCGTTAATTCTCCGGTGGTGACGAGCTCGCGCTCCCGCTCCAGAAGGCCGCGCTTGTCTCGCGCGACCGCTTCCCGGGCCAGCTCCAACTGAGCGAGCTGGTCATTGAGAGCCTGCCGCACATCGCGGAGCTCACCGATCTCTTTGGTGACCGCGTGGCGGCGTTCAGGGATCTCCGACAGATTGCCCAATCGCGGCCGATAGAGAAACCGCCAGCCGAGGAACCCGCCCGCCGCCAGGACGAAGAGCACGGTCCAGAACCGCTCGCGGGATGAGCGCGTGCTCCACCAGGATCCAAGCGGGCTCATGAGCCGGACTCCGTGCCGCGGAACAGCTGGGGCCGCGCGGAAATCTCGAAGGTGAACAAGTTGGCCCTGGGGTCCTGATTCTTGGCGGGCTCCGCCGCCGGGGCGCGCTTCGTGTACGCGAAGGTGGTGTCGCGGAACTTTCCGGAGCGCTCCATCCGGTCCATGAGGGTGGTGACCAGCTCGGCCTGCTGCGCGAGCCCGACGATTTTCAGTGTCGGACCGGCGTAACTCAGCTTCGTGATCCAGACGCCCTCAGGGATGACGCGCACCACGTCGGCCAGCATCGCGGAAACCGGGACCTCCGGCTGGCGCGCCTCGGTGATCGACTTGCGCGCCTGTTCGATCACGAGGCGCTGCTCCTCGAGCTCCGCGCGCGCCACGGCAAGGCGCGCCTGCTCCTCCTCGATCTCGGTCCGGAGCTCGTCCCGCGCCGCCTGGGTCTGGCGCAGCTCCGCGCGGAGCGCCTGCACGTCCCCGCGCAGCCATCCGGCGAAACTGATGGCGGGCGCGCCGGCGCGGAACCAGGACCAGGCACCGGCGGCCAGCAGTCCCGCGACCAGGATCACGAAGAGGGCGGGGCGCCTCCGCCTGGGCGCGCCGGGCGCATGAAGACGCGGGGCTGGCTTGGCCTTGGCCCGTCCGGACGCGAGCTCCGCGGGGAGCAAATTGATTCTGCGCTGGCTCATCCCGCCCCCCGGAGCGCCAGGTCGCGGCACGCCAGTCCCATGGCCACGGCGAAATGCGCCTTGAGCTCTGGCCACGGCTGGGCGGACGCGGCCGCATCGGCCATCGGGATCGTGCCGAAGGGATCGACCAGCGCCGCCGGCACGCTCATTCTCGCCTGGAGCCACTCGATGAGCCCGGGCAGCTTGCCGCCGCCGCCCGCGACCAGGATGCGGTCGAAGCGCTGGATCTGGGACTGCGTCACTTGATGGGAGAATCCCTTGAACGCGTGGAGGATGTCCACGAGCAGGTTCTCCATCGACGATGCGAGCGCCTGGGCGACCGCCTGGCCCTCGTCCTCGCCGGGCGCGTCGGCCTGCGGCGCCGCCATCTGGGCGGGCGCGGCGGCGCTCTTGAGCAGTCCGTGCGTCCGCTTGAGCGCTTCGGCCTGCGCGAGCGGGACGCGCAGGCGGTTCGCGACGGTGTGCGTGAGGTTGGCCCCCGTCGACAGGATCGTCCGGCTGAACGCCAGCTGCCCGCGCACGAGCACGGAGAACGAGGCCCGGGTGGCGCCCAGGTGGAGGAGCAGCACGGTTTCCGTCACCGGCGCGAGGCGCTGGACGGCGAGGCAGGCTTCGATCGCGAGCGGGTCGATTTCGACGGCGACGGGGGTCAGCCCCGCGCCGCGCAGCTGCTCTGTCAACGCGCGGATCCGCTGGAGGGGGCTGGAGATCACCAGGAGGCGACGCTCCGTCGGCTGGCCGAGCCCGTCCAGCACGAGGAAGTCGGTGCGCAAATCGTCGTACGCGACCTGCGGCGGGAGCGTCTGCTCGACCTGCCACCGGATCGCCTGCGCCAGCTCGGCCTCCGGCAGCGCCGGCATCTTGATCAGCCGCAGGTGCACGGCGTCCAGCGGGAGCGCGACCGCCACCTGGCCGCTCAGGCGCTTCTGTCCGGCGAGCCGCTTCACCGCCTGCATCACGACGGCATGGCGGTTCATATCGGAGGGCGAGCCGCCCGCGACCGGCTCATACCCCGCCTCCGCGATCATCGGCCCTTGCTTGCTCTGGGCGATCTGGACCCATTTCACCGCGGTCGTGCCGAGATCGAGGCCGGTGACGCCGCGCTTGCCCAGCCGCGCGTCGTGCCGGGCGGACGCCTGGCCGGGCTGCGGCGGGGCCGGCGGGGACGCGCGCTTGCCGAAGAGGCGCAGCGGCATCGTCACATCTCTCTCCGGATGAGGGCGAGCGAGTAACCCTTCCGGCGCAGCTGCGCAATCCGCTTCAAGCGGTTGCGCGCCTCGTACGTGAGGTAGAGCCGGCGGTTCCCGGCGCGGCCGCGGGGACGCAACAGGCCGAGGGCGGTGTAGTAGTGGATGGTGGAGAGCGACACGCCGGTGAGCTTGGCCAGCTGAGCCGACGTAATCACCCCGTAGCCAGGTCCGATCGTCATGCGCCGTTACGGCCGACGGTCCGGAGGATGAGGGCCAGGGAGTAGCCCTGCTGGCGCAGCCGCGAGATCCGATGCAGACGCAGTTTCGCTTCGCGCACGCGGTAGAGGCGGCGGTTGCCGGCGCGGCCGCGGGCGCGCAGCAGTCCGAGGGCGGTGTAGTAGTGGATCGTGGAGAGCGACACGCCGGCGAGCTTGGACAGCTCCGCCGACGTTACAAGCGCCAGAGCCCCACCCCGATGCATGGACTCATACTACGTGGTGCACACGCAGTACGTCAAGTAAGTTTTGTGAGTACTTCCTGCAGCAACCAGCGACCAGGACGGGGCGTGCTGGGGGGGGGCTCGAGTATGATCATGAGAGGATGGAAGATAGAAGGTAGAAGGTAGAAAAAGCACGACGATTTCGTTCCACCTTCTATCTTCCACCTTCCACCTTCTACCCTCCACCTACCGCCTTCTATCTTCTACCGTCCACCTTCGATCCTCTGCCAATTCAACGATTGCACGACACGTCCCTTGTCCCGTGTTCCCTGTTCCGGAGGAGGTCGCTGGTCTCTGGTTGCCGGTCTCTGGTTGCTGCGGTCGCTGCGGATGATTGACGCTCCGAGGGTGCTTTGCTACACTGGCGCAGCTATTCAGCCCTCGCAACCGTCTGGAGCCATGATAGGATTCCTGCTTGTGGTGACGGGGTTCGTGTGCGCGGCGGCCGGCGCGCTGCTGGCCCGCCGCCAGATGGCGCTGGCCTCCCGCGCGTTCGACCGGATCACCACCCGGGCGGGGCGCACGTCGGAGGGATGGAGCGCGTGGTACGCGGCGGGGTTCTCGCGGCTCGCACTGGCCGAGTGGTGGCTGATGGCCTGGACCGTGGGGGCCGCGACGGTGGGGTTCGGGATGGTGTTGATCTGGGTCGGCGGCCGGATCGTGGCGGGATAAGCCGGGCCGAGAACGGGAGCACGGATGGCGCGCGCAAAAGCCGCGGTGGTCGGGGCGGGGAACGTCGGGGCGACGGCGGCGCACCTCCTCGCTCTGAAGGATCTGGCGGACGTGACGCTGATCGACATCGTCGAGGGCCTCGCGGCCGGCAAGGCGCTGGACCTGGCGCAGTCGTCCGCCGTGGAAGGGTTCCGCGCGCGGGTCGAGGGCACGACGGACTTCGCGGCCATGGCGGAGAGCCGGCTGATCGTCATCACGGCGGGGATGGCCCGCAAGCCGGGCATGTCCCGCGACGATTTGCTGGCCGCGAACGCCGGCATCGTGGGCCCGATCGCCGAACGGATTCCTCAGCTGGCGCGCGACGCCGTCGTCATGGTGGTGACGAATCCGCTTGACGTCATGGTGGCGCTCGCGCTTGAGCGCACCGGCTTCCCCCGCCAGCGCGTGTTCGGCATGGCGGGAGTCCTGGACACGGCCCGGTTGCGGACGTTCGTCGGGATGCATCTGGGCGTGCCGCCGTCGGAGGTGGACGCGATGGTGCTCGGCTCCCACGGCGACCTCATGGTGCCCGTCAGGGGGTCCATCACCGTCAGGGGCGAGCCGGTGCGCGGCCGCGTCGAGGAGTCGGTGATCGACGGGTGGCTCGCCCGCACGCGCGACGGCGGCGCGGAGATCGTGAAACTGCTCAAGCAGGGCAGCGCGTATTATGCGCCCGCCAGCGGGATCGTGGCGATGGCGGAGGCCGTTCTCACGGGCCGCAAGACGGTGCTGCCGGCCTGCGTGCGCCTCGAGGGCGAGTTCGGGCTCAAGCAGGTGTGCATCGGCGTGCCCGTGCGGATCGGCGCCGGCGGCGCGGAGACGGTGGTGGAAATCGAGCTGACGGGCGAGGAGCGCAGCCAGCTGCACGCCGCCGCGGCGCAGGTCGCGGAGATGGCGCGGGCGCTCCACGCGAAACCAGGGCAGGCGAAGTAGGAGCGTCATGACGGAGCGCGATCCGGCGCAGCCGGTGGAAGTCCGAAAGGGACTCGAGGGGGTCATCGCCGGGGAGTCGTCCATCTCCCAGGTCGACGGCCAGCGCTGTCAGCTGGTCTATCAGGGGTATAACATCGACGTGCTCGTCGAGCAGGCGAGCTACGAGGAAGTCAGCTACCTCCTGCTGCACGGGGCGTTGCCCACGCGGGCGCAGCTCAACGAGTGGACCGCGCAGCTCCAGGCCCAACAGGCCCTGGAACCCCAGGTCCTGGAACTCCTGAAGCTCGCCCCGCCGAGCGCCGACCCCATGGCGGTGCTGCGCACGGCGGTCTCGGCCGTGGCCTTCTTTGACCATGAGGCCGAGGATGACTCGATGGGCGCCATCCGGCACAAGGCGGTCCGCACCATCGCGAAGATGCCCGGCCTCGCCGCCGCGATCGCGAGGCTCGCGCGGGGCGAAGCGCCCGTCGCACCCAGACCCGGCCATTCACGCGCGGCGTCCTTCCTCTATATGCTGCATGGCCGCGAGCCCTCGGACCTCCAGGTGCGCGCGCTGGACGCGTACCTCGTGCTCCTGGCGGAACACGGATTCAACGCCTCGACGTTCGCCTCGCGGGTGGTGACGGGAACCCGGTCCGACTACTACTCGGCCATCGTCGGCGCCATCGGCACGCTGAAGGGGCCGCTGCACGGGGCGGCCGGACGCAAGGCGATGGAGACGCTGCTGGAGATCGGCTCGCCGAATCAGGTCGAGCCGTTCGTGCAGCAGACCCTCTCGAATCACCAGCGGTTCATGGGCTTCGGCCACCGGGTCTATCGCGGCGAGGATCCCCGGGGCAAGCATCTCAAGCGCCACGCCAAGGCGCTCGCGGAGGCGGCGGGCGACACGACGCTCTTCGCCATCGCGGAGCGGATGCAGGAGGCGGTCATGGCCGCCAAGCAGCTGCACATCAACGTCGATTTCTACGCCGCGCCGCTCCTGCATTACCTCGGCGTGCCGACCGAGCTCTTCACGGTGATGTTCGCCGTCTCGCGCGTCGCCGGGTGGTCCGCTCACGTCATCGAGCAGACCGTGGACAACCGGCTCATCCGGCCGCTGGCCCGCTATGTCGGCCCGCAGAACCTCAAGTTCGTGCCGATTGACGAGCGCGTGTCCGCTTCTCCTACCGCGTAAGATGAAATTACACGAATACCAAGCCAAGGCGTTATTCGCCGCGCACGGTATTCCCGTCCAGCAGGGAGAAGTCGCCGCGAGCCCCGCCGACGCCCGCCGGGCCTATGAGGCGCTGCGGGCGCGCGCCGGATCGCCGGACGCGTTCGTCTGCAACGTGAAAGCGCAGCTCCACGCCGGCGGGCGCGGCAAGGCCGGCGGGGTGCAGCTCGCGCGCAGCGCGGAGGAGGCGGAGGCGCGCGCGGCGCGGCTCATCGGCGCGCGTCTCGTCACGCATCAGACCGGACCGGACGGATTGCCCGTGTCGCGCGTGCTCGTCGATCAGCGGGTGGACCCCGCGCGGGAGCTGTACCTGGCGCTGACGGTCGACCGCGCGCTGGCGCTCCCGGCGTTCCTGGCGTGCCGCGAGGGCGGCGTCGACATCGAGGAGGTGGCCCGCGCCAGGCCCTCGGCGATCGCGCGCGCCGCGTTCGACGCGTCCGATGGACCCGGCGCCGGCCTGATCGAGCGCCTGGCGGAGACGCTGGGCCTGGCGGGCGCGCAGGCGGAGGCGCTCGAGCGCCTCGCCTGCGGGATGTGGGATCTGTGTGAGTCGCGCGACGCCTCGCTCATCGAAATCAACCCCCTGGCGGTGCTCGGGGACGGGGAGCTGCTTGCGCTCGACGCCAAGGTGACGATCGATGACAACGCGCTGTTCCGTCAGCCGGAGCTGGCCGGGTGGCGCGACCCCTCCCAGGAGGACCCGACGGAATACCGGGCGAGCCGGATTGGCATTTCGTACGTCGGGCTCGGGGGCACGATCGGCTGCCTCGTGAACGGCGCGGGGCTCGCCATGGCGACGAACGACATCCTGACGCTCGCGGGCGGGGAGCCGGCGAACTTCCTGGACGTCGGCGGCGGCGCCAACGTCGAGCAGATCGCCCGCGCCTGCGAGATCATCCTGAGCGACCGGAAGGCGCGGGTGATCTTCGTGAACATCTTCGGCGGCATCATGCGCTGCGACTGGATCGCCGACGGGCTGCTCAAGGCGACGGAGCAGCTCAAGGTCGCGGTGCCGATCGTCGTGCGCCTGGAGGGGACGAACGTCGAGGAAGGGCGGCGGCGGTTGAGCGGAGCGACGCACTTGAAGTTGATCAGCGTCGAAGGCATGGCGGCGGCCGCCCGCAAGGCCGTCGAGTTGGCGCATCACGCGGAACAACGTGAATCATGATCAGTGAGAGGCTGGACGCTGGAGGCTCAACGCTGGAATTATCGGCCGGGGGATCTTACGCTCGTTCCAGCCTCAAGCGTCCAGCTTCCAGCTTCAGACCGGGCAGCTGTGACGCATGAGCATCCTCGTCGGTCCGGACACCAAGGTCCTGGTCCAGGGCATGACGGGCCAGGCCGGCGCCTTTCATACCGAGAAGATGCTCGACTACGGCACCAAGGTGGTCGGCGGCGTCACGCCTGGCAAGGGCGGCGCGTCGGTGCGCGGCGTGCCGGTGTTCAACGCGGTCCGCGAGGCGCGCGCGGCGACCGGCGCGAACGCGTCGGTCGTGTTCGTGCCGGCCCGGTTCGCGGCCGAGGCGGCGCTGGAGGCGGCTGACGCCGGGATCGAGCTCATCGTCGTGATCACCGAAGGCATCCCCACGCTCGACATGGTGCGCGTGCGCCGGCGCCTCGCCGGGTCCTCGGTCCGGCTGATCGGCCCCAACTGCCCTGGCGTCATCACGCCGGGGGCCGGCAAGCTCGGCATCATGCCGGGGTATATCCATCGCCCGGGCTCCGTCGGGGTGATCTCGCGCAGCGGGACGCTGACCTATGACGCGGTCCACCAGCTGACGCAGGCGGGACTGGGGCAGTCCACCTGCATCGGCATCGGGGGCGATCCCATCCTCGGATCCGCCTTCACGGACCTCCTTCCGCTCTTCGAGACGGACCCGGGGACGGAGGCGGTCGTGCTCATCGGCGAAATCGGCGGCACGGCGGAGGAAGAAGCGGCGGCGCTCATCCGGGAGAAGATCCGCAAGCCCGTCATTGCGTTCATCGCGGGTCGCATGGCGCCCAAGGAGAAGCGGATGGGACATGCGGGCGCCATTATCGCCGGGGGGAAGGGGACCGCGCAGGAGAAGATGGAGGCGCTGCGCGGGACGGGGGTGACCGTCGTGGAGAGCCCCGCGGACATCGGCGAGACGGTCAAGCGAGTGCTGGCCTCCTCCGGCGCCAAGGCCCGGAAATGAAGGAGCGGGTGGAGCGCGTCATCGAGCGCATCCGCCCCGCCATCCGGCAGGATGGGGGCGACCTCGAGCTGGTCGGCGTCGAGGGTGGGATCGTCACGCTGCGTCTCACGGGCAGCTGCAACGCCTGCGACTCGAAGACCGCCGCCCTCCTCCGCGGCATCGAGCGCGCCATCCAGGTGGACGTCCCCGACATCACCCGCGTCGAGCTTCTCAAAAAGTGACACTTTTTGAGCCGATGAGGCGCTCCAGCTCCTCCACGTGCTCCTGGCTGTCCTCCAGGACATGCTCGATCGCCTCATAGAGGATCACCTCATCGTGGGGGATGAGGTTGAGGAGTTTCCGGTAGAACTCCACCGTATCCCGCTCGTATTTCAGGTTGATTTTCACGGCCTGCATCGAGTCGGGGTGGATCTGGATGTCCCCGACCTTCGTGCTGGGCGTCTCTCCGAGCGCGGCCAGGCGACGGCGCAGGATGTCGGCGTGCTCCATCTCGTCCTGAGCGATTTCCTTGAACCGCGCCATCAACGCTTCCGCATAGGGGCCGGTGGTGATGGCCGCCTGGGTGAGGTACTGGATTTGGCTCGCGTACTCCATCTCCAGCCCCTCCTGCATCAGCGGGACCACTTTCCTCTTCTCGAATGCCATGCGCGCCCTCCTTTTGTCGAGTGTCGTGTCGCTGCCAGTCTAGCATTCCATCCGTGCGTGTCAATTTCCTGAAGAAAACGGCTTGACAGCATGCCGGAAACACCCTAAGTTACTATGAGTTGAGACCGGGTCTCAACAAGAGGCTGACGGCACCGTTTGCCTCTCGCATCTATCTGATGAGCGCAAGACCGGGATCTCATTTTTTGTTCCCGGGAATTTTTTGAATCAACATCTGAGACTCAGTCGCAACTAGATATTCAGCGGCAGATCCGCAACGGAGATGAGATGAAGCGATTTGTCGAGCTCGAACAGGTGCTGAAAGAGAAGGGAATCCGCCTGACGTTCCAGCGCCAGCTCATTATCCGCCGTGCGGTGTCCTTTCTTCATTTTACCTCCGAAGAGCTCGTCAGGGATGTCCAGGGCATCGACCGGTCCGTGTCCCGCGGCACCGTCTTTCGGACGATCGCGCTGCTGCACGACGCGGGGCTCATCGAGAAGCACGATTTCCGCTACGGCCCGCCGAATTACGAAGTCACGTTCGGCAAAGCCCACCACGATCACCTCATGTGCGTGCAGTGCGGCGAGATCATCGAGTTCCAGGAGCCGAGAGTCGAGGCGCTGCAGGACGAGGTGATCCGCCGCTACGGGTACAAGCTGCTTTCGCACACCCACAAGCTCTACGGGCTGTGCGGCCGGTGCCAGGCGAGCGACCGCAGGCGGCGCGCCGCGCCCCCGCCGGCGCTGCACGTCGAAGAGATCGTGGCGTGACGATGGCGGAGGCGCTGACCCCCGCGCTCCTCGAGGAAATCGAACGCGCCGTCCGCTCCATCCGGTACGGCACGGTGCAGATCACCGTGCACGACGCCCGGGTGGTCCAGATCGACAAACACGAGCGCATCCGGGTTCATCAGGACGCCCACCCGACACCGGGAGGCAATCGGGCAACCGGGCCGCGGGCCGACCAGGAGACTGGACGCCGGCGGCACGTGGAGGGAGGGCGTGATGGGTGGACGGATCATGCTGGCATTGGTGATGGGGGTCGGGCTGGCCGCGCCTGGGGCGTCGGCGGCGACGGTTGAAGAGCTGGAGCGGCAGGTTGAGGCTCAGGGCAAGCTGATCAGCGAGCTCCAGCGCCAAGTCCACGCACTGCATCAAACCCGCGGAGCCCAGCCGGAGGGCGCGGCTGCCGCGGACGAATCCGCGCCGAGCACCTGGCCGGAGCGCGCGCAGGAGTTTTCCCGGCAAGGGGCCTCTCCGGCGCTCGGCGGCGTCGGCACGAAGCCGTTTCTCGTGGACTTCGGGAAGCGGGCGTACCTGGGCGGATACGCAGATCTGGAATACAAGGATTCTGAATCCGGCAATGCCGCCTTCCGCCAGCACAGGCTCATCCCGTTCATCTATGCCGACGTGTCCGAGCGCGTCAAGTTCGCCACGGAGATCGAGTTCGAATACGGCGGGCCGGACAACAACGCTTCTGACGGGGAAGTCAAGGTCGAGTTCGCGACCATCGACTACCTGCTGACGGAGGCCGCGAATCTGCGGGCAGGCATCGTGCTCTCGCCGCTGGGCAAGCTGAACGCGGTGCACGATTCGCCGCTGCAGGACCTCACGGAGCGGCCGCTGGTGAATCAGTTCATCATCCCCACGACGCTGAGCGAGGCGGGGGCCGGCCTCTTCGGTTCGTTCGCTCCGACGGACCTGTCTCAGGTGAGCTACGAGGCCTACCTGGTGAACGGGTTCAGCGGGTTGACGGGGGAGAGCGCGGCGAACGTCATGATCAGCCGCGCGAGCGGCCTGCGCAGCGCGCGCGGCAGCCAGAAGTCCGACCTCAATGACGAGCCGGCCTTGGTGGGCCGGGTGGCTGTCAGCCCGTTTCTCGGGCTGGAAGTGGGCGGCTCCACGCACATCGGCGCCTACGACACGCGGGGCGACAACATGCTCGGCATCTACGTGCTCGATGCGACCTGGCAGCACGGGCCGTTCGAGCTGCTCGCCGAAGGCGCGTACGCCGCGATCGAAAAGAACGCGTTGGCGGACAGCCTGGGCGTGCCGGATGACCTGTACGGCTATTACGTGCAGGGCAATTACCACTTCATGCCGCAGGCGCTGCGCAGCTGGGCGCCGAAGGTGTTTACGGATGAGTCGATCTTCACGCTGGTCAACCGCTGGGACTGGGTCAATCTCGACGGCAATCGCACCCAGCGCTACACCCTCGGGCTGAATTTCAGGCCGAGAGAGGAAACGGTCCTGAAGACCGACTTCCAGTTCAATGAGGAATCCGGGCTGCTCGATTCCATCGACGACAACGCGTTCCTGGTCTCGGTGGCGACCTATTTCTAGCCTGAAGCGGAGCGCCTGCGCGGCGTGCGTGTGCGCGCTGTTGTGGGTCGCCGGCGTCGGGCCGCGTTCCGGGCGGGCGTGGGCGGACCCGCCGGGCATCGCCGAGCAGTCGTATGAAATCCTGGAGGTGTACCTCTCGCCGGACGAGGCCCTGCGGGCGGCGTTCCCGGGCGCGGCCCGCTTCGAGCGCGAGGAGGTCACGCTGACACCCGAGCAGTCGGCCAGGGTCTCGGAAGCGGCCGGCTACCCGGTGTCGGAGCGGCGCTTCGCCGCCTACCGGGCGATGGCTGCGGAGGGCCCGGTGGGGTACGCGGTGATCACCGATGAAATCGGCAAGTTTCACCACATCACGTTCCTGGTCGGCGTGGATCCGGACGGGCGGGTCGAAGGGGTGGAGGTGCTGGTCTATCGCGAGAGCCGCGGCGGCGAGGTGCGGCACCGGCGGTTCCTGCGGCAATACGACGGGAAATCGATCCGCGATCCGATCCGCCTGAACCGGGACATCATCAATATCACCGGTGCCACCCTCTCGGTGCGGGCGATCAATCGCGGCGTGCGGAAGGTGCTGGGCGTGCTGCGGGAAGCGTACGGAATCGGATGAGATGAGAGAATTCGCCTCCACACGATACCGGCTCGGCACGGCGCCGCTGTGGCAGAAGCGGCTCTATACGGCGTTCCTCGGCTTTATGCTGATCGGGGTAGGGGCGAATCTCGCGTACGGCCTCACGCGGACGGGACTCACCCCGCATCATGTGATGGACTACTACCTCGGCAATCCGGATCGCCTCATGTTCGAGAAAACGTTCCAGGAGCTCCTGGACGTGACCCACGCCCACGCCTTCATGATGCCGGTGGTGCTGCTGGTGCTCGGGCATTTGTTCTTCCTGGGTGCGTGGCCGTCAGGGGTGAAGCGGGTCGTGGTCGGCGTGGCGGCGGCGACGATGGCGCTGGATATCATGACTCCCTGGGCGGTCCGGTTTTGGCATCCCGGTTGGGCGTACGTGAAGCTGGTCGCGGGCTACGGGCTCGGGGCGTCGCTCCTGTGCTTGACGCTCTTCCCGCTCTATGAGATGTGGCGCCCGCATGACTGACGCCGCGGCTCGCGTGAAGCGGGCGCAGCTGCTCTTCGGGACGCTCTGCGCGGTTGAGGTCGGGGGCGGCGACCGGGCGGCGGTGCAGGCGGCGGCCGGAGAGGCGCTCGCCGAGTTGAGGCGGGTGCACCGGCTCCTGAGCCCCTTCGATCCGGAGAGCGAGCTCAGCCGGCTGAACTGGGCCGCCGGGGGCGGGCCGGTCAGGGTGAGCTCCGAGCTGTTCGGCCTGATTCAGTCGGCCGCGCGGATGAGCGCGAGGACCGGAGGCAGATTCGATCCGGTCACGTGGCCGCTCTTGACGCTGTGGCGCGCCTGCGAGGCGGCCGGACGGTGGCCGACCGAGGAGGAGCGGCTCGCCGCCGTCTCCGCCTCGGGCTGCCGGCTCATGCGCCTCGATGCCGCGCGCGGCACCGTGGAGCTGCTGGACGCCCGCGCGGCCGCGGATCTCTCAAGCCTCTCGAAGGGCTACGCCATGGATTGCGCCCTGCGCGCGGCGCGCCGCCGTCCGGTCGAATCGGTGCTGATCAACGCCGGTGGGCAGATGCTGGCGTGGCGCGCGGACGGCCACGCCATCGACGCGGGCCTAGCGGATCCGGAAGAGCGCGGGGGGGTCATCGGGCTGCTGCGCCTGTCGAATCAGTCGGTGGCGACGTCCGGCCAGCAGGAACCGCATCTGACGATCGAGGGCAAGGTGGTGGGGCATATTTTTGATCCGGCGACCGGATGGCCGATGCAGACGGCGCTTCGGAGCGTCAGCGTGGCGGCTCCCGCCGCGCTGACGGCGGACCTCTTGGCGACGGCGGTGTTCACGGTGGGAGTGGAGGCGGGCCTGCGGCTGGTAGCCGAGGAAGCCGGCGCGTCGTGCCTGGCGATGTCCGCTGACACGGAATTCGGCTGGGTGATGAGCGGAGGGTTTCCTCTGACAGAGCGTCTTCGGGCGCTGGAGGTGGCGTGACGATGTGGAAGACGGCGGTGATGTGCGCGGCGGTGCTCGCGCTGCTCGGGGCGGCGATGCCGGCTGCGGCCGAGCCTGTCGGCGCGGTCGGGTCGCGGTCCGCCCATGCGCCCGGAGATCCTGAGGAGGCCCAGGAGGCGGATCATCGTCCGCGTCATGGCGGGCATTTCGGCGATGCGGACGATCTCTATCATTACGAGGCGTTGCTCCGCAGTGCCCGGCACCTCATTCTGTTCGTCAGCGATGAATGGAACCGGCCGCTGGACGTGCGGACGCTTGAGGGGACGTGGACGCTGAATCCGGACGATCCGTCTCCGGTCTCCGGCCGGTTCGTTCCGAGCGCGGAGGGAGAGTATTTCGAGGCCAAGCTGCCGCCGCCCAGCGGCGACCTTGTGCACGTAAAGGTGGCGGTGCCCAAGGACGGCATGCCGGCCGAGATGGAATTCTACCTGCCGGTATCGGAGCCGCTGGAGTCCGGTCAGGCGGGAGGAGCCGGCTGATGAACGGCGCCGTGATGGCGACGTTCGTGATCGTGTTCCGGGAAACGCTCGAGGCCGGGCTCATCGTCGGGATCATTCTGACGATGCTCGCCCGGATGCGCGCGATGCGCTACGCGCCGCACGTCTGGTCGAGCACCGCGCTGGCCGTGGGCTTGAGCGTGCTGGCGGGCTGGGTGTTGGGCGCGATGACCGAAGGCGTGCAGGGCGACTGGCAGAAGATCATCGAAGGCACGATCTCCATCGCCGCCTGCGGCGTCTTGACCTACATGGTCTTCTGGATGGAGCGGCAGGCCAGGCGCCTTCGCCCCGAGATCGAAGAGCAGGTGGAAACCGCCGTGAGCCGGCGGGAGCTGGCGGCCATCATCCTGCTGCCGTTCCTCGCGGTGTTCCGCGAAGGCGCGGAGACCGTCCTGTTCCTGCAAGCCGTGGCAATGCAGAGCTCGCAAACGGCGTCGCTCCAGGGCGGGCTCCTGGGGGCGGGTCTGGCGATCGGCGTGACGGCCACGGTTTTCATCGGCGGGCGGCGGGTGCCGCTGAAACCGCTGTTCCGGACCACGGGCGTGCTCCTCCTCTTGATCGCGTCAGGTCTACTGGCCTACGGGATCCACGAGCTGCAGGAGCTGGGCTGGATTCCGACGCTCGTGTATCCCGTGTGGGACATCAATCACCTTCTGAACGAACGAGCCGGCATCGGCTCGTTCCTCAAAGCGCTGTTTGGCTACAACGGGAACCCCTCGCTCATCGAGGTGATCGCTTACGCCGTGTACCTATCCGTGATCACGTTCATGCTCAGGCAGAAGCGGCGCCCTGATCCTGTGCCGGCCTCAGCTCCGACGGCGGCGCAAGCCTGCTCGGCTAAATCGATTGAGCTGGAAGAAGCCGGCGCCCTCCGCTAACGTCTCGCCCAAAAACCCGGGACAGTCCCGCATTTAAATTGGGGACTGTCCCGGGTTTTTGCGTCCCTGGTTTTTGCGTAACCGTCGCCTTTTCCGCTTTGGAACGACATCAGGGACAAGGTATTGCGAGGCCAAAAACCCGGGACT
>Ga0214471_10000701_pt1 | contig 27525 bp, 53 predicted proteins | sample RVTome_5_FD_207665 | JGI IMG/M metagenome (GOLD analysis project Ga0214471, IMG submission 207665) | Soil microbial communities from uranium-contaminated site in the Upper Colorado River Basin, Wyoming, United States - RVT142D155 | ecosystem: Environmental > Terrestrial > Soil > Contaminated >... | reverse complement strand
GGCCACGAGTCCACGCTCGAGGAAGCCTACGGGGATCGCCCTGGCCTCGCGGCGGTACAAGGACTCGCCCGCGGCGCTACCCTTGGCGTCTCCGACCTGATCGCGCGCGGCATGGGCTACGAGGAGGCCGTCGCGGAGGTGCGCAAGCGCTCGCCGAGAGCAGCGCTCGGCGGCGAGATCGTGGGCGCTGTGGCCCCGGCGCTCGCCACCGCCGGCGCGAGCACCCCGGAGAGCGGGGCCGGGATCGTCGGCACGGCGCTTCGCTCGACACCGGCGGGGCTCGCCGCGCGAGCTGGCGAGGGGATCGCCGCGCGCGGCGCGGCGGGCGGTCTGGGCGTGCGCACGCTGGCACGCGGCGCGGGTGGGGCTGCGGAGGGCGCCCTCTTTGGCGCTGGCACCGGCGTATCCGAGCTGGCGCTGTCCGAGGATCCGATCACGGCAGAGCGCGCGGTGTCGGTGCTGTCCACGCGCGGACTGCAGGGTGCGGCGCTCGGCGGTGGGATCGGAGCGGGCGCGACCGTCGTGGGCGCCGGCGTGAAAAAGGGCGTCACGGCAGCGCGCGGCGCGGTCGATCGCGCAGCCGCCAAGCTCAAGGGCGCGAAGCCGCAGGCCACGCAAGTCGTGGACGATCTGCGCGCCTATCACGGCCAGCGCGGCGATCTGTACCTGGCGACCGAGGGCAAGGCCAAGCGCGTGATCACGACGCAGGGCAAAGCCATCGAGACCAAGCTCGACGACCCGATCGGGCTCGCGGAGTCGCCGTGGCAAGTCAAGGCCGCGCTGCGGAAGGACGCCGCGAAGCTCCGCGAGACCATCGCCAACCGCGAGACGATCGCGGCCCGTCTCGCGAAAGAAGAAGGCGAGCTAGCAAAGCATCTCGACCTGGAGCTGCAGACGTTGCCGGCGTCGCAAAAGGCCGTCGTACTGGAAGGCAAGATCGCCCGACGCTACGCCGATCTGAACAACGTCAAGCTCAAGCGCGGCGGCACGGTCTCGCTGCCAGTGGATGACGCGGTGGCGTTCCGTCGCGCGATCGAGGCGGGCGAAACGTCGGGGCAGCGCGCGCGTTCGCTCGCAAACCTCGACGCGCTGCTCGAACAGAACCAGCGGATCTACGCCGCCATCGAGGACGTGACAACCAAGCCCGGTCAGGGCCTGGGGCTCGGCGGGCAGTTCGAGGGCGCGGCGACGCGGGCCGTGCTCGGCAACATCGCTGGCGGTCCGGTCGGCGCCGTGGCTGCAGCGGTCGCCCCCAAGGTGATCGACCGAATCAAGAGCGCAGTAATCGAGCGACTCGGCAGGGCGAGCGGCGAAGCGGCTGACCGAGTCACAACCGCACTCGATGGCGTGCTCGCGAAGGGGGGGACGATCGCGAGCAAGGCGCGGCCTACGACCACCGGCATCCTGACGCGGATCTCCTACGCAGCCGAGGCGCCGGCCAAGGCGGCAAAGCCGACGAGCACGCTCGAAGCGTTCCGCGCGCGCGAGCAAGAGCTTCGCTCGATCACGGTAGGGACCCCGGATGGACGGTTGCGGATGACGCGGTCGGCGCGCGCGCAGATCGCGGCGGGCTTGCGCGAAGTCGCCGAGGTGTCGCCGCGGATGGCTGACCAGATGGAGACGGTCGCCGCGCGCAAGGTCGAGTTTTTGGCGTCGAAGCTGCCGAAGCGCCCGGACCTGATGGGCCTGCAGACCAACTGGCGACCGTCCGACATGGACATCGCCGCGTTTGCGCGCAGTGCGCAGGCTGCCGAAGATCCGGCCAGCGTGTTCGAGCGCGTCAACGACGGCTCGGTCACGCCGGAGGATGCCGAAGCGCTCAAGGCGGTGTACCCGGAGATGTTCGCGGAGGCGCGCGCGGAGCTTTTGGGCTCGCTGAGCGAGATCGGCGGCGAACTGTCGTACGAGCGCAAGCTGGCGCTGTCGATCCTGTACGACGTCCCGGTCGATCCGTCGATGGACCCGCGTGTGCTCCGCGTGCTGCAGGGACACTTCGCGGAAGACGTGGTCGGCGGCGGGTCGCCCCCGATGCCGCAGCCGCAATCGGGCTCCGTCTCCAAGTCGGTGGACGGCGCGACCAAGGCGCAACAACTCTCGCAGCCGCGGGGAGCAGGCGAAGGAGCAGGAGCATCATGAGGATCAAGCTACTGGACGGGGTCTCGGCAACCAACGGGGTTCCGACCGCTGGCGACAAGACGGTGGGGCACCCGCTCACGGGGCTCGGCTTTACCGGCGCGGGTCACTCCCCGCCGGTCGATCGTGTCGCGTCGGTGTCGCTTGCGAGCACAGCCGGATCAGGGACGATGACCGTTACGGTCAGGCTGTGGGTGTGGGTCGAGGCGATGTCGGACTGGGCGCCGCTCGGCGCCGACGCGACCGCGGCGAACCGTGGAGTGCTCAACGACGGCAACGCGATCGACGAGGTGGACTCCGATCTGCTGCGGCACACGGAGTTGGTGACCGGGTTGCGGAACTATTCCGACGTCTATGCGCAGGTGACCGCGATCGGCGTTGATACGACCGTGGACCTGTGGCTGCACGCGAGGTGATGTGATGGGATGCTCGATTGATCCAAATCCGAAACCGCTGAGCCGCGACGGCGGCGGCGCCGACCCCGACGCGCTCACGTCAGAGGACGTGATTGCGGACAACACCGTGCTTCGCGGCGACGATGGCGATCGGAGTGCGCAGGATAATCCGGTCTGGGCCATTACTGACGCGGGTGACCTAATCCAAATTTCTGGAACCGCAGGGACCGCGTCCGTTCATTTCGATGATGCAACCGACCGCGCCCGCATTACGGGCGGCGGAGCAGGGTCGCGTCTTGACCTTTACGCTGGCACGGCCGCCAATCTCTGTCTCGTCCGACTCACTGGGTCCGCGAGCGCCCGGCAGATGGCGCCGGTGACAGGTTCGTTGTTGGGCCTGGGGTCTGATGCGGAACCGTGGGCGACGACGTTTACCAACGGCATCGCACCGGGATACGTCGAGACCGCCGCCGCCCAGTATACGGCCGACGCACAGGATCACACCATCGTGCTCACCGCTGCCACGGCGGAACTGGTTCTGCCCCCCGCGGCGGACGGCAAGCAAAAGTACCTCGTGCAGCTCACCGGAGCGTCGAGCCGGACCGTGACGCCGGACAGCGGCACGAGCGACACCGTGGACGTGAGCAGCCCGACGCAGAACAAACACTACTGGGTCCAGAGCGACGGCGTATCCCACTGGAAAATGGTCCTGATGGACTAGGAGATCGAGACGATGGCACTACAGCGAGACACCAACAAGTTTGTGGCCGGCGACATCACCGAGGTCGCGTTCCCGCGCCGCAAGGTCATGGGACGCGACGCGGAGGGAAACCCGACCGGCCGCGTGATGAAGACGACCCTTCAACTCACGGTCGCCCTGCGGAACACTGCGGGGGAGCTCACCGGCGAGACCTACGAGCACAACGTTTCGGAGGACGTGAGCATCGAAGAGTCCGCGATGCTGTCGGCAGCGGTCGCGACGCTGTCGGGCGCCGAAAGAACCGCGGTGCTCGACGCTCTGTGGGAGGCGTTCAAGAGCGAGCACAAGCTGATCGAGGTCTAGGCGGGTGACGTAGATGGATCTCTCGCAGCTCCAGGGCGTATCGGTCAGCGGCATTTTCGTCATCTTGATGATCGCCGCGATCACTAAGCTCGTGCAGGTCGTGCGCCAGCGCGAGGGCGGCCTAGCCGATCTGGACTCGCGCATCGTCGGCGACAAGGCTGTGATGATCGAGCGGGTGCGCCGGATCGAAACCATCTGCGAGCGGCTCGCCGCGCACGAACAGCAACAGACGCAGAACATCGACCGGCTTGCAGAGTCGGTCCGCGACCTCGCACGCATCACGCGGCGCATGGCGGACCGGCTGCCGCAGACCCCCGCGTTCGGCGTCGGCGTCGGAGTCAATTGCGAGGACGACGAGTGAGCGCCGAGCTGATCCTCGTCTCGGTCGGCTTCGGCGCGTCCGCGTTGCTCGGGATCGCGGTCGGGCTACTCACGTGGAAAATGTCCACGCTCCGCAACGGGTGCGAAGACCTGCGCCGCGCCCTGTCAGCCGAACAGTCGCAGTCGCACTCGTACGCGCAGACCCTCACGGCCCAACGCGCACAGCTCAAGGCGCTGCGCAAAGAACTGGAGCAATTCGATGCCCTCATGGACGGCGCCGATCGCAATACTCGCCGCGCTTACGCTGAGCGCGTGCTGTCGCTCGCCCAAGATCGTCTATCAGACGGCGCCGAGCCCGAACTGCCTGCAGAGCGTGGGGCAGAGGCCGACGCTGGACCCGACCTGGGTCCTGGACCTCACCCCGACTGGGTGCGATGACGAAAAGTTCGACGCTTGCCTCGTGAACATCGGCCCGCTGATCCGCTACGTCGCCCAGGCGGGCCGGTACATGACGCAGGTCGAAGAAGCCTGCAAGGAAGCCAACACCGAGGAGACACCATGACGTACCGACTCTCGCAGCTCGCTCTCGCCGCCCTGATCGGAATGGGGCTCGCCCTCGCCTTCGCCGCACCCGACGCTTTCGCGCGTGACGCCGGCGTCGCCGACACCCCCGCGCTCGACCCGGCACCCGACGCACCCGCTGCGGTCGGCACCTCGCCGACGTCCGAGCCGACGATCGACAGCGTGTGGCAGCGCTTCCGCGGCGGTGAGATCCTACTCGGGCTGGCCGGGGCGATCTGGCTGCTCGCCGGCGCCGCGATCAAAATCGGCAAACCGAAATCGACGTGGGCAAAGCGCGTGTTCGCCGGCGTCACAGCCGCACTGCTCGCCGGCGCGATGATGATCTGGGGCGGTGCGCCGCTCAGTGGCGAGCTGCTACTCACGATGGTCGGCGCGATCTGGGCATCGTCCGGGATCAACGAAGACGCGAAGGACGCGGCAGGCGCCGTCAAGCCGTGAGCGGCGGCAACGGTGTTGCTGCTCGACGACCTGGTCGTGATAGCGGGGCTGATCCTGGCGGCGACGGTGAATGCGCTGATCGAGGCGCACGGCCGTATCCGGACGGCCTATCGCTCGACGAGCGCGCGGTCTGGCACGATCTCGAATACGCGCTCGACGCCGCCGGCCGGCGCGGCACGGAGATCAGCTCCGCCCTGACGGCTGCGCGGCGATGGCTGGCCTGGAGGACGCGGTGACGATCTCGATCGCCCCACGCGAGCCGCCGCACCTCGGGCTCGAGTACGTGCGCGCGGTCCGCGCTGCCGCTGCGTCGTGGGAGGGTCGCGGCGAGGTCGCCGGTCAGAATAATCGTGGTCCCGACATCGACGAGCTCCTCGCGATCTCCGGCGTCGGCCAGCGCGACGAGGACGGCCACTCGCTCGGGGGCGCGTGGTGCGGGGTCGGCGCGTCGGCGATGCTGGCGCTCGGTGCCCGCGCGATGGGCTGGTCGCGCGCGCCGATGCCGCTGCACGCCGGGGCGAAGAAGCTCGCGCGCAATGTCGGCGAGTGGGGCCGGTACGTCGTCGAGCCGCGGGGCTGGACGCTGCTCGGCGGCGGGACGTATCGCGGCGAGCTCGACGTCGAGCTGATGGCCGCCGCGCTCGTGATCGCGTCGCACCGGGGGACGACGAGAGAGCGCGCGTGGCAGGGACACGTCGAGATCGTGGAGCGCTACGATCCCGGGACCGACACGCTGATCACGCGGGCGCCGAACGTCGCGCCGGTCCGCGCGGTCCGCAAGCGGCTGATCGCAGCGGGCCACGTGCTCGCGCCCAGGCAGGCGGTATGGCACACGCGGGTGCATTCGGCCGGATCGTGGCGGCCGAAGCTGTACGCGATCGCGGCCGCGCCCTAGGCCCCGTCGCGCCCTAGCCCCGTCGCGGCGCCCCGCACGCTCACCAGCGCCGATTGGAAGAACTCGATCGCGGCTACCCCGGCCAGTCGCGTGCCGTCGTCGAGGACGACGTAAGCCTCCTCGCCTCGGCCGTGACCGCAGCAGGCGTTGGTCACCTCCCGGAGCGTACCGAGACAGCCGTCGTGCCCCTCGGGCGTGTTGGCCAGGCCGCAATGACCGCACGCGCGGTCAGGTGCGTCGGCGACTGCGGTGTTGTCGTCGTCGTAGCGCCACGCCTTCGATGCTGGGTCGAAGTGCATCGCATGACCGCGATGAAACCCACGCGCTGCCATGGGCTCAGTAGTTCCTCGCGCTCACCAGCGACGTCACGACCGCGAGCCCGTCCTCGTGGGCGACCCGCACGACGATTTCTTCGGGCGTGGCGAATGTGGTGAAGCGTTCCGCGTGCGCGACGGGCAGGACAACCCGCCACGTCCCGTCGGCGGATCGCGTGGCGTCGAGCAGGTACTCGGTCAGCTCGCGGCGCGCTTCCTCGGGACGGTCGATCCCGCGCGCCTCCTGGTACTGGTGGGTGGCGGCGCGCGTCACGTAGACTGATCCGGTTTCGGCGAGGCGATCGCTCGCCCAGGTCACGGCCGCTCCTCGTGGTCGGCCTCGGCCTGCTCAGCGACCAACTCATGCGCGTACTCGGCAGCGCATCGCTGTGTGCAGAACACGGGCTGCATCGGCGAGTAGGCCGGGCGCCACTTCGGCGTACGTTCGTCGCAGTTGGCGCAGCGCCGAGTGGTGCGCATGGCTATCGCTCCTTGGCGGCTCACGACGCCTCCCACAGTTCGCGGCAGCCGATCAGCCGACAGCGCTCGTGTTCGGGAATCGACGCCGGCCGTTCGGGATCGTCAGAGAGCGAGGATGCTGTAGGCCGTCGTTTCCACTAGAGCACCTCCGCCAGCGACTGCGCCGCGGCTGCCACTCGCCGAGCGTGCGCGCGGATCCGGGACCACACCTCGACCCATAATGAGGTCATCGCGGTCGACGACCATGAGGTCGTCGACGCGATACGTACGCGGTTCGTCGTCGAGATAAACGACGACGCGGTCGTCGTACCCGAGGGACGGGGCGATGGCCGGCTCGATGCGCACGCGGATCGACCGGCCATGATGATGTGTGGCCAGATCCAACGGCGCGGTCAACCGGCGCAGCTCAGCCATGGCGCGTCGGAGCCGCGCGACCCGAGGCTCTCCCCATGCCGACACCTCGTCGTGCCTGCCGTTCACGAGCACGACGCGCTGCGCGCCGCAGGCCGCGCACTCCTGCGTGTACTCGATACCGCCGTGGGCCGCCTGGTTCTCGTCGGTCACGTGGCGAGTGTAGACGGGGCCGACGTAGCAACGGTCCTCGCCAATCTGTTTCGTGGTGCCGTGGTTGCAGGTCGTGGTCATGTGCTCGTCCTTTCAATCTCGCCGCGCCCATCGCGGCGGGGTGGAGTCGTGCGCTGCCCGTGCCCCCGAGAGATCGGGGGCACGGGCAGCGCGCGAGCGGCTAATCGACGTAGCGCGATTCGGGCTCGTCGCGCTCGTAGGTCGCGATCGTGCGGCGCGGCGCGTGGCAGTCCGCGATGACCTTGCCGTCGCAGTCGCGGACCGGGCCGGCGCCATCCAGTTCGACGACGTCGGCAGCCGGCGCCCCGTCGTCGCCCTCGATCACGCGCTGCGCGGCGAGGTGGGCCTCGTCGAGTGACGGGCACTCCTGCACGCGGCCGGCGTCGCCATCCTCGATCACGATGCCGTAGGTCCTGTACTTGCTCATTTTTCGTCCTTTCAATTGGGCCGCGTTGCGGCGGGTGTCTGCGTCGTCTTGATATATACTATAGCCATGATTAATGCCGGGCACAAGCCGAATCCGCGCGAAATCGTGCCTCCTACGTCGATTTCGGCAGCGCCCGCCGCCGGACGTACGCGGAGACGGTGAGCCCGGCCCGCTCGGCAGCCGCCGTCAGGGCCGCACTCTCGGCGGGCGTGAGAAGTACGCGAATCATCACGGTTTTGCGCTCCGCGGGCTCCATGCGGGGCCGGCCTCGCGGGCGGGTGTCGGGTTTTTCGGTGCTCATGCGATTAAGCGTAGCACTAATAAATCCGCACGTCTACCCGGGGCGACGCGCTGAGAGCCGCTGTAACGGGCTGGGGGTCCGGGGGTACCTGGGCCGCGGGTGAGTCCGCCTAGGGGCGTGTGCGGCGAATGGGAAGCTCGCTCGGCGGGGTGGGGCGGGGTGGGCGCTGCACGGCTGTTCAGCGGGTCACAGCGTCGCGCCCTCGTACGGCGGGAAGCGGTCAGCTGGCGGCTTCCAATCGGCGTCCCGGGGTTCAATGAATCGTTGCTCTACCGGGTTGCAGCGCTTCTCGACCACAGCCCAGGCGGCGTCCTCGTCGGTCGCGTCAATCACCGCGCACACCGTCGCGCACTCGGGATCGGCGCCGCACGTCTGCCCGGAAATCCACGCGGCCCGTAGCCCCTCGGGCGTGGACGCAGGTATGCGTACGATGCCATCGTCGTCGAACGGCTCGTACCAGGAGACCCAATAGCGGGTGCTAGTCGGGGTCGGGGCGTTGCCGGTTGACTTCATATCTCGCTCCTCTGCGGGCGATCCCACCGTGGTAGTGGATCACTCGTCGTCTCCGGCACGCGCGCCCTGGCAGTTGTCGGGGGCGTCCGGATACTCGCAGTGCCCGACGCAGGTAGGCGCGGCGCCGCGACACAAATAGCAGTCGTTGTAGACCACCGAGCAGCACCGGCAGAACCGGCACTCGTCCCACTCCGGTTCGTCGTCGAGATCGATACAGCCCGGGCACAGCGGCGCGCTGACGAGATTCCACTCCCTCCATGTCGCCGCGTCCGCCGACACCGGCCAGCGCTGGAGTTCGATGCGGCGGTACGCGGCCTGCGCGATCTCGGCGATCGCGTCGAGTGTCTCGCGGCTGAGATCGTGGCCGTCGGTCTGCACGCGAATCGTGCCCGGCCCAATGAGGTACTCCACGCACGTCATGCAGTCACTCGCCTCCCCCGTCGTCGCGCGCCTGCTCGATCACTCCAGGGAACAGCGCCATCTGGCTGGGCTCGCGCCGACCGTCCCCGTCGCTGCGACGGTCGATCTCCCAGAGCATCTCGTAGGAGACGCCCGACGAATTCGGCCCCGCTTTGAGCGTCGCGAACGGTCGAAACGGCGCCCAGTCCGCGCCCTCCGCTTCGCACACGAGCACCTGTCCGCGGCGATCGCGGCACCAGCCCGCCAGTGCGCCGTAGTCTACGCGCGAATGGACGTAGTGCCGGCCCGCGATCTGATACGGCGGATCGATGAACCACGTCGCGGCGATGTCGGGCGCGAGCGTGTAGTCGCCCTCGATGATCTGCCAGTGTCGGATGTGCTCGACCTGCGCAGCCACTCGCTCGCGTAGTGCCGGCGTCCACCCCTCGTATTGGCGGTGCATCGCGCGCAGCTTCCGCTTTCCCGCCGACAGCGTGCGGCGCGGCGTCGAGCACGCGGAATTCATGGAGTACCCGACGAGCGAGCGCGCGCCCTGCGGAACCCACGACGGCAGATCGCCGACGTCGTCCACCTCGGGGATCCGCCGTACCTCCGCCGGAGAGACGGCGATCAGGTAGCGCCACATCTCGCAGATCGTCGGGTACTTTTCGACGAGGACGACCTGGCGCTCTGGGTATCGAAGGCTGTAGCCAGCGGCGCCCGCGAATGGCTCGATGATCGTGTCGTACGCGGGGGCAGGGTACCGGGGCGCTGCTCGCCACTTGCCGCCGAAATACCTCCAGAACGGGCGGAGGCTCGTCACTGCCCACCGCCTGAATCTGTCACCACCAGAGCCGAACGATTGCCACACGTTCCAGCGCGCTGGTGACGGTTTCGAGTGCGCAACTCGGCGGAATTGCCGAGGGTGCGCCAGACTAAGGATCTGGTGGGGCAACCCGTGGAGGTTCGAGTCCTCTTCCTCGCACGACGCGGCGCCGTTGAGATCACTCGCGATTCTCCGGCGGCGCCGCGTCGTCGTCGTCGGGCTCGGCGTCGTGGTGAGCGGTTGGCAGCAGATCCGAGAGCGTGCGGCGGACCGTGTCCGTAACGCCGGGCTTATGCCAGAGGCGACAGAGCCCGGACGGGTGCGGCAGAACGACGACGGTGTATCGCCGCGCCGGCGGACGCGGTCCAAGAAGATCCCACGGCGGCACCCCGGGGACGCTCGCCATCGGGCGCACACGACATGGGGTGTCCGCCGTCGCGGGCTCAAGCCGAAACGCGCGCGCGACCTTCGCCCCGCAAAGAATGATCGTCTCGCCGTCCCGAGCATCCACGACCACATCAAGCGCCCGCGAGCGGGCTTCCTTCATCGACCACTTCGCGCCGTGGCAGAGGTTCATACGCCGGAATCGATCGCAGTAGTCGTCGGGATCCATCTGCAGGATCGTGTGGCACAGGCGCCAGCCCGCGCAGCCGCGCGGCGACGGGTAGAGCGCAAAACCCGGATCGCCGTACGGGTTGTGCTCGCCGATCAGCAGCGGCAGCCGGGTGTCAGCGCCCATGCGCCCCTCCGTCCTCGGTGCGCTTGCCCTGCTTGCCGACGTTCTCCGCGATCTTGCGCGAGCACGCGGCGCAGTCGTGGACACCGCGCTCCTTGGGGCCGTCGCAGCGTGGGCACTTGGTCGAACCGATCGACATGATGCTCATGCTTCCGGCCCTCGCCGTGGCAGCGTGTCTTCGAAGCACTCGTGCTGCGGACCTTCGGTCTCACAGTCGCCGCTCACGCGCCCGGTCATGACGGCGAGACGTAGCGCGATGTTGTTGCCTGGCCCGAGTTGGTTGTGGAGCCAGCCGACGCACGGCGCGTTAGCCGTTTCGTGGCAGGCCATGAGACGGAGCGGGCCGCTACGTAGGGCGGCAGGTTCTGCGATCGTGCACGCCGCGGCGCGGTGCTTGTCCACGCTGTAGCCGTTCGGGATCGCGCGCGGATCGGTCGAGACCTTCCACGGGCACTTCGCGCACTGCTTTCGTCGCTCCCTCACGCCGCTCATGTTCGTCGGGTCTCCTTGCACGAGATCAGGATCGCCTCGCGGACGTCGCCAGCCGTCGCACGTGCGAGGGTGTGGACATAGCCCGCGCCACCTGACGGCCACACCTCCACGATCTTGTCGAAGCCGTCGTCTGCTATGAAGCTCAGGTCCCGAGGCACCTCACGGGTGCCTACAAGTACGGCGGGTCAAGCGCCGCCCTTCTCGTCCACCCAGTCGCGCGCGCGGCTCCCGCAAAGGATCGGTGTCCCCGCGCGAGCGTGGTACAGGAGATTTCGGCGCGCTTGCCGCGGCAGCTTTGCGAACGCCGACGCGAGTCTTCCTACGATGGTCACGCTGCCCCCGCATGCTCGATCCGATACCCAATCTCGGCGAGCAGGTCGGCCAGCCCGATCGCGATCTCCACCTCGTAGCGCTGGGCGCGCTCGACCAGTCGGAGCACGGCCTCGATCGGCAGGTCGCGCTCCTGGGCTGCGGCGAGCATCGCGCGGCAGTTGTGAAACAGCGCGTCGAGCTGGGCGTAGCGGTCGGAGAGGGTGGGGTGCTGGCTAGTCATCGAGGGTGACCCCCGTGTCCGAGATCGCGTTGCGCGTACTCCCACGCCGCGTTGAGCTTGGCCATTTGCGCTGGGTCGCCACCGCGATCCGGGTGGTGCTCGGCGGCGAGCTTTCGATAGGCGCTCTTAACGGTCAGAAGGTCGGCGTCGTCGCTCACGTCGAGCACGATTCGCCAATCGATGGCGCTCGGCGGCAGCGCGGCAAATGCCTGCATGGAGCGCTGCAAAATCTCCGAGCATCCCCACCGCTCAAGGCCGCGCATCGCCTCGATCGTCTTCGCGATCGCATAGATGTTGTCGCGCACGCGGTTCCACCGGTCGCACGCGATGACGCGCTGCTCGTCCTTGCCCCGTTCGCGCAGCAAAAAGTAAAGGGCAGCGCCCGGATCGCCCACGCTATCGCCGTCGCCCTGCCCGGCGCGCGGCAGCCCATCGAGGCGCACAGCCAGGTTCGACGAGATGATTGGGTAACGCGCCCCAAGCCGCTGGCACTCGTCTGTCACGGCGCGGATCGCAGCGCCGAGTGGGCGATCTCGTTTGAACAGCGCCCGTTCGCGTAGGTGCGACTTGGTGCGCCTGTAGCCCGCAGGCCACTGCAGCGGATAGGCGAGGTCGCGGATGTCGTCGCGCATCATCGGACGCTCCTCGCGGGGTACATGGCGCGCGCAACATCCCACGCACACCGTACGGTCATCCGGGCGCCGTGGTAGTCGCGCCAGACGATGCCGAAAAACAGCGCGAGTCGGCGCAGCCAGTTCGTCGTCATCTACAGCCTCCCCCTCGATGCTTCGAACAGGTCTCGCACCTGCCCGATCTGATCGTCGTACCAGTCCTGTCGCTCGGCTTTCGGGATCGACGCGATGAATCCGAGCGCTCCGTTTCGCGTCGCGTGATCGTGCGAGTCGCGCAGGTGGCACCACGCGCAAAGCGGGATCAGTTCGTCGCACGCCGACTTCTGCCCGAGCCCGCGCGGGCCGACGTGCGCAGCGTGGATGCGGCCCTGGCACTGGCGGTGATGACCGAGAGCAACCGCCACGCGACACGGCAGCGACCGGACGAAGTCGGCGTACTCGGTGGACTCGACGGTCTCGGTAGTGGTGCGGCGCTTCGATCGACGGGGCGCGCTACGGGCGATCGGCTTGGTCGGCCGCGGTAGCGGGGTGCGACGACGTGGGGCGGGGCTGCGTTTCACAGCGCGGCCTCGTCGATGTCGCCTGCGATCAGCTTGTCCAACACTTCGGCGTGGCGTTGCTCCATCGGGGGGAGTCGCCAGACGCGCTGAAACCCGCGGCACGGGATTGGCTCGGGCAGCTCGTGCAGGTCGGCAAGCAACCACCCGAACGGGCCGAAGAAAAACCGCCCTTGGTCAGTTCCGCGCCCGAAGTAGTCGGTCACGTGATCGACGTGCGTGGCGACGCGGGCGACGCGGCAGACTGCGGTCACCGCGCCGTACACGAGATCGCCGCGCGCAGGCTGCTCCGGGTCATCCGGTAGGCGGTTGTCGCGCAACCATGCGGCGGCGTTGCTGTCGAAGTGCCGGCCGGCGTGAATCACGAGCGGGAACGGTGGGCGCACCACCGCTGGCGGCAGCCACGGGCGATTCTCGACGAGCTTGAGGCCGCACGCGACGGCCCACGCCCACGGCTGATGAAGGGTGATGGCGCGCACCGCGACCAGTGAGTAGTTCATCCCTCGAATACCTCCTCGTCCGCCGCACACTCCCCGCAGCGTCCGTCCGCCATGCACAGCCGGCACACGTCGCCGATCTTGCACAGGGGGCACACCTGGAGCGCGTCCTCCCACTCGGAGTGGCCGCAGTCGCGACAGAGCAGCACGCCGTCCATTTCTTCTTCCTCGCTCACGACCGCCACTTCCCGCCTTCGCGCTGTTCGATCGCGCTCTGCAACTCATGCTCGGCCAGGGCACGCTCGAACTCGGCCGCTAGGCTCGGGTGACACACCAGCGTTTTTGGTCCGCCCGGGACGCCGTCAACGATGTAGTACGTGCGCGACGGCACGAGCTTCACGCGCGCCCACGGACGCCACGGCCACGACAGCCAGCGCTCTCGCCACGTGCGCGCGACCGGCTCGGTGAGCGACGGGTCGGTCACGATGCGGACGGCGACGAGCAGGGGGCTCAGGAGATCCTTCATGCGTCCGCCCCCGATCTCGCGACAGCGGGCTCGAACCCGGGGCAGTCACACCCGCCCTTTTCGCCGCACCGCGCGTCGTCTACGTAGTGGACGCCGTTCACGTGCTCGCAACGGGAACAGAGGACGTTCATCGGCACGCCGTCGCTGTCCCTGAAGCGAGCGCGGTAGTTGTCGTCGATGATGTACTCGCTCACTCGCCACCCCCAGCCGCCTCGGAGTAGTCGCGCGCCACCTCCTCGGCATCGAGCGCGCACAGATCGCAGGTGCCGCCCTCGGACATCGCCTGCTCGCTGCATCCGTCCGTACGACACTCCGCCGCCGAGTACTCGCCCGGCACGGTGCGCGCTGGCTTGCGATGGAGTCCGCCGGCTAGACGGAGATCCTCGTACAGCGCTCGCTCGGCGGGGGCTACCGTGGGGATCAGTCCGGCTTCTTTGGCGTGACGGAGCGCTGTCGCCACCGTTTTTTTCAGCGCTGCTCGGCTGCTCGGCGCGGCCAGGTCGGCGATCTCCTGGCCGTAGAGCACGAGCATCCGACCGTGCACCGCGTCGGCGTCGAGACTCTCGCGCCCTCGCGACGTGGTCGGCCCGAGGTATCGTCCGTCGCCGAGCGGGATTGGGCGCGACAGCGCGAGCGATTCGAGCTGCTGCCGTACCAGCTTGCACAACCCCTCGATCGCGACGAGTCGGTGGTACGCCTCGCCCGCCACCGGCGCCGTAAGCTCGCCGACCGTGCGCGACACGCTTAGCGGCATCGCGGCCGCGCCGAGTTGGAGCGCTAGCGACACCTTCGCCGGGCACACGTGCTGCGAGGGGCAGTACCGGCAGTGCTCACCCTCCGACACGTCAGGGATTTCGCCGGCCGTGAGCGCTGCCGCCACCGCGTCCACGCGAGTACGGATCTGCGCTAGCTCCACCCCGAGCAGCCCCAGATCGAAGGCGTCGAACGTCGCGTGGCTCACCCATGGCAGCTCCTTGTCGCGCAGTCGGATCACCTCCGCCTCGACGTGCTCGGCGCCGTAGACGATCGCAGCGCAGACCGCGGCGAGATGGATTTGTCGGGACTTCGCGGCGGGCGTGACGAACCGATGCCCGGTCTTGTAGTCGCCGACGTACGCAGTGCGCGTCTCGGGATCGAACGCGACGAGATCGATGGTGCCGACGATCTCGGTCGCGGACGCGGACGAGTAGTCGCGCTCGAGCCCGCGCCCCAACTCGCGAGCGCTGCCCGTCGCCGGGTCGAACGCGAACGTCACCTCGGTAGCGATTCCGTCGAGTGGCAGTCCGTCGAGGTCCACTGCCTCGCAAATCAGGCGCTCGTCTTCGCTCTCGATGTCGGCGAGCGCCGTGTCGCGATCCACCGTTTGCAGCCGCTCGAAAAAGCGGTGCAGCACGCGGCCGCGCGTGGCGTAGGGACTCGTCGAGCGCGCAGCGGGAAGCGCGCAGCTCGCGGGGCACACCTCCGCGCGGTCCAGCGCACTGCCGGTGAGGCTCACGACGGCACCTCGTCGGTGCGCCGCACCCAGCGGCGGCTGCCGAGCGGGCCGGTGTTATCGTAGACGCCGGGCTCGAACGAACCGCTGGACAGGATAACCTGCAGCGCTAAGCCTGTCTCGTAGTGCAATGCGAGCAGTGCTTCGTCGTCGCGATCCGCGCTCTGACCGCAGTGCCGACAAGGCGTTCCACCCACACCCAGGATTTCAGCGACATCGCCAGCGACGTCGCTGTTACCGTAGGGACGCTTTGGGTCGATCTCCGGCGCCCCGGTCTCGCACTCCTGCCAACCAACGAACGCACGCCGTAGCAGCATGATGTGCTCGGGCTTCAGCGCGAACGTGGCGCTCACGACTTGGCCCCGGCGCGCAGCGCTTGCTGGCGCGCCTTGTACGGTTCGGCGAACTGGCTACGCGCGTCCTCGGGGAGTCGCTGGATCCGCTTGGCGACCCGCGCCAACTCGGCCGGTGAGGTCGCGGCCCCGATCGCCACCATGATCGCGTCGAGCTCGGCGGCAAGCTCGTCGTCAGGCTCCGGGGGCGGCGGGGCGCTGCGAGCCGTGCGCTGCTGCTTGGGGCGCCCCTGCTCGGGCTCGGTGTCGGCGTCCTCGGGGCTCAGCCCGAAAAGCGCGAGCAGCGAGTAGCGCCGGGCGTAGGTGATCGCGATGCCGATCTTCGTCGGCGTCGCCGCTTCGGCGATGATCGACAGCCGCTGCTTTATGTACTCGCCCGAGTCGTGCACCAGTACGGTCGTGACCGTCACGGCGCGCCCCTCGGAGACGGACGGCGCCTGAATCAGCGCGAGCCCCTCGGATGTGAGCGCGGGGAGCGCGGCGGCGAGGGTGTCGGCCAGGTTGGCGTAGGTATACTGGTACGAGTACGTCCGCCCGTCCTTTTTTACGCCGACCACATCCGCCTTGCGCGTCGCCTGTAGCGGGCCGAACTTGCTCTGTGCGCGACATAGCGCGGCGGCTAGTTTGGCGAACGAGGACGTCGCAACGATCCCCTCACCGAGCTGCACGGTGGGTGCGGGCCCGGACGGGGCTGGGACGAGCTGCCACGTGGCGCCGACCGGCGACTCGGCAGGTGGCTCCACGGGGCGGATCTCCGGGTGCTCGACGACTTCTTCCGTGTCCACTTGCTCATCCATCCTTGCGTTCTCCTCGCTCCTCGTCGCTCGCCATCCGCACCAGCGACCCCCGCAAAGCGTCGGTGCTGAGCGCGCAGTACTGGCGGGGGTGGGGTTGTGTTAGCTGTCGTCATCGGCTCGGATCCTTCGTCGGGCATCGGCGATGTCGGCCGGACCCAGCAGCACCTCGCGCCGGGGGTCGCGGATAAGGAGACTCTCCGCGGAACGTTCAATGCGCCGAAACGCGCTCTGCGCGGACTTCGTCTCGCGTCGGCGTCCGTCCATCTCGCAGAGGATCAGCCATAGGTCCGCAAGGGCGCAGCGGAGATCGCCGAGATCGCGCTCACTCGCCATCAGTCGGTTCCTCGGTGGTGGCGAGCGCGCGGCGGGCCTCGGCGTAGACGTCCGCGTGGTTGTCTCGCAACCACTCCAGTAGCCGCGCCATGTCGCCGTTAGCGCTCGCGGCGACGAGCTGGGTCCGGGTCATGCGCGCCCGCGCTTCCGCAAGCTGGCGCTCGGCGGCCTCTCGGCGGATCACCTGATCAGCACACGAGTCCGGCCCGGCCTGGTCGCGTAGGTGCTGGAGGTCGGCGCGGAGGGCGTCGTGGCTTTTGGTCATCGCCAGCAGGGACTCCGCGAGCCCCGCGACCATCTGCGCGGGCTCGCCCGTCACCTCGCCGCACTGGAGCAGGTCGCCATCCGGGGTCCGCACGGCGACAGCGACGGTGTGGCCCGCACCGAACCCGAGCATCCACCCGCCAAACTCGAACCTGTCCATCACCCCACCTCCCCAATCACGTCATCGAGCGGGACGTCGCGCGACGAATCAGGCAGCGCGTCGATCTCGTCGGGGGTGAGGTCGCGCGAGATCGCGACGCAGATGCACGGCGCTGTACCCGGGGTGCAATGGATCGTGACGTACCCGCTGATTCGCGTCGCCAATTCGACGAGCGGCACAATTCGCTCGCGCCAGCCCGCCCCCGGCACCATGAGCGTGGCGTAGCGGTACGCCGCGCAATGTCCGTCGGCAGGGTGGTCGCTCACCGACATGTGCCCCATGTCAGCCATTTCCCGCACCGCCGCCGTGAACTCGGCGGGGGTCACGGCTGCTCCGTGGAGCCGGCGACCTGCTCCGCGGAGCCGGCGACCTGCTCCGCTGCGCGCTCGCGGATATCCGCCAGCGCCCGATCGTGCGTGGCGAAAAAGTGGGGCACCCTCCCCGTGCTGGCGCGGTAGATCATCTCCCCCGCGCGCTGCGGTCCGTACCTGCGCTCCAGCTCGGCACCTGGCTTGCCCGCGAGCGTGATCGCCCAGCCCGCGCGACAATGCGTCGTCTCGCAGGTGTGCCACGTGGACATGTCCAGAGCGCCGCCGCCTACCTCTATCGCGTCGAGGATCTGCGCGTCCAGGTCCGGGATCGCCGGGACGTCGGGATGCCGCTCGCGGAATTTGGCGGCACGCGCCGCGTAGAATTCCGGCGTGCGCGCCGCGCCGCGGATGTATGGCGATGGCGGATCGCGGCGCTCGACGCCCGTCGGTACGTTGCGGGCGTCGGCGAGGTAGGCGCGGGCGAGGTAGGCGCCGGTGAGGTCGGCGCGGGCGAGGTTGGCGTCGGCGAGGTCGGCGTCGGCGAGGTTGGCGCGGGCGAGGTTGGCGTCGGCGAGGTCGGCGCGGGCGAGGTTGGCGTCGGCGAGGTTGGCGTCGGCGAGGTCGGCGCGGCGCCCCGTACGCGCGGCCTCCTCCAGGATCGCGGCGACGGTGCGGCCGTTGTGTATGATCCCGGTGAGTGGACGTAGCGCCATGATCTATCCCTCCTTCTCGTCGGCGACCACACCCGCACAGCACGGCCCCACCGTCTCCCCGTCAGCGTTGTCGCTGGCGTAGGTCGCGTCGAAGACCACGCCGCACTCGGCGCACACGCTCTCATCGTCCCAGCGATTCGCGTCCGCGGTGTCCGCGGCGCCGTAGCTGTAGCTCATACTCGTCCTCCTCGCCGTCGAGAGAACGCACGCACGACTCCCAGCAAACGCCGGAGTCCCGCCAAGGACAGCGTTGGTGCCGAGAGTGCGCGCGCGTTCGCTCCGCGGCGCGGGGGGTTGGCGGGACTCATGCCCCCCACTAAGCCACGCTGGATGTGGAGAGGTCAAGAGATTTTTTTTGGCTCGCGAAACTGCGAGCGATCCTCGCCGCGTCCGCACGATGTCCACAGGCGGACGGGGAAAAGCGGTAGCAAAATAGTTGCGCAGTGTCGTTACGGTTTGGTAACGGTTGTCGCGTGAGCAACGGAACCTACGAGCCGCCGAGCGAGTGCGTGACGCTAGCACGGGTACCGATGCTCACACGTCGCGCTTGGCTAGCTGGCGCGCGCACTCACTCGACGGCTTGGGGATCTGCTGCTGGGGGTGCCCGTGGCCGCTAGCGTCCGGGTCGAGGACGAGGCGTTCTCAGATCGTCGCTACAACCGGCTGGCTCGGTACGCCGGCCTTGCGGATGCGGATCACGCGCGCGGAAAGCTCTTGGTTTTGTGGAGGCAATGCACGATCGAGCAACGGTACGTATTACCCGCCGACGATGTGCGCGATGTGCTCGGTGAAAACGGGGTGGAAGCGCTCGTCAGAGCCAACCTCGGAGAGGTCGTTGACGGCGTTGGAGTACGGATCAAGGGCGCACAGGGGCGGATCGAATGGCTCGAAAAGCTGAGAGAAAACGGCAAGAAGGGCGGACGGCCACGCAAAAACCAAAAGGTTTCCCGGAGCAAAACCACGCCGGAAACCAAAAGGGAACCGTTTGGTTCTGAAAACCAAAACCCTCCTGCTCCTGCTCCTGCTCCTGCTCCTGCTCCTGATAATAACGTTGTCGCGACTCCTTCGGAGCCGGACCTGCCACCCGAGGCCTTACGGCTAGCAGACGGACTACGGCGATCCATCCTGGCGACCGAGCCGAAGCACAAGGTTGGCAAGGGGACGTGCTCAGAGCCGAAATGGGAGACGTCGGTGACACGGCGAAAGTGGGCGCTCGAGGCCGACCGCATGCACCGAATCGACGGGCGCGACTGGGGCGAGGCCGGCGGCCACGTTCGGTGGCTGTGGTCGGACGGCAACCTCGACGCCGAGTTCTCGTTCCGCGTCGAGTCGGTGGCAGCACTGCGTGAGAAGTGGGACCGCATCGCCGCGGTGCGCCGTCGCGACCTCGGGGCCGACCTACCCGTCATCGGCGGCCGAAAGAAGTTCGACGTCTCGCTCGGGAGGGGCTCGTGAATCTCGCCATCTCTCGCCCCGACGCAGAGGCCGCCGTCATCGGCGCAGCATTTCTCGATGCGGGCGTCGTGGAGTGGCTGGATCTCGACGAATCGTGCTTCTCCGGCGGGCAAGCACGGCTGGTGTGGCAGACGATGGCCGCGATGTCGGCGGCCTCGAAGCCGGTCGACTCCACCTCCGTGCTGCTCGAGCTCACCCGCGGCGCACCGAGCGAAGCCGACGCGGTGAAGCGGTACATCGGCGAGTGCCTGGCCGCCGTCGTCACGCCTGATAACGTGGAGTACTACGCCCAGCAGGTACGCGAGGACGCGACGACGCGACGTGTGCTGCTCGAGGTGGCGGCGGCCCCGGAGATGGTGCGGCGCGGGCTGCACGCCGATGATCTGCTCTCGGAGCTGATGCAGCGGCTGGGCGCCGTGACCCCGAGCCGACGCAATGCGGGGATGTCCAGCGCGGCGGCGGCCGAGCGCGAGCTTGCGGCCGTCCGGGATCACTTGCGCCGTGTCGCGGACGGGCAAACGGCCCACGCCGGTGTGCCGACCGGGCTCCATGCGTACGACCGGAGCAGCGGCGGCATCCCACGGGGGACGCTGACGATCCTCGCCAGCCGCCCGGGGCACGGCAAGAGCACGCTGATCCGTCGCATTGCCAGTTACGTGGCGCGGACCGGAGTCGGCGGAGCGCATGTGCTGAGCTACGAGGACGGCCCGCGCGATTTTGGGCAGCGGCTTCTCGCCGACGAAGCGGGTGTTCGCATCGACCAGATTCGCTCGCGCACACTGACCGAGGACGAGGTGTTGAGGCTCGGAGCGGCGTCGGAGCTTTTGTCGCGTGGCGCGGCCTGGCACCTGGATCACACGCCGGGCTGGCGGATCGACGCGGTGGAGCGGCGTGTACGCGCTCTCAAGCGCAAGTTGGGCACGGTGCTCGTGTGCCTCGACTATGAGCAGAAGATGCCGAAGCCGCGCGGCATCAGCGACCGCACCGAGGCCCACACGGAGAACGTGCAGCGACTGAGCGAGCTGGCGGCCACCGAAGACATCGCGCTGATCATGGGCTGTCAGCTTCTTCGCGGTGTTGATCAGCGCGACGATCCGACGCCGCTGATCGCAGATCTGAAAGGCACCGGCGCCCACGACGAAGCCGGGAAAATGATCCTCGGGCTGATGCGGCCGGCGAAGTACTGGCGCAGCACGTACCCGAAGCGCCATGTCCGTGCGGGCGACCCGGTGGACCCGAGCCTACTCGAATTGCACGTGCTGAAAAACCACCAAGGCGACGAGGGGCAATTCGATCTCGACTGGGATCTGCCGCTCGGAAGGATCACGGGCTGATGAACACACGGGCCGCAGAAGACCGACTACGAATGGCATGCGAGGTCACCCCCGCTGCACTTGCCGAGTACGTGGACGTCGCGACGGTGGCAATCATGCGACGAATGCCGGGCGCGAAGCGCCGCGACGTCGCCACGCTCTACGCCGAGGTTGCGCGCCTGCTGATGTACGTCGCTCGAGCCGAGGAGCAAGGGGGGCTGCACGGCGTGTTACCCGGCGGTCAGTCGGCCGAGTTTTACGACACGGCGGGCGCGATCGCCGACGAGCTGCTCACCGAGGCAGCAACGCGGTTCGAGTGTGCGCTGCCGATGGCGTACATCGCGGCGATGCGTATCGTGCGAAGGATGGAGCGATGACCGAAACACCAACACAGCAGGAGACGCAACACGATGGCTAAGGCGAAGAAGACCCCGAAGGCGAACGGTAGTCGCGCGAAAAAGCAGCCCGAGCTTCCCGGCGCCGAGCGGCCCGACGACCCGGATCTATTCTCGGCGTGCGGCGACTTCATCGACGCGAAAGCGGAGCAGGACACCGCGAAAACCAAAGTCGGCGAAGCGCGCGAGGTCGTAACGACGCTGCTACAAGAGCGCGCCGAGATTCTCGAAAAGGACAAGCACGGAAACCCGACCTACGTGTTTTCAGACGGCGAGCGGTCCCGCGCGTTCCACCTCGTCACCGGGCAAAAAGTGACGGTAGAGGTGCTCGACGGAGACGAGGCGTGACCGACGAAGTCACGCTCGTCCGCTACGCGCTGTCCTGCGCACGCGAGAAGTACCCGGACAAGCCCGAGCGCACACTCGGCGCACAAGCCGTGCTGATCCTGGCGCGCGAGTGGGACGCCTACGAGCACGGACACGGGTGCGAGGCGGATCCCGAGAAGTCGGCGCTGTACGAGCGAGCGGCGCGACTGGCGATGTCCATCTCGGAAACGTTCGAGCGGAGGCCGGCGCCGTGACCTATCCATCCTGGCCCTACCTCGTGCGCAGCCTTCGCCCGCACCGCGAGCAGTGCGCGGCGCGCACCGGAACGGGGCAGCGTTGCAGACACAGCGCACAGAGCGGGCGGGTGCCGTTTTGCGGCACTCACGCGACGCAACGTCCGCACGGCACAGTCGCTGCGGTAGGGAGCGAGTCCGCGTGAGCGACAAGCGTTCAGTCGTCTGCAAGCGGTGCGGCGACCCCGGCCATTACGCGAAGACGTGCGCGTTTCCGAAGGTGGATGGCGGGCGCCCAAATCTCGAAGATCTCGCGGGCCGGATCGACCGCGGCGAAGTGTTTGCGGTGGGCGCGCCCACGTTTCAGAAGGTGCTCCGCTACACCCGCGAGATCGAGACGCACCGACGCAACCTGATCGCGCTCGTACGTGAGCTTCAAACGCGGAGCGCGAAGTGACCCGCCCCATCTGCGCCTCCTGCGTCGATGTCGAGCACGGGCTCACCCCGGTGACGCACGCCCGCAAAACCGCGGGCAAGCGCGTGACGGTTACCGTGCTGCTCTGCCAGGTGTGCCGCGAGGGCGTGGAGCTGCGTGGGAAAAACGGCGCAGGAGTGGGGCAGGCGTCGGTGTCGCGCCGGTCGCAAGGGACCGGGCCAAGATGGAGGCGGCGATGACCGTGCTTGCGCTCGATCCGGGCAGCGAGAACAGCGCCTACGTCCTGCTCGATGCGACCGGGCGGGTGCTCGACCACGGGCTGTTCGCGAACGAGATCGTGCTTGGTGTTGTGCGGGATAGCGGCGCGGACGTGCTCGCCGTCGAGACGATCGCGAGCTATGGCATGGCCGTTGGCGCGAGCGTTTTTACCACGTGCATTTGGATCGGCAGATTCGTCCAGGAGTGGGCACCGCGACCGCACGCGCTCGTCTATCGCCGTGCAGTCAAGATGCACCTATGCGGCAACGCCCGCGCGAAGGACGCGAACGTCCGCCAAGCGCTGCTCGATCTCTACGGCGACGGCACGAGGCAGACAGCGTGCGGAGTCAAGTCGAAGCCTGGACCGCTGTACGGGATCAAGAAAGACGAGTGGGCGGCGCTCGCGGTGGGGGTGACGTATCAGGCGGGCGTGAACAACAAGACGTTGCTCAAGCAGATCGCCGACCTGGAAGCGCTGGCAAGGAAAGCCGGGTGACGCCTCCGCACATGCGCGAGGTCGTGAGGTACTGGACATGGATCAACGTTTTCACGCTGGGGATTCCGATGCTGCTCGTCGGCGTTTACGAAGCGATCGATCGCTGGAGGCGCAGGAGCGACTCGGTGTCATCCTCGTGACGCTGTTCGAGATCCTGCTCGGCGGCGCGATCATCGCTCTGGTTGTCGCGCTGCTCGCCACCAGCGGATGCGAGCGCGGCGTCGAGCCGACGTTCGCCGGGGAGTGGCGCTGGGATCACACGCCCATCGTCGTCGGAGCGAATGACGACTTCGAGTGGCCGGATGAGCTACACGCTGCGGTTTCCACGTGGAACCGCGCGGCCGGCTGCGACGTGTTCGCGGTCGGCGACGAACTCGACGTGCTCGTGATGATCGGCGGCGAGCCACCGGGCGGCAACACTCGCGCGCGCGGATGGACGGAGGTCCACGCGATCGGCGAACGGATCACGCGCGCCCAGGTGTACGTCTACGAGGTCGCGGAGTCGGGGATGGCGTACCGGGTGCTCGCCCACGAGTTCGGGCGCTCGCTCGCGCTTGACGGCACGTACTGGCCCGAGCCCGAGACGAGCGTCATGCACAACGGGATCGCCGAGCGCGAGCAACTGCCCGTGCTCGTCACACACGCGGACGCGAGCGCCGTCCGAGAGAGGTACTGCGGACTATGATGACGATCGAACAACTCCACGCGGAAGGCCGCCTGATCCGCGGCAAATGGTCGGACACCGACGCGCAAGGCCGCGAACTGTTGTGCCTGTACACGGCATTGGCCGGCGACGCAGACGCGCGGCCGGGGACCTGCCCGGCGGACATGTGTCCGCGCTGGCTCGCGCACCTGAGCCCGTGGATCAACGACGCAGGCACAGCGGCGCACTGGCCAAGTGTGGTGGATCGCTTCGCGCGGCTCGCGCCGAGGCTGGGCGAAATCCAGGGCGACCGGTCGGCTCGGCTCGACTACCGCTGCCGCGCGATTGCCGTACGCGAGGCTCGGTCCCACGTGGCGGGCGGACACGCGGCGCTCGGTGTGATTGACGGCGTGCTCGCGCTGCTCGACCGCGCCAGTGCAGGCGCTCCGGTCACCGCTGATGAGTGGGCGAGGGCGGAGGCGTGGGCGGCGGCGGCGGAGACGAGGGCGGCGTGGGCGGCGGCGGCGGCGGAGGCGGCGGCGGCGGCGAGGGCGGCGGAGGAGGCGGCGTGGGCGGCGGCGGCGGCGGCGGCGAGGGCGGCGGAGGCGGCGGCGTGGGCGGCGGCGGCGGCGGCGGCGTGGTCGGCGTGGGCGGCGTGGGCGGCGGCGGCGGCGGCGGCGGCGGCGGCGGATCGAATCATCGACGCCATCCTCGATGCGATCGAGGCGGAGCCGTCCGAGGGAGGTGACACACCGTGAGCTGGCACGAATCGAGCCCCTACAGTCAGTCGCCCGACATCCTCGCCCGGTGGTCTACCGCGATGGAGCGCGAGCAGGCTGCGCGTCGGCGCCGACACGAGCGGATCTGCAAGGCGGTGATCGCCGTGTCGGTCACGGTGTTGGCGATCTATTTGGTGTGGAGTGCTCAATGACGCTGGTGTTCCGCACTCGCTGCGGCTGTGAGCGCGAGATCCAGAGCGACCATGCCCCGCGCGAATATCTTTTCCCGCTGAAGCCACCCCGCGGCGTGGTGAAGGTCGGCGAGATGTGGCCGAAAATCACCATAGGAATGAGCACAGCCGAAATGCGCCGCGCCCGAATGGAGCACGAGCGAAAGGTGTTTGGGCCACCACAGCAGCGACGGTTTGAACTCGTCAGAGTCCGCGGCGACGTGGCCTTCTACGAGGAGACAGAAACGGAGACATCGAAATGACCGCAACGGTAACGAGAACAGACCTCGACGAACTCGGCGACGTCGTACGCCTGGAGGTGACATTCGCCCCGGACGACGACACCCTGGCGGAGCAGCCACCGCCACGCAAGACCACGGTCGTCGTCCCGCTAGCCCAGGCCCGCCGCTACCCGGTCGGGACCCGCGTGGAGTTCACGATGCGGCGGGCGAAGGAGCAAGGATAATGGCCGTCAGGGTGTTCGAGGTAGGCTCCGTGGTGAGGCTGAGGGGGTCGGGCGTGGCGATGACGGTGGAGCGGGTAGGGGTGGGGCCAGAGGGGAATTACGTGGCCTGCACGTGGTTCGATACCCGCGACCGAGTGCATCACGACCGCTTCGTGGTGCAGAGTCTCGTGCTGTCTGGATCCGGCCGGCGAGACCGTAAGGAGCAGGATTGAGCGCCAAACAGTACGCGGCCCCGTGGGCGGACCAACTCCCCGACGGCGACCTCATCGAGTACGGCCCTAGCCCATCCACCTACGCGCGCCAGCTCGCGCGGCACAAGCTGTGGACGTGGCATCCCGAGAAACTGGCCTCGCGCGTGGCGCGGACCACGACGGCCGACGCGATCCGAGCGTACATGCGGCCGACCCGTCACCTGCGCGGCGACGTGCCCAAGCGAGAGACCGAGGTGTACCTGCTGATCTACGAGCACGGCCGCTCGATTCGCTGGGCCGCTCGGCATCTCGGTATCAGCCGATCGAGCGTGAAAGTGTACGTGCGGCGACTCGCGCGCCGCGCCCACACGGCGTTCTGGATGACGGACAGGGGCGACGGCGACGGCGTGCCCGACGTGCCCGACGGCGAGATCGCGAAACTCTTGGTCGCCGCCTTCGAGCGCTGGCGCGATGGCTCAACCCCGACCAAAACCCCAAAGGAGAACCCATGAACCAAGACATCCCGATCCTCAACGTCCCCGTCGAGCAGCTCGACATCAAGGCGCCCGGCCGCGGCATGCTCTACGTGGAGCGCGTGGACAGCATGCGCACCGCAGGCGGGCTCGTGATCCCGGAGCAGTCGCGTGAAAAGCAGATGGCGCGCTGGCGAGTGCTCAGCATCGGCGCCCCGCACCTGCTCGGCAGCGGCAAGGAGATCGCGCCCGGCGTGGCGGTCGGCGACGAGGTGTTGCTGTCGCACAACGCGGGGAAAATCTTCGAGCTTCCGCAGGAGGCGGGCGAGACCAAGCGCGTCGTCTGCGACGAGGCGGCGGTCATCGCTACGGTACGGGCGCGGCACGACGCTTGAGCCATTGAACAATGCTGTTTGATCTTGACTACCTGCTCGGTCTAGAGGTCGATGACGTTCTTCCGGAACCGTATTGGACCCCATCCGCTGATAATGCTTCGGGAGGATGGGTCCCCACGGATAGCTACGCGCGCCTACCGCTCCGTGACCTTTCTCTGGCGATATGGCTACAGGGGTGGCATCAGCTCGGCCGCGCTATACACGAGGACCATCTTCGCTTCCGCCGGCACTTTGCGGAGCTGGGCCAGCAACTGGCGCTCGTTGGCGCAACAATGATCCTCGTCGAGCGTGAGGAGCGTCAGTACCTGCATCAGCAGCGGGTGCGCAACCGTGGTCATGTGTGGCTCCACATGACGTGCGGCCGCTGTGGCGAGTACTACGCATCATGGCTTAACAGTCGATTCATGCTCCCGTGTCGAGTCCGAGCCGAGCACGACGCTTGACAAACCCGCCCGCTTACCCTCACCCTATGCGCAGGGCGCATCCCTCGCGACGTCACCCCCCCGTGCACGCGAGAGGTGCGCCCTGAGCGCGTCCGACTGGCCGATCACGGTGGACCCGGTGTACGGCTGCTGGCTGTGGACGGGGCGCCGCGATCGAGCGGGCTACGGACGGACCGGAACTGCGCTGGCCTACCACGCGGTCTACGCCGCAGAGGTGGGCGCTGTCCCGCCAGAGCACGAGCTAGACCACTGCTGCCGTCGCCGCAACTGCGTGGCTCCGCACCATCTCGAGCCGGTGAAGCGCCGCGAGAACGAGCGCCGCAAGCGCTGGAGCTACCGCATTCGCCGTCGACGCTGCGCTCGCGGGCACGACCTGTACGAGCGCGGTCGGCGGACACCCGAGGGCGGCATCGTGTGCCGCACGTGTAGCGGCGTCTAGTCTGGCGCGGGCGCGCCGCAGTCCAGCGGATAGGTGCGCAGGCGCAGCTCCTCGCACGACTGCTTCTCGATAATCGCGAGGCAAGCGTCGAGCTCGCTGCGCGGCAGCTCGAGGTCCGCTAGCTCCGCACAGTCTCGGTACCGGCAGCACGAATTGTACGACCAGCCCATGCCCGTGTAGTCCCGGTCGCGACAGAGCGCCGGGTCTGCCTGCAGCGGACACGTAAGGGCCTCGTGCACACAGGACTCGTACTGAGCGATCTCGCAGAACTCCGAGCGAGTAATCGTCTCCTCCCCGCCGCAGCCGGCGAGGGCCAACACAACAACGATCGTCATCAACTGGCGCATCCCTCCAGTGTACCGCGATGACCAGCTCGAGCGATCCCCATCCGTGTCCGTGGTGTGTACTCGGTCCGCTGTGGCAGCAGGACCTCGAGGGCGTCCGCATCCACAGCCGGCGCCGAGGCGAGTTGGTCGGCGAGGCTCGAGTGGTGACCGGCCCAAGTCCGCGAAATCACGTGGCGCCTCGTAAGTGAGCGGAATCATGGGGTAGGGGTACCCAGCCCCCCGCCCCCCCCCAAAGAGT
>Ga0214471_10000700_pt1 | contig 27547 bp, 21 predicted proteins | sample RVTome_5_FD_207665 | JGI IMG/M metagenome (GOLD analysis project Ga0214471, IMG submission 207665) | Soil microbial communities from uranium-contaminated site in the Upper Colorado River Basin, Wyoming, United States - RVT142D155 | ecosystem: Environmental > Terrestrial > Soil > Contaminated >... | reverse complement strand
GACCCACCATGCTTCGCCGCCATCACCTTCGTCAACGCCGCAGTCAACGTCGTCTTACCATGATCCACATGACCTATAGTCCCTACATTCACATGCGGCTTCTTTCGCAAAAATTTTTCTTTGGACACCTGATCCTACCTCTCTCAGCGGCAAAGGCCGGGTTGCTGCCGTTCTAGCGGCCTCTCTCTTTGATAATCGACTCGGCCACACTCGACGGCACAACGGCATAGTGGCTGAATTCCATCGTGTAGGTCGCTCGTCCCTGGCTCATGGAGCGCAGCGTCGTCGCGTACCCGAACATCTCGGATAGGGGCACCTCGGCGCGAACGATCTTGCCGAGCGGCGCGTCCTCGAGACCCTGGAGGATGCCGCGGCGCCGACTCAGGTCGCCATTGACGTCGCCCATGTAGTTTTCGGGCGTCACGGCCTCCACCTTCATGATCGGCTCGAGCAGCACGGGCCGCGCCTTGGCGGCGCCCTCCCTGAAGGCCATGGAACCCGCGATCTTGAACGCGATCTCGCTGGAGTCGACGTCGTGATAGGAGCCGTCGAAAAGCGTCACCTTGCAATCGACGACAGGGTAACCGGCGATGACGCCGTTGCCCATCTGCTCCTGGACGCCCTTGTCGACCGCCGAAATATACTCTCTCGGGACGACGCCGCCGACGATGCCGTTGACGAACTCGTAGCCCGTCCCGGGCTCCTTGGGCTCGATGCGTAGATAGACGTGCCCGTATTGGCCTCGGCCGCCCGTCTGACGCACGAACTTACCTTCCTGCTCGACCTTCGCCTGAATGGTTTCTCTGTAAGCCACCTGCGGCTTACCGACATTGGCCTCGACCTTGAACTCGCGCCTCATCCGGTCGACGATGATCTCCAGATGCAGCTCGCCCATCCCGGAGATAATGGTTTGCGCCGATTCCTCGTCCGTGCGCACGCGAAACGAAGGATCCTCGCGAGCCAACTTGCTCAGCGCCATCCCCATCCTTTCCTGGTCCGCCTTGGTCTTGGGCTCCACGGCGACCGAGATCACGGGCTCCGGGAAGTCCATGCGCTCGAGCGTAATGACGGCTTTCGGATCGCAGAGACTGTCGCCCGTCGTCACGTCCTTGAGGCCAACGGCGGCGGCTATATCGCCCGCCCGAACTTCCTTGAGCTCGGCGCGATCGTTCGCGTGCATCTGGAGAATGCGGCCGATGCGCTCGCGCTTGCTCTTGACCGGGTTGTAGACCGTGTCACCGGAGTTCAGCACTCCCGAGTAGACGCGAAAGAACGTCAAGTTACCGACGAAGGGATCCGTTGCAATCTTGAACGCCAAGGCGGCGAAAGGCTCCGAATCGGTCGCGTGCCTCTCGCTTTCCGAGTCGTCCTCGAGTATGCCGTGGATCGGCGGGCGGTCGTCGGGCGACGGTAGAAAATCGATGACTGCATCCAGCACGGCCTGCACGCCCTTGTTCTTGAAGGCCGACCCGCACAGCACCGGCGTGATCTCGCCGGCGAGACATCGCGCACGTATGCCGCGCTTGATTTCCTCCGCCGACAGCTCACCGCTTTCGAGGTACTTGTCGAGCAGCTTCTCGTCGCTCTCGGCCGCCGCCTCGATGAGCTTGTCGCGCGATTCCTTGGCCTGGGCCCTGAGCGACTCCGGAATCTCTTTCTCCTCGAAGCTCATTCCCTGGGTTTCGTCGTCCCACTCGATCGCTTTCATCTTGATGAGATCGACGACGCCGCCGAACGTTTCCTCGGCACCGATCGGAATCTGCAGGGCGACTGGGTTACCCTTGAGGCGTTTGCCGATCTGCTCGATCACGCGGAAGAAGTTCGCACCCGCCCGGTCCATCTTGTTGATGAACGCTATTCGCGGCACGCCATACTTATTGGCCTGCCGCCACACTGTCTCGGATTGGGGCTCGACGCCACCGACGGAGCAGAATACGGCGACAGCGCCGTCCAGCACCCGAAGGCTGCGCTCGACCTCGATCGTGAAGTCGACATGCCCGGGCGTGTCGATGATATTGATCCGGTGTTCCGGAAGGCTTTGATCCATGCCCTTCCAGAAGCAGGTGGTCGCCGCGGACGTGATCGTTATTCCGCGTTCCTGCTCCTGTTCCATCCAGTCCATGACGGCGGCGCCGTCGTGGACTTCGCCGATCTTATGGGATACGCCGGTATAGAACAGTATGCGTTCGGTGGTCGTCGTCTTGCCGGCATCGATGTGCGCCATGATGCCAATATTGCGATACTGCTCGATGGGAGTCTGCCGTGCCACGTCCTTGCCTCAGTTCCATGCCTTACCACCGGTAATGCGCAAATGCCTTGTTGGCCTCTGCCATTCGGTGGGTATCCTCTCGTTTCTTGACTGCAGACCCTCGATTTTCGGCCGCATCCATGAGCTCATGAGCAAGACGCAGCGCCATCGTCTTTTCCGATCTCTTTCTCGCTGCGTCTATCACCCATCGCATCGCGAGCGTCTCGCGCCGCGTGGTCCGAACCTCGACGGGCACCTGGTAGGTAGCGCCGCCGACGCGGCGAGACTTCACCTCGACGGACGGCTTGATGTTGTCCAGAGCCTGTCCCAGGAGCTCCAAGGCTCGCTGCGCGTCCTGGCCGGATCGCTCGGCAATCCTGCTCAAAGCGCCATAGACGATGCTTTCCGCAACGGATTTCTTGCCGCTCTGCATCACCATGTTGATGAACTTGGCGAGCATGTTATTGCCGTACTTGGGATCCGGAAGGACGGTCCGTCGCGGCGCTTGGCTTCTTCGAGACATTGTTGTCGATCCCGGTTCTCGAACCCTAGCTCTTGGGGCGCTTGGAGCCGTACTTCGAGCGGCCCTTGCGGCGGTCGCTGACGCCGGCGCAATCGAGCGTGCCGCGGACGACGTGGTAACGAACGCCCGGCAAGTCCTTGACGCGGCCGCCGCGAATCAGGACGACAGAATGCTCCTGAAGATTGTGACCTTCTCCGCCGATATAGCTCGTGACCTCGAAGCCGTTCGTCAGTCTGACGCGAGCGACCTTGCGCATCGCCGAGTTGGGCTTCTTCGGCGTAGTCGTGTAAACGCGCGTGCAAACGCCGCGTTTCTGCGGAGAAGCGCCCAGAGCCGGCACGCTACTCTTCATGCGCTTGGTGAGGCGCGGGGCTCTGACTAGCTGATTGGTCGTCGCCATTTCTTGCCTATATATAAGATGGGCCCGTTGCCGGTGACCGGCATCCGGGCCTCAGGATCCTTTCCCGCGGCGAAGCCGGGGACTTTTGGTGTCTCCCGGGCCTGCGTTCTTCAGCCCGAGGCAGCAGGAAAGTTTAGGGGTCCCTGTTACCGGCTGTCAACCGACGTCCACGAGCTAACTTGCCCCTGCCGACGTCTCTTCCTCGCGATCCACGGACGTTTCCTCGGAAACCGGTGCCTCGGCTTCGATGCTGCCGCTGCCACTGCTTCGAAACACGGCCGACAACCCCTGCAGCTCCTGCGCCAGGATGTCTTCCTGAGTTCGGCGGCGCTCCTGGTGATGCGCGAAACCGGTGCCGGCGGGAATCAGCCGCCCGACGATCACGTTCTCCTTGAGACCGCGAAGGTCATCCTGCATGCCCCGCACGGCGGCTTCCGTCAGCACGCGAGTCGTTTCCTGGAACGAGGCCGCGGATATGAAGGATTCCGTCGCCAGCGAGGCCTTGGTGATTCCGAGCAGCACCGGCTCGAACTTGGCAGGCCGCTCGGAGCGGGCCTCGGCTTCCTCGTTGGCTTCCAGCATCCGCGCGCGATCGACCTGCTCGCCATGCAAGAACCGCGTGTCGCCGGCTTCGGTGATCTCCACCTTCCGCAGCATCTGGCGGATGATGACCTCGATGTGCTTATCGTTGATCTTGACGCCCTGCAGGCGGTAGACGTCCTGAATCTCGCGGACGAGATAGTCCGCAAGGCGCTCCACGCCTTGAAGCCTGAGGATATCGTGCGGGTTGGGCTCGCCGTCGGCGATGATCTCACCGCGCTCGACGGTCTCGCCCTCGAAGACGTTCAGATGACGCCACTTCGGGATCAGCTCGTCGTGCTGCTCGCCTTGCTCATCGGTGATCACGAGCCGCCGCTTCCCCTTGGTCTCCTTGCCGAAGCTGACCGTGCCGGTGTGCTCGGCCAGGATCGCGGGCTCCTTTGGCCGCCTCGCCTCGAACAGATCTGCGACCCGCGGCAGACCTCCGGTGATGTCGCGAGTCTTGGACGATTCCTGCGGCAGGCGTGCAAGCACGTCGCCGACGACGACCCGGGAGCCGTTTTCCATGGTCAAGACTGCGCCCGCGGGCAAAACGTAAACGGCGGGAATGTCGGTGTTGGGGAAGGAGATCTGCTTACCCTTGCCGTCGAGAAGCTTCGCGGTGGGCCGGTATTCGGTCCCCGCTCCACGGTGCGCCGAATCCAGCACCACCGTGCTCGTCAGGCCGGTGTACTCGTCGACCTGAGTCGTCACGGTCACATCATCGATGAAATCCTCGAACTCGATGTGCCCGCTGACCTCAGTGACGACCGGATGCGTGTGTGGGTCCCAGCTGGCCACGAGCTGTCCCGGAGCCACCTTTTCCGCTTCCTTGACGCTGAGTATGGCGCCATAGGGTACTTTGTAGCGCTCACGCTCCCGCCCGAAGGCGTCCACGACGGCGAGCTCACCCGACCGAGAAGTCACGACCAGATGCCCTTTTTCCTCGTGCTGCACGGTCTTCATATTGTGCATGCGAAGCGTGCCGGCGCTCTTCACCTCGACGCTGTTGACGGCAGCCGAGCGCGAAGCCGCGCCGCCGATGTGGAAGGTACGCATCGTCAGCTGCGTGCCCGGCTCGCCGATGGACTGCGCGGCGATCACGCCCACGGCCTCGCCCTTGTTCACTCTGTGCCCGCGCCCGAGATCGCGGCCGTAGCACTGCGCGCAAACACCATAGCGCGTCTCGCAGGTGATCGGCGAGCGGACGAGGACCTGATCGATCGACGCGGCCTCGAGCTCCGCGACGGCCTTCTCATCGAGCAACCGGCCCGCCTCGACGACGACGGAGCCCGAGGCCGGTGCGGTCACGTCGACGGCCACGACCCGGCCGAGCACGCGCTCGCGCAGCGGCTCGACGACGTCGCCACCTTCGACCAGCGGCGTCATCAACAAGCCTGTCGACGTGCCGCAATCGGGCGCGGTCACGACGAGGTCCTGAGCGACATCGACCAACCGGCGCGTGAGGTAACCGGAGTTCGCGGTCTTCAAAGCCGTGTCGGCCAGTCCTTTGCGGGCGCCGTGAGTCGAAATGAAGTACTGCAATACGTCCAAGCCTTCGCGGAAGTTCGCGGTGATCGGCGTCTCGATGATCGAGCCGTCGGGCTTCGCCATCAAGCCGCGCATGCCGGCGAGCTGCCGAATCTGCGCCGCCGAGCCTCGCGCGCCGGAATCCGCCATCATGTAGATTGAATTGAAGGATTCCTGCTCGGCGAGATTGCCTGCCGCATCGGTCACCGATTCGACTCCGAGCTTCTCCATCATCGCCTTGGCGACCTGGTCGTTGGTTCGCGACCAGATATCCACGACCTTGTTGTAACGCTCGCCGTCGGTAACGAGTCCCGAGGCGTACTGATCCTGGATGTCTTTGACCTCCTGCTCGGCGACTGCGAGAATCGCGGGCTTTTGCTCCGGCACGACCATGTCGTTCACGCCGAAAGACACGCCGGCCCGAGTCGCATAATCGAAGCCCGTGTACATGAGCTGGTCGGCGAAAACGACCGTCTCCTTGATGCCGAGCTGTCGATAACAGGCGTTGATCACGGCGGATATCGCCCGCTTGTTCATCGGACGGTTGATGAGATTGAAATCCAAGCCGTCGGGCATGACGTCAGACAACAACGCCCGGCCGACGGTCGTGTCGACGAGGCGGCTCGTCTTGCCGGACCCGCCGGCGGACCCCGGCGGCGTCTTGACCCTGAGCTTGATGCGGGCGTGCAGCTCGATGCAGCGGTTCTCGTAGGCGCGGTGCACCTCTTTGATGTCCGTGAACAGCATGCCCTCGCCCTTAGCGTTGATGCGCTCGCGGGTCATGTAATACAAACCGAGCACGACGTCCTGGGACGGCACGATGATCGGATCGCCGTTGGCGGGCGACAAGATGTTGTTGCTCGACATCATCAGGGCTCGGGCCTCGAGCTGGGCCTCTAGCGACAAAGGCACGTGCACGGCCATCTGGTCGCCATCGAAGTCGGCGTTGAACGCCGTGCAGACGAGCGGATGCAGCTGGATCGCCTTACCCTCGATCAGCACCGGCTCGAAGGCCTGAATACCGAGCCTGTGCAAGGTCGGCGCGCGGTTCAGCATCACCGGGTGCTCGCGGATGACCTGCGCGAGGATGTCCCAGACTTCCGGACCTTCGCGTTCCACGAGCCTTTTCGCGGCCTTGATCGTCGTCGCCTCGCCCCTGAGCTGAAGCTTGGAGAAGATGAACGGCTTGAAGAGCTCCAGCGCGAGCTTCTTGGGCAGGCCGCACTGGTGCAGCTTCAGCGTCGGGCCGACGACGATCACCGACCTTCCTGAGTAGTCGACCCGCTTGCCGAGCAGGTTCTGCCGGAATCGTCCCTGCTTGCCCTTGATCATGTCCGCCAAGGACTTGAGGGGGCGCTTGTTGGTGCCCGTGATCGCCCGTCCGCGGCGACCGTTGTCGAGCAACGCATCGACCGACTCCTGCAGCATCCGTTTCTCGTTGCGGACGATGATGTCCGGTGCGTTGAGCTCGAGCAGCCGGCGCAGGCGGTTGTTGCGATTGATTACGCGACGATAGAGGTCGTTGAGATCCGAAGTCGCGAAACGCCCGCCGTCGAGCGGCACCAGCGGCCGCAAATCCGGCGGCAGCACCGGCAGCACGGTCATGACCATCCACTCGGGCCGATTGTTGGAGACGACGAAGGACTCCAGCAGCTTAAGACGTTTCGACAGCCGCTTGATCTTGGTTTCGGAGTTCGTGCCGGCGATTTCCTCACGAACGCGGAGAACTTCCGCGTTCAAATCCAGAGTCGACAGCAAGTCGCGAACGGCCTCGGCTCCCATCCGCGCATCGAACTCGTCGCCGTATTGCTCGACCGCTTCGAGATAGGCCTCGTCCGTCAGCAACTGCCCGCGTTCCAGCGGCGTCATGCCGGGATCGACGATCACGAAGGCCTCGAAATAGAGGATTCTCTCGATCTCGCGCAGCGTCATGTCGAGCATGAGCCCGATCCGCGACGGCAACGACTTCAGGAACCAAATGTGCGCGACGGGGCTCGCGAGCTCAATGTGGCCCATGCGTTCCCGGCGCACCTTGGTCTGCGTGACCTCAACGCCGCACTTCTCGCAAACCACGCCGCGATGCTTGAGGCGCTTGTATTTGCCGCACAAGCATTCGTAGTCCTTGATCGGTCCGAATATCTTAGCGCAGAAGAGCCCGTCCCGCTCCGGCTTGAAGGTGCGGTAGTTGATGGTCTCGGGCTTCTTGACTTCGCCGTAGGACCACGACCGGATCATGTCCGGGGACGCGAGACCGATCCGAATGGCCTCGAAATCCTCGACCGGGGTCTGCTGCTTGAAAAGCTTCAGTAAATCCTTCATGGGATAACCACCTGGTACCAGTTGTTCAGTGTGCGACGCGCCAAGCTAGTCGTCAGCTCGCATGCTCGAGATCGATATTGATGCCGAGCGACCGGATCTCCTTGACGAGCACGTTGAAGGATTCCGGCATGCCGGCCTGCATCTCATGCGTGCCGTCGACGATGTTCTTGTACATCTTCGTCCTGCCTTGAACGTCGTCGGATTTCACCGTGAGCATCTCCTGCAAAGTGTACGAGGCGCCATAGGCCTCCAGCGCCCAGACCTCCATCTCGCCGAAGCGCTGGCCGCCGAACTGCGCCTTGCCTCCGAGCGGCTGCTGCGTAACGAGGCTGTAGGGGCCCGTCGAGCGAGCATGCATCTTGTCGTCAACGAGATGATTGAGCTTCAACATATACATGTAGCCCACCGTGACCGGACGATCGAAAGGCTCGCCGCTGCGGCCGTTATAGAGCGTCGCCTGGCCCGACTCGGGCAGGCCGGCCATCCCCAGAAGCTTTTTGATCTCCGCTTCGGAGGCACCGTCGAACACGGGGGTCGCGATCGGCACGCCGTGGCTCAAATTGGTCGCGAGCTCGTGCATCGCCGCATCGTCGAGCTCGTCGAGCGGCTCGGGTTGCCCGCCGGTCTTGTTGTAGATCTCGTCGATGAAGCGCCGGACCGACGCTGCGGATTCCTGGTTCTTGAGCATCTCGCCGATCTTGTTTCCCAAGCCCTTGGCCGCCCAGCCCAGATGAGTTTCCAGCACCTGCCCGACGTTCATACGCGACGGCACGCCCAGCGGATTCAGCACGATGTCCACCGGAGTTCCGTCCTCCATGTATGGCATGTCCTCCACAGGGACGATGGTCGAGATCACGCCTTTGTTGCCGTGCCGGCCAGCCATCTTGTCGCCCGGCTGAATGCGTCGCTTGACGGCGAGATAGACCTTGACCATCTTGAGCACGCCCGGCGCGAGGTCGTCTCCAGCCGTGATCTTTTGCTTCTTCTCCTGGAAGCGCTTCTCGAACTCCTCACTTTGAGAGCGCAGTCTCTCGGCCGCGCGCTCGAGCTGGGTGTTCGCCTCGTCACTCTTTAGGCGAACCTCGAACCATTGCTCACGCGTCAGCTCGTCGAGATAGGCCTTGGTGACCTTGGATCCCGCCTTCAGCTTGTTCGGGCCTCCGGCGGCGACCTTGCCGAGCAGCAAGCGCTCGACGCGCTGAAAGATGTCGTCCTCGAGTATTCGTCGCTGGTCGTTGAGATCCTTGCGCACGGCCTCGAGCTCCTGGCGCTCGATCGACAGCGCACGGACGTCCTTCTCTACGCCGTCGCGCGTAAACACGCGAACGTCGATGACCGTGCCGTCCATGCCTGGCGGCACGCGCAGCGACGTATCCTTCACATCCGAAGCCTTCTCGCCGAAGATCGCCCGCAACAATTTTTCCTCGGGCGTGAGCTGAGTCTCGCCCTTGGGCGTCACTTTGCCCACGAGAATGTCGCCGGCGCGGACCTCCGCCCCGATGAACGCGATCCCCGACTCGTCGAGCTTCGTCAAAGCCGCGTCGCCGACATTGGGAATATCGGCCGTGACTTCCTCCGGCCCGAGCTTGGTGTCTCTGGCGACGCAGGTGAGCTCCTCGATATGAATTGTCGTGAAGCGATCTTCCTGCACGACGCGCTCGGAGATCAGGAGCGAGTCCTCGAAGTTGTAGCCGTTCCAAGGCATGAACGCGACCAGCAGGTTCTGGCCTAGAGCCAGCTCACCCATCGACGTCGACGGCCCGTCGGCGAGCACGTCGCCGCGCTCGATCGCATCGCCGGATTTCACCAGCGGCCGCTGATTGATGCAGGTATTTTGATTGGAGCGTGTGTACTTCGTCAGGTTATAGATGTCCACACCTGCCTCGCCGGCTTCGGTTTCCTCGTCCTTGACCCGCACCACGATGCGCGAAGCGTCGACGGAGTCGACCACGCCGCCGCGCCGCGCGATAACGGTGACTCCCGAATCGACGGCGACGGCGCGCTCCATTCCCGTGCCGACCAGCGGAGTCTCGGTTCGCAGCGTCGGCACCGCCTGGCGCTGCATGTTCGACCCCATGAGCGCGCGATTGGCATCGTCGTGCTCGAGAAACGGAATCAGGGAAGCGGCGGCGGAGACGATCTGCTTCGGCGAAACATCCATATACTGGATCTGGTCGGCGGGCAGCAATGCGAACTCGTTCTGGAATCGAGCGGACACGAGATCGTCGGCGAACGCGCCTTTGGGCGTCAGGTTGGCGTTCGCCTGAGCGATCACGAACTGGCCTTCCTCGATGGCCGATAGATACTCGATCTGCTCCGTGACCTTGCCGTTCACGATCTTGCGATAGGGCGTTTCCAGGAAGCCATACTCGTTGGTACGTGCGTATACGGCCAGCGAGTTGATCAACCCGATGTTCGGGCCCTCAGGCGTCTCGATGGGACAAACGCGTCCGTAATGCGTTGGGTGGACGTCACGCACCTCGAATCCGGCACGTTCCCGCGTCAGTCCGCCGGGCCCCAGCGCCGAGACACGCCGCTTGTGCGTGACTTCGGACAGCGGGTTGTTCTGATCCATGAACTGGGACAACTGGCTCGAACCGAAGAACTCCTTGACCGCCGCAGCGACCGGCTTCGCATTGATCATCTCCTGGGGCATCAAGCCTTCGGATTCCGCAAGCGTGAGGCGCTCTTTGACGGCGCGCTCGACCCTGACCAGACCGATTCGGAACGCATTCTCCGCCATCTCACCGACACTTCGAATGCGCCGATTGCCGAGGTGGTCGATGTCATCGACGCTGCCGTTGCCGTTTCGAATGTCGATCAAGGTCCGGAGCACGTCGATAATGTCTTCCTTGCTCAGGATGCCCTCGCCGGTCGATTCCGAGCGGCCGACACGGCGGTTGAACTTCATGCGCCCGACTGCCGAAAGGTCGTAACGCTCCGCGTTGAAGAATAGATTCTGGAACAAGTTCTCGGCGGCTTCCTTGGTCGGCGGCTCGCCCGGCCGCATCATGCGATAGATTTCCACCAGCGCTTCTAGACGCGAGCTGGTCGGATCGATCTTCAAAGTGTTGGAGATGAAGGCGCCGCGATCCAGATCGTTCACGTACAGCGTATCGATCTTTTTGACGCCGGCGTCGAGAATCTTCTTCACCGTCTCCGCGCGAAGCTCCGCATTCGCGCTCGCGAGCAGCTCACCGGTGCTCTCGTCGACGATGTCATGGGCGAGTATCCGGCGTTCGAGATACTCCGGCTCGACGTTCAACTGCTTGACCTTGGCCTGCTCGAGCAGGCGCACGTGGCGCACGGTGATCCGGCGGCCGCGTTCGACGATGACCTTCTTCCCCGCGACGATATCGAAGCTCGCCGTTTCGCCGCGCAGGCGCTCGGCGACGAGCTCGAGCTTGATGCCCTTGGGTGACACGGTGAATTCATTCTTCTCGTAGAAGATGTCGAGAATCTCTTCGTTCGTGTATCCGAGACTTCTGAGAATGATCGTTACCGGCAGCTTGCGGCGCCGGTCTATGCGAACGAACACGCAGTCTTTGGGATCGAACTCGAAATCGAGCCAGGAACCCCGGTACGGAATCACGCGCGCCGAGAACAACAATTTACCCGAAGAATGCGTCTTGCCCTTGTCGTGATCGAAGAACACGCCCGGCGATCGATGCAGCTGCGACACGATGACCCGCTCGGTTCCGTTGATAACGAAGGTGCCGTGGTCGGTCATCAGCGGCATCTCACCCAGATAGACCTCCTGCTCGCGTATGTCCTTGACCTTCTTCTGGCTGCCCGTGGCTTCCTTGTCGTAGATCACCAACCGGACGAGCACGCGCAGCGGCGCCGCGTAGGTCAAGCCGCGGAGCTGACACTCCTTGACGTCGAATACCGGCTCGCCGAGCCGGTAGCTGACGTACTCGAGCGCAGCGTTTCCCGAGTAGCTGATGATTGGAAAGACGCTGTTGAAAGCGGAATGCAGCCCGGAATCGGCGCGTTGCTGGCCGTCGAGCTTCTCCTGCAAGAACTTCTTATAAGAATCGAGCTGGATCGACAACAGATAGGGAACTTCCAAGATGCCTGGAAGCTTTCCAAAGTCTTTCCGAATACGCTTTCTTTCAGTAAACGAATACGCCATCGGGGGTTACCTCGATTTGGGTAAGCCAACTATCGTGATTGCACACTCACTCACGGACAACCAGAAGGTCGTCCGTTTCGTAGAGGCGCCGAGCACGCGGGAGTCCAGCGCTTCATTCCACGTGAGCGTGGAACGAAGCCCGTCGGGAGACGGGAAGCGGCTGCGCCGAATCACTTGATTTCGACGCTTGCGCCAGCCTCTTCGAGCCGCTTCTTTAGCTCCTCGGCATCGCCCTTGGAGATGCCTTCCTTGACGGTGCTCGGGACGCCCTCGACTAGGTCCTTGGCTTCCTTGAGACCAAGGCCGGTGGCGGCTCGAACCACCTTGATGACCGCGACCTTGTTCTCGCCGAAGCTCTTCATGACGACGTCGAATTCGGTCTGCTCCTCTACAGCGCTGGCATCCGCGGCCGCACCTCCGGGAACCGCCGCCATCGCGACCGGCGCCGCGGCGGATACTCCCCATTTTTCCTCGAGAGCCTTGACCAATTCGACGACCTCCATGATCGGCTTGTTGCTCAGCTCCTCTATCAACTGCTCGTTCGACAAAGCCATTTCTCGATACTCCTTAAATTTCCAAATTCTTCGATATCCGGTTCAGCGTTACGGCAGGTGGACCAAGGCCGACTACGTTTTCTCCGCCCGTGCCTGCAGCGTACGCGCGAGCATTGCGGCTGGTTCACTCAAGAGCCGCGCGAGCTTCGTCATCGGCCCCAGCAAGGTTCGAAGCAGCATCGCGCGCGCCTCGTCCAAGGTGGGCAGCGAAGCGAGTCGATCGATGTCCGAGCCCGCGTAAAGCTGCCCGCCGACCGACACCGAGACCGCGACCAGCTTCTCGTGATCCTTGGCGAAATTCTTGATCACGCGAGCGGCCGATCCGGGATCGGTCCTCGAGAACGCCAACAACAGAGGCCCTTTCAGCGACCCCTGCATGCACTCGAACTCCGTTCCCTCTATCGCCCTGCGCGCAAGCGTATTCTTGACGACCTTGACGTAGACCCCTGAGTTCCGTGCCGACGCACGTAAGGCCGTCATTTCGGCGACCGTTAATCCCCGGTACTCAGCCGCGATCGCGGACTGAGCCGAAGCGGCAACCAAATTGACCTCAGCCACCAGCGCTTTCTTGCTCTCGAAATTCAGCGCCATAACACTTCTCCTGGTTCACCTGCGACCCCATCGCCGGGTCGCCACCATCCCATGCTGCGCCGGACGTGCGTCGCGGCTGCAGCAACCGATGGTGCGCCCTTCACCAGGCTAAGCTGAATCCGGTAACACCATCTGCGCGGGCGACTTGCGTCATTACCCCCGCGCTCGAACACGGGGACCTGCGGTCTTCGACGATCGCCGCCCATCCTTGAGCGGCCAAAGAAAAACTCCGTGCGATATCCGCTCCGTATCAAACTGCCAGCGTGGCGCGATCCACGATGAGGCCGGGCCCCATGGTCGAAGATACTGTCACGCGTTTCATGAACACGCCCTTGGACGAGGCCGGCTTGGCCTTGTCCAGATCCGCGAGCAAGACCGCGAGATTTTGCTTCAGCGCGTCGACCTCGAAGCGCACGTTGCCGATCGAGCTGTGAATGATTCCCGCCTTGTCGGTGCGATAGCGCACCTGTCCTGCTTTGGCGTTCTTCACCGCTCCTGCCACGTCCGGGGTCACCGTCCCGACCTTCGGGTTGGGCATGAGCCCGCGGGGGCCGAGTATTTGGCCGAGCTTGCCGACGACGCGCATCGCGTCCGGGCTCGCGATGACGACGTCGAAATCGAGCTCACCGGCTTGCACCTTGGCGGCGAGGTCGTCCATGCCGACGATGTCGGCGCCGGCAGCCTTGGCGGCTGCGGCGTTGTCGCCTTGCGCGAAAACCGCAACTCGCACTATCTTGCCCGTGCCGTTAGGCAACACCGTGGAGCCGCGTACGACTTGATCCGATCGCTTCGGATCGACGCCGAGATTCACCGCCACGTCCACGGATTCCGGGAACTTGGCGCTCGCGAGATCCTTGACCAGGGCCAATGCCTCGTCGGCCGAATAGGTCTTGCCGTGTTCCAGGCGCTCCGCGCGCGATTTCTGGGCTTTGCTCAGCTTGGCCATCACAATCCCTCCACATCCAAGCCCATGCTGCGGGCGCTGCCCGCGATGATCCGGATTGCCGCTTCGATCTCGGCCGCATTGAGATCCGGCTTCTTGAGCTTCGCGATCTCCTCGAGCTGTGCGCGTGTCACCTTGCCAACCTTCACGGTGTTCGGCATGCCGCTGCCTTTGCCGATTCCTGCCGCCTTCTTGAGCAGCACCGCCGCCGGCGGCGTCTTGGTCACGAAGGTGAAGCTCCTGTCCGAATAGACCGTGATTACGACCGGGGTAGGCATGCCTTGTTCCAGGGACTGCGTAGCCGCATTGAACGCCTTGCAGAATTCCATGATGTTGACGCCCTGCTGACCCAGTGCCGGACCGACCGGAGGGCTCGGATTGGCCTGACCAGCCGGAATCTGCAACTTGATGTAGGACTCTATCTTGCGCGCCATTGCGAATGCGACCCCGTTATGCCTTTTCCACTTGACCGAAATCCAACTCCACCGGCGTTGATCGGCCGAGAATCTGCACGGCTACTCGCACCTTGTTCTTCTCGTAGTTGACGTGCTCGACGACGCCGTTGAAATCGTTGAAAGGTCCGTCGTTGACCCGCACGACTTCACCCGGCTCGAAAAGCACCTTCGGCCTCGGCTTGTCGACGCCTTCCTTCACTCGATTCAGAATCGCAGCCGCTTCCGCGTCGCTTATCGGCGCCGGCTTGTCCGAGGTGCCGCCGATGAAGCCCAAGACTTTCGGCACCTCCTTCACGAGGTGCCAGGTATCCTCGTCCATCTCCATCTGAACGAGCACGTAACCCGGGAAGAACTTGCGCTCGCTCTTGCGCTTCTGACCTTCCCGCATCTCGACGACTTCCTCCGTCGGAACGAGTATCTCGCCGAACCGGTCTTCCAGGCCGTAGCGCTTTATTCGCTCCAGCAACGAATCCCTGACCTTGTGCTCGTAGTTGGAGTACGCGTGCACGACGTACCAGTTCAAGGCCACCGAATCAGCCTCCTTGGCCCGTCAAAAAACGTGTTACCCACAAGAGAAACATATCCAGCAACCAAAAAAAGACGCCCATGACCACCGTGAAGATAATCACGGCGATCGTCGTCTGTATCGCCTCTTCACGCGTCGGCCATACGACCTTTCTCAGCTCGACTCGCGAGCTGTTGACGAATCTCCATAGCGCCTTTCCCTGCGCCGACTGCAATAGCACGACGACGGACAAACCCAGGGCCAACAACACGCCGCCGGCGCGAACAACCGCCGGCAGGCCGGAGTAGTAGTAATAGCCGACGATGCCGGCTACAAGCACTCCGGCGGCAACGATCAGCTTGAGCGTATCGAGTGGCGTTGGTCCGGTATCTGCCTTCGTATCCATAAGTTTTCCAAACAACTGGCGATGCGCCTCGCGACGGGCCCGGGCGTCGGACTTAGAGGCCCCGACCGCATGCTCGCCCGGGTGGCAGGCCAGGAGGGACTCGAACCCCCAACCTGCGGTTTTGGAGACCGCTGCTCTACCAATTGAGCTACTGGCCTCTATCCGATTTCCCTGTGCGTACTGTGGCTCCGAGGACTGTTGGGCATATCGCTCCTGACCCTCACTCGATGATCTTCGAGACGACGCCCGCACCCACGGTGCGGCCACCCTCCCGAATCGCAAACCTCAACCCGTCCTCCATCGCAATCGGCGCTATCAACTCCACCTTCATCTGGATGTTGTCCCCAGGCATCACCATCTCCGCCCCTTCAGGCAACTCAACAGCTCCCGTCACATCCGTCGTCCGAAAATAAAACTGCGGCCGATATCCCTTGAAAAACGGCGTGTGCCTACCCCCCTCCTCCTTCGTCAGAATGTAAACCTCCGCCTCAAACTTCGTGTGCGGCGTGATCGACCCAGGCTTCGCCAACACCTGCCCACGCTCCACCTCGTCCCGCTTCGTACCCCGCAACAACACCCCCACGTTGTCTCCCGCCTGACCCTCGTCAAGCAGCTTCCTAAACATCTCCACACCCGTGCACGTCGTCTTCGACGTCGCACGTATGCCCACAATCTCTATCTCATCCCCCACCTTCACTACACCACGCTCAATCCGCCCCGTCGCCACCGTCCCACGACCCGATATCGAAAAAACATCCTCGATCGGCATCAAAAACGCCCCGTCCACCGGACGATCCGGCACCGGTATGTACGCGTCCAGCGCCTCCACCAGCTTCTCCACACTCTGCGTCCCAAGCTCCGACTCCTCCCCCTCCAAAGCCTTCAACGCACTCCCCACAATGATCGGCGTGTCATCCCCAGGAAACTCATACATCGACAACAAGTCCCTCACCTCAAGCTCCACCAGCTCCAGCAACTCATCGTCATCAACCATGTCCGCCTTGTTCAAATACACCACAATAAACGGCACACCTACCTGCCGCGACAACAAAATATGCTCCCGCGTCTGCGGCATCGGCCCGTCCGCCGCCGATACCACCAATATCGCTCCGTCCATCTGCGCCGCACCCGTAATCATGTTCTTCACATAGTCCGCGTGCCCAGGACAGTCCACATGCGCGTAATGCCGCGCAGCACTCTCATACTCCACGTGCGACGTCGCTATCGTGATCCCCCTCGCCTTCTCCTCCGGCGCCTTGTCTATCTGATCAAACGCCACCATCGACCCACCATGCTTCGCCGCCATCACCTTCGTCAACGCCGCAGTCAACGTCGTCTTACCATGATCCACATGACCTATAGTCCCTACATTCACATGCGGCTTCTTTCGCAAAAATTTTTCTTTGGACATTTAGGAGTACTCCCGAGAGTCTGCCGCTGCCAAAGCAAAGCCGCGGCCGTTTATGCAGGTAATAGTGATGTGTTGATCCGCCGAACCTTGGAGCCCACAACCGGACTTGAACCGGTGACCTCTTCCTTACCAAGGAAGTGCTCTACCACTGAGCTATGTGGGCGGGAAAATTCCGAGCCTGCCTCAAGCTCTGACCCAAGCCCTTCCCGAATTCCTCAAACGCACGCAGCCCATTCCGTGTTCAATGGAGCGGGTGAGCGGACTCGAACCGCCATCATCAGCTTGGAAGGCTGAGGTTCTACCCTTGAACTACACCCGCCTCAAGCGCTGATTTACCCCCACCACCGTCAATGGTGGAGGGGGTAGGATTCGAACCTACGAAGGCATAGCCAGCAGATTTACAGTCTGCCCCCGTTGACCGCTTGGGTACCCCTCCGCGAACACAAGCCGAGTATTGTCTGATCTACCCCCGGAGGTGTCAACAGAACGCACGAGCCGGTTGCTGGGCGGCGCCGGGCGCCAGAGCGGCTCCCCGGTCGGGCTCCAGCCGCAGTTCGGACGAGCGCCGGCGGCCCGCCCGGGGGCCGAGCCGGCGTATGCGCCTTCACGTCCGCCCAGCGACGCTCGCGTGACGCCTTCAGGATGCGGCTCCAGATGAGCGGAAACCCAAGCGCGGCGGGCACTACATAATTGCAGGTCATAGGCCCGCGTTGCGGCCGGTTGGCAACCCGGCAGCCTCGAACCCAGCGGAGCGAGTGTCTCGGCGCCGGCTCGGGCGCTGGCTTTCTCACGCTTGCACGCGCTGGGCGCGCCCTTTCCCGGGGCGCTCGCGAGCGTCGGATTTCGCCCGGGTCTTGATTTTGCCGGGACGCCGGGCATCCTTCGCTCACGGATCCCCAGATCTATACAAGCAGCAGAAAGGCGAGCTCACGTGGAACGGCGTTTACTGGAAAGAAGCAAAGTATCGACGGTGGTATATCTTGCGGTTCCCGGAAGCCGCTTCCATCGCTGCCGCGCCAAAAACCTCTCCGCGATGGGCGTATTCCTGGAGATGCGCTCGATGGGCCTGCCCGCCGGCACCATCGTCAACCTGGTTTTTGCCGTCACGCTGGCGAACACGATCCGCTTGCATCGGAGGCGCGCAATCGTCACCCACATCAGCGAGCACGGCGCCGGATTGATGATGCAAGGCCGCCCCCGCTACAGCAGCCCCGAGCTCGCCGAAAGCTCCGGCCGTTAGAATCTGTCCTTGAGCGCCCGGGTCCGGGCGAACACCTCGACCAGGTCACTGCCGTCGCAGCCGACGCTCGCCTGAATTTCGGCGCTCGCAGGCCTCAGAAAGGGATTCGTCGATTTTTCCAGGGCGAGCGACGTGGGCACGGTCGGCGCGTTTTTGGCGCGCAGCGCGTCGACCTGCCGGCTTCGCTCGACCAGATCTCTGTTCCCGGCCTCCACGGTCAAAGCGAATCGAGCATTCGCTTGCGTGTACTCGTGAGCGCAATAGAGCTTCGTCTCGTCCGGCCAGCGCATCAGCTTTTGCAATGAGCTCCACATCTGCGCCGGAGTACCCTCGAACAAGCGCCCGCAACCGAGCGAGAACAGCGTATCGCCGACAAAGGCGACGGCATCCTGGGGAAAATGGTAAACGATATGCCCGGTTGTGTGGCCGGGTGTATCGAACACCTCCACCGGATGGGCGCCAAAGAAGAATCGGTCGCCATCGCCGTATTGAACGTCGATACCCGGGATCCGGGCGGCATCCGCTCTTGGCCCGATGATCTGGCAGCCCGTTGCTCGCTTGAGCTCGAGATTGCCGCCCGCATGATCGGCATGATGATGCGTATTGAGAATATGAGTGAGCCGCCATCCCTTCTCGGCCAGCGCCGCCGAAATGGTCTCCGCCGAGGGCGTATCTATGGTTGCGGTCAGGTCCTCGTCCGCATCGTGAATCAAGAAACCATAGTTGTCGCTGAGACAGGGGAACATGTGAACTTCAAGTGGCTGCATGACTGAACCTCGATAATCGAAGGCGTCGGCGTGCTCGGACGCCGCGTTGCCGTCCCATCCCAGCGACAGCTCCGAAGTCCTACTTATCGTACAATGCGCGGCGACACGTGCAAGCCCGAGAACGATGCCGACCATTACACTACCAGACGGATCGAAACGCGAGTTCTCTACTCCGGTTTCGGGCATGCAGATCGCAGCGGCGATCGGAGCGCGACTTGCGAAGGACGCCGTGGCGCTGCGCGTCGAGAACGAGCTGCGCGACCTTTCGACCGAGCTCCACGAGCCCGCATCGGTGGAGATCGTGACGCGAGACTCGGTGGATGGCCTGGAGATACTGCGACACGACGCCGCTCACGTGCTGGCAGAGGCCGTCAAGGAGCTCTACCCCGAGACGCAGGTGACGATAGGACCGGCGATAGATGACGGTTTTTACTACGACTTCGCCCGCAAGCAACCGTTCACGCCGGAGGATCTCGAACGCATCGAGGCGCGCATGCGTGAGATCGTCGAGCGGGACGAGACGATCGTGCGAGAGCTTTGGGACCGCGATGAGGCCGTGCGATTCTTCACCGACCAAGGGGAGTTGTACAAAGCCGAGATCATCACCTCGATTCCTCCCGACGAGGCCCTATCGCTCTATCGCCAGGGCAACTTCATCGATCTGTGCAGAGGCCCGCATTTGCCGTCCACAGGCCGTCTCGGCAAAGGTTTCAAGCTCACCAAGCTTGCCGGCGCCTACTGGCGGGGCGACTCTCGCAACGAGATGCTGCAACGGATCTATGGAACTGCATGGTCGACCGAAAAGCAGCTCGCGGAGTATCTGCACCGACTGGAGGAAGCGGAGCGGCGCGATCACCGCAAGCTCGGGCGCGCGATGGACCTGTTCCATTTTCAGGAAGAGGCTGTAGGCGCCGCGTTCTGGCATCCCAAGGGATGGACCTTGTTTCAGACGCTGCTGACTTACATGCGTCTCAAGCAAACAGAGGCCGGATACCGAGAGGTCAACACGCCGGAGCTCATGGATCGCTCCCTCTGGGAGGCATCCGGTCATTGGGAAAGCTTCGGCGAGCACATGTTCACCAGCCACACCGAAGACAATCGCACGCTGGCCGTAAAGCCGATGAACTGCCCGGGGCACGTGCAGCTGTTCAAGAACGACTTGCGCAGTTACCGCGATCTGCCGCAGCGTCTGGCCGAGTTCGGCAAAGTGCATCGCTACGAGCCGTCCGGCGCACTGCACGGCTTGATGCGCGTGCGGGCATTTACTCAGGACGACGCGCATATTTTTTGTACCGAGGATCAGATCACCACCGAGACCGGTGCAGTTTGCGACTTGTTGCTCGGCATCTACAAAGACCTGGGTTTCACGAACGTGCTGATCAAATTCGCCGATCGCCCGCAACGCAGGGTCGGGAGCGACGCGGTTTGGGACCGGGCGGAAAGCGCCCTCGTCAATGCGATGGATCAGCTCGGCCTGGATTACAGCCACAATCCCGGGGAGGGCGCGTTCTACGGTCCGAAAATCGAATTCGCCTTGCGCGATGCGCTAGGCCGCGAGTGGCAGTGCGGAACATTGCAGGTCGATTTCAACCTGCCGGGCAGGCTCGGCGCGAGTTATATCGGCGAAGACGGTGAGCGGCACGTGCCGGTGCTGTTGCACCGAGCGATCTTCGGCTCACTGGAACGGTTTATCGGCATTCTGCTCGAGCATTACGCCGGCAGGCTGCCGCTGTGGCTCTCACCGGTGCAAGCGGTCGTTGCGACGATCACTTCGGATGCGGATGCGTTCGCGCTGCACGTCGCGGAGCTGCTGGCGGCGACCGGGCTTCGGGCCGAGGTCGATTTGCGCAACGAGAAAATAAACTACAAAGTGCGCGAGCACACGCTCGCGAAGGTGCCCGTAATCCTCGCTCTCGGAAAACGCGAGGTGGAGCAGCAAACCGTATCGATTCGGCGGCTCGGCAACAATCGACATACCGTGCTGCCGCTGGATGAGGCTTCGAGGATGCTCGCCGAGGAGTCCCGGAGCCGAGTTGCGCCGGCCGAGGATGACGCCTAAGCAATGCGCCTAGTCAGCTTCGAGCTCGAAGGCCGAGCAAGCTTCGGGCTGCACAACGGCAAAGGAATCATCGACGCAGGCACCAGACTGAGCGCGCGATTTCCCGATCTCAAAGCCGTCTTGAGAGCGGGCGCCCTGGATGAGCTCCGTCCGCTCGAAACTCTCGCGCCCGACTACGATGACGGCGAGATCAGCTATCTTCCCGTGGTGCCGAATGCCGACAAGATTCTCTGCGTCGGCATCAACTACATGAGCCATATCCGCGAGACCGGCCGGGAACCGCCGGAACATCCGGTCTTGTTCACGCGTTTTGCGGATACCTTTGTCGGACACGACTGCGCTATCGTCAGGCCCCGCGTCTCGACGAGCCTGGACTACGAAGGCGAGCTCGCGGTCGTGATCGGCGAAACGGCGCGCCATGTCCGGCGTGACGACGCTTTGAGATATGTCGCAGGCTACACCTGCTGCAACGAGGGCAGTGTCAGGGACTACCAATACCACACGATCCAGTTCACGGCCGGCAAGAATTTCTTTCGCAGCGGCTCACTCGGGCCATGGTTGCTTACTGCCGACGAGCACGCCGATCCGAACCGCTTTCACCTGCAAACGCGCATCAACGGCAGCGTGCTCCAGGACGCGTCCGTCAGCGACCTGTGCTTCGACATTCCGCGGCTCATCGAGTACTGCTCGATCTGGACGCCCCTTCACCCCGGTGACATTATCGTAACCGGGACTCCCGGAGGCGTCGGCCGCGTGCGCAAGCCGCCGATCTGGATGAAGCCTGGTGATACCGTCGAGATCGAGATCAGCGGGCTCGGAACTCTGCGCAACTCGATCGTTGATGAAAGCGAAAAAGAACAATCGGCTCGTTGACCGAATCGTCACGGCCGGCGCGTTCTGTCTTGTAGCCTCGACGTGGCCGGCGGCTCAGGAGGCGGATACGGCGTGGATCGACGACGACGCCCTGCAAGCCGGTCGGATTCTCGTCGACTTCGGCGGCGAGCAGCGCTTCACCGAGCGCATTCGCGCCGCGGCGATCATCGATGCGCCGCAGGCCCTGGTTTGGACGATATTGAGCGACTGCGAAGCGGCGCCCGACTACGTCGACAAGGTATTGAGCTGCGAGCTGATCGAGACGCTATCCGCGGACCAGGCACGGATCTTCCGGCAAAGAGTCAAGTTCAGCTGGTTTCTACCCAGTTTCGAGCACGTTTTCCGGCTCGATCTCGCGCCCTACGACAGAATCGAGGTCAGCAGGGTCAGCGGACCGCTCGACCGACTCGAGGGCACCTGGTGGCTCACGGCCGAGACCGAGACGCGCACGCGGGTCGTTTATGTACTGGACTTCGACCCGGGATTGCCGCTGCCCAGGTTCATCGTGGGCGCAACGCTGAAGCAAGACGTCGTGTCGGTCTTGAGGACGGTCCGGCAGCGTGCCGAGAGCGCGCCGTAGCGGGCGACGGCCGTCAAGCGGCGGATTCCGGCGAGATCGACAACGAAGCGAAATCGTAAAGCGCGGTGTCCGCGAGATGCGAGAGACTGACGTTCTGCAGGCTGCGGAACAGACGTCCTGTGCGCCCCGGATCCTGCCTTTCCCAGTCCGCCAGCATCGCCTTGATGCTCTTGCGCTGCAGATTTTCCTGCGAGCCGCAGAGCTTGCACGGAATGATGGGAAACTGCCGGCCGCGGGCGTAGCGCGCAATGTCGCGCTCCTCGCAGTAGGCCAGAGGTCGAATCACGACATTCCGGCCGTCATCGCTCAAGAGCTTCGGCGGCATGGCCTTCAAGCGGCCGCCGTGAAACATGTTCAGGAACATCGTCTCCACGATGTCGTCGCGATGATGACCCAACGCCAGCTTGGTCGCGCCCAGCTCCGTGGCGACACGATAAAGGATGCCGCGCCGCAACCGGGAGCACAGACCGCACATCGTCTTGCCCTCCGGTATGACGCGCTTCACGACCGAGTAGGTATCCTCCGCGACGACCCTGTAGGGCACACCGAGATCTTCGAGATAGGCGGGAAGCACGTGCTCGGGGAAACCGGGCTGACGCTGATCGAGATTCACGGCAATCACATCGAAATTCACCGGGGCGCGGCGCTTGAGGCTCAGCAGCATGTCGAGCAGGGTGTATGAATCCTTGCCGCCCGACAGGCAGACCATGACTCGGTCACCGTCTTCGATCATGCGGTAGTCCGCGATGGCTTTGCCGACGAGCCCGCGGAGCCGGGCTCCGAGGCGTGCCAACGTGCGCGAGCCAGCGCTGCCGCGGCGCGTCTGCCGGAGTGCCGTCATCGAGTCCGCCGCCGGGGCGGAGGATGACTGTCTGATACCATCCAATGCTCTAGCTCCAAGAATGAGTTGCGCAGCCATGAGTGTAAACGCTGGACGTCCTTAATGGATAGCTGGATCAACAACTTGCAGCAACTGGGCGCACTGTTGCCGTCCTGGGCAACGGCCACCCTCGGTGTCAGTGCCGTCATGCTGCTGGCCCTGGTCGCCGAACTGATCGCCAAGAGAAGGCTCGTCGGCGCTTTGAATCATCTGACGCGGCAGTCCCGCTATCGCTGGGACGATGCGCTCATCGACGCGGGTGTCTACGGGCGACTCGCGCAGCTGCTGCCCACCGCGATCGTCTTCTTCGGCCTGCGCTGGGTTCCCGAGCTCAGTGACACCCTGGTGCGCTTCGGCGAGAATCTGGCTCTCTCCTACGGAGCGCTCATGACCAGCCTTTCGATCAGCGCCCTGCTGACCGCGGCCAATACGGTCTACGAGCAGTATCCGGTCGCTAAGGAGCGGCCGCTCAAGGGCTACATCCAAGTTGCCAAAATCGTGCTTTTCGTCCTCACGGGGGTGCTGATCATCGCGATTCTGATGGACCGCAGCCCGGTATTGATGCTGAGCGGTTTCGGCGCCATGACGGCCGTGCTCCTGCTGGTGTTCAAGGACACCATTCTATCGCTCGTGGCGAGCATTCAGTTGAGCGGGCTCGATATGTTGCGAGTCGGCGATTGGATCGAGATGCCGAGCTGCGGCGCCGACGGCGATGTCATCGATATCGCGCTTCACACGGTAAAAGTCCAAAATTGGGACAAGACGATCACCTCGATTCCGACGCATAAGCTCATCAGCGATTCATTCAAGAACTGGCGCGGAATGAGTCAGTCGGGCGGCAGGCGCATCAAGCGCAGCGTGTATATCGATCAAAGCTCCATTCGCTTCCTGAGCGACGCCGAGGTCGAGAAATTCAAGCGCTTCGCATTGCTCTGCGACTATATGCGCGCCAAGGAGAAAGAGCTGGCCGAATACAACGCGGGCGTCGGGCGAACCGAGAACGCGGCGATCAGGCGCTTGACGAACGTCGGCACCTTTCGTGCCTACCTGCTCAACTACCTAAAGCATCACCCGAGAATTCGCACGGACATGACTTTGCTGGCGCGCCAACTCGAGCCCGGGCCGAGAGGCCTGCCGCTGGAAGCATACGCGTTCACCAACACGACCGAGTGGCGAGCATATGAAGACATCCAAGCGGATATCTTCGATCATCTGCTCGCCGTCGCAGACGAGTTCGGCCTGAACGTGTATCAAGAGCCCAGCGGCAGGGACGTCGCCGCTCTCGCCCCTCTGCGCCCGACTAATTCGCCCCCATCAGGGACTTGAGATCCGCGAGCACCTCGGCCGAGTGGCTGGCCGGATCCACTTGCGCATAGTGCTTGGCGACGCGGCCGTCGGGTCCGATGATGAACGACTGCCGGGATGCGACCGAATTGTCGCTGCGAAGTACGCCGTAGAGACCCGCGACCTCCTTGCTGGCGTCGGACAGCAACGGGAAGGGCAAATGGTACTTGTCGGCAAACTCCTTCTGCGAGGAAACCTCGTCGACGCTGACGCCTACGATGGCGGCGCCGATTTCCTCGAACGAAAAGATGTTGTCCCGAAACTCGCAGGCCTCGGTCGTGCATCCGGGGGTATCGGCCTTCGGATAGAAATAGAGGACCAGCCACCGGCCCTGGAAATCCTCCAGCGCGTGCCACTCGTAGTTCTGGTCTTGCAAGCGGAACGCCGGCGCGGCGTCGCCTGCTTGCGGCAATGCCACGACCACGGAAGCGCCAGCCAGCACGGCCATGCCGAACACCGCTGCTTTCACTATCGTTCTCATCTCTTGTTCCCCCAGCCGGCCTATGACCCGGCCCCAGATCATACACCCACGATCTTACGGCGCACACAGCCTGCAATTAACCATAATCTGGCGACGGCTGCCATTCTTTAGTCTAATCGCTCGGCCCGCATCCGGCACTGTGAAGCGAGTCACTGTAAGTTTTCCCGGCATTTCCTAGTGTTGCAGGATCGCGATTAAGTAAATCGGGCTCCCAATGAAACGCAGGCTGGTAGCTACGGGTCTGGCGGTGATGGCGCTGGCGCTCCTCGCCGCGCTCGTGTTGCAGTCTCGGCCGATGCCGGTAGAGACGCACCTGGTGCACCATGCCGCGCTCGCCGAGCTCGATCGAGCGGTCGAGGACCTCTACACGTTGATCGCCGCGCTCGAATCCGCACGCGCGGAGGATCAGACGCTCGGCGAGGGCACGGAGGCAGTGCTCAGCCGTCTCGAAGCCAGCCCGGTGACGATCAGCCAGCAACTTTCCCAAGTGCGCGGCGCGACGCTTCAGGAAACGCGCGTGCAAAACCGCCTCGCGGGCTACGTTTCAAGCGTCGCCGATACCACCAGGCTCATTCGCGAGCTCATAGACGCCCAAGCCGGCTATGTCGAGCAGCTCGATCTGCTGCGCGACTCCGGGCCCGGTGTCGTTCAGCGGCTGCGGGAGATTCGCCTCGACGAGGCGGCGGACACGACGTTTCAGCTCGTCGTCGGCGCGCTCGATTTCACCGGCGTCGGCTCCGCGGCAAGCGGATACGACCTCAGGCAATTGCAGAACGATTTGCGTCGAGACCGCAGCGTCGCCGCAAACCTCCCGGGTGAGGTACGGACGCTGCTCGATGCCGTCGATGCGATATTGTCCGGCAAGCCCGCGATCGAGTCGCGGCTCGATCAGATTGCCGAATCTTCGGTCGCGACGGCGGCTGGAAACCTGATCACCGCCGCGGAAGACATCTATACGTCCACGCTTGCCTCGGTGAGTCAGGCGCGAACCTTGCTCTCCGTGTTCGCGATGCTGCTGCTCGCCGCGGCCGGCTTCATCGCGCTGCGCCTGAGCCAGAGCTACCAAGTGCTCAACCGGGTGAACTCCGAGCTCGAAGAGCTCAATACCTCGCTCGAGCGGCGCGTGCATGAACGAACGGAAGAGCTCGAAAATGCGCTGAAGGAGATTCAGAACTCTCAGGCGCAGCTCGTCCAAGCGGAGAAGATGTCGTCACTCGGCCAACTCGTCGCCGGCATCAGTCACGAGATCAATACACCGTTGCTCTATCTCGCCAACAACGCGGTGCTGATCCAGGAACGCTTGGAGCTGCTGCACGACTTCGTGCAGCGCTGCGCGGGCGCATTCAGCCTCAAACCGGACGATTTCGAGGATCGCAAGGCGTTTCAGATCGCCCTCGCGAACGCCCTCAAAAGCCTCAAGGCGAGAATCATCGACGAGGAGCTGCTCGCGAGCATCGAGGAAGCGACAGATCTGCTGTCCGACAGCATCTCAGGGCTGAACGATCTGACCGAGATGGCCCAGGGGCTCAAGGACTTCAGCCGCCTGGATCGCGCCCCGATCGAGAATTTCAACGTCAACACCGGGCTCGACCGGAGCCTGTTGATTGCACGCAACGCCATCAAGTACAAAGCCGAGGTCACGAAGGATTACGGCGAGCTACCGGATATCGAGTGCGCGCCGTCGCAGCTTAATCAGGTGTTCTTGAATCTTCTTACGAATGCGGCGCAGGCGATCGACGATCACGGCGAGATCCTGATCTCGACCAAGTGCTACGGCGACAGCCACGTCTCGATAAGAATCGCCGACACCGGTTGCGGGATTCCCGAGGAGCATCTCGACCGAATACGGGATCCGTTCTTCACCACGAAGGAAGTCGGCACCGGAACGGGACTCGGTCTTTCGATCGTCGACAAGATCATCCGCGCGCACGGCGGCGAGCTTTTCGTCGAATCTGAGGTCGGCAAAGGTTCCGCGTTTACGGTCGTGCTGCCGATCAGGCAGGCGAGACCCGGCGAGCTGTCCGGCGACGAGCGGGGCTCCCCCGCACCGACCGGCCACGCGGCGGAAACTCGGGAAAAGATTGCGGCGGCCGTCTAAGCGACTCCGATGGCGACGCAGGTCGACAACCCCGAACCCAAACCGAAGCTCCTGTTCGTGGACGACGAGCAGCGAGTGCTGAATTCCATGCGCGTCATGTTTCGGCGCGACTTCGAGCTCTTCCTTTCCTCCCGCGGCAGCGATGCCTTGGAGATTCTCGACCGAGAAGATATCGACGTCATCGTCGCCGATCACCGGATGCCGAAAATGACGGGCGTGGAAGTGCTCACCTGGGCGAGGAACAAATCGCCGCGCACGGTGCGCATCCTCCTGACGGGATACGCAGACCTCGACGCGGTCGAGGGATCGATCAACGAGAGCGAAGTCTTTCGCTTTCTCACCAAGCCTTGCCCGCCGACCGAGCTCCGCGCCACGGTCGAGCTTGCAGCGCGGATCTCGAGGCAGCGACCCGCGCCAGAGCCGCCGGCCACCCTCCAGCCTGCGATCGTGGAAGAGCAGCAAGAGGCGGCGGTCGAGCTGCCTGCCGTGGCCGCGCAGGCCGAGGAGCTCTCGCTTGTGGAGAGCATGGATCGTGCCCAGCCCGAGGCGCCCGCCGATGACAAGTGGACTCGCACGATGACGGACATCGAGCTGATCGCGACCGCCGTGATCGAGCGACCGCCCGA
>Ga0214471_10000699_pt1 | contig 27551 bp, 23 predicted proteins | sample RVTome_5_FD_207665 | JGI IMG/M metagenome (GOLD analysis project Ga0214471, IMG submission 207665) | Soil microbial communities from uranium-contaminated site in the Upper Colorado River Basin, Wyoming, United States - RVT142D155 | ecosystem: Environmental > Terrestrial > Soil > Contaminated >... | reverse complement strand
TGCCCAGGGATACCTGCGCCTGCGCGGCCGGCGCCACCAGGCCGCAGGCGAGCGCGGTGACGGCCAACGCTGCGGGGCGCGCACCGGCGGCGTGATTCACGGATCGTCCCATGCGGGGTTGGCTAATCATACCGCGCGCGGCGGCGGCGGCGCCATGGCCCGGGTCAGGGTGCGGCCACGAGGGGCACGAAACAGCAGGGGCACAGCACCCGGCGCGTCGTGCCGGAGGCAGTCCGTTCCCACACCACCAGGTCCTGCACGTCGGGCGGCCCCAGGGGAATCACCAGGCGTCCTCCCGGCGCGAGCTGCTGGAGCAGCGCCGGCGGCGGGTCCGCCGTGGCCGCCGCGACCAGGATGGCGTGGAACGGCGCCGCGGCGGGGTATCCGTGCCGGCCGTCGCCGACCAGCACGTGCACGTTCCCGACCCCGAGCGCGCGGAGGCGATGGCGGGCCGCCGCGGCCAGCTCGGGCACGCGTTCCACCGACCAGACCTGTCCCGCAAGCCGGCCGAGCACCGCCGCGTGGTACCCGGACCCGCCGCCGACCTCGAGCACGCGGCTGTGGCGGGTGAGCCCGGCGGCCTGCGTCATCAGGGCCACGATGTAGGGCTGCGAGATGGTCTGCCCGTATCCGATGGGGAGCGGGCGGTCGGCATAGGCTTCGGCGCAGAGGTCCGCGGGCACGAAGCGCTCGCGGGGAACGCTGGCGAGCGTCGCGAGCACCCGTCGGTCGGTGATGTCGCGTTGCCGCAGATCCCGGCGCACCATTCTGCGCCGCTCGGCTCGGCGGTCGGGAGCGGGCACGGCCGGTCTCCTCCCTTCCATCCCCGGGAAGATAGCGGTCGCGTCAGGTGGCGCCGGATCCGTGCCGCAACCGCCACCGGGCCGCCCCCATCGTCGCGATCCCGATGATCGCCAGCGCGGTCACTTCGACCCAGAGCCCTTCCAGCCCCTCGCCGCGCAGGAAGGCCGCCCGCACCACCGCGAGAAAATGCCGGACCGGGTTCGCGAGCGTGAGCCACTGGAACAGGACGGGCATGCTCGCGATCGGGTAGAAGAATCCGGACAGGATGATGGACGGCAGCAGGACGAGGAACATGGTCATGAAGGCCTCCTGCTGGGTGTGGGCCATGGTGGAGATGAGCAGCCCCATGGCGATCCCCGTGAGAATGAACAGCAGCGAGGCGGGCAGCATGACCAGGAGGGGGGCCCGGAACGGAATGCCGAACCAGGTGACCGCGACCACGGTGATGACGGCCAGATCCACCACGGCGATGAGGGCCACGGGGATGGTCTTCCCCAGCAGGAACTCCGGCGGTTGCAATGGCGTCACCATCAGCTGGTCCAGCGTGCCGAACTCCCGCTCCCGCACGACCGCGAGCGCGGTGAGCGTGAGGCACAGCAGCAGGACGAGGAGCGCGATCACGCCGGGGACGTTGTAGATGCGGCTTTCCAGGGTCGGGTTGAACCAAGCCCGCATCCGGAGGTCCACGCCGCCGACCGTGACGCCGCCGGGCGCGCGGGCGCGGGCGTAGTCACCCACGATCAGCACGGCATACCCCTGGGCGACCGTCGCGGTGTTCGACTCCGCGCCGTCGAACAGCAACTGGACCGCCGCCGGCCGCCCGGCCTCCACCGCGCGCGTGAATCCGGGCGGGATCTCGAGGCCCGCCACGGCGCGCCCCGCGTCCAGCGCCCGCACGAGCGCGTCCGACCGGTCGGACGTGCCTGCGAGCCGGAAGGCGCCCGTGGTGACGAACGCCTCCACCAGCTCCTGCGAGGTCGTCGTGCGATCGTGGTCCACGACGAACAGCGCGGTGTCGCGGATGTCGGTGCGCACCGCGTAGCCGAACAGGAGCAGCTGGATGACGGGTGCCGCGAAGATGAGCGCGCGCGTGCGTACGTCGCGCAGCAGCTGGACCAGCTCCTTGCGCGCCAGCTCGACGATGCGGCCCGCGCTCACGCTCATGCCAGCTGCTTCCGGAACGAGCGGAGGGCGAGGCCCACCGCGCCGACGGCAAAAACGAGTAACGCCAGCGCCTCCGGCCAGAGGACGGCGAGGCCCACGTCCTTGAGGAAGATTCCGCGCGTGATGGCCACGAAGTAGCGGGCCGGCACGATCAGGGTCGCGAGCTGCAAGGTGAGGGGCATGGCGGCAATCGAGAAGATGAACCCCGACAGGAGCAGGGCGGGGAGATAGGTGGTCAGCAGGGCCGCCTGCGTGGCGAGCAGCTGGGACTTGAGCGCGGCCGAGACGAACAGCCCCCAGCTCAGCGCGGCCACGAGGAACAGGAGGCTCAGCCCCGCCAGCAGCACCACGCTCCCGCGCAGGGGAACGTCGAAAACGAGCCGGCCGGCCAGCACCGCCGCGACGACGTCCACGATGCCGATGGCGACGTACGGCAGGAGCTTCCCGAGCACCACCTCGCTGCGGCGCACGGGGGTCGCCGCGAGCTGCTCCATGGTTCCACGCTCCCACTCGCGGGCAATCGTGAGCGCCGTCAGCATGGCCGCGATGATGGACATGATCACGGCGATCAGCCCGGGCACGATCGTGTTGCGGCTCTCCAGGGTTTCGTTGTACCAGATCCGCGTCCGCGGCTCCACCAGGGGGCCGGCCGCTCCCTGGAACCCGGCCACGATGGCCTGCGCGTAGTTCCGGGCGATGGTCGCGGTGTTGGCGTCGCTGCCGTCGAGCAGAATCTGCACCGGGGCGCCGCCGCCGCCGGCCAGACGGTGCTCGAAGTCGGGCGGGATCGTGAGGACGAGGAGGGCACGGCCCCGCTCGAGCGTGGTCGCGACCTCGGCGGCCGCCTCGAGCTGCGCCACGACGCGGAAGTAGCCGGAGGACGTGAACGTCGAGACGAGACGGCGACTCGCTTCGGAGCGACTCTGGTCCAGCACGGCGAGGTCGAGATTGCGCACGTCCAGGCTGATGGCATAGCCGAACAGCACGAGCAGCAGCGCCGGGATGGCAAAGGCCAGCGCCAGGCTGCGCGGGTCGCGGCGCAGCTGGATGCTCTCCTTGCGGGCCACGGCCCAGAGACGGCGCCACGTCATCCGACCGCCGCGCCCCCCTCGCGCCGCACGAGGGCCACGAACACGTCCTCGAGCGAGGGCTCGATGGTCCGCAGGCGGTCCACCCGCCGGCCCGCCGCCGCCAGCATCCGCGGCAACGCCGCCGCCACGGCCGCCGCGTCGCGCGGCATCACGTGCACCATCCGGCCGAACAGACCCACCTCGACCACGCCTTCGGCGCCGCGCAGCGCTTCGACCGCGCGGGAGGGAGCGTCCGTCAACAGCTCCAGCACCGGCTGCCCCAGGGCGCCGCGTAGCGCGGCCGGCCGGTCGAGCGCGATCAACCGGCCGCGGTTCATCAGCGCCAACCGGTGGCAGTACTCCGCTTCTTCCATGTAATGCGTGCTCACCAGGACGGTCGTCCCGCGTTCGGCCAGCTCGTCAATCATGTCCCAGAACCGCCGCCGGCTCGCGGGGTCCACGCCGGACGTCGGCTCGTCCAGAAAGAGGATGGGAGGTTCGTGCATGGTGGCGCAGCCCAGGGCCAGCCGTTGCTTCCATCCCAGGGGCAGGTCGCGCGTGAGCGTCCGGCGCCGGTCCGCGAGGTTCGCCAGCTCGAGGGCCCACGTACGGCGCTCGGCCAGCCGGGCGCCGCGGAGGCCGTAGAGGCCGCCGAACAGGCGGATGTTTTCGTCCACGGTGAGGTCGCCGTAGAGCGAGAAGAGCTGGGACATGTAGCCGATCTGGGCGCGGACCGCGCCGGACGCATCCCGGACGTCGTGGCCGGCCACCGCGGCTTCCCCGCGCGTCGGCGGCAGCAGGCCCGTCAGCATCCGGATCGTCGTGGTCTTGCCCGCGCCGTTCGGACCGAGGAAGCCGAAGATCTCACCGGTCGAGACCGTGAAGCTCACGCCATCCACCGCCACGAAACGGCCGAACAGGCGCGTGAGGTCCCGGGCCACCACCGCCTCAGGCATCCGTCCGTCCGGCATCCGGCGCCGTGAGGGCCATGAACACGTCCTCCAACGACGCCTCGACCGGCCGGTCGTCGTGCACGAGCACCCCGGCCGCGTCCAGCGCGCCGCGCACCGCGGCCCAGTCGGTCTCGAGCCCGGGCAGCCGGACGTGCAGGGACTCGCCGAACAGGGTCGCCTGCGCCACGAGGGGGTGCGCGCGCAGGATCTCGCGGGTCCGGCGTGGCGCGTCGGTGCGCAGCACGCGCAGCCGTCCGGCGAGCCGCGCCTGAAGCGCGTCCGGCGTGTCCACCGCCACCGCGCGCCCCTCGTGCAGCAGCACCAGGCGATCGCAGCGCTCGGCTTCGTCGAGGTACGCCGTGGACACCAGCACCGTCATGCCGTCCGCGACCATCCCGTGGACGATGAGCCACAGGTCGCGGCGGGAGATGGGGTCCACGCCGAACGTGGGTTCGTCGAGCAGCAGCACGGCGGGATGGTGCACCAGGGCGCAGGACAGCCCCAGCTTCTGCTTCATTCCGCCGGAGAGCGCGCCGGCCAGGCGGTCCCCGAACGGTCCGAGACCGGAGAAGGCGTACAGCCGGTCGTAGCGCGCGGGGCGGTCGCGCGGCGGCACGCCGTACAGGTCGGCGTAGAAGTCGAGGTTCTCCTGCACGGTCAGATCGGTGTAGAGACCGAACCGCTGGGACATGTAGGCGAGCACGGGCTTCACGCGCTCGGGATCCCGCGCAACGCTGACCCCGCCGATCCGGGCGTCCCCGGCCGTCGGACGCAGCACCCCGGCCAGCATCCGGAGCGTGGTCGTCTTGCCGGCGCCGTCCGGTCCCACGATCCCGAACAGCTCGCCGGGCCGGACCGCGAACCGCAGGTCGTCCACGGCGGTCACGGCGCCGTAGCGACGGGACAGGCCGTCTACCTCGACCGGGAGCGTCATCCGCGCGGCGCCGCCAGGCGGACGTCCGCCGGCAGGCCGGGCTTCAGGTCGAATCCCGGGTCCCCCGTGATCCGCACCTTCACCCGGTACACGAGCTTGACGCGCTCCTCGGTGGTCTGGACGGTGCGTGGCGTGAACTCGGCCTCGTCGCTGATGTAGATCACCTCGCCGCCGTAGGTCCGGGTTGGGAAGGCGTCGGCGGTGATCTCCGCCGGCTGACCGAGGGCCAGGCGCCCGACCTCGTCGCCGCGGACGTAGATCCGCACCCACCGGTCGGCTTGGTCGGACACGGAGACGACGGGGGCGCCCGCGGACACGGTCTCGCCGGGCTCACGATGCCGGAGGGTGACGCGCCCCGCGAACGGGGCGCGGATCACCGCCAGGTCGAGCGCCGCATCCACCCGGGCGAGACTCGCGGCGGCCTGCGCCACCACCGCGCGCTGCGCCGCGATCTGCTCGGATCGCGGTCCGGTCTCGACGAGGGCGAGCCGCTCCGCGGCCGCGGCGCGGTCGGCCCCGGTGATCCCGAGCGCGGTGGCGGCCGCATCGCGCTGCCGCTCGCTGATGGCGCCACCCTCGAACAGGCGGCGCGCCCGCTCGGCTTCGCGGGCGGCGTTGGCGGCGCGCTCCACGGCCGCGCGGAGCGCCTCGCGCGCCTGCGCGATCTCCTCCGAGCGGGAGCCCGCCTCCAGCTCGGCCAGACGGGCGGCGGCGCCGGCGCGCTGGCTGGCCGCCACCTGGTGCTCGGCCAGCAGCTCCGATCGGTCGAGCGCCGCGATCTCCTGGCCCGCCGCCACCACGTCGCCTTCCCGGACATCGAGGCGCTCGATCCGGCCCGGGCGCTGGAATCCCAGCGTGGCCTCGGTGATCTCCACGGTGCCGGAGGCGACGATGGCGCCCTCGGCGCCGTCACGGCGGATCGCGACCACGAGGACGGCAACGACGAGCGCCACGGCGCCGAGGCCGAGCAGCACACGGATGGGCGGCTTCATGAGACGGTCTCCACGTTGGCGGCGAGCCAGGCGAGCGTGAGGGTGCCCGCGACCCGGGCCAGCTCGATGTCGGCAAGGACCCGGGCCGCGCGGGCCTCTTCCAGCTCGGCGCGGGCGCGGCGGGCGTCCGCCTCCGCGCGCAGGTATTCGACCTCGACTCCGGCACCCGCGGCCAGCGCGAGCGCCTCGATCCGGGCGACTTCCGCCAGGTGCGTGGCGACGGCCTCGAGGGCCGCGACACGGGCGACCGCGGTGCTCCGGGCCGCGAGCGCGCGATCCACGGCTTCCGCGAGCCGCTGGTGCGTTGCGCGGGCCTCAGCCGCCGCGGCGTCCACGCCGGCCTGGGCGCGCGCCACGGCCGCGCTCCGCTGACCGCCGAGCAGCACGGGGTAGAACAGCCGCGCGCCCACCTGCCACTCCGGCGTGAAGCGCCAGTCGCCGTTGCCGTAGGCGATCACGGCGCCCTGGAGATCCACGCGGGGGAGCCACGCCGCCTGCGCGCGCCGGCGCGTCTGCCGCGCCTGTTCGAGGTGGTCGCCGGCCGCGCGGAGGTCGGGGCTCTGGTCCGCGAGACCGGCCAGCAGCACGTCCCGCGCGGGAGGCTCCGCCCGGCCCGGGGCGAGATTCGTGAGCGCTCCCGGCACGACCACGGGCAGGTCGAGCGTCCGGGCGAGGGCGCGCAGGGCCACGTCCTGCTCGGCGGCCGCGGCGACGACCTCCGCGTCCACCTGGGCAAGGGCGGCCTCGACCCGCAGCAACTCGACCCGGGCGATCTCGCCCTCCGCCACCAGGCGGGCCACGCGGTCGCGCTCGGCGCCGAGCGCGCCGCGTCCCTCGCGCTGCGCCGCGAGCACGGCGCCGGCCGTGCGGGCGGCCAGGTAGCGGTGGGCGGCCTCGGCCAGCACGTCCCCCTCGGCGGCGTCGGCGCCCGCCATCCCGGCCCGGACGCCGGCCTCGGCGGCGCGCACGCCCGCCCGGCGCCCGCCCCCGTCGAACAGCGTCCAGCTCAGGCGCAGGTCCCCCTGGATCAGGGTCCGATCGAACGCGAAGCCGGCGGCGTCGAGGGCGTGAATGGGTGTCACCACCATCGGCTCCTCGAACCGGGTGACGCTTCCCTGCGTCGTGAGCTGGGGGAACCAGGCGGCCCGCGCCTCCCGCCTGGCGGCGGTGGCGCCCGCCACCTGGGCGGCCGCGCTCTGCGCGCGCGGGTGGACCTCGAGCGCGCGCGCGGCGGCCGCCTGGAGGGTAAACGTGGTGTCCGGGCCCTGGCCGAATGCGGCCAGGGTGAGCAGCCAGGAAAGGGAGGCCATGCCGTCAGCTCTCCTCGAGAAAGCGGGTGGCGACGTCCACGACGTGGCGCTCCACCCGGTCGGCGACGTCGCCGGCGCCGGGAAGCCCGCCGAGGATGCCGACGATTTCGCGGCCGACGAGCGCGAACCAAACGGACTGGGAGATGATCGTGAACGCGACGAGCGTGGGATCGGCGGCGCGGAACTCCCCGCGCGCGCGGCCGTCCCGCACGACTTGCGCGATGGCGGCCAGGTTGCGGCGCAGGTACGGCTGGGCAAACGTCGGGATGCCCTCGCCGGCCAGCACCTGGTGGAGCACGAGGCGGGGCGCTTCGGGCGTTTCGCGGAAGAAGGCGAAGATGGCGCCGACGATGGCCCGCAGGCGTTCCAGGCCGGGGGCCGGACCCCCGGCGGCGGCCTCGACGCGCTCGGCCAGCCGGGCAAAGACGGTCTCCACGACCGCGCCGTAGAGCGCCCGCTTGGTGCCGAAGTGGTACGTGATGGCGCCGAGGTTGGCGTGAGCGGCCCCGGTGATGTCCCGGACCGAGGCGCCGCGGAACCCGCGCAGCGCGAAGAGGCGCTGGGCTTCTCGCTGGAGGCGGGCCTTGGTTTCTTCGTCACTCATACGTATGTATGAATATCGGCGCTGATCTGCAATGTCAAGGGCGCTTCCGAGCATCAGGAAGACGCCGGCCTTGGAGGGATGTGATGGTGTCCGGTTGATGTACTTACGGTGGAACGTGCCTAAACCGTTCTACCTGATAGGCTTGAGCCAGTTTAGTGGGTCGAGCGGCATTGGTTGGCCGCCCGTTGGTGGGACCTGCCTGATCTGGAACTCGAAGTGGGGCCCTTCCTCGGTTCCCTGGCCGCCGGACGCGCCAATCACGGCCCCGCCGGCTACCTGTTGGTTGGGGACGACCGCGATGTTCGCGAGATAGAGGTAAAGGGTGTAGAAGCCGCCGCCGTGGTCAATCATGACGGTGGGTCCGTACGTGTTCTGCCGCCCGGCGATCACGACCTCCCCCGCCGCGACCGCCCGCACCTCGGATCCGACGGGCACCTGGATGCCCAGCCCCTCTCGGCGGATCATACTGCCGCGCGGGCCGGGGGCCCGGCCGAAGCGGTACAGCACCGGCCCCGTGGCCGGCCATTCCAGCGTCCCGATGCTGGCATCCGTGATGGTGGCCGGGAACGTGGCGCGGCCGGCCGCCACGGCCTCGCGTCGCCGCCGCTCGAGGTTGGCGATCAGTGTGTTGATCTGCGCCTCGGTCCGGTCCAGCTCGGTCAGCTGATCCGTGGTGCGTTCCGCGGCGCCGCGGGTCTGCCGCAGGTTGCGGGTGCGCTCGCGTTCGAGCGCCTCGAAGCGGCCAAGCTCCTGCTCGCGCTCGCGCCGGTTCCGCACGACGAGCGTCTGGACCGTGCGCACCTGGCGGCGCTCTTCGGCAATCCGGTCGCGGAGCACCGCCACCTCGGTGACGAGGGCCTGGTCCTGGCGGCTGATTAGGTGAAGGTATTTGTACCGGCTGAGCAGGTCGCCGAACGACTCCGCGACGAGGAGGACCTGAAAGCCCCAGAGCGGGCCACGCTTGTACACCTCGACGATGCGCCGCTCGCGCACCGCGCGCTTCTCGGCCAGCGCGTCCTGGGCAACCAGCAGGTCCATCGTGACCGAGTCGAGCTGCGTGCCGAGGTCACCCAGCTGGCGGTCCAGCTCGTTCACCAGCCGCGCGGTGGCGTGTTTCTGCCGGTCGAGGTTGTTGATCTCGGTGGCGAGATTGCGCTCGCGCCCACGCAGGCGGGCCAGCTCCTCCTCGGCGTTGCGCCGCTCCAGGCGGATCGAGTCCAGGCGCGCCTGGTTCTCGCGGATCTGGCGGTCGAGCGGGGTCTGCGCCCCGGCGGGCAGCGCCCCGCCGAGCAGCGCGGCGAGGGTCACGGCGCTCGCGTGTCGCACGCTCAGACCTCGCGCAGGTGCCGCCCGACGCTGACGGCGCTCGCAAAGAACCCCAGGATCAGGCCGGCCACGACGAACAGGAGGGCCTCGCCGGGGGCGAAGAACCTCCCCTGGAGCACGAGGCGGCTGACCACCGCGAAGGCGGCGTAGCAGAGGCCGACGGCCAGCAGCCCGCCCAGGGCGCCCTTGCAGGCGCCGTCCAGGAGGAACGGGGACCGGACGAACCCGGCGGTGGCGCCCACCAGGCGCATGATCGCGATCTCGCGGGCTCGCTGGAGGACGGTCAAGCGGATGGTCGTGCCGATGATGATGACCGAGGCCGCGGCAAACGCGGCGCTGATCAGCACGCTCATGGCGGCGGCGACGGAGCGCAGGCGGTCGAGCTTGGCGATCCAGTCCTGTCCGTAGCGCACGTCCTCCACGAACCGGAATCCGTGGAGGCGCCGGGCGACGTCCTCGACGTGCCCCGCGTCCCGGTAGGCGGGGTGGAGCTTGACCTCGAGCGACGCGGGGAGCGGGTTCGTGGTGAGGTCCTCGAACACGTCCTGGAACTCCCGCAGCTCCTGGCGGGCCTTGCGCAGCGCTTCGTCCTCGGACACGTACGCCACGTCGGCCACTTCCGGGAACGCGAGGATGTCCTGCATGGCGAGCGTCGCGGCCTCGAGGGGCGACCCGCGGCGGAGGTACACGACGACCTCGACCCGCTCCCCGACCTCGTCCAGCGCGGCCTGGACGTTCAGGCCCACGAGCACGACCAGGCCCACGACGAACAGCGCGAAGGCGATCGTGGTGATGGACAGCAGCGACAGGACCGGCGCCCGCCGGAACGACCGGACCGCCTCGCGCAGCGCGAGCCTCATCCGGCCCCCGCGGCCGCGTCGTCCACGCCCGAGTCGTAGACGACCGCGCCTGCCTCGAGTTCGATGGTCCGGTAGTTGGCCTGCCGGACTAGGTCCAGGTCGTGCGTGGCCATCACCACGGCGGTGCCGTTGGCGTTGATCTCCCGGAGGAGCTGAAACACGCCGCGCGTGGCCCGCTCGTCGAGGTTGCCCGTCGGCTCGTCCGCCAGGAGCACGAACGGGTCGTTCACCAGCGCGCGGGCAATGGCCACGCGCTGCTGTTCCCCGCCCGACAGCTCGTGCGGGAAGGCGCGCGCCTTGGCGGCGAGGCCCACCTGGGCCAGCACGCGCGCGACCTTGGGACCCACCATGTCACGCCGCACGCCGGTCACCTCGAGGGCGAAGGCGACGTTCTCCTCCGCGGTGCGGTCGGCGAGCAGCCGGAAGTCCTGGAACACGATGCCGAGACGACGGCGGAGCTTGGGAATGTCGCGGGGGCGGAGCGTCTGCGTGGGGCGGCCGCCCACCTGGACTTCGCCCTCGGTGGGCAGGTCGCCCACGTACACCATGCGCAGCACGCTGGACTTGCCGGCGCCGGAGTGGCCGGTGAGAAACACGAACTCGCCCTTGGCCACGTGCAGGGAGACGTCGCGGAGCGCGAACACGCCCTTCGGATAGGCCTTGAACACCCGGGTGAGCGTGATCACCGGCTACGCCCGGGACGGTTGCCGCAGCGCGCGCGCGAAGTCCGCGATGATGTCCTCCACGTCCTCGATGCCGAGGCTGACCCGCACCAGGCCGTCCGGCATGCCTTGGGCCGCCCGCTGCTCGGGGGTGAGCGCGGCGTGGGACGTGAGCCGCGGCTCGGAGACGAGCGTTTCCACGCCGCCGAGGCTCGGGGCGTGCTGCGCGATCCGCAACCGGCGGAGCATCCGCTCGGCGGCGGCGGCCCCCCCCGCCAGCTCGAGACTGACCATGCCGCCGAATCCGTCGAGCCTGAGCGCCGCGGTGGCGTGATCCGGGTGCGCGGGCAGGCCGGGGTAATGCACGCGGGTGAACGCCGCCTCGCCGGCGGCCCATTCCGCGAACGCGAGCCCGTTGGCGTTATGGCGCGCCATGCGGACGTCGAGCGTCTTGAGGCCGCGCTCCACCAGCCAGGCGGCATGGGGGTCGAGCGCCGGCCCCCACACGTGCATGAGCTGCCGCACCTCCTCGACGACCTCTTCGGTGCCCGCCACCGCCCCGGCGATCACGTCGCTGTGGCCGTTCAGGTATTTCGTGGCGCTGTGAATGACCACGTCCGCCCCGTGCTCGATGGGCCGGAGGTTGATCGGGGAGGCGAACGTGGAGTCCACGATGAGGGCGATGCCCTCGGTGTGGCACAGGGTGGCCAGCGGCTCCAGGTCAATGACGCGCATGAGCGGATTCGTGGGCGTCTCGACGAAGACCGCGCGCGTGGTGCTCCGGACGTGCCGTTTCCAGCCGCGCGGATTGGCGGGATCCACGAACGAGACCTCGATGCCGAGCCGGCCGAACTGTCCCTCGAACAGCCGCCGGGTGCCGCCGTAGATCCAGTCGCTCGAGACGAGGTGATCGCCGGGCGCGAGGATCGCGAGATGGGCCATGGCGGTCGCGCCCATCCCGCTTCCCAGGAAGATGGCGGCTTCGGCCCCCTCGAGCGCGGCGAGGCGGTGCGCCACGCTGAGCTGATTCGGGTTGTTCCCGTAGCGCGTGTACAGCACCTCGTCCGCGGACCCCACCGGGTTCGTGAACGTGCTGCTCTGCATGATGGGGGAACTGATGGGCGTCCGGGGAGACGGCGTGTGCGGCGCGCCGTGCACGGCGCGGGTCGAGAGTCCCAGCGGTCGGCCGGGCATGCTCAACGCAGGGCCTGGTAGTGGCCGCCGCGCTCGCGCACGACGCGCCGTTCACACAGCGTCTGGAGGGCATCCCGGGCCACGTCCGGGGTCAGCGCGAGCCGGGTCGCGATCTCGTCCGGCAGGGCGGGGCCCGAGTCGGCGAGGTAGCCGAACGCGAGGCGCGCGGGCTCCGGCAGGCTGCCCAGGACCTTCAGGGCCCCCGTCCGGTCCTGGGCCACGACCGCGAGGTGATGGCGCTCCAGGACGGGGAGCAGGGCGTCTTCGTGGCCCGCGTGCACCCCGACCAGCAGGAAGTACCGGGCGGGCCCGTGGCTCAGCAGGAGCTTGCCCACGATCTCGTCGGCACAGGACATGTCCATCAACCGGACGGTCCCGAAATCAATCACCGCGGTTTCGTCGTCCTCGGCGAGCATGGCTTCGATGCCGGAGCGGACGGCCTCGCCGGTCCGGCGCGTGACGAGGTCGCCGTACCCCGAGGAGACGGTCCGGGCGAGCACGTCCTTCAGATCAATGCGTTTCATCCGGTCTCTGCGTGTGCCGGGACGATCATGAGTACCTGTGTGCCCGGAAAGGGCGGCAACTGGTCGGCCAGCGGAACGTCGTCGTCCCACGGCGGCACCATGGTCATGCGCGCCGTCCCGCTGCGGACGGCGAGCTTGCCCGCCCAGCGGTTGAGGTAGCGCCGGATGCCCGCGAGGCCCTGGCCGCGCCCCGGGTCCCGGAACCGGCTCACGCCCTGGATCAGGGCGGCCTCGAGCGCCGCGGCATCGCTCCAGCGGTCGCCGAACCGTTTGGCCTGCGTCGCCTCGAGCGAGCGGCGGAATCCGACGCCCGCGTCCGCGACGGCAATGACCACCACGCGGCGGCCCAGCTTCCGGCGCCATGTGTACGTCTGCACCGCAACCCAGCCGCCGGTGCCGGCGTGCTCTACAATATTCTGACACGCCTCGGAAAGCGCCATCCCGAATCCCATCGTCGCGGCGGCCTCGAGGCCCAGCTCGCGGGTCAGGATGGAGGCCGCGCGGTCCTGGATGTGGCCGACGACGTCGTGGACGTCGTCCGCGCCCTTCACGGACGTGATCTCGAGGAGCACGTCCGACTCGCCGCGCGCCACCGAGCGGGGCGCCTTGCCATGGAGCTCGAAGAACTGCTCGGCGTGCCGCAGGAACCCGGCGCGCGCCCAGTAATGCGCGACGTCGCGATCCTGCGGCAGGGTGAGCAGGGGCTGCTCGCCGCCGCCCTCGGTGATGGCCTGGCCGGCGGCCAGGAGGCCCACGAGCCCGTACGGCGACGCCCACTGGGCGGCATGCGCGTCGAACAGCACGCGCCCCCCGCCGTCGGCGGCGTAGCTCCGCGCGAACTGGTCGAACGTGCGGTCGTCGAACTGGGTGGGCACTTCCACGACCCGGGTCATCGAGGGGCGATCGCTCCGCGCAGGTGGTAATGGAGGCGCGTCGCGCCCCGGTGCCGCAGGTTCCGCGCGGCGGCGGCGTTGGCGAGACGCAAGGCGTCCGGCACCGCCCGGCCGGCCAGCAGCGCCGCCACGACCGTCGCGCCGAACACGTCCCCGCAGCCCGTGGGGTCGCCGTCGTCCACGACGTCCTCCGCCGCCACGCGCGCGGTCTCGATCGGTCCGGCGTCCGGCGCCGCCGCCCGGGACGCGAACGCGTACGGCCGCTGCGTAAAGTACACCGCGCCCCGGCCGCCGAGGGTCACGACGAGCAGCCGGACGCCCGCCGCCATGGCGCGGGCGGCGAGTCCCATCGGGTCGCCGCCCATGAGGGCCAGCTCGTCCTCGTTCACCTGCACCGCATCGAAGCACGCGAACCACGCCTCGAGGTTCGGCAGGGCGCGCGGCACGCGGGTCCCGTGGTGGGTGATGCCGAGGAGCAGCGAGTGCAGGTCCGCATAGATGGGTCCCGGGAACCTCTGCCGCAACTGGCGGGCGGTCTCGAGCGACAGCTCGAAGCCCGAGATGAAGTTGACGTACAGCGCGTCGAGGTCGCCGATCAAGGGGCCCAGTTCCTCCCAGGTCCAGGCCGTCACGCCGCCGGTGAGCCGCTCGGTGCGCCGCAGCGCGGAGAGATAGCGCAGGGTCACGCGGTTGTTCGGCTGCGTCACCTCGATGAAGCGCGCGGCGGCGGCCCGGTGCGAGAGATCCCGCAGGAACGCGTTGGCCCGCGGGGCCAGGTCGCGGCCGACGCGGACCAGCGGCACGATCTCCCACGACTCGTCCAGCGCCGCCTCGAGGCCGGCCAGCGCGTACGCGATGCCGCCCCACTCCTCCACCGGGGAGGCGGTCGGATCGCCGCGGTAGATGCGATCCCACACCATCGTGCCGACGACGCCGAGGCGCTTACGCACGGCCCCAGCGCTGCACCTTGAACGAGGCGACCGCGCCGTACACGCCGGCCACGCCCGGTAGGGCGCCCGGCACGATGCGGCAGGCGGCCACCGCGGGCCGGAAGGCGCGCCGCGCCACCTCGGTCCGCAGGGGCCCGAACAGCCGGTCGCCCGCCTTCGTGACGCCGCCGGTGACGACGACCACCTCGGGATTCAGCATGTTGACGACATTGGCGATACCGGCGCCGAGGAATCGGGCCGTGTCGCGCACGATCTCGAGCGCCAGCGCGTCCCCGTCGTGCGCCGCCTGATAGACGGTCTGCGCGGTGACGGTGCCGAGGTCGCCGCCCACGAGTGCCGTGATGCTGCTGGGCGTCCCGGCCTCGAGTTCCTCGACGGTGCGGGCCGCGATGGCCGGGCCCGACGCGTAGGCTTCGAGGCATCCGTAGTTACCGCACTTGCAGCGGCGCCCGTTGAGGTCAATGGTCATGTGCCCCATCTCGGCGGCCACGTCCGACGCGCCGTGGAAGATCTGGCCGTCGAGCACGATCCCGCCGCCGATCCCGGTGCCGATCGTGAATCCCACGACCACGCGGGCGCCCTGCGCGGCGCCGCGCCACCATTCGCCGAGCGTGGCACAGTTCGCGTCGTTGTCGAGCGTGGCGTCGAAGCCGGTCGCGGCGCCGATCCGGTCCCGGAGCGGCATGTCGTGCCAGCCGAGGTTGGGGGCGACGATCACGATGCCGCGCCCCGTGTCCAGCGGACCGGGCGCGCCGATGCCGACCCCCGCGATCTCGACGCCGCTCCCCAGCTCGGCCCGCGTGCGGTCCACCGACTCCCCGATCATCGCGATCATCCGCTCCACGACGCCGTCCGGCCCGAGGTGAACCGGGGTGAGATCGTTGACCAGGCCGCGCATGACGCCGCCGTCTTCGGTGACCGTGCCGACGACGAGGGTCGTCCCGCCGAGATCCACACCGACTATGAGACCCACGAAACCTCCTCGAGCGCGAGCACCCGGCGCACGGCGTCCCGGACCGTGGCCACGGTGAGTTCCCGGAGACAGCGATGGTGGCGCAGCGGGCAGCGGGGCCCGCCGTGGGTGGAACAGGGTCGGCAGGCCAGATCGAGCCCGAGCGTCACGTCACGCGGGCCGCGCGGCCCGAAACCGAGCCGCGGGTGCGTGGGGCCGAACAGCGCCACGACGGGCGTCCCGACCGCCTGGGCCAGGTGGAGCGGCGCCGAGTCGTTGACCACCGCCGCGGCCGCGCGGGCGAGGACCGCCGCGGAAGCGCGCAGGGGAAGGCCCGTGAGGTCGGCCACGGTTCCCCATCCGTCCGCGGGCTCGCCGATCACGACGACGGCCATCTCCCGCGCCAGCAGGGCCGCCAGCTCCCGATAAGACGGCCAGCGCTTGGTGGCGCGGGCGGAACCCGGCGCGAGCGCTACGAACGGGCCGGTGATCCCGGCCTGTGCGAGTGCGGCGGCGGCCGTGGCGTGATCGTCGTCGGTCAGGGCCAGCGAGAGGGCGGGGCCGCGCGCGTCGGGGATCGGTGCTTCGTGGACGATCGATGCTCGGGCTCGGTGGATCCCGCTGAAGCGGGCCCTCGGCCGCGATCTGCCCGTGAAACGGGCGCTGGCTCCCGTCGCCTCGGCGACAGATGGTGGCCGAGGGCCCGCTTCAGCGGGATCCACCACTTCCCGAGGGCCAGGGTCGGGGGGACTCACCGCGCCCGCGAGCGCGAGCAAACGCTCGGCCTCGTGGCCGGCGGGACGGGCACGACGCTCGGTACACCAGCGCGCGGCGGCGGTGTCCGCAAAGCCCACCCGCCGCGGAATGCCGGCCAGGCGGGCCAGGAGGCCACTGCGGAACGAGCCCTGGGCCAGCACGGCCAGGTCGTAGCGGCGCGCCCGCAGCGCCCGCGCTTTCCTCCAGAGGGCGACGCCGCCGCGCTCCCGGCCGCGCTTGTCGTACGTGAGGACGGTGGCCACGGCCGGATGGGTCGCCACGAGCGGCGCCGCGGCCGGGGTCACGAGCACGTCCACCGGTCCGTGTCGGGCGGCCAGCGCCTCCAGCAGCGGCGTCGCGAGCAGCACGTCGCCCAGCCAGGCCGTCTGGACCACCAGCGTGCGCGTCACTCGACCTGGAGCACCGCGAGGAACGCTTCCTGGGGGATCTCGACCGTCCCGACCTGCTTCATCCGGCGTTTTCCCTCCTTCTGCTTCTCGAGCAGCTTGCGCTTGCGCGTGACGTCACCCCCGTAGCACTTGGCCGTCACGTTCTTCCGCAGCGGCCGGACGGTCTCGCGGGCAATGACCTTGGTGCCGATGGCGGCCTGAATCACGACCTCGAAGAGCTGCCGTGGAATCATCTCTCGCAGCTTCTCGGCGATCTTCTTCCCCCATTCGTACGCCTTGTCGCGATGCAGGATGACGCTGAACGCGTCCACCGGGTCGCCGTTGATCAGCATGTCGAGCTTCACGAGGTCGCTGCGCCGGTAGCTGCTCATCTCGTAGTCCATGGCCGCGTACCCGCGGGTGACCGTCTTCAGCTTGTCGTAGAAGTCGAGGATGATCTCCGCGAGCGGGAAGGCGAACTCGAACTGGACCCGCGCCGGATCCAGGTAGTGCATTCCGAGATACTCGCCGCGCCGCTCCTGCCCGAGCTTCATGATCGCGCCGATGTAGTCGGACGGCGCGGTGAGCCGCGCCCGCACGTACGGCTCCTCGACGTGGTCCACGCCGGAGCCGTGCGGCATCAGCGTGGGGTTCTCGATCAGCTGCACGGTCCCGTCCGCCAAGTGCACGTGGTACTCGACGTTCGGCACCGTCGAGATCAGATCGAGATTGGATTCCCGCTGGAGCCGCTCGCGCACGATGTCCATGTGCAGCAGCCCCAGGAATCCGCAGCGGAACCCGAAGCCCAGGGCCACCGACGACTCCGGCTCGTAGGTCAGCGAGCCGTCATTCAGCTTGAGCTTGGCGAGCGCGTCCCGCAACTCCTCGTACTGGCCGGCATCGGTGGGATACAGGCCGGCGAACACCATCGGCTTGATCTCGCGGTAGCCGGGGAGCGGCGCCGCGGGACGCTCCGCGTCGAGCACCGTGTCCCCCGCCCGGGTCTCCTCCACGCCCCGGACGTTGGCCACGACGTAGCCGACCTCGCCGGCCTCGAGCACATCCGTGCGCTTGCGGGCCAACTGGAGGTAGCCGACCTCGTCCACCTCGTACCGGTCCTCGGGGTGCGCGCCGAAGGCGATCTGCGTGCCCTTGCGGATCGCGCCGTCCACCACGCGGATGCTCGGAATGGCGCCGCGGTACCGGTCGTAGTACGAGTCGAAGATCAGGGCGCGGAGCGGCGCCTCCGGATCCCCCTTGGGCGACGGGATCCGGCGAATGATCTGCTCGAGCAGGAGGTCCACGCCCGTGCCTTCCTTGGCCGAAACGTGCAGCACCTCGCCGGGCGGGGTCCCGATCAGGTCGTGCAGCTCGCGGGCGCGCCGGTCGGGCTCGGCCGCGGGCAGGTCAATCTTGTTGAGGACCGGGAGGATCTCGAGGCCGGCGTCCATGGCCAGGAAGAGGTTGCTCAGCGTCTGGGCCTGGATGCCCTGGCTCGCGTCCACCACCAGGACCGCCCCTTCGCAGGCGGCGAGCGACCGGGAGACCTCGTACGTGAAGTCCACGTGGCCCGGCGTGTCAATCAGGTTCAGCTCGTAGTCGTTGCCGTCGGCCGCGCGGTACGTCATCCGGACGGCGTTGAGCTTGATCGTGATGCCCCGCTCGCGCTCGAGGTCCATCGTGTCGAGCACCTGCTCGCGCATCTGCCGCTTCTGGAGCGTGCCGGTGGCCTCGATCAGGCGGTCGGCCAGGGTTGACTTGCCGTGGTCAATGTGGGCCACGATGCAGAAGTTGCGGATCCGGTCCTGGCGCATGGGGCTCAATATAGAAGCAATTGCCGAGTGCCGAGCGCGAAGTGCAGATTGGACTGTCGTTCGCGATCTTCGTGTGGATCAACCATGGAGCGGCTCCATGCTGACTCGTCGTGCGTTTCTGGAGGCTTCGTCGCTTGTGCTGGCGGGCACCGCGGTTCCGGAGGTGGAGCCGTCGGAGGCCCTGGAGCAGGGCCAGGGCCGGCAGGAGCTGCCGCCGTCCATTGCCGCGCTCACGCCCATGCGGGACGGCGTGCAGCCCATCACCACCGACGAGCGGCGCGGCCGGCTGGAGCGGGCGCGGCGCCTCATGACCGAACATGGGCAGGACGGGTTGATGCTCACCGGCGGGACCTCGCTGGTCTACTACGCCAACGTGCGCTGGGGGTTGAGCGAGCGGCTCTTGGCCCTGGTGGTGCCGGTCCGCGGGGAGCCCTTCGTGGTGTGTCCGGCCTTCGAGGAGGACCGGGCCCGCGAGCAGCTCGCCCAGGGCCCGCTCGGTCCGGATGGGGTGGCGGTCCTCACGTGGCACGAAGACGAGAGCCCGTACCGCCTGGTGGCCGAGGGCCTGGCGGCGCGCGGTCTTGCCACGGGGCGGCTCGGGATGGAAGAGACCGTGCGCTTCGTGTTCGCCGACGGGGTGGCCCAGGCGGCGCCGGCGGCGACGGTGGTGAGCGGCACGCCCGTGACGGCCGGCTGCCGGGGCCGGAAGGATGCGCACGAGGTCGCCCTGATGCGGCACGCGTCCGCGGTGACACTCAAGGCCTATGAAGCCGTGTACCGGGCCCTCGAGGACGGCATGACGCAGGCGCGCGTGGCCGAGCTGGTGGCCATCGCGCACACGCGCCTCGGCTATTCCGGCGGGGCCGGCGTCCAGGTGGGCGAGGCGTCCGCGCTGCCGCACGGCTCGGCCGTTCCGCAGGTGATCCGCGAGGGCACGGTGCTGCTGATAGACGGAGGCTGCGCGGTGGAGGGCTACCGCTCGGACATCAGCCGCACGTACGTGTTGGGCCGGCCGACCGACCGGATGCGTGAGGTGTTCGCCGTCGTCCACCGGGCACAGACCGCGGCGCACCGCGCGGCGCGGCCCGGCGTCGAATGCCAGGCCGTGGACGCGGCCGCGCGGCGGGTGATTGACGAGGCCGGTTTCGGGCCCGACTACGCCCACTTCACGCACCGGGTGGGGCACGGCATCGGGATGGACGGCCACGAGTGGCCGTATCTCGTGCGGGGCAACACGCTGCCGCTAGCCCCCGGCATGGCCTTCAGCGACGAGCCGGGGATCTATCTGCCGGGCGAGTTCGGCGTCCGGCTCGAAGACGACATGGTCATTACCGAGACCGGCGCGGAGTTGCTGACCCCGCAGAGCCCGTCGCTTGAGCAGCCGTTCGACGGCTGACGCCGGCCGGCAGGGAGCGCCGCACCAGTCGCGCGTGGGTCCCTCCGGCCGCTGCAGTTCGCGAGTACGCAGGCTGGCAGGCCGGGCACCGCTCACTGACGCGTCCTCCGGGACCCACGCGCGACTGGTGCCGAGCTTCCTCAGCGGCTGCCGCCCACGATGGCCTCGTAGCTCGTAGGCACCCACGCCGGCCGCTCCGGCGCGTTCGCCACGTCGAGGGCCAGGTAGAAGATCAGGCGCGTGAGCCGCGCCTGCTTGTCGGCGTCAATCTTCTCGTTGTGATCGCTCGGGCGGTGGTAGTCCTCGTGCGGGCCGCTGAAGAAAAAGAGAATGGGCACGCCGCGGCGCGCGAAGTTGTAGTGGTCCGACCGGTAGTAGAACCGCTCGGTGGGCCAGGGATCGTCGCGCACCGCCATCCCGAGTTCGGGGTGCGCGGCCTCGACGCGGGCGAGCGTGGCGCCGAGGTCCGAGTGTTCGCGGCCGATGGCCACGATCGTGTCCGGCCAGTTCCGGCCTACCATGTCCAGGTTCAGGTTGGCCACGATCTGCCCGATCGGGACGGGCGGGTGCGCGGCGAAGTAGTCGCTGCCCCACAGGCCGCGCTCCTCGCCGCTCACGGTCACGAACAGGACGGACCGGCGCGGCCGCGTCTCGAGCGCCGCGAACGCCTCCGCCAGCTCGAGCACCGAGGCCGTGCCCGAAGCATTGTCGTCCGCGCCGTTGCAGATGGAATCCGCGCCCACCGCGCGGCACCGGCCCACGCCCGTCACCCCCACGTGATCCATGTGCGCGCTCAGCACGATCATCTCGTCCGCCACGGCGGGGTCGCTCCCCCGGAGGAGCCCCGCCACGTTGGGCGCGCGCGCGGATTCCGCCGCGCGGGTCCGGGTCAGCACCGTGATCGGGACATTCACGGTCCGCGCCTGAGCCGGGCCGTCGGCGCGTCGCGCGGCGGCGAGGTCAAAGCCGGCCGCGGAGAGGGCGGGCGCGAGCACGCGTTCGCGCACCAGCACGGAGGGCAGACCCCCGCCCCGCTGCCAGGCCGGCCCCAGCGACGTGCGGAAGCGCTGCGCCACCACCTGGCTCCACACGCCGTCCGACACGTCCGCCGGAATGACGATGGCCGCCGGCCCCGCCTGCTGAACGGCGAGCACCAGGGGCCGCGCCCGCGCGGCCGGCTGCCCGGTGGACTGCGCTGGTACGACCAGGATCACCACGGCGCCCGCAAGGTCGAGCGGGTGCTCGGGCAGCGTCGTTCCATGCACCAGCACCGTCCGTCCCGTCACGGGCGCCGCGGCATCCACCAGCATCCAGGGAATGGCGTCCCCACCCATGTGGAGCCGCTGCGCGCCGACCGTCACATACGACGCCGCGGTGTCGGGTATCGGCCGGTCCAGACGGTACCACTGGATGAAGGCGCCGCGGTCGCCGGCGGGCTCGAGCCCGACGCGCGCGAACTCGGACGCGACGTAGGCGGCTGCCTGGTCCAGCTCGGGGCTCGGCGTGAACCGGCCGCGCAGCGAGTCGTGCGCCAGCAGGCCGATCCGGGCGGCGATATCCGCGGCCGTGATGGACGCGACCGCGCGTTCCTGCGACCGGGCGGCGGTGGCGGTGGCGGTGAGCGCGAGGGCGATGAGGGCGCAATGCGGGAATCGCGGCATGCTGTCGGGGCTCCGGCGGGGGCCATGCGGGCCGCCGCACTCGCGGAGGCCGCGGAAGCAACATACCCGAAGAGACGAATCCGGTGCCGGTGGTTGTGAGGCGTGAGGGGCGCGGGCTTGGTCAGGTGCCAGTGCGGTGGCCGGTGGCGCCTGCGCCTTCGCGCGCTTTGGGAGCCGCGGACCGCCCGACTGGGCTTGGTCCCGATGCTGGCCGCCGCGCGCTGGCCGCGGGTGCGTCCGCTCGACGCGTCGGCGCGGCACTCGGCGCGCCGCGCGCGGGCGGCTTAGCGTGCGGCGCCGGCGCGGCGGTGGTGCGGCGACCGGTATCGGGCCGCCCGACGTCGCGGCGCGGAGGTGCGACGGCCACCGGCGCCGGCCGTCGTCCGGTCGGCGCGCCGGCGACCGGGGTTGAGCGGTCGCGCGGCCCGACGGGTGACGCCCTGGGCGTGCGTGACTGCCCCACGAACCCCGGCGGCAGGCGGCGCGGCGGGCCGACGACCGATGTGCCGCCGTACACGACAGCGGGATAACTCCACCACGCAGGCTCCGGTATGCCAATCCGGATGCACGAATGCGCGTACGGATCCCACACGACCGGCGAGACGTACGCGTGGCACTGGTAACAGAGAAACCGCGGATAGTCGTGGCGCGCGCCCACGGAGTACGGGAGCACGGCCCAGGCGACGTCGGGATACGTCTCGGGGACGAGCGCCGCCAGGAGGTCGCCGAACAGAACGTAGGGATCCCCCGTGACGCGGCTCGCGAGGCCGAGCGCGTCGTCGTCCCAGGTCCCGCCGCGCGTGAAGCTCGCGAACGCGATTGGGTCGAGCGTCACCACCGCGAACAGAAACCCCTCGCCCGGGTACTCCTCGACGCGCAGCGTGTATCCGTTTCGCGTACCGGGAACGGCGTACGCCTCGACGCCGCGGACGTAGTTGTCGTCGTGTGGGCGCGCGGGATACAGGACGTGCGCGTGGCCGTCGGTGTTCACCCGGAAGATGGTGAGATAGGCGTCCACGTCGGTTCGCACGAAGACCGTCATGCCGTCGCCGCGCTCGAACACGTCCTCCGCGTGGTTGGTCCAGATGGCAATCTGGGGAGACGGCTCAGCCCCGCCGCCCGGTGACCGCGCCGGACGGGCGTGGCCCGATCCGACGCCCACCACCCCCGGCAGGAGGAGCGAGGCTGTTAGAATGTTCGCCAGCGTCATGTTACCCCCTGGCGGGCAGCGCCCGCCCGCCTGTCGAAAGGCAGGGTCCGTGCCACCGGGAGCCGTACCATAAACCGTTGTCCTGCTTGGTGATGGATCTGGACCACCGCCGCTCGATCCGCCGTTGATGTCCCCCTTCGAGGACAATGCGCGTGGCTGAGCGTCTCGATCTGCTCGATCCCTTCGAGGTCGCCCAGCTCGGCGGCATCGAGCTGACCGTGCGTGGCGTCGTCGAGGGGTTTCTCGCGGGACTGCACCGGTCGCCGTTCCGCGGGTTCTCCGTCGAGTTCACGGAGCACCGGCCCTACCAGCCGGGGGACGAGCTGCGGTATCTCGACTGGCGGGTGTTCGCGCGCGCGGATCGGCTGGCCATCAAGCAGTTTGAGGCCGAGACCAATCTGCGGGCCATGCTCGTGCTCGATGCCAGTGCCTCCATGGCATGGGCGGGCGCGCCGCGCCGCCTCACCAAGCTCGAGTACGGGCAGCGCCTGGCCGCGGCGCTGGGCCTCGTCCTGCTCCGCCAGCGCGACGCGACGGGACTCATCGCGTTTGCGGACGACATCCGGGCCGCGGTCCCCGCCCGCGTCCGTGGTCTCCAGCGGTGGGCCCTGCTCAAGGCGTTGACGGCGCTCGAACCGGGTCGCGGCACGGCGGCGGCGGACGCCCTGCGGCGCGTCACCGATCTGCTGCAACGCCGCGGGCTCGTGATCTTCATCTCCGACCTCCTGTTCGACCAGGATCTGGCGCTCCGCGCCTTGCAGTTCCTCCGGCATCGGGGGCACCAGGTGCTGGTGTTCCATCTCATGGACCCCGCGGAGCTGGAGCTGGAGGGCCCTCCCGAGGTCCGGTTCGAGGATCCGGAGTCAGGGCAGACCGTGGTCGTGCGCCCCCGCGAGTTCCGCACGGCCTACCGCGAGGCGGTGCGGCGCTCCGTAGACGCGTGGCGCGCCGCCTGCCGCCGGAGCGGCATCAGCTACCTGCACGTGCGCACGGACACCCCATTCGGCCACGTGTTGCGGCGGGCGGCCGCGCGCCGCGCGCAGCTCGGCTGACCGATGGAGTTCCTCCAGCCCGTTGCGCTGTTCGGGCTCGCCGCCGCGGCCCTGCCCGCGCTGCTGCACCTCTTGCAGCGCCGGCAACCGCCGACCGTCGTCTTTCCGGCGGTCCGGTATCTCGTGGATGCGGAGGAACGGCACAGCCGCCGACTGCGTATCCGCAACCTGCTGTTGCTGCTGCTCCGCACGGCGTTGATCATGGCGATTGCCCTGGCCGCGGCCCGGCCCGTGGTTCCCACGTCGCTCGGCCGCGCGCACGCGCCGTCGGCGCTCGTGGTGGTCCTCGATCACTCCCTCTCGTCGGGAGCGGTGGTGGACGGTGCGCCGCGGATTGCGGGGCTCAGGCGCGCGGCGCGGGCCATCGGGCGGGAAGCGGGCGCCGGCGATCGTCTCTGGCTGATGGGGGCGGATGGCACGCCGCACCAGCTGACGCCCGGCGAATGGGCCGCGGCGGTGGACGCGCTCGACCCGGTACCCCGTCGTCTCGATCTGGGAGCGGCGGTGCGGGCGGCCGCGGCGGTGGTGCGGTCGCAGCGCCTGCCGGGCGCGGTCGTGGTCCTCAGCGATCTCCAGGCGACGGCGGTCACCGACGCGGACACGGCGGACGTGCCCGTGATCCTGCTCGATCCGGGCGCGCCGCCCGGAAACCGGGGGATCGGCGCGGTGGACATCGAGCCGGAGACGTGGACCTCGGGTGGCACGGTGGTGGTGACCGTCGTGGGTGACGACACGAGTGCCGTCGAGGTGCGGCTCGAGCGGGGAGCGGGAACGCTGGCCCGCGGATTGGCGGGCGCGGGCGGCGGCGTGGCGCTCGCCGTGGCGGACGTCGGCCGGGGATGGCACGTGGCACGGGTGGCCCTCACGCCGGACGAGCTGCGCGCCGACGACGCCGTCGCGGTCGCGCTGCATGGGTCTCCGCCGGCGGCGGTCACGCCGCTCGGCGCGGGCCCGTTCGTGGAGGCCGGAATCGCCGTGCTCGCGGAGACGGGACGGGTGCGGGCCGGGAGGACCGTGGTGCTGGGCGACCGCCCCGAAGCGGGGCGCACGATCCTGCTGCCACCCGCGGATCCCGCGCGGATCGGCGTCGTGAACCGGGCGCTGGCCGCGCGCGGCGCCCCCGTCCGGTTCGGTGCGCGCGAGTCGGGCGAGTGGGCGCTCGAGAGCGATCTGTTTTCCCTGGGCGGCGCGGCCGTCCGCAGGCGCTACCGCCTGGAGGGTGACGCGGCGGTACTCGCCACGGCGGGCGACGCGCCGTGGATCGTGCGGGCCGGGCCGGTGGTGGTCGTAGGGAGCCGGTTCGAGGAGGACTGGACCGACCTGCCACTGCGGCCGGAGTTCGTGCCGTTCCTGGATGCGCTGGTGAACCGCGTCGGCGCCGGGGAGGTCTGGCGCGTGACGGCGGTGCCCGGAGACGTGGTGCGCCTGCCCGGCTCCGCCCGACGATTGCTGCTCCCGGGTGGGGCGCTGGCCGTGTCGGCGGGCGGCCCGGTGGAGGCGCCGCTCGATCCGGGGGTCTACTTCGTGTCCGACGGCGCCGGCGACACCGTGGGCGCCCTCACGGTGCGCCCCGACCCGCGGGAGTCCGATCTGCGCATGGCTCCGCCCGCGGCGACACGCGGGAGCCTGGGCCGCGCGCGCCTGTTTGCCGACGAGGCCGCGGTGGTGCGCGCCGCGTTCTCGGGCCGGCGGACCGAGTTGACCACGGCGCTCCTCGTCGCGGCGCTGCTGCTCGCCGTGGCCGAACTGGCGCTCGCCTCGGCCGGCGGCGCGCGGGCGCGGGCCTGATGCTGCCGGGCCTGGTGGCCGCGTTCCGCGCGCTCCCCGCGTTCCGCGGGCTGCGGGATGCGCTGCCGGGGCGGACCCGGCGGCTGGCCATTGGCGCGCTGCCCGGCTCGAGTGGCGCGGTGCTCGCCGCCACGCTCGCGGACGATCTCCCGCAGCGGATGCTCGTGATCGTGACGACCACCCCGTCCCGCGCCGAGGGCTGGCACGCCGACCTGGCGGCGTTGCTCGACGACGGCGCGCGGTTCTATCCCCAGCGCGAAGCCCTCGGCGAGGAGGAGCCGCACTACGAGATCGCGGGCGAGCGGGTCGAGACGCTGGACGCGATCGTCGCCGGCCGGACGCGCGTCGTGGTGACGACGCTCCGCGCCACCGCCGAGCGCACGCGGGTGCCGCGCGCGCTCGCGCGCGCCCGGCTGGAGCTGGCCACGGGGGCCACGGACCGGCCGCAGGACGTGGTCGCGCGGCTCGAGACGATGGGCTACGCCCGGGCCCCCACGGTGACGGACGTCGCCCAGTTCGCGGTGCGGGGCGGGCTCGTGGATGTGTACGGGTTCGGGATGGCGGCGCCGGCGCGGATCGAGTGGTGGGGTGACGAGATCCTCTCGGTGCGCGCGTTCGATCTCGACACGCAGCGCTCCGAGCAGGAGGTGAGGCGGGTGACCATCCTCCCCATCGGCGTGCCGCGGCGCGCGGACGACGACGACCCACCGGAGGCGCAGTCGCTGCTCGAGCTGCTGCCGGCCGACGCGCTCCTCCTCGCGGACGCCGGCGTCGAACCCGCGGAGGTGGACCGGGTGTGGGACGAGGCGACCCATCACCTGGACGTGGCGCGCCGGCGCGGCGAGGACGTGCCCGGCCGGGACGTGCTCTTCCTGTCGCCGGCGGACTGGCGCGCGCGCTGGGATGGCTTCGCGCGGCTGGACCTTGCCGCGGAGGTACCGGAGGCGCTGGACCTGCGCGTGGGGCCGCCGCCGCCGGTGAATCGGGACATGCGCGCGCTCCAGCGCCTGGTGCGTGCGGGACCGACGCTCATCCTCTGCGACAACGAGGGCCAGCTCGAGCGGCTGGAGGAAATCCTGGGCGGCGACGAGGGCCGCGGCGCCCGGCTGCCGGAACGCCTCACGCTGGCACTCGGCTCGCTCCAGGGCGGGTTCACCCTGCCCAACCTGGCCGTGCTCACCGATCACGAGGTGTTCCGGCGCGCGCGGCGGATCCGGCGGCCGCGCCGGTTCCGGCAGGTGGTGCAGAGCGCCGCCAGCCCCCTCTCGCCCGGCGACTACGTGGTCCATCTCGAGCACGGCATCGGGATCTACCGGGGGATCGAGCGGATCTCTTTGGGCCAGGGGACCACGCTCGACGTGGCGATCATCGAGTACGAGGGCGGCGATCGGCTCAACGTGCCGCTCTACCGCATTGACCAGATCGAGCGCTACCGCGCGCCGGACGACGGCGACGACCGCCCGCCGCCCCGGCTGGACCGGCTGGGCGGCGCGCGCTGGCGGCGGCAGCGGGACAAGACCGAGCGGGCCATCCGCCAGATGGCCGCCGAGCTGGTGGACCTGTACGCGCGCCGGGCCGGCGCGCCGGGCTTCGGCTTCCCGGCGGACACGCGGTGGCAGCGCGAGCTGGAGTCGGGGTTCCTCTACGAGGACACGCCGGACCAGCGGACGGCCACCGACGACGTGAAGCGCGACATGGAACGCCCGCGTCCCATGGACCGCCTGGTCGTGGGCGACGTGGGCTACGGCAAGACCGAGGTGGCGGTGCGCGCCGCGTTCAAGGCGGTCCAGGCCGGGAAGCAGGCGGCCGTCCTCGTCCCGACGACCATTCTCGCCGAGCAGCACGGGCGCACGTTCGGCGAGCGGCTGGCGGGCTTTCCGGTCCGGGTGGAGGTCCTGTCGCGGTTCCGTACGGCGGCGGAGCAGTCGGCCGTGCTCGCGGCGCTGGCCGCGGGGACCGTGGACATCGTGATCGGCACGCACCGCCTGCTCTCCGCGGACGTGCGGTTCCACGACCTCGGCCTGCTGGTGGTGGACGAGGAGCATCGCTTCGGGGTCCGCCACAAGGAGCGGCTCAAGGCGCTGCGGCTCCAGGTGGACGTCCTGACCCTCACGGCCACCCCCATCCCGCGCACCCTGCACTTGGCGCTGTCCGGCCTGCGCGACCTCACGCTCATCGAGACGCCGCCCCGGGACCGTTCGCCCGTGCTGACGTTCATCGAGCCGTGGGACGACGCGCTGCTCGAGGAGGCGATCGCGCGGGAACTCGACCGGGGCGGCCAGGTGTATTTCGT
>Ga0214471_10000697_pt1 | contig 27605 bp, 16 predicted proteins | sample RVTome_5_FD_207665 | JGI IMG/M metagenome (GOLD analysis project Ga0214471, IMG submission 207665) | Soil microbial communities from uranium-contaminated site in the Upper Colorado River Basin, Wyoming, United States - RVT142D155 | ecosystem: Environmental > Terrestrial > Soil > Contaminated >... | reverse complement strand
CGGGCGAGAACGGCAAGGGCGGCTTGAACTGATACAGCCCTTGCACGATCAGCACGTCGGGAAAGTTGACGCCGGCCGCCTTGACGTCGATGACGACCTCACCCGGCCCGGCCTGCGGGTCGGGCACCTCTTCGAACACAAGCGACGACGGCGGTCCGAGTTCTTTGCACACAATGGCTTTCATGCGACCCATTGTCACGGATAGCCGCCACGCACCGCGAATGAACCGTGCCGAACGGACTACGTAACCGCGACGCGCGCGGGCGGTCCCAGATCTCGCTCGGCTCTCAGGATCACCGCGTCCCTGCGATCTCCTCGATGCGTCTTGCCCGGCCCGGCGCCGAGCAGCTCGACGAAGGACGTGTCGTTCTGATCGATCAGCGACGCGCGGTTGCTCGACCCGGACGGGGCAGAGGACGATCCTGCGTCGCCGCGAGCGCGCTGGATAATGCGAACGCGATAGTCGTACGTACCGTCGGCCCGCGGTGCGCGCGATTCGATGGTGTACCCCACGTATGGCGTCGACTCGCTCGGCGAATACAGGCTCAATCCGCCCGCGGGCCCCTCGTATTGGCCTCGCGCGTGCTCCGACAGCCAGGCGTCGGCGCCCCAGCCGGCGATCCGCGCGTCCATGAACGCGATCATCCCCGCCGTCGCGGCGTCGCAGGCGATGCCGCCGGCCAGCGTGCCGTGTGCCGGCGCACACTCGGACTGCGCGGCGGCGTTGGCGCCGCCGCTCGCGGAAGCGCCGGCGTCGAACGCGGACCCGGCGGACCCGTCGGGCCGGGCATCGGTCGCCGGAGCCGAGGCGCCTGCACCCGCGCTCGTCGCCGGAGGCGGAGCGGGAACCGGACGCATCGTCGCCAGATCGACCGGCGCCGGCACGGCGAGCCCGCGAGGCAGCATCGCCAGCGCGAAGACGGTCGCGGCGGCGGCGGCGAACGCGCCTGCGCTCGCGGCGGCCACGCGCCGGCGACGTGAACGACGGTATCGGGTCTCGAAGGCGGTCCACGCGGCCTCGCCGGCGGGATGCTCTGCCGGGTCGATGCGCAGCGCTTCGCGAATTGCCTCTTCCGTCTTCATGGCGTGCCCTCCGCCGTCGCAAGGCTTGCGTCCGCATTCCGCGGCTCGTCGATGCTCGGTCCGGCTGCCGGGTCGAGTCCGGCGCGCAGACGCCGAAGGCCGCGATGGACGAGCGACTTCACGGTTCCCACCGGGCAATCCATGATCTGCGCAACTTCGGATTCGGGAAGATCCTCGAAGTAGCGAAGCACGACCGCGTGCCGTTGCCGGATGGGGAGCCGCCCGATCGCGTCTCGAACGACGATCCGATCCTCGCGGCCTTCGTGGCTCGTCTGCGGCTCGTCGCGGCCCGCGAAACGGTGCCGCGCTTCGATCGCGCCGCGACGAAGCAGCGAACGATGCCGGTTGACCAGAACGGTGCGCGCGTACACGGCCGGCCGTTCACGGTCGCGAATCCGGCTCCATGCCCGGTACGTGCGCACCATCGCCTCCTGCGCCAGGTCTTCCGCCTGCGTCCAGTCGCGCGTCAGCAGGTACGCCAGTCCGCGCAGCGCCGGATACTCGGCCGAAAAGAAATCGCGGAACTCCTGCTCTCGCACCACCGGACCGCTCCCCCTTCGGGCGCCTTCACCCCAAACGACGCCCGACCCGACCGAAAGGTTGCGCTTTGTCGCCTGATTCTGACCCACGGCCGCAGGCGCGTCCAAGGCGGGCGGGCAGCTTGTCCGCGATCCGTGTAGCCGTTGGGCGTGCTATAGCCCCCCCAACGGTTACATCGATTGGCCAGCGGCGCCCCCGCCCGGGGAGCGGTCCACTGCTCTGCCCGGGGCGGGAGCTGCCGTCGCGTGCGGCCGATCAGTCGCCCCGGTCAGTCGCCCCGGTCAATCACCGGAGTGCTCGGCGCACCAGAAGTCGTGACCCCAGTGGCAGTCGGCCCAGTCGTCGGCTTCGACCGGCCCGGCGTAGAACTCATCGGGCGGATCGGCGCACAGCGTGGGCGAAAGGCAGGACAGCACCATCGCGCGAACCCATCCACGACCGTGATCCGACAGCGCGAAGCAGGGCGACGAGTACACCTCGACGGCTCCGCCGCCTTCAAGGAACGTCGGAGCGCTCGTGTACGAGATCGTGTCGCTCCGATCGCTTCCGTAGATGTTCACACCTCGAACCGCGAGCCGGTAGTAGCCGACCCCGGCCGCGCCCCATGAGACGGTGATGTGCTGTCCGCGTGCGCAGGTCGAGGTCGCATCCGTGTGGACGATCCACTTGGCGTCGACGTTCGCGGTCAAGGTCGTGATTCCTTGCGCCGACGCCGGCGCTTCGCCCATCCCGGCCAGGACGCCACCCAACGCGAGCGCCACGATGCCGAGCCGCCTTCCGTGTGCGCGAGGTGTGGCCCCGCGCGATCCATACCGCGTCTTCATTCGCTCCTCCTTCATCAGGTCGCGCCGACTGCGCGAACGATTCCGATGCGATGCGAGGAGTGGCCACGCCTCGTGTGATGAGACTGTTCGGCCGGGGATAAGGTTGCAGCGTCGACGGGGTCTAGTCGGGACAGCGCCGCGACGCCAGCCCGGCCGTCACGTCGCTTGAGCGCATCAGGTCTCCATAGGCGGTGCCGCTGAGGCAGAGCCGCACATCGGCGTCGGCGTCGGCGATCTCTCCCAACGACCACGGATTCGGATCGGCCGTTCGCCAGACCGCACGAAGCGTCGAGTCGTCGTCGACGAGCGGGATGCGCGGGATCGCTTCCAGCGTGTACCGTCCGGCCGGAAGGGACGCGACCTCAATGGCGCGGCTTCGCGAGCCGGCGGTCGCCGGATGCGCCGCGTCGAACCCGGATCCGGCCACGACCGCGCCCGCATCGTCGACGAGCCGCAATTCGTAGTCCTGTCCGGAAAGCTTCCACCGCACGGCGGCATAGAAATCGGTCGCGGCCGTTGCAAGTTCGATGACGCGGCCGGTCGCCGGTTCGTCGAGCGTCTTTTGCGGGACCTGTCCGGTGAGCATTCCGGCGGCTTCGAACGCGAGTCCGGCCATGACGGTTTGCTGCGCGCTCGCCCCGGCCGAGATCGAGATCGACGGGTCCACGCTTTGCAGCCCGACCGTCTCGGTGTACACGGCGGGCAGCCCTTCGAGTTGATACGACGCTTGCGTCACGGGAAGGCCTTTGCTGATCGAGGTCCAATAGGTTTCGTCCGCGCTGGCGAACGGCTCGTCGTGCGTGCCAAGGATGATCTCGAAGATGTGCTCTTCGAAGTAGGCGACGCTCGCGCCGATTCCGGCGGCAACACGCCACGACGTCTCGGCGGCGCGGCGGCTCTGTGAAAGTGTCGCGGGCTCCGTCGCGATCGGCTCGACAAGACCGATATTGAGGTCGGGGCTGTCCGGACCCCCGTGCGAGTCGAGGTACAGGTCGGGTTCGAACGTCTCTACCGCCCACTCGAGCGCCGCCGATTGTTCGGTGATCTTGGTCGCGTAGTCGGTGTTCGCCATGAAGTCGCGCGTGTGATTGTTGTCGAATCCGTCGGGATCCATCATCGGGAAGCCGACGATCTTCACGCGCGCCAGCAGCGCGGCGCGGGCGGCCGGGTCGGCGAGGGCGGCATACAGGGGCGCGCCCGGCACGACACCGGGAAGAACCTCGTGTGCGAACGTCGGACCCATGTCCCCGAGCAGCGCATACACAAAACGGATGAACGCCTCCGAGCCCGACGGCTCTTCCGCGTGCAACACGTTCGAGTACAGGATCGTGATCGGTCCGGTGCCGACTTCGACGAGATACACCGCGCGGCCGTTCTCGGACGTCGCGGGAACATAGATCGTCGCGCCCATCGCCTGCCATTCGGCGACGATCCCGATCAAGTCTTGATACGACGAATACTCCGGATGGTGCGCACGAGCCGGCAGTACCGACAAAGCCATCAACGCGGCGACTGCGACGATCTTCTTCATTGTGTCCTCCCTGGACGCCGAGCTTGATTGCTGATTCGCCCGGTCCAGGCGCAATTCCTTCTTTGCGGCCTAGCCCAGCGCGAAGATGCGTCTCGTGGTTGCGACGGTGGCGGCTTCGAACTCGTCTAGGGGGACGCCCTTGATGGCCGCGAGGGCTTCGGCGACGTGAGTGACGTAGGCGGGCTCGTTCTTGGCGCCGCGATGGGGCGCGGGGGCGAGGAAGGGCGAGTCGGTTTCGACGATGAGCTGCTCGAGCGGCGTGATCGCGGCGGCGTCGCGGATCGGCTGGGCGTTGTTGAACGTGGCGATGCCGCTGAACGACAGCACGGCCCCGATCTCGATCGCGCGGCGCGCTTCGTCGGGGCCGCCGGTCCAGCAGTGGAACACGACTCGTTCCGGCACGCCTTCGTCCGCCAGGATCGCGAACGTGTCGTCCCACGCGTCGCGCGTATGGATCACGAGCGTCTTTCGCGTCTCGTTCGCCAGGCGGATGTGCTCGCGGAACACCTCGCGTTGACCATCGCGCGGCGAGTTGTCGTAGTAGTAATCGAGGCCGGCTTCGCTGATCCCGACGACGCGCGGCCGCGCGGCAAGCTCGCGGACGAGCGCGGCGAACTCGGGCGTCCAGTCCTTCGCGTCGTGGGGATGCGAGCCGACGGTCGCCCACACATCGTCGCGACCCGACGCGAAGTCGGCCGCCCACATGCTGGACGCCGGATCGACGCCGATCGTGATCACGCCATCCACCCCCGCCTCGTGGGCGCGCGTCAGCACCGCCTCGGCATCGCCGGCGAGCATGTCCAGATGCGCGTGCGAATCGATCACGTGAAATCGAGCCGCGGAAACAGCGGTTCGCCCTTGGTGACCGTCGCGCCCGGCGTCAGTCCGCCCCACGCGCCGGCCTCGGGCAGCCGCTGCGCGCCGAGCGGCGCGGCGACCCCGAGCATCCCCCACAAGCGCTCGCACGCGCCCGGCATGAACGGCGAGAGCAGCACCGCCAGAATCCGCAGCGTCTCGGCCGAGCCGTACAGCACGCGCGCCAACCGATCGCGCTGATCGGGGTCCTTGGCGATCACCCACGGCGCGGTCTCGACGATGTAGCCGTTCGCGCGGCGCACGATCTTGTCCACCGCTTCGAGCGCCTGATGAAACGCCAACGCGTCCATCGAATCCATGTAGTCGCGCACCGACGAGGCGCACACGGCGGCCAGGCCGGCGTCCAGATCCGTCTCGGCGCCCGACGGCGCCGGCACGGCGCCGTCGAAATACGATGCGATCATCGCGGCCACGCGCGACGCCAGATTCCCGATGCCGTTGGCAAGCTCGCTGGTGTAGCGCGCCTCCATCGACTCCCACGAGAAGCTGCCGTCCTGTCCGAACGCGACCTCGCGCAGGAAGTAATAACGATAAGCGTCCACGCCGAATGCGTCCACGAGCTCGAACGGGTGGATGCCGGTCAGGTTGGTCTTGGACATCTTCTCGCCGCCGACCAGCAGCCAGCCGTGCCCGAAGATGGTCTTGGGCGGCTCGACGCCGGCCGCGTGCAGCATCGCCGGCCAGATCACCGCGTGAAAGCGCACGATTTCTTTCCCGACCAGATGCACGGCCGGCCAGTAGCGAGCGAACTTCTCGCCGTCGGGATAGCCGAGCGCGGTGATGTAGTTCTGCAGCGCCTCGATCCACACGTAGATGACATGCTTGGGATCCCACGGCAGCGGAATCCCCCACTCGAGCGAGGGCCGCGAGATCGACACGTCCTGCAGTCCGGACTTGATGAACGCGACGCATTCGTTGAGCCGTGACTCGGGCTGGACCGGACACGGCGTGCGCGCGTAGTACTCGTTCAGCAGCCAGTCGGCCTGCGCGGACAGCCGGAAGAAGTAGTTCCGCTCCTTGAGCCGCTCGACCGGTCGCTTGTGGACCGGGCACCCGCCGTCCACCAACTCGGAATCCTTATAGAACGCTTCGCACGACTGGCAGTAGGGGCCTTCGTATTCGCCCTCGTAGATCTCGCCCTTGTCGTAGAGGTGCTGCAGGAAGGCCTGCACCGGCTTGATGTGGCGCTCTTCGGTGGTGCGGATGAAGTCGTCGTTGGCGATATCGAGGCGCGGCCAGACTTCGCGGAAACGCTGCGAGATATGGTCGGTCCAGGCCTGCGGGTCCATGCCGTTGGCGGCCGCGGTCGCGGCGACCTTGCCGCCGTGCTCGTCGGTTCCGGTCAAAAAATAGGTGTCTTCGCCCTTGAGCCGGTGATAGCGCGCGGCGACGTCGGCCGCGACCGTCGTATAGGCGTGCCCGATATGGGGCACGTCGTTGACGTAGTAGATCGGCGTCGTGATGTAAAAGGTTTCGCCCACTGCCGCTCCCGACTTTGACCGACTTTGACCGGGCCCTGCCCGCGAGTCCAAGATTGCGGGACTGAATCATAGTGGAGGGCCGGATGCGAACGACGGGAGTATCGCGCAAGGTCGACGATCTTGGACGCATCGTGCTGCCCGCCGAGCTTCGCAAGTCCTTCGACATCCGCGAAGGCGACCATGTCGATATCAGCGTCGAAGAGGACCGCATCATCCTTTCCAAGCGCCGCAACAACTGCACCTTCTGCGGCCAGCTCGATAGTCTCCGCCAGTTCCGCGAGCATCAGGTGTGCGGCACCTGCCTGGCCGAGCTGAAGCGTTTCTAGACCGCGGCGTCGATCGTCGCTTGGTAGATCCGCCGGCGCGCCACGCCGGTTTCGTCGGCGACGAAGTCGATCGCGTCCCGCCGCGAGGCGCCGGCGCCGATGCGGGCGCGCACCATCTCGACCAGGTCGGCGTCGTCGAAGAGCTGACCCGGCTCGGCCGGCGCGGGCGCTCCTTCGATCACCAGCGTGATCTCCCCCTTGACGCCGCGCTCGGCGATCCGCTTCTGCAACCCGGCGATCGTGGTGCGCACGAACTCCTCGTGGATCTTGGTCATCTCGCGTGCCATCGCGACGCGACGGTCCCCGAGCACCTCGGCCATGTCGGCCAGCGTCGCCTTCAACCGGTGCGGCGCCTCGAAGAGCACCATCGTCCGCTCTTCCGGCGCAAGCGCCTCCAGCCGCTTGCGACGCGCCGTGCGCGTGGACGGCAGGAAGCCTTCGAAGACGAACCGTGCGGTCGGCAAGCCCGACGCGACCAGCGCCGCCACCGCCGCCGACGGGCCGGGCACGACGTTGATCGCGATCCCGCGCTGCACGCAGGCGTCCACCAGCCGATGACCGGGATCCGACACGCCGGGCGTGCCCGCGTCGGTCACCAGCGCGACGTTCGCGCCGGCCTCGATCCGGTCCGCCAGCTCGGCGGACTTGTTGGTTTCGTTGGCCGCGCGGTAGGAGATCATCGGCGTCGAGCCCGCGACGCGCGTGAGCAGCTTGCGCGTCACGCGCGTGTCCTCGCAGGCAATCAGATCCGCCTCGGCCAGCGCCGCCGCGGCCCGGGGGGACAAGTCCCCCAAGTTCCCGATAGGCGTAGCGACGATCGTCAGCGAGCCGGCCATGGCCTTTCTATACACGGATCTGCGAGACCCGCGCCGCGCCACGCCGAGCAACCGCGATCACATCGCGGCGGAACTCGTCAGGAAACGCTTTCGGCATACTGACCACCTGCGGTGAGGACCGTCATCCTCACACTTCAGGAGTCAACCACGCCGGGGGCAGTCCCAGACGCTCACCAGCACCACCGCAAGGGCTGACGAGCGTCAATCTCAGCCGAAGCCGCGCTCCTTGAACCTTCGCCTTCGCCATTGGCCCGCGTCAACCCCTCTGCGAATCCGCCCATGCTCTCTCGATCTCCGTCACAAGCTCATTCGTCGCCCCGGGGACGATCTCATAGATTGCTACAGACAAAGGAGCCTCGGTGTCGTGATCACGGAGCGCACGGATGAGCGTTGTCGCGACATCGCTGTACTCATCCAAGGGTGCCGCCACCGTGGAACCCATACCCTCGGGATCGTAGTCATAAAGGAGGCGTTCGAGGCGACCCTTTAGAGCGGCGTACCGAAGGAGAAACCCTTCGCGACCGCCGTTCACGGCGTTCCCCCTGCATCACGGAGAATCCGCATCATACGTGGCAAGAACTCGTTCCGCGTCCAAGCAGTGACGACCTGTCCATCGCCAGTCATGACCATTGCAGCGTCGTCCGTAAGGTACAGGAATCGGTTGCCAGCTTGCTGGAGTACGGCTCGCGGATTCCGAAGGGCATCCAGAAGTCTTTGGGGCGTGACGCCCCGCTCGATGATCCGGTTGATCGCATGCCCTGGTTGCACCGATCCTTGGAACCCCTTAATTGTGATGCCAGGGTTCGAAACCACCGTTCCCATCTTGCCGTACGAAGTTCCGATGAGGGATGCCGGCTCTGATACCGCGGCCGCGAAGCGTGCGGCGATTGCTGGGGCGAGCACAGCTGGTGCGACCTGTCCGACGACGTTTCCGATGCCGCAGGAGATGTTTCCGCCGTTTTCTTTGAACGGGCAGTCGAGTTTGGGGATGCGCAGCTTTGGGGCCTTGTCGCCCATGATTAGGCCGATCGGTGAAAAGGTGATTGTCAGATTGACCGTGCCTTCTGCGAAGGTGCTGAGCCCGTTGGTAATGCCGGTGGAGACGTTCGCGACACCTTTGCCGGCGTCACTCATTGTAGCCATGCACATCCAGCAGTCGTCGGTTAGCGAAACGCTGCTGGTGAGGTTGGCTCTTGTCCACGCATTTTTCTGCCGGGGGGTGAAGGTTTCATAGTCCGAGGGCAGATAGACTCGTTGACCGCCGCTGTTGACTGCGGACCTGCGTGAAGCCATGCGTCGCATTGATGCGGCTACTTGTTCGTCGCTCTGGCCATTCGAGTCGTTTGACACGGCTCGGTGGCCTGAGGGGTCGATGAGGTTGATGGGGTCGCCGTTGACGTAGCTGTAGGTGTTTCTGGTGAGCGGGTCGGTGCCGACGGAGAGGTCTTCGCCGTTGTTGGCGGCTCGGTAGGTGTCGGTTTGGAGGAATGTGGCGGTGGCGGGATCGTAGGTTCGTGCTCCGAACTGGTAGGTGCCGCTGGCGCCGTCTTGGCGGGTGGTGCGCCAGAATATTTCGGAGGTTGAGGTTCCGGTGTTGCAGGCGGCTGCGGCGCCGCCGAGGATGCTGTCGTTGGGTTCGGCGTTGCCGTAGGGATCGAAGCGGGAGGTGCATGCGATCCCGCCCGTGGTGTTTGAGGTCATCCCGACGCTGCCTTGGCCGTCGGGATGGAGGTATTGCGTGAGTGTGGCGCTTGCGGCGACACCTTTGGGTTCGCCTGACGGACCCAGCAGGTAGGTGGCGTTGTTGGCGCCGGCGAGCAGCGCTTGGGTGTTTCCGTCGTAGATTGCCGATCCGGCGGTGTCTTTCGGGTTGGCGAGTTGCCGGTCGAGGGCGTCGTAGGTGTAGGTGCCGAACAGTTTGCCGGTTGGGCAGTTGAGCGCGGCGGTGGTTGCGGTGCTGGTCAGCCGATCGAAGGCGTCATACGTGCTGGTCTGGCAGCCGTCGTTTTGGAGGCGGCCAGACGGATCGTAGCTGTAGGGACGGTCGATCGTGCCGACAAGGCCCCCGAGCGGGATCTTCGCGCTCGCAATCGAATCATCGGCATTATAAGTCCAGCTCAGACTCCCGAATGTGGTCCGGTTTCCGTTGACATCGTAGGCGACATCTTGCGTTCCAGAGTTGTCGGTATAGGAGTCCAAGCGGCCAGCGTCGTCGTAGAGATACGAGAACGTGGCCGTCAGCGGCGTCCCAGCTCCCGAGCCGGGTCCGGAGAATGCTTGGCTCTTGACGCGATAGTTCTTGTCGTAGGTGTAGGTGAAGGTGTTTGTCGTGCTGGCAGGCTTTTCGATTTTGAGTGACGTCAACGTGTCGTCATTCGCGTAGGTGTAGGTGAGGTTGATGCCGTTCGGATTCGTTTCGGTCTTGGGACGGCCGCCGACATCGTAGGTCCAGGCGATACTGCCGGCGCCCGTAACGTCGTTCCACACCGGGCAGCAGGATATCACGGGACGTACCGCAGATGCCCTTCGCTGTAGTACCTAACTTTAAGATCGGGCTGCGATTCAGCGATCTCACGGGCGAGCGAGAGGCCCTCCTGGTCCAGTTCCTCGATTACCCCAACTGCGGGTGCCTCTGCTCTCTGCTCGGGACTTAGCGGAATGATCCCGCGATACCGAGTATTCCAGTCGCGGATACGGTCACCAAGCTCCCCTGCGAGGCCGACTTCCTCGGGCACAACCGCCCCGAGGTGATCGTCCCGAAGGGCGGACTGCGTGTAATCAGCGGCGAGCGTCAAGTAGCGCATGTCATCCCCCCACCCACGCGCGATGGAAGATGGATCTCGTGTCAGGATTGACAGCTATCTCGAAGAAGCCATCCTTGCCGTTGACCGACCCTGCGAGCCTAAAGAGGAGCGAGCCATCGGCCTGCCGGATAGAACTGGTGCGAAGGATCATGTCATCGAACGAGTAGGGGAAGTTGTGGCCGACGGGATCCTGAACACCGCGTGCCCGGATTCTTGGGTGATATCTGTAGCCGTGCGCGAAGACGCCGCCGGCGGATTGAACGACGTCGTCCCCGAGGCTCCCGGCACCTTGCGACGCGCCCCGAGAAGGAGCGCCGGCGCGACCCGATATTTTTGGACCGGCTAATCCTGCCACAGCGTTTGCAACCGCAAGAGCGCAGTGGCCAACGGCTTGGCCCGTGGCTCCTCTGCCGGAGGCGTCGCCGCATGCCTCTACCTCTTTGATTGCAATCGCGAACGGATTGAGTTCGTTGATCGCATCGGCTGCATCCCAGCCGTCGCCACGAAGAGCGGAGTCGAATGCATCCTTAACCTGTGCCACCACGGGGAGGGAATGAAGACCCTTGTCAATATCCTTGTCGATCTCGCTCATGCACCACACGCAGGTTAGCTTCACGTTGGTACGTTTAGCGTGAAACACCTTCTTCTTTTCCAGCGTCCAAGAGTCGTAGTCCGACGGAATGCCTTGGCTTCCTAGGTAGCGTTGGCGGTTTGCCATGCGCCGCATCGTCGCGGCTACTTGTTCGTCGCTCTGGCCATTCGAGTCGTTGGATACTGCTCGGTGGCCTGAGGGGTCGATGAGGTTGATGGGGTCGCCGTTGACGTAGCTGTAAGTGTTTCTGGTGAGGGGGTCGGTGCCGACGGAGAGGTCTTCGCCGTTGTTAGCGGCTCGGTAGGTGTCGGTCTGGAGGAATGTGGCAGTGGCGGGATCGTAGGTTCGCGCTCCGAACTGGTAGGTGCCGCTCGCGCCGTCTTGGCGGGTCATACGCCAAAATATTTCGGAGGTTGAGGTTCCGGTGTTGCAGGCGGCTGCGGCGCCTCCAAGGATGCTGTCGTTAGGTTCGGCGTTGCCGTAGGGATCGAAGCGGGATGTGCATGCGATCCCGCCGGTGGTGTTTGAGGTCATGCCGACGTTGCCTTGGCCGTCGGGGTGGAGGTATTGCGTGAGCGTGGCGCTTGCGGCGACGCCTTTGGGTTCGCCTGATGGGCCCAGCAGGTAGGTGGCGTTGTTGGCGCCGGCGAGCAGCGCTTGAGTGTTTCCGTCGTAGATTGCCGATCCGGCGGTGTCTTTCGGGTTGGCGAGTTGCCGGTCGAGGGCGTCGTAGGTGTAGCTGCCGAACAGTTTGCCGGTTGGGCAGTTGAGTGCGGCGGTGGTTGCGGTGCTGGTGAGCCGATCGAAGGCGTCATACGTGCTGGTCTGGCAGCCGTCGTTTTGGAGACGGCCGGACGGATCGTAGCTGTAGGGACGGTCGATGGTGCCGATAAGGCCGCCGAGCGGGATCTTCGCGCTCGCAATCGAATCATCGGCATTATAAGTCCAGCTCAGACTCCCGAATGTGGTCCGGTTTCCGTTGACATCGTAGGCGACATCTTGCGTTCCGGAGTTGTCGGTATAGGAGTCCAGGCGGCCAGCATCATCGTAGAGATAAGAGAACGTGGCCGTCACCGGCGTCCCAGCCCCCGAGCCGGGTCCGGAGAAAGCTTGGCTTTTGACGCGATAGTTCTTGTCGTAGGTGTAGGTGAAGGTGTTGGTGGTGCTGGCAGGCTTTTCGATTTTGAGTGACGTCAACGTGTCGTCGTTCGCGTAGGTGTAGGTGAGGTTGATGCCGTTCGGATTCGTTTCGGTCTTGGGACGGCCGCCGACATCGTAGGTCCAGGCGATACTACCGGCGCTCAGCAGATTGCCGGTCATGCTGGTGGGCAGTCCGGCATCTCCGTAGACGTAGGTGGTCTTTTTGTTGCAGGTGGCGCAATCGTCGGCGCGCGCGGTCCGGTTACCGAGCGCATCGTAGTCGTAGAGCGTGGTTTGCGAGCCGGTTGTCCATGTCCGAAGAAGATTGTCGGCGTACCAGGTTGCAGACATCGTCGCCGCACCGGTTTCGGTAAGGAGCGTGGTGTTGCCTGCGGCATCGTATCGGTAGGTCTTGGTCCGGTCGGTCCCGGAGCCGGTTCCTAGTTCGGTTGCGAGACGGTCGCTGGCGTAGTAGGTGAAGGTCTGCGTGCGACCGGGTGTTGCTGCATTGTTCTGGTCGACGCGTTTGATCGCGTGGATCGTCTTGCGGCCTGCGAGGTCGTAGTCGTAGGTCGTGACTCGCTTGAGCGTGTTGTCGGCTTTGATGGGAGCGGTCGTCGTCTCAAGGAGATTGTCCCAGAAGAACGTGTTCGTGGCTGCCACGGTGGACGGAGCAGTGACCTTGGTCGCGTTCCCGTTGTGGTCGTATTCGTAGCTAGTCCGGTTGTTGAGGCCGTCTTCTGCCCACCGAAGGAGCCCATCGGAGTAGTAGGCGGATTCGGTGATCTTTCCTTCCGGATCGGTTTCTGATTTCGGACGTCCGTCGGCGTCATAGGTAAAGCTGGTGACATGCGTTCCTGCGGGTCCCGGCTCGCCGGTGACCTCTTTGAGGAGTCCATCGGCGAAGTAGGTGGCCTTGGACGCGTGGTCGATACCCGGTTCGTCGTCGCGCGCGTCGGCGGCGCGTGTGGTTCGCCCGTTCGCGTCGTACTCGTATTTTTCAAGATTGACGCGTCCACCGGACGCGGCGGGTGAGGGGCCTTCGATGTTTTTGAGCAGGCCGTCCTCGGTCCACGTGTAGTCGAGTACACGCGCTGCACCACCGGGAAGCGTGACGCTCTTGCTGCGTCCCGATGGGTAGTAGGTCGTCGTTGTGCGGCACACGCCCACGCCAGCGGGGTAGGCGGGTACGTTTGCGATGACGTCAGGCAAGGATGAGCCACTTGGGATTGGGCATTGTGCCCCCTGGGCGCCCGACAAGTTGAGGTCGGTCGCGTCGGTGGCGTAGCGCGGCGAATAGGTGGCTTCGGGCCGGCCGTCTGCGTCGTAGTCAGTGCGGGTCATGTAGGCGGCATTATACGGAGTGACGGTGGGCATAAAGGCGCGGGGCTCGAGTTCTGCAACGACGTGTCCGTCGGCGTCGTAGAAGCGCATGCTTCGGATGTTGCCACCACCGTAGCTATCGGTAACGCCGGCGGAGCCGACATCAGTGCTGCTGGAGCCGGCGACGGTTTCAACGAGCCGGTTGGCGGCATCGTATCGGTAGGCGGTGATGCGTTCAGCGACCACGGCGCCGGGTCGCTTGACTGCGGTCACGTTTCCGGCAGCGTCATAGATCCACTCATCGGTGCTGGAAACCCCAGCTTTGCGCGGCGTTGTCAAGGATTGGCGCCGGCCGAGGAGATCGTGGACGGTGGTGACTTCGCTGGATCGTGGGACGCCATTGGTGTTGGGGTCTTTCACGCCGATGATGTTGCCGTCGGCGTCGTAGCGGTAGCTGGTTGTGAGCAGCATCACCGACGGCGCGTTGCGGCGTTGAGTCTGCGACTTGAGTCGTCCAATTTCATCGTATTCTGAGTGCGTCGTGTAGTTGCTTGTAATGCACGAGCTGTTGCCGGCAGCGAAGTGGCTCGGGGGGCAAACCTCCGTCACGCGTCCGTCCCGGTCGTAGAGCATCTCTGTGCGCAGCGTCGCATAGGTGGCGTCGTTGCGTGGCGCGTCGCGACGCTGCAGCCGCCGCATCGCGTTGTATGTGAACGTCGTCTCCGCTCGCGAAGCGTCTTTGCTGCTGATGACTTCGTCGAGCCCATTGTAGGTGTTGGTCGTCCAGCAGAGGATCTTCCCTGATGCGATCGGAGCGTCACCGCTCGTCGATTGACGGCAGCCTGATGGTGCCGGCGGGCTGGTTGACCATGGGCCGCGTGTGAACAGGTGGTCGGTGATGCGGCCAATCGAGTCTGGAATCTCGCGCGTGATGTTGCCGTCAGCATCGGTCGTGTGGATGCGTACGTCGAGATGGTTGTAGCCGAACGTCGTTGACGTCGCTGGTTGCTCGGCGCGCTGCATCGGCGTCTGCGTCGAAGTCAGGTTGCCGTTGTCGTCATAGATGTTGACGATGTCGAACGAGTCGTTGCCTGCGAGTGTGCCGCGCGGCGGCCGTACGGCAAGGACGTTCCCGTTCGAGTCTGGCGTGAAGGTCGTCGTGTTGCCAAGCACATCTTGCTTGGACAAGACGTAGCGTCCCGGCGATGCGAACGCGGAAGCAGGCGGCGCCGATCCATAGAGCGTCTGCGCATATGGCGCGTTGGCAGGCGGGGCACTCACCGTTCCAGGGAACAGCGCCAGGGCTTTTCCGGCGGTCGCGTTGCGATCCCATTCGCGGACCACGTTGCCGGCGCGATCGTAGCCGAAGGCGACGAACTTGCCCGTCGGATCGGCTACGGCCTTGAGCCAGCCGCCCGCAGAGACGCCGCCGGACAAGTCGAGATCTGAGTCGGTGTAATAGGTGTAGGTGTAGTTCGACGGCGCGGGCGCGTTCTCAGCGATGGCTTTCGGAGTGCGCATCGTGGCCTTCTGGCCCCACTGGTCATACGTGAACCACGACTTCGTGGCGGTCGCACCGTCGAAGACGGGACTGGTCTGACCGCACAGGACTCCCGAGTTCGCCGTCGCTGTACCCGTCGTCGAGCAGGCACCTGAAGTCGCGAGCGCCTTGTTGGGGGCCACGCTGATAGCGGCGTCGCGCGTGTAGGTCGTCATGTAGGCGGCGTAGCTGCCGCCGGCTGCGTTGCCGCGAGCCGTTAGCGAATGCGTGTGGTCGATCACGTAGAACAGCCACGAAGACGGTCGCGACGCGACAGGAACCGTGCCGCCTCCAGTGGGAATATCGTTGTAGGCGGTGCCGCCGGTCGACGTCCAGAATTGCGTCGAATATCCGTTGGTGAGATCCTCGCTCGCCGGCCCAACGTGCCGGTCCCGAAGCTGGGAGCCTTCTGGATTGTAGGTAAAGGTGTGCTCATCGGATGGTGACGAGCCAGTCAACGCTTCGCGGTGAACGGAGCAAAGATTGTTGTCGAGAACGTTGTCGGCCCGGCAGCTATTGTCCTTTGCGGCGTTGCTGCCGTCCCACGTATAGGTCGCTCTGCGCAGCGGCGTTGCGACCGGACCCTCGGTGACGACCTTGACGCGTCCAGCAGAATCGATCTCGCTATACGTGTTGACGGTCAGGTTCTGCTGAGCCGCGGTTCCCGAGTTGACGGTCGTCTGCGTTGAAGAGTCGTAGATGAGGTTCGTCTCAGAGGCGTTTCGGTCTTTGATCTTGGTTACGCGCGCTCGGTCGGGCCGGTTCGCATCGTGGATCGCGTACGTAAAGCGTGTGACCTTGCCACGCGGGTCGGTGACCGAACAGACCTGCGAGGCGTGGCCGGTGCAGGTTCCATAGGTGTAGGCGAATAGCTGCACGCCATTGGTCTTGACGAACTCAAGCAGCTCCGATGCGTTCCTGATGTATTCCGTCGTCCGGCCGGCAGGGTCGGTGACGGTCACGCGATCGGAGGCATACGTGAACTTCAAGGCGCGACACTTATTGCCCGCCGCATACGGGTCGGCGCATGCCGCAGGCTCGAAGACCGTCTTGAGCCTCGACGTGATCGTGATCGGAGACGCGTCATACTCGTAGCGCAACTCGACGCCTGCCGGATCGACAAGGCTCAAAAGTTGGCCGGTTGCCGCGAACTCGTAGCGGACACGGTCGGGTCGCACGGCTGCGAATCCAAGGACGATCGGATCAACGGCCGAGGCGATCGAACTGCATTGCTCCGCGGCTGACTTCAAGCCGACGTATCGCCACAAACTCAGATGGACGCCCTTTGGCGCATCGTAGGCGACATCGGCGCAGACTTTCACGACGCCGAGAAGGCTGATCGGCGTCGGATCCTTTCGCTTCAAGACATCCAACGACCCAGACGTCACTTCAAACGGCGTCAGAGCGACGCTACGTGGCGAAAACACGTGACGGGTTCCGTCCCGATCGACCAACGTGACAGCCAGCGGCTGAACAACCGACTGGATCGAAGGGACCGAAAGGCCACGCGCCGACAGGCCACCTCCAACCAGATCGCCGGTCTCGGCGACGTCGAGCAGCCAGCCCTTACCGATCGATCCTGGGAAGGTGACGAGCCCCATGTCTTGCGAATTGTAGGTCCGCTTCAGACTGTAGGCGAGGCGGCCGTGGGCTTGAACCGGCGTCGAATCAGCCTGCTGGATCACAAGGTTCCCATTGGCGACGTTCACGCGCGCCGCCGATGCCGGCCCCAGATTCTCCGACGCGTAGGTCCACCAACGTTCAATGCCAAGGCCAGTATCGCACACGTCGACATCGACAAAGTTCGTGGAGTTTCCCGTCCCGGGCGTCGCCGAAGCGGTATTGCGAATCGTCTCGCAGGCGCTCTGAGCGCCCGCGGCGATCACGTTGAAAACGAAGCGTCGGCTAGAATTGGCAGCCACGATCACGTTCGCCGAAGTAAACTTGTTGCCCTCGTCGATGCCGCATGTTAGACCCGCCGCAGCGCAGGACTGTAGCGTCCCGGTCGTCGCCGGCGACGCGGTCAGGATCGTGGTGTTCCTCCAAAGGAGTCCGCTGGGAATCACATCATCGACGACGGGTATCGCCAGCGGCTGGCTCATCGAATTTGAGACATCGATCGTGTAGGTGATCGCTTGACCACGTCCGGCAAGAGTCGGGCTCGCAGTCTTGATGATTGATGGTGTGCCGAGTGTGATTGGGCCGTACGAACGGTCGCCGCTCCAGTTGCCGGTCGATCCGTCGTTGCGCACGGCGCGGTCGCGTGCCTGAACATGGAACCAGTATTGGCCATCGGCAAGCGTCCTTGTCGCGAACCGCGTATTCGCGTCATTGAATCCGTCCCATACCGTCGGCACCGCGGACGAGGTCGTAAACGCCCAACGATAGTCAAGCAGCCCGGAGCTATCCGCAGCCGTTCCGCCACTCGGCCAAGGGTCCGTTGACGCATTCCAGTCCACGCGTACCGTATGTTCGGTGGACGCCTGCGTCGTCGAATGCGACGAAGACGCGATCGTCGGGATCGACGGCGGCGCCGTGTCGATGCGAATCTGCTTCGAGTAGTTGATGCTCCACAGAGGATCCGCAGCGTTGTTCTTGAACCTCAGGTGGAACCACCAGTTCCCATCAGCCTTGCCCGTATACGAGACACTCTGATCGGCAAGCGGCGTCGTCGTCGGCGCCTCGGCCGTCGAACTGCCAAGCAGATACGAGTAGCCGAGAATTCCGTTCGGATCATAAGCAGTCCAGTTAAACGACGGATTCGCGTTCGAATACCAGACCGACGAGTCTGGATGGTTCACCGTCACCAGCGAGGGAACTTTCCACGCGTAATACACGACAAGCGTCGGCCGATTGACGCCCATGTCCGCCGAGTAGAAGCGCTTCCACGTCGAGCCAACCGGAGCCGTGTCGCCGCCGAACAGCGCCATCCCGTTGTTGACGATCGATCCGTTCACCCAGCCGATCACCGTGTTGTTGAGATTCGCGGTAGTGCCGAACATGTACCGGCGAGGCGGACACGGACCAGTCGCAGCCGGCTTCGAAGTCGTTCCAAGCGGATTCGCCGTATCCAAAGACGGCCAAGGATCGCTCCAGCGAATATTCCACGCCCAGGACGAATTGATCTTCACCAGGTCAAGCTGCTGCGGAACGCAATTCTCCTGGTCAAACTGGTCGATCCAAAACTCCGCGCTCGCCGGCGCATAGCCGCTCAAAGCCGTCACGTCGAACTTCATGTAACTACGCGCCCGAACACCGGCGAGCGTCCGACCCGCGCGAAGCTCCGTGCTGTTCTGCTGCGACGTCGAGATATCACTCTGAGTAAAAGTGTCGCCGTATCCGTTCCCTCCCGCCGTGTTCGAAAACTTCGAGAACGTCGGGTCAATCACCACCGGATACGTCCTGCCGAGATCCTGCAGCCATGACAACGATGGCATCACAGTCACATCGTAAACGCCGGCTGTCTCGACCGGCACCAACGACACGGCGACATCGGAAGAGAACGAACCCTGCAGGCCATTGTCGGCCATCCACGCCGGCGGGAGAACCCAGCCATCGCCGTCAGCGTTGAGGAAGACAGGGCCCTCAGGCGTCTCATCACGCGTTAACCCAGCCGCGCGAACCTCGAATCGAAAGACAGGTGCCGTGAGAGGACGCTCGTGAAGCGTGATCGACTTTTCGATCCCCTTCGACGTCACGCGGAATGAAAGATCCACACCGGGAAGAATGCCCGCATACGTGATCACAGAGCCCTGCACGCTCGCGACGACAGGCTGGCCACCCACCAAGCGCATCTGGATGACCGCCCCGCGCCACGACAATGAAACAAGGTCAGGTGAAGCGCCAGAAGCTGCAAATCGGGCGGCGAAATCATTCGCGAAGTTCTTCCACGCTCCGGAACCGTCGGGGACAAGAGAGGAATTTATCGGACGCCAAACGCCGTCAGAGTCGCGGTAGTTCACCGCTTCCGTGTGAAACTCGCCCTTAACGATCCCATCTTCCATATGGAAGTAGTTCGCGGACTCGGAGCGCGCTACCACGATTGGAGGATCCTCTGGGGGCTCACTCGCCAACGCGGGCCCTGCCGTCAGCGCGGACACGATCCCTGCGGTCAAAAGCGCGAAGAGCAAGAAATGGACACGGCGAGAAACAGCAACCATCGTAAGGAACCTCCATCCAGGAGCCGCACACGCAGAAACGCGTCGCTGGCGTGGCGTCTATCGACGCATGAGGGGCGAACCTGAGCGACATCCCACCCTGTTCAAGGGAAACACAACAGGATCCTAAAATGGGACTACGGATCCCCCCCAGCGCTGACTACGCTGCGACATCGGCGTAACGTCTAACTCGCTACCGACACTGGTCATGTGGTTGCTGGTTGGAATTGACGGCGTTAGCCATCCGGCCTTCTACCGCCCCCAGCTCTCGCTCAAGATAGGTGAAGGCCTTCGCGCCGCCACCCGTGAGCGTCATGCGGACACAGATGGATGAAGCCCAGCGATCGTGGTGCGCACGAACTCCTCGTGAATACGGCGCGTAGGTCGGGCAGAACTGCGGCCGCACCTCGGCCGCCGATCAGCGTCATTCCAGGACAACGGGACTCAACAGTGCGGGATAGAGGGAGCAAGTCCCGCGGGAAAGAGGGATTCCTGTGTGCGGGAAAGCGGTATTCCAAACATCTGATCTGGCTCCGTGACCGGGCCGGCGATGCGTTCGTCGGCTCGAGCCGTGTTCCCTCTTTCGTGCTTCCGTCAGAAACCCGTTCGTATACTGCTGCCGCGTGGAGACCGACCGCAGCCCCGCCGTCGCGCCCCGGATTCGGGGCCTCGGCTTTCTTCTGGGCGCGGCCGTCACGATCTTTGCGGGCGTCATCCGCTTCGTTCGGCTGAACGTCCCGAAGTCGCTGATCCCGCTCGACGAGTTCTACTACCCGGTCAACGCGCTCGGCCTGTTGCGGCACGGCTCGGACTTTCAGCTCGCCGAAGGCGCGAAGCTGCCCGGCCGGTGCGCGCAGATCGCGCTCGAGCCGGCCTTCGCGGTGCATCCCCCCGTCGGCAAATGGCTGATCGGGGCGGGCATGCGAATCTTCGGCTGCAACTCGTTCGGATGGCGCGTAGCGGCGGCGCTGGTCGGCACGGCGACGATTCTGCTGGTCTACCTGATCGGACGGCGGCTGTTTCGCTCGCCGTGGATCGCGGCGCTCGGCGCGTTGCTGGTCGCGGTGGACGGACTGTTCTTCGTTCAGTCGCGCATCGCGATGCTGGACGTTTTCGTGGCGTTTTTCATCGTGCTCGCGGTCTGGCTGCTGATCGAGGATCGCGCGCGGACGCGGCCGGGATATTCGGGGTGGCGGCCGTGGCGGTTGGGCTCGGCGGTCGCGATCGGCTTGGGCCTCGCAACGAAATGGTCGGCGATGTTCGTGATCCCGTTCCTGATCGTGCTGGGCCTGGTGTGGGAACTGGATCGCCGCCGCCGCGGCCGCGCGATCGCCGACGAGATGATGGCCGCCTCGGCCGGACTGGTCCCCGCCGAGAGCGGCTTCGGCTGGACCCCGCGCGAGATGCCCCTCGAAGAAACCGGCGAAGACCCCGGCGAAGACCCCGGCGAAACGGCCCGCGAACCGGACGAGCCCTGGAGCGAGTTCGGGAGCGAGCCTGAACCGCCGGCTCCGCCGCCGCCGCCGTGGGAGTCCGCGCCCCCCGACTCGGCACCCGGCCGGCGATTCGAGTCGGCGTGGATGATGATCCTCAAGCTCGGTTCGGCGTTCGTGTTGCTGCCGCTCCTGGTCTACGTCCTTTCCTATATCCCGTGGTTCGCCGGCGCGGACACGCGCTACAAGCCGCCGCGCTGCGCCGAGCAGGCCTCGATCGAGTTCAACGGCGCCGTCAGCCCGGTCAACTCCGTGATATGGAACTGGGACGTGTGGCCCGACCAATGGCAAGAGTGGGTCTGCTATCAGCGCGAGATCTGGGACTTCCACAAAAACCTCAAGACCATCAACGACGAGGGCAAGCCGTCCCATCCGTATCTGTCGCGCGCATGGTCGTGGCCGTGGATGGGCCGGCCGACCTCGCACTACTTCAACAGCGAAGGGTTCGACGATCCGTGCGAACAGCCGCCGGCGACGGCAGCAGCGCGCGTCCGCGCCGCGCAGATCTCGCCCACGGGAACCGAGACGGGCGCCGGCACACCGTCTCCGACACCGTCCCCCACCGAAACGCCCGCACCGATCGATCCCACGCGCGAGTGCAAGACGCAGGCCGAGATCCTGGGTCTGCCGAACCCGGCGCTGTGGTTTCCGGCGTTCTTCCTTGCGATCCCCTACATGATCTGGCGGGCGCTCGGCCGGCGCGACCAAAACGCGGCGCTGCTGCTGCTGCTGTTCGCACCGCTGTATCTGCCGTGGCTGATCACGACCCGGCCGCTGTTCCTTTTCTATATGACCCCCGCCGTGCCGATCCTTGCGTTGATGGTCGCGCACATGGTGGACCGCGTCACCGAAGAAATGCGGCCGTGGCAGATGACGTTGATGTTCGCGCTCATGATCACGATCCCGTTCACGCCGCTCTACATGCAGTGGCTGCATGCCGGGCGCATCTCGCATCTGCTCTACAAGATTCCGGCGCTGGCGGTGATGTTCCTCGTCGGCAACGGCTTGGCGACGCTGCTCGCCTATACGCCCAAGCCGCGGCGGCTCATCATGGTGTACGCGGGGTTGGTGCTGGCGATGTTCGCCTACTTCTATCCGGTCCTCGCCGCCGGCCCGATCCCCGACGGCGGGGTCTTCGGCTGGCGAAAGCACATGTGGCTGCAACGCGACTGCGGGCAGCAGGGCATTCTGCTGTCGTGCTGGATCTAGCGTCGTGAATGTGCTGTGGATCGGCATCGGCGGCTTCGCCGGCGCGGTCGCGCGGTACGCGGTCGACGAGTTCGTCTCGGACCGTGCGCGCGGGCCCTATCCGTGGGGGATCTTCGTCGTCAACGTCTCGGGCGCGTTCTTGCTGGGGCTGCTGGTGGCGCTGTTCGCGGATCGGTTCCTGGACAACCACGCCGCCCGGCTCGCGCTGACCACCGGGTTCCTCGGCGCCTACACGACGTTTTCGACCTATATGCTTCAGACGGTGCGCATGGCCGAGGGCGGGCTGCCGGTTCTGGCCGCCGTCTACGTGATCGGGAGCATCGTCGCCGGCCTGGTCGCCGCGATCGCAGGGACCTGGATCGGCCGGTCTTTCTAGCCGGCAACGAGTGAGATCCCGCCACGCACCGTGACGACGGCCGGCCTACAGCGGGGATTCCTCCAGGAAAAAGGCCCTAGAAACGGATCGGGGCCGGATACCCGGCCCGATCCGTCCTGGCGAGAGGACTCACCCTAGGTTCGCCGCTTCATTGCCCGATTCCTCCCACTCGGACGGAAATTTGGGAAGGAATCTTTCGCCGGCCGCGCGAATCCGTTTCCATGACCAAACATCGCGCTTTCTCCGTTGCTGCCCTGCTCCTGATCGGCTCCCTCCTGGCCTTCCCGGCCCGCGGCGCCGACGCTCCTGAATGCGAGGCCGTCCTGTGCGCCGGCGCCGCCTCGGCCGACATCACCCCGCCGGTGACGACCCCGCAGTGGGGCTACACCGCCCGACAAGGGATGCTCTATTCCGCATCGGGTTTCGAGGAGCACATGACCGGCGCGGCGTCGTCCCTGGCGGATGGCGATCCGATGGGCGCAGCCGCGAACCTGGCCGCGCTCACCCAAGAACGGTTCGTGCGCGACAAGACGAACGGCGACATCGAGGGCTACTCGAAAGAATTCGTCGCGAGCCGCGGCATTCATCTGCGCCTGCAAGCGAACGCGTTCGTGATCCGCGACGCGAACGGCGCCAAGGTCGCGGTGGTGCAGGCCGACCTCGGCGGCATTCCCGGCGAGGTCCACAAGGCCGTCGCGAACCGGATCGCCGCCGCAACCGGCATCGCCGAGTCACATCTGTTGATCAGCGCGACGCACTCGCATCAAGGACCGGGCGGCATCTTCCAGTACCAGGGCTACGCGCTGCTGGGCGGCGACGAGTTCGATCCGCGCGTGTTCGAAGCGGTCGTGTCCGGCCTGACGCGCGCGGTCGTCGACGCCGATGCGCGCCTCGCGCCGGCGAAGATGGCCTCGACGCAGATCGCGACGCCGGGCGCGAACCGGAACCGCAGCGTGAGCCCGCAGTGGTGTCAGAACCCCGAGAGCTTGTGCGACGGCGACAACCCGTCGCCGTCCTCGCCGCCGACCAACGACGATCGCACCACGGTGTTCCGCATCGACACGGCCGGCGGCCTGCCGCTGGGCGTGCTGACGCAGTTCGCGGCGCACGGCACGATCGGCGGGGATGCGAACCTTCTGTTCTCGGGCGACAACCAAGGCTGGGCGACGCGCAAGATCGTCGAAGGAATTCGAGCCAAAGCCGGGCCGCTGCCCGAGGGACACCAGATCGTGGACGCGCTCATCAACGGCGCGGAGGGCGACATCTCGCCGGTCGGCTCGGGCTTCAACCAGTACGCGTCGATGGAGAACGCGGGTCTGCGGCAAGCCGGCCCGGTGCTGGCCGCGTGGGAGGCGCTCGAAGACGATCTTCGCAGCGACGTCACGGTGGATGCGCGATTCGAGTACTTGTGCTTCTGCGGACAAAAGATCGACGACGAGTTCGTCTACGACGGCCCCAAGATCGACAAGCGCGATCCGATGTGGGATCGCGTCGCGCCGTACGCATCGCTGGGCGCCTCGGTCGTCGATGGGCCGGCGACGACGCCGTATCCCACGGCTGCCCAAGGCAACAAGATGCCCGGACTGGCCGGTGCGGGATTGGTTCCGTCGATCGTACGTCTGCAGACGCTGCGGGTCGGCGACGTGCTGTTCGCGTCGGTGCCGGGCGAGGCGAACATGACGGTCGGCAAGCGGATCGCGGCGCGGCTGATGTCGCTGCCGGGTCGCCCGTGGAGCACAGTGGTGATCGCCGGGCTCGGCAACGACTACGTGTCCTACTTCGCCACCCCCGAGGAATACACGGTCCAGGACTACGAGGGCGGCTTCACGCTGTTCGGACCGCAGTCCTCGCCGCTGCTCGAGCAAGAGTTGACGCGCCTGGCACGCGCGATGATCGCCGGCGCGGCGGTGCCGGCCTGCGATCCGGCGATCGACCCGGACGACTGCATCGAGCATCTGTCGCATCCCGACACGACCGCGACGGCGATCGCGCCGGTCGCGGCGGATCTGGGCGGCGAGCCGGCGGTGATCGCCGCGGCGGGCCGGACGGCGCGTCTGGGAACGGCGTCGATGGTCTGGCGCGGCGGCGGCCCGACGGCCGAGTGGCGGCTCGGCGCCGATCGCGTCACGCTCGAGCGCTTCGACGGATCGTCGTGGGCGCGCGTCGCGGGCGACGCGACCGACGGCGCGACGATCGTCCGCTACGAAAAGATCGACGGAGCGCACACGTGGATGGCCTCTTGGGACGTTCCCGCATCGGCGGATGCCGGCCGCTACCGGTTCCGCATCACCGGCCGCGTCGCTGCGACGCCGATCTCGCTCGCGCCCTACGAGCTGACATCGGAATTCGATGTCGCCGCGTCGGATGCGCTTGCGGTGACGGTGGAGCAGGGATCGTCGTGGGTCGTTCGCGCGACGTATCCGGCGGACGGGGCACTGTCGTTTCGCATGCGGCCGCCGGTGGACGGGACCGCGACGCTGACGGTGGTTCGCGGCGGGGTTCCGACAACGTTGACGGCCGCGATGAGCGGCGGCGCGGCGACATTCGCGTTTATCGCCGGCGACACGCTGGTCGGAGCCGGCGTCACCGACGCGTTCGGCAACACGGGCTCGGCATGAGGCGGCGCGCATCGGTCGCGGCGCTGCTTGCGGTCGCCGCGATCCTGCCGGCCGCGCCGTCGCGCGCCGATGAGATCGTCGCGAGCGGCGACGCCTATGTCCGCCGAACCGGCTCGTTGCTGAGCATCGGAAACGATCTGATCGAACGCCGGTGGTCGCTCGGCGACCTCGCGACATCGGCCACCACGCGCACCACCGGCGGCGGAACCGGCTCGTGGCTTAGCGAATCGGAGTTCACGACCGCGCCCGGCTCGGTGACATCCGAGCAGTGGTCGATCGCATCGTGGTCCGCGACGTCGATCGAATCGGGAGGCGTCGAGCTGCGGATCCGAATGAAGGGGCTCGTCCCGTACACGATCGAGCGGGTCGCGCGCGTGCTGCCCGGCGTGGCCGCGATCCGGATGGAGACGATCGTGCATGCCGGCGCGGCGCCCGTCCCGCTCGCGGCCTACACGCTCGAGCGGCTGACCGAGGCGGCCTTCGGGCCGCGCGACGGACGCGCGATCAACTTCAGCGGCGGCGCCGACTGGCGCGACGCATACGACTACCGGTCCGACACGACCGGCCGCGACTTCGACGCCAACGCCGAATGGTTCGAGACCGGCGACGGAGAACTCGGCCTGCTGATGCAGCGGCGCAACTATCTGTCGTCGCGGATGCGCTGGAGCGGCGGCACGACGGCCGAAGCGGCCGTCGACCTGGCCTACGACAAGGTGTATCTGGGACCGTTCGAGGAAGACCGGCCCGAAGGCGGGCATCCGCCGGCCGCGCCGGCGCGCACGCGCGTCGTGGCGCCGTTCGGAACGCTGGCGCTCGAGCCGGTGATCGTGGCGATGGGATCCGATTCCGACGATCTCGCGTGGCAGGCGCACCGGATGCTGATGAGCGACGTGCGTGACTATCCGCGCACGATCAACTTCAACACCGATCGGGTGCGCGGCGGCCCGTTCGAGATCGGCGCGCGCGACGGGGTCGGCTTCCCGCAGTTCGAGCAGCTCTGGCCGGTCGCGAAGTCGTTGGGCGTCGAGACGTTCGTGCTCGACGACGGCTGGCAGTTGTACAACGGCGACTGGACCGCGCCGGACGCGGCGCGCTATCCCGACAGGCTCGGGCCGGTGCGCGACATCTTGGAAGCGAACGGGATGCGGCTCGGATTGTGGATGGCGCCGGGCTCGTTCCATCCGCATTCGCAGTCGTGGAACGCGCATCCCGAGGCGACCTGCCTGCCGGTGGGTGCCGGCACGGCCGCCTACAACGCCGTCCTGCCCGACGACGGAAGCAACGCCGCCGGCATCGGGATCTGGGACTTCAACGCGCCGCTGTCCGGCGAGTTTCCGCGATACCGCGACAAGCTCGCGGCCGAGATCGCACAGATCACCACCTCGCTGCGCCCGAGCGAGTTCAAGTTCGATTTCCTGGTGTGGATCGACTGCCAGTTCGGATCGCTCTACGAGCAACGCGACGCGTTCTTCGAAGAGATCGCCGCACTCGGCGAACGGTTCGGAGGCACCGGCTTCGGGATGGACGAGACCAACGACTTCCGCGGCTTCCCATACGAGTCGATGCTGCACGGCCCGACCTGGTTCCAGAACGGCAACCCGCCGCAGGACGCGGTGCTGCACAACGTGTGGACGATGGCGCCCTACGTGCCGGGCTTCACGATCGGTCAGGCCGCCACGATCCGGCCCGGCGATACGGCCGCGACGATCGACGAGAAGATGGCGGCCGCGCTTGCGTATCACATGACGTTCTGGACCGACATTCGCGAACTGGCCGGTGCGACCGCGGTGATCGATCGGGTCAAGGTCTGGACCGACTTCGCCAAGCAGCATCCGATGACGAATGGGTTCGCGTATCCGCTGCTGTCGGATCCGCTCGGCCGCGGGACGTGGAGCGGCCTGCAACCGTGGGACGCCGACGCGAACCGCGGAATGGCGATGCTCTACCGGCTCGGTGCGCCGAACGACACGCAGACCGTCGCGTTCCGCGGCCTGTCGGCGGGAGATACCTACCGGCTGACCGACGTGACGCCCACAGGCACACCCTTCGTGGTCGGCGAGTTCCCCGGATCGGATCTGCGAAACGGAATTCCGCTGACGATCGCGGCCCCCAACGGCGTGCGCATCCTAACGATCGAACCCGCCTGAGCTATCAGTCGCGCAGCACGAAACGGTGACGATCGCGTACGAGGCGAACACTGGAGCCGAGATCTAGTCACCGCGGCAGTCGCTCGACGTGTACGCCCGTTCGTGCAGGCAACTGACGGTTCTCTTCAGTAAGCGTTAGCACCACTTTGGCGGTTTAGGAGGCGTCCTGGCCGGTAGCCGTCACGCCCGGGTCTTGTACTTGCGCTCCGGCGGGCGCCTCGATCCAGTCGCGGCGGTGACGCTCGACGATCTGCCGGGTTAGGGGGAGCAGACGCGCGATCTTTCGCTCTCTATCCAACCTTGCGCTTGGCGGCGGAGACTCGCCGAGCGTGCTTGGGCTGCCGGCTCGTTCGGGAAGGGCTTCCCGTACCGACAACTTGGAACTCTCTTGTAGAACCAGGCTTTCGCAGCGACACCGCGAGATCGAATCCAGTCGCCTCGGCGATGCGCAGCAGACTGCTCACGCTCGGGAGCTGCGCGCCGGACTCCCAGCGAGCGATCATGGGTTGGGAGGTGCCGATCCTTCTCGCCAGCTCCGTCTGGCTGAGTTCGGCGGCCGCACGGGCCTGAAGGATCAAGTATCCGATCCCCATCTTTGTCTGTGCGGCCTCATAGCTGCGTTTGGCCTCGCCCCTCAGCGGCCGCTTCCTCTTGTACTCGCTCCACGTCGTCATCTCGTTCCCTTCTTCGTGCGCCTCACCCAGTCGTC
>Ga0214471_10000696_pt1 | contig 27613 bp, 24 predicted proteins | sample RVTome_5_FD_207665 | JGI IMG/M metagenome (GOLD analysis project Ga0214471, IMG submission 207665) | Soil microbial communities from uranium-contaminated site in the Upper Colorado River Basin, Wyoming, United States - RVT142D155 | ecosystem: Environmental > Terrestrial > Soil > Contaminated >... | reverse complement strand
CTTCAGCAAGTGGTCCTTTTCCTCCTGCTTGAGCTCGCGCACGATCTTCCCGGGTGAGCCGAGCACGAGCACGCCGTCCGGAATCTCCTTGCCCTCGGAAATCAGTGTATTCGCGCCGATCAGCGAGCCGCTGCCGATCCTCGCTCCGTTCATGATCACGCTATTGATGCCGACCAGACTGCCGTCGCCGATGGTGCAGCCGTGCAGCATGACCTTGTGGCCGATCGTTACACGGCGCCCGAGTGCCATCGGAAATCCGGGGTCGACGTGCAGGACGGACCCGTCCTGCACGTTGGTCCCTTCGCCGATGCGGATCTGGTCGTTGTCGGCACGGATCACAACTCCGAACCAGATACTGACTTCGTTCTCGAGCGCGATCGATCCCGCGAGCGTCGCGTTGTGCGCGATGAAGTGGTGCGCGCCGTGCAGTTCCACGCGTCGCTCACCGATCGAATAGATGGGCATCGGGCTTTCTTGCTGCCGAGGGTTGAGCCGCTATCATAGCTTGTGCGGGCGCGCATTCGCGCCGGCGAGGAGCGGCACGTGAAGGTCGCAGTGCTGGGTGCGGGAGTGATCGGGGTGACAAGCGCGTGGTATCTCGCCGAGGCGGGCCACGATGTCACGGTGATCGAGCGCCAACCCGAAGCAGGCCTCGAAACCTCCTTTGCCAACGGCGGCCAGATTGCCTCGGGGCATGCCGAGCCGTGGGCGCGGCCCTCGGTGATACCGAAGATCCTCAATTGGCTTGGGCGCGAAGATGCACCGATGCTGTTCAGACCGCGTGCCGACCTCGCGCAGTGGGCGTGGGCGCTGCGCTTTCTGCTCGAGTGCGTCCCCGGGCGGTTCGAGCGCAACATGCGCGATCTCCTGGGGCTCGCGCTTTACAGCCGCGGCTGCCTGCGCGCGCTGCGCGAGGCGACGGGCCTGCAGTACGATAGCTTGAGCGGTGGCGTGCTGCATTTCTGCAGCACCCAGCGCGACTTCGAGGCGCTCGCGCGGCACGCCGAAGAGACGCGCCAGCTTGGCATCGGCCGGGAAGTGAAAACCGCAACCGAATGCTTCGCGATCGAACCGGCGCTCAAAGGCTCGCAGGTGCCGATCGCCGGCGGCGTGTACACACCGCAAGATGAGTCCGGCGACGCCTTTATCTTCACCCGCGGGCTGGCGCAGCTCGCGCGCGAGCGCGGTGTGCGCTTCATCCATGGATCCACTGTTCAGGCACTGGAACCGAGCGCCGACCGCGTGAGCGGCGTGCGCCTGCGCGGCGGCGGCCTCGATCGGCTCGAGACGGATGCCTACGTGATCGCGCTGGGCAGCTACAGCCCGCTGCTGCTCGCGCCGCTCGGCGTGCGCATCCCGGTCTATCCGCTCAAAGGCTACTCGATCACCGTGCCGCTTTCGCCGGAGCACGCCGCGGTCGCGCCGAGGGTGAGCCTGACCGACGAATCGCGCAAGATCGTCATCTCGCGGCTCGGCGAGCGCCTGCGCAGCGCCGGCACCGCCGAGCTCACCGGCTACGACACGCAGGTCAATCCAGTGCGCTGCGAAGCGATTCTGGCGCGCGTGCGCCGGCTCTTTCCCGGGCTTGCCGGCGCAGGCAGCGTCGCGCACTGGGCGGGGTTGCGGCCGGCGACGCCGAGCAACGTGCCACTGATCGGGCGCACGCGTTACCGCAACCTGTTTCTCAACACCGGGCACGGCACGCTCGGCTGGACGCTTGCCTGTGGCTCCGGACGCGCGCTTGCCGACCTCATGTCGGGGCACCGGCCGCAGGTCGCGTTCCGCCTTCAGTAGTGAGTGCGCGGCGCACCGGCTTGCTAACATCGGAAGGTCCTCCTGCACCATGCGGCAAAGCGAATCCCTGTTCTTCGACATCCGGCGCCTGCGCTATCACGTGCGGCGCTGGCGCGGCCGCGCAACATCTGCGCCGCGCATGGTGCTGCTGCACGGCTGGATGGACGTTTCGGCGTCGTTTCAGTTTCTGGTCGATGCGCTGCGCGACGACTGGGACGTGTACGCGCCGGACTGGCGCGGCTACGGCCTGACTGACTGGGCGAGCGCGGACTGCTACTGGTTTCCGGACTACCTGGCAGACCTTGACACGCTGCTCGAGCAGGTCGCGCCCGGCGCGCCGGTGAACCTCGTTGGTCACAGCCTGGGCGGCAACGTCGCGGCGCTTTTCGCAGGGGTACGCCCCGAGCGGGTGGCGAAACTCGTCAACCTGGAAGGCTTCGGGCTGCCGTCGACGCACCCGGAGCAGGCGCCCAAGCGCTATTTGCGCTGGCTAGACGAACTGCGCGATGGTCCCCGGCTGCGGTCTTACAAGAACTTCGCCGAGCTTGCCGACCGGATGCAAAAGAGCAATCCGCGTCTGGCACGCGAGCGCGCGGAGTTTCTCGCGCGGCACTGGGGCGTGGAAAACGAGAGCGGCGAGGTCGTGCTGCGAGGCGATCCGGCGCACAAGATCGTCAGCCCGATCCTTTACCGGCTCGAGGAGTCGCGCGCATGCTGGGCGCAGGTCAGCGCGCCCGTGCTCTGGGTCGACGCGGAAGAGTCGGACACCCTCAAGCGAATCGGCGTCGGCGCCGCGTCGTACGCCGAGCGGCGTGCGTCCTTTCGCGACCTGCGCTACGTGACTCTGCCCGGGGCGGGTCACATGCTGCATCACGACCAGCCCGAGGCGCTGGCGCAGCATATCGAGACGTTTCTCGGTGACGGGGGATAATGCGCGAGTGAATGTCGACCTGCATTGCCATTCGAACGTTTCGGACGGCGTGCTCGCACCGGCGGAATTGGTGCGCCGCGCCGCCGCACAGGGCGTCGATGTGCTCGCCCTGACCGATCACGATCAGCTCGCCGGGCTGCAGGAGGCGCGAAGCGCTGCGCGCGAGTCGGGCATCGCCTTCGTCGACGGCGTCGAGATTTCCGTCACCTGGCGCGGGACGACGATACACGTCGTCGGCCTGTGCATCGATCCGGCGCACGCCGCTCTTGGGGCGGCCCTCGAAACGGTGCGCAGCGGACGCATCGAGCGGGCGCGTCAGATGGCGCGCGAGCTCGCCGCGGTGGGCATCGAAGGCAGCCTCGAGGGTGCTATGCGATACGCCGAGAATCCGCGGATGATCGGTCGCACCCATTTCGCACGCTTCCTGGCTGAGAGCGGCACCGTGCGCAACGCGAAGGCGGCGTTCCAGCACTACCTGGTACCGGGAAAGCCCGGCTACGTGCCGCAACAGTGGGCGGCGCTTGCCGAAGCCGTGGCATGGATCCGGTCCGCCGGCGGGCAGGCGGTACTCGCGCATCCCGGGCGCTATGGCCTCGCGTCGTCCGCCCTGGATGCGCTGCTGGGCGAATTCAGGGATTTGGACGGCGAGGCGATCGAGGTCGTCACGGGCAGCCATTCGCCGGAGCAATATCGTCAGTTCGCCGCGCTCGTCACGCGCTTTGGCTTCGCCGCTTCGCGCGGTTCGGATTTTCATGGGCCCAGCGAGGGCGCCGAGCTCGGCAGCCTGCCGCCGCTTGACCCGCAGCTGCGCGCGGTGTGGGGAGGCTGGGGGCACTGAGGGCGTGGCGCAGTTCTTTTCGGTTCACCCCACGCATCCGGAGAAACGGCTGATTCGCCAGGCCGCGCAAATCGTTCGGCAAGGCGGGTTGATCGCGTATCCCACCGACTCCTGCTATGCGCTCGGCTGCCATATCGGCGACACCGAGGCGCTCGATCGATTGATGGTGGACAACATCCAGTACCGGTTGCTCAAGACGGCTACTCCGGGCAGCTACACGTTCATCCTGCGCGCGACGCGCGAGCTGCCGCGGCGGCTGCGGCACCCCCGGCGTAAGGCAATTGGCGTTCGCGTTCCCGCGCACGCTGTGGCGCATGCGCTGCTCGTCGAACTGAACGAGCCGATGCTTTCGGCCACGTTTGCGCTGCCCGGAGACCCCTCGCCGCTGTCGATCGCCAAGGAGATCCGCGAGCGGCTCGCTGGCGCAGCTCGGCCTTGCCGCCGAGCCTCCTGCAGGCGTGACAGGCGCGCGCTAGCCTCCCGCAGGTGCCGCGCAGCGCTCATTTGATAGAATCAGCCGCTTTCCGGCCCGCCATTAATGGACGTCATTCAACTCGTACAGACGATCGCGATCTACGCCCCTCCGGTGCTTTTCGCGATTACGCTGCACGAGGCGGCGCACGGCTACGTGGCGCGGCATTTCGGCGACATTACCGCGCACGCCCAGGGGCGAATCAGCCTCAATCCCCTGCGGCATATCGACATGGTCGGGACCATCATCGTGCCGCTGCTGATCCTGGTCACGAGCAAACTCGCCGGCGGTGCGGGACTGCTGTTCGGCTGGGCCAAACCGGTGCCGGTCAACTATTCGGCGCTGCGGCGCCCGCGACAGCACATGATCTGGGTCGCGGCCGCCGGACCGGGCGCCAATCTCGCCATGGCAATCTGCTGGGCGGCGCTGTTCAAACTGGCGAGTGAGTTGCCCGCGAACTTCTTCTCGCTGCCGATGCTGCAGATGGCCAGGGCTGGCATCCAGGTCAACGTAATTCTCATGTTGCTCAACCTGCTCCCCATCCTGCCCCTGGACGGCGGAAGGATTGTCGCCAACCTGCTGCCGCAGCGCGTCGCCTTGCGCTACGCGAAGCTCGAGCCTTGGGGCTTCCCGATCCTGCTGCTGCTGCTTTTCACAAGCGTGCTCGGCGTGATCCTCGCGCCGATGATCAGCTTTTCGTACCGCGTCATCGGTACGATGTTCCGGATCTAACGCGATGTTCGAAACCCGCGTCCTCTCCGGCATGCGCCCGACCGGCAGCCTGCACCTGGGCCACTATCACGGCGTGCTGAAGAACTGGGTCAAGCTGCAGACCGAATACCCGTGCCTGTTCTTCGTGGCGGACTGGCATGCGCTCACCACCGATTACGAGACGCCGGGCGAGGTGCAAAGGAACGGCTGGGACATGGTGGTGGACTGGCTCGCCTCGGGCGTCGATCCGAACCAGGCCACGCTGTTCATCCAGTCGCATATAGCCGAGCACGCCGAGTTGCATTTGCTACTTTCGATGATTGCGCCGCTTGGCTGGCTCGAGCGCGTGCCGACCTACAAGGACCAGCAGGAGAAACTGCTCGACAAAGATCTGTCGACCTACGGCTTCCTCGGCTATCCGCTGCTGCAGTCGGCCGACATCCTCGTGTACCGGTCGAAGTACGTACCAGTGGGCGAGGACCAGGTGCCGCACGTCGAATTCACCCGGGAGGTGGCGCGTCGATTCAACCATCTCTACGGCCGCGAGCAAGGCTTCGAGGACAAGGCCAAGGCGGCGGTCAAGAAGATGGGCACCAAGAAGGCGCGCCTGTTCAACACGCTGCGCACCAAGTTCCTCGAGCAAGGGGAAATGGAGTCCCTGTCGCGCGCGCAAGCGCTGCTCGAGGAGCAGCAGAATCTGTCGCGCGGCGACCGCGAGCGCCTGTACGGCTGGCTCGAGGGAAGCGGCAAGAAGATCCTCGTTGAGCCCGACGCGCTGCTGACGCCGGCAGCGCGCCTACCGGGCCTGGACGGGCAGAAGATGTCGAAGTCCTACGGCAACACGATCGCCCTGCGCGAGGAGCCCGAACTCGTGTCGAAGAAGATCCGCACCATGCCGACCGATCCGGCGCGAGTCAAGCGCTCGGACCCCGGCACCCCGGAGAAATGCCCGGTGTGGCCGCTGCACCAGATTTATTCGGACGACGAGCGCCAGGCCTGGGTGCGCGAGGGCTGCACCACCGCCGGCATCGGCTGCCTGGAATGCAAGCAACCGGTAATTATCGCGATACAGGCGGAGCTGGCGCCAATGCGCGAGCGTGCGCAGGCCTATCTGGACGATCCTACCCTTGTGAAGAGCATCATCGCGGACGGTTGCGACAAGGCGCGGCGGCTCGCCGCCGAGACCATGCGCGACGTTCGCGAAGCGATGGGGCTTGCGTACAGCTGATGAGCGAGCTCGACACTCAGTTGGAGCTGCCAACTCCGGTTGCCAGGCTCTATGGCGAGCCGCTGGTGCACCTGCCACAGGACCTCTACATCCCGCCGGATGCGCTGGAAGTCATCCTCGAGGCCTTCGAGGGACCGCTCGACCTGCTGCTCTATCTGATCCGCAAACAGAACCTGGACGTGCTCGACATTCCGATGGCGCCGCTGACCCGCCAGTACCTCGAGTACGTCGAGATCATGCGCACCCGGAACCTCGAACTGGCCGCCGAATACCTGGTGATGGCGGCGATGCTGATGGCGATCAAGTCGCGCATGCTGCTGCCGCGGCCGGCGGCGGCATTGGACGAGGACGAGGATCCGCGCGCCGAGCTGGCGCGCCGCCTGCTCGAGTACGAGCGCATGAAGAAGGCCGCGTACACGCTAGACGCCATGCCGCAGGTAGGCCGGGATGTGGTCGCGGTTACCGTGTGGATCGAGAGAACCGTCGTCGAGCGCCTGCCCGACGTGGCGCCCCAGGATCTCGCCGAGGCCTGGCGCGGCCTGCTGCACCGCGCGCGCCTGAGCGCGCACCACCACGTGTCGCGCGAGGAGCTTTCGGTGCGCGAGCACATGAGCATTATCCTGAGGCGCTTGCGTGAGCACCGGGTGCTCGAATTCGTCGACCTGTTCGACCCTTCGCGCGGCATTGCGGTGCTGGTCGTCAGCCTGCTGGCGCTACTCGAGTTGGCGCGCGAGAATCTGATCGAGATTTCGCAGGCCGAAGGTTTTGCACCGATTTACGTAAAATTAACCCATGCTGAGCCCAGCTGAAGCAAAACGCGTTGTCGAGGCCGCGCTGCTTGCCTCGCAGGAGCCGCTCTCGCTCGCCGACTTGAAGCAGCTGTTGGACGAGGAGATCGGCCCCGACACCCTGCGCCGCCTGCTCGGCGAGCTGCGCGAGGAGTGGGACGCTCGCGCGGTCGAGCTCGTGAATCTGGCGAGCGGCTGGCGTTTCCAGACGCGCCCCGAATTCCAGCCCTACGTCGAGCGGCTCAATCCCGAGAAGCCGCCGCGCTATTCGCGTGCGGTGATGGAAACGCTGGCGATCATCGCGTACCGCCAGCCGGTTACGCGCGGAGACATCGAGGACGTCCGCGGCGTGACGGTATCCCCGCAAGTGATCAAGACGCTCGAGGCGCGCGGCTGGATCGACGTCATCGGGCACCGCGAGACGCCCGGCCGGCCGGCGCTATACGGCACGACGCGCTCCTTCCTAGACGATCTCGGGCTGCGCTCGCTGCAGGAGCTGCCGCCGCTCGAGGAGATCTCGAAGACCATTCAGCTTGAACCGGAAACGACCCGTGCCACCGCGAGCGAGGCCCAGGCCGAGTTCGAGGAGCCGCGGCGCGCCGCGGCCTGAGGCGCGTCGCGCGCCCCTGGGCGATCCCGCTGCGGCGGCAGGCGTGCCGGTTCGCCTGCAGAAGCTGCTGGCTGCAGGCGGTCTGGGTTCACGGCGCACGATCGAGCAGTGGATCGAAGCCGGGCGGGTCACGGTCGGCGGGGGTGTTGCGAAACTTGGCGACAAGGCCACTCGCGCCGATCGCATTGAGGTTGACGGGCGTGTCGTTGAACCGCTTGAGGCGGCGAAGTTTCCCCGGGTCATCCTGTATCACAAGCCAGTGGGCGAGCTCGTCACGCGTGATGATCCTGAGGGTCGGCCGACGGTATTCCGGCGCTTGCCGCCCGAGCGCGGGTCGCGCTGGGCGGTAGTCGGCCGTCTCGACCTGAATACATCGGGCCTGCTGCTGTTCACCGATTCGGGCGAGCTCGCGCATAGGCTGATGCATCCGCGGCATGAGGTCGAGCGCGAGTATGCCGTGCGCGTGTACGGCGAGCTTGACCTGCAGGCGCGCAGCCGCCTGCTGGCCGGCGTAGAGCTCGACGGCAGCGTGGCCTCGTTCACCTCAATCGAGCCTATGCAACGCCGTGGCACGACTGGTACGAATCGCTGGCTGCAGGTCGTGTTGCGCGAGGGCCGCAACCGGGAAGTCCGGCGACTGTTCGAAGCGGTTGGTCTGCGCGTGAGCCGCCTGGTTCGAGTGCGCTACGGGTCGATTGGCCTGCCGCGCCACCTCAGCGCAGGGCAATGGCGCGAGCTCGGCCCGCCAGAGGTGCGCGCATTGATGGCAGAGGTTGGGCTGGACGGGGGCGGCTGAAAACGTGAGCAGACGTTGTGAGCGAGAAAAATAGCTGTTAAACTTCAACGGTTTTTCGGCGTCGGGGCTAAAGCCCTGGCCGCTTCAGGGGATGGGCTTCGGCCCATTTTTTGTTTGCGCGTCCGGATCGAGCGGGCTGATGGGAGCGCTGGATAGCATTGTCGAACGAGTAGTGGCCGGAATGGGGTTCGAGCTGGTCGATCTGCAGGCCGCGAACCGCGCCCGGCTGGTGCGCGTGTTCATCGACCGCGCTGAAGGCGTCTCGGTGGACGATTGCGCCAACGTGAGCCGCCAGCTCTCCAGGGTGTTCGAGGTGGAAGGCGTCGAATACGACCGCCTTGAGGTGTCCTCCCCGGGCCTCGACCGGAGGCTACGCCGGCCGGCGGATTTCGCGCGCTTCGCGGGTCAGCGCGTCGACGTGCGTATGCGTGCGCCGGACGCGGCGGGTCAGCGCAGGTTCGTCGGCGAACTGAGCCGCGCGGACGAGAATTCGGCCACGGTGGTGGTCGACGGGCGGCCCGTGGCGCTGGACTATGCAGGCATGGAACGGGCGCGGCTCGTTCCGGAAATTTGAGTCGTGGAGAGGATTGGCATGAACCGAGAGATTCTACTGCTGGTAGACGCGCTGGCGCGCGAGAAGAATGTCAACCGGGACACCGTGTTTGGCGCGCTCGAGCTGGCGCTCGCCTCGGCGACCAAAAAGCGCTTCACCGAGGACGTCGATGTTCGCGTCGCGATCGACCGCAATACTGGTGCCTACGATTCATTCCGGCGCTGGAAGGTCGTACCGGACGACGCCGTCGAGCTGCCGCCGGCGCAGATCGCGCTTTCTGAGGCGCAAAAGCGAGACGCTAAACTCAATCTGGAGGACTACATCGAGGAGCAGCTCGAACCGATCGAGTTCGGCCGCATCGGCGCGCAGGCCGCCAAACAGGTGATCGTGCAGCGCATTCGCGACGCCGAGCGCGAACAGATCCTGGCCGACTTCCTGTCTCGCGGCGACGAGCTGGTCACCGGCACCGTGAAACGCATGGAGCGCGGCAACGCGATGATCGAATCCGGGCGCCTCGAGGCGATCCTGCCGCGCGACCAGATGATTCCCAAGGAAAATCTGCGCATTGGCGACCGCGCACGCGCCTGGGTGATGAAGATCGACCGCGGCGTGCGCGGACCGCAGCTGATTCTCTCTCGCACTGCGCCGCAGTTCATCATGAAGCTGTTCGAGCTCGAGGTGCCCGAGATCGAGGAGGGCCTTCTCGAGATCAAGTCGGCGGCGCGCGATCCTGGCGTGCGCGCCAAGATCGCGGTGCTCAGCCACGACAAGCGAATCGATCCCATCGGCACCTGCGTCGGCATGCGCGGCTCGCGCGTGCAGGCGGTGACGCAGGAGCTGGCCGGCGAGCGGGTCGACATCATCCTGTGGTCAGCAGACCCGGCACAGTTCGTCATCGGCGCACTGGCGCCCGCGGAGGTCAGCTCGATCGTGGTCGACGAGGAAAAGCACTCCATGGACGTGGTGGTTGACGAAGAGAACCTGGCGATCGCGATCGGCCGCAGCGGCCAGAACGTGCGCCTCGCTTCCGAGCTCACCGGCTGGCAGATCAACCTGATGACAGAGGAAGATTCGACGCGCAAGCAGGAAGAGGAGACCCATCGCACGCGGCAGCTCTTCATGGATCGCATCGACGTGGACCAGGAAGTCGCCGACATCTTGATCCAGGAGGGTTTTTCTACGCTCGAGGAGATCGCCTACGTGCCGATCGACGAACTGCTCGAAATCGAGGCCTTCGATGAGGAAACGGTGAACGAGTTGCGCAACCGCGCGCGCAACGCGCTGCTGGTGGCGGCGATCGCCGACGAAGAGAAGGTCGAAGGCGTCGAACAGAACCTGCTGCAGCTCGAGGGCATGGATACGCAGCTCGCCGCGACGCTGGCGGAGCATGGCGTCAAGACGCGCGACGATCTCGCCGATCTGGCGGTGGACGAGCTTTCCGAGATGACGGGCGTCGAGGGCGAGCGCGCCAAGACCCTGATTATGGCGGCCCGGGCGCATTGGTTTGCCGACGAGCCGGCCGCCCCAGAACAGAAGGAGGCGTCTTAACGTGGCCCAATCAAGCGTCGCCCAATTCGCGAGCGAGTTGAAGGTCCCGCCGTCGGTTCTGCTTGAACAGTTGAAGGCCGCGGGTGTGGAAAAGCGCATGCCCGAGGACTCCTTGAGCGAGCAGGACAAGTCGCGTTTGCTCGAGTACCTGCGTCGCGCACACGGTTCCTCCGAGCCGAAGAACAAGATCACGCTTACGCGCAAGCAGACGAGCGAAATCAAGAAGGCCGATTCGACCGGCAAGGCGCGCACCATCCAGGTCGAGGTGCGTAAGAGGCGCGTTTTCGTTAAGCGCGATCCGGCCGAAGTCACCGCGGCCGCGGTTGCCGCCGAGATCCCGCCGGCGCCCCCCGCGCCTGTCATCGACGAGCGCGAACGCCAGGTACGCGAGGATGAGCTTCGCCGCCAGAGCCAGCTTTCGGAGCGCCAGGCGGCGGAACTGCGTGAGAAGCAGGAACGCGAGCGCCGCGAGGCCGAGCACAAGCAGGCCGAGCGCGAGACGCAGGCCGCGCTGGCCAAGGCACAGACCGGCGCTCTGGTGCCGGCGACCGATGGCACGTTGCACGCGCCAAAAGTCAGCGAGACGAAGGGCGAGCGCAAGCCAAAGAAAGCCAAGCCGACCACCATCCTGCGCGACGATTCTGCGCGCCGCCGGGCCATCAAGACTCGCGGCGATGCAGGCGGCGGAATGGGTGGCTGGCACTCACGAGGCGGACCACGGCACAGGCCGTCCTCGGCCGCCGGCGAGCAAGTGGCGTTCGCTCAGCCCACGGAGCCGGTGGTGCGCGACGTCGAGGTCCCGGAGACGATTAGCGTGGGTGAACTCGCGCACCGCATGTCGGTGAAGGCCGCCGAAGTCATCAAAGTGCTGATGAAGCTAGGCACGATGGCGACCATCAACCAGGTACTCGACCAGGAAAGCGCGATGATTCTGGTCGAGGAGATGGGTCACCGCGCCAAGCCGGTGAAGCTCGACGATCCCGAGGACTACCTGAGCGCAAGCGAGAGGGAGCAGCTCGGCGAGCTGAAGCCTCGGCCTCCCGTGGTTACTGTGATGGGGCACGTCGATCATGGCAAGACCTCGCTGCTCGATTACATCAGGCGCACCAAGGTCGCCGCCGGCGAGGCAGGCGGCATTACGCAGCATATCGGCGCCTACCACGTCGAGACGCCGCGCGGCGTCGTAACCTTCCTCGATACGCCGGGCCATGAAGCGTTCACGGCGATGCGCGCACGCGGCGCGAAGATCACGGACCTCGTGATTCTGGTGGTCGCGGCTGATGACGGGGTGATGCCGCAGACCATCGAGGCGATCAACCACGCCAAGGCGGGCCAGGTTCCCCTGGTCGTGGCAATCAACAAGATCGACAAGCCCGATGCCAATGCCGAGAAGGTCAAGCAGGAGCTTCTCAGCCACGGTGTGGTGCCGGAGGAATTCGGCGGCGACTCGCCGTTCGTTTCGGTGTCGGCCAAGACTGGCCAAGGTATTGACGACCTGCTTGAGCGCGTTCTGCTACAGGCCGAGGTGCTCGAGCTGAAGGCGCCGCTCGAGGGGACCGCAACGGGTGTGGTCATCGAGGCGCGCCTGGACAAGGGGCGAGGCCCGGTTGCGACGGTGTTGGTACGCTCCGGATTGCTCAAGCGCGGCGACGTGGTGCTTGCCGGCGGCGTGTTCGGCCGGGTGCGTGCGATGCTGGACGAGAGCGGCAGGCCGGTGCAGAGCGCGGGTCCCTCGATCCCGGTTGAGATTCAAGGCCTGTCGGACGTTCCGCAAGCCGGCGAGGTAACAACCGTACTTGCCGACGAACGCAAGGCGCGCGAGATTGCGCTGTTCCGCCAGGGCAGGTTCCGAGACGTCAAGCTCGCCAAACAGCATGCCGCGAAACTCGAGAATATTTTCGAGCAGATGGGTGAGGGCGAGAAGAAGGTGCTTTCCATTGTGCTCAAGGCAGACGTCCAGGGTTCGCAGGAAGCGCTGGTGCACGCGCTGACGCGCCTCTCTACCGACGAAGTCAAGGTGAGCGTGGTGCACGCCGGCGTGGGCGGCATCACCGAGTCGGACGTCAACCTGGCGATGGCCTCGCGCGCCATTGTCATCGGCTTTAACACGCGCGCCGACGCGACTGCGCGCAAGCTGATCGAGAGCGCGGGCGTGCAGGTGCGCTACTACACCATCATTTACGAGGCGGTCGACGAAATCAAGGCGGCGCTCTCCGGCATGCTTGCGCCGGAGCGCAAGGAGCAGATCATCGGCCTGGTTGATGTGCGCCAGGTGTTCCGCATCTCGAAGGTGGGCGCCGTGGCGGGTTGCTATGTGCTCGAGGGAATTGTCAAGCGCGGTGCGCAGGTGCGCGTTCTGCGAGATAACGTTGTCATCCACGCGGGCGAGATCGACACGCTCAAACGCTTCAAGGACGACGTACGCGAGGTAAAGGCAGGCTTCGAATGCGGTATGTCGATCAAGAATTTCTCCGATCTCAACGAGAGCGACCAATTCGAGGTGTTCGAAGTGCAAGAGATCGCACGCACGTTGTAGCAATCGATTAGGGCCGGGGCGCTTTGAGAATCTGCGCCGCGACAACCGGCTTTCTGGATAGTGGGGAGGCGGTCGGAAGATGGCCAGGCAAAGCGGACGCCCGCAGAAGGTCGCGGACCAGATCCAGCGCGAGCTTTCCGAGATCTTGCGCCGCGATCTGCGCGACCCCCGGGTCGGCATGATCACGCTCACCGCGGTCGAGGTCTCGCCCGATTGCGCCCACGCGACAGTGTTCTTCAGCTGCCTGGATCGCGCGCATGCCAACAAGGCGGTGGTGGGCCTGCGCCGCGCCGCAGGCTTTCTGCGCACACAGCTCGGCAAGCGTCTGCGGCTTTACACCACCCCGGAGCTTCGCTTCGCCTACGATGAAACGATCGAGCGCGCGGCCCACTTGTCGCAGCTGATTGACGACGCGGTCGGCGGCACCAAGCGATGAGCAGGCCGCCACAAATCGAACGCAGGCGCCTCGATGCGGTTCTGCTGCTCGACAAGCCAATTGGACTAAGTTCGAATGCCGCCCTCCAATCGGTCAAGCGCTTGTACCGCGCCGCCAAAGCCGGACATACGGGCACGCTCGACCCGCTCGCCTCGGGCATGCTTCCCGTGCTATTCGGGGATGCGACCAAGTTCGCGCAGTTCCTGCTCGACGCCGACAAGGAATATTGCGCGACCATCAAGCTCGGCGAGACCACTTCGACCGGGGATGCCGAAGGAAAAGTGCTCGCGCGCAAACCGGTGCAAGTGGACGATCGGAGCATCGAGGAGGCGCTGGCGCGCTTCCGGGGATCGATCGAGCAGACCCCGCCGATGCATTCGGCGCTCAAGCGCGAGGGCAAGCCGCTCTATCTGCTCGCGCGACAGGGCAGAGAGGTCGAGCGCCGGCCACGCCGTGTACGGATTCGCGAACTCGAGTTGCTCGAGCGGCGCGGCGAACGGCTCGAGGTGCGGGTTCGGTGCAGCAAGGGGACGTACCTGCGAACGCTGGCGCAAGACATCGGCGCACTGCTCGGCACCGGCGCGCACCTTGCCGCGCTGCGGCGGAGCGCGGCCGGCGGATTCGATCTTGCAGAAGCCAAGACATTGAATGCGCTGGAGGAAATGAGTGCGGCCGAGCGCGATGCGTGCCTGATCCCGATCGAGCGCCTGCTCAAAGGCTTGCCGCGAATCGAGTTGCCGCCCGAGGCGGAGCGACGTTTTCGCAATGGTCAGACGGTCCCGCAACGGGGACTGGAACCCGGAATTTTCGCCGTGTTCCGTGTCGGCAACGGCTTGATCGGCCTCGGTGAACTCGGCCCGGCAGGTGTGCTAAGGCCTCTGCGCCTGACCGCGGCCTCAGCGCAAGCGGCTGAATAACATCATGAAATACTTGTTTCCGGAGCATACCTTCAGGTAAAATGCTGGTTCACTGGAGGAGCACGCATGGTTTTGCAGGTCGCGCAAAAGGCGCAAGTCGTCAAACGATATCAGCGCTCCGCTCAGGACACCGGATCGCCCGAAGTGCAGATCGCGTTGCTCACCGAGCGCATCAACGATCTGACCGATCATTTCAAAACGCATGTAAAGGATTTTCACTCGCGGCGCGGGCTGCTCAAGCTCGTCAGCCAGCGTCGCAAGCTGCTCGACTACCTGAAGCGCATGGACGCGGACAAATATCGCGGCCTGATCGAGCGGCTCGGCCTGCGCAAGTAGGCTCTCCAGATGCCGCGAACGGAAACGCTCATCGTTAGGGTGGGCGTTTTTGCCTCTTTATCCGGACGCGGTCCGAACTAAGCTGTTTCCCGCGCCGCGGCGTGGCCCGCGCGCGCCCTGAATAAGGAATCCGGACTTGAACCCGATCAAAAAGACATTTACCTACGGTGCCCATCAGGTCACCTTCGAAACCGGCGAGATCGCGCGGCAGGCGCACGGTGCGGTCCTGTGCTCGATGGACGACACCGTAGTGCTTGGCACAGTGACGGCGGCCAAGGAGCCCAGAGCTGGGCAGGATTTCTTTCCTCTGACCGTCGATTACATCGAGAAAACCTACGCCGCTGGCAAGATCCCCGGGGGTTTCTTTAAGCGCGAGGGGCGCCTCTCGGAGAAGGAGACGCTGACCTGCCGTCTGATCGACCGGCCGATTCGACCGCTTTTCCCCGAGGGCTTCCACAACGAAGTACAGGTCGTGGCGACCGTGGTCTCTGCGAACCCTGACATCGATCCCGACATACCGGCCATGCTGGCCGTCTCCGCGGCGCTTACGATCTCGGGCATCCCGTTCAACGGCCCGATTGGCGCCTGCCGCGTGGGCTACCTCGACGGGCAGTACGTGCTCAATCCAACCGGCTCGCAGACGAAGGAATCGAAGCTGAACCTGGTTGTCGCCGGGACCGAGCAGGGCGTGCTAATGGTCGAGTCCGAGGCGCTCGAGCTTGCGGAAGAAACGATGCTCGGCGCAGTGGTGTACGGCCATGAGCAGATGCAGACTGCGATCCAGGCCATCAACGAGTTGGCCGAGCAGGCCGGCAAGCCTGCCTGGGACTGGCAGCCGCCCGCGGCCAACGAGGCGCTGATCGCTCGCGTTGGCGAGCTCGCCGAGCAGCATCTGCGCAGCGCGTTCGCGTTGAAGCAGAAGCAGGTGCGCAACACGCGCCTCTCGGAAATCCGCAAGTCGACGCTCGCCACGTTAAAGGAGGAGGCGGAGCGAAGCGGCGCAATGCTCGACCCGCAGGAAGTGAAGGACATCCTGTTCAACATCGAATCGAAAATCGTGCGCACCCAGATCCTCGACGGCGAGCCGCGCATCGACGGGCGCGACACCCGCACCGTGCGGCCGATTGCAATCCGCGTGGGCGTGCTACCCCGTACACACGGGTCGGCGCTGTTTACACGCGGCGAGACCCAGGCGCTCGTCACCGTAACGCTCGGCACGGGCCGCGACGAGCAGATCATCGACGCGCTCTCCGGCGATTACCGCGAGCGCTTCATGCTCCACTACAACATGCCGCCCTACGCGACTGGCGAGACGGGCCGGGTGGGCCCGCCGAAGCGCCGCGAGGTCGGTCACGGCAGGCTCGCCAAGCGGGCGCTGGCGGCGACGCTACCGAGCGCCGAGGAGTTTGGCTATTCGATCCGCGTGGTTTCCGAGATCACTGAGTCGAACGGGTCCTCCTCGATGGCCTCCGTATGTGGCGGCAGCCTGGCCCTGATGGACGCGGGCGTGCCAATGAAGACGCACGTCGCCGGCATCGCCATGGGCCTGATCAAGGATGGCAACCGCTTCGCCGTGCTGACCGATATCCTGGGAGACGAGGACCACCTCGGCGACATGGACTTCAAGGTTGCCGGCACCGATCAGGGCATTAGCGCGCTGCAGATGGATCTCAAGATCGAATCAATCACCAAGGAGATCATGCACGTTGCCCTGGGTCAGGCGCGCGAAGCCCGCATGCAGATCCTCGAGCAGATGCGCACGACAATGGAAGGATCGCGCAGCGAGATCTCGAACTTTGCGCCGCGCATCATCAAGATCAAGATCAACCCGGAGAAAATCCGCGACGTCATCGGCAAGGGCGGCGTGGTGATTCGCGGGCTGCAAGAAGAGACCGGCACCACCATCGAGGTGTCCGACGACGGCACGGTGTCGATCGCTTGCGTGCTGTCCGAAGGTGGAGAAGCCGCGAAGAAGAAGATTCTCGAGCTCACGGCGGACGTCGAGGTGGGCAGGATCTACGAGGGTACCGTACTGCGGTTGCTCGATTTCGGCGCAATTGTCAGCCTGCTGCCGGGACGCGATGGCCTGCTGCATATCTCGCAGATCAGCCACGAGCGCGTCAACGCGGTCTCGGATCACCTGAAGGAGGGCCAAAGCGTGAAGGTCAAGGTGCTCGAGGCGGACGACAAAGGCCGGGTGCGCCTGTCGATGAAAGCGATCGGCCAGGCCGAGGCCGCCAAGCAGGGCTGAGCGTCAGAATTTATGAAATGAAAAAGGGCGCCTCGGCGCCCTTTTTCCATTGCGCCCTAAGACGCGGGGCCTACTTTGCCACTTGCTTCTCGCGCATTTCGTCCAGCGTCTTGCAATCGATGCACAGCGTCGCGGTGGGGCGTGCTTCGAGCCGCTTGAGTCCGATCTCGACGCCGCAGCTATCGCAGTATCCATACTCATCCGCGTCAATGCGAGCAATGGTCTCGTCGATCTTCTTGATCAGTTTGCGCTCGCGATCGCGATTGCGCAGCTCGAGCGTCATGTCGGATTCCTGGCTGGCGCGATCGTTCGGATCGGCGAACACGGTCGCCTCGTCCTGCATGGTGTGCACTGTCCGGTCGATCTCCTCGGAAAGCTCCGCCTTCAGGTGTTCCAGGATCTTGCGAAAGTGGCTACGCTGCCGCGCGTTCATGTAGTCCTCGCCCTTCTTAGGAAGGTATGGCGAGACGCTTTTCCGGGTCAATTCAACAGCCATTTCTAGTTGGGGCCTGAAAAAGGAAAGGCGCTTTTTAGCAGAAAAGCCCCCTTGCCGCAAGCAACGCGGATGCGTGTCGAACCCCAGGTTTTTCACCGGCTTGCGTTGCCTCCGGCAAGCGCCGGGGGTATCATGTGCCGCCGTTTTTCGGGGTGTGGCGCAGTCTGGTAGCGCGCTTGCTTTGGGAGCAAGATGTCGGGAGTTCAAATCTCTCCACCCCGACCAGGTTCGGACACGTTTCGGTGAAGGGCTGCCCGTAGCTCAACCGGATAGAGCACCAGCCTTCTAAGCTGGGGGTTGTGGGTTCGAGTCCCGCCGGGCAGGCCAGATTTGCTCGGCATCGAGCGTGTCAAGTGCATCGTGCGACCGGCGGCGGCCGCGCGACCGATGGTGGCGGTAGCTCAACGGTAGAGTCCTGGATTGTGATTCCAGTTGTTGCGGGTTCGAATCCCGTCCGCCACCCCAACTTTCAAGCCGCTGCGGCCCGCGAGCCGCCCGCGGATGTGGCCCGAATCTAGCCGGCGTCGTGTGGTGCAGGGCGTCTACTTCGTTACCCCGGACTTCCGGCTTGGCGTGGCGCAGGCCGCGCGAGACGAAGTGCGGCGGGCGAGCGGCAGCTGCTCACGCGCCAGCAGGAATACGTGGTCCGGGCCGGAGTTCGTATCGAGCCAGGTAAACGCAGTGCTGGGATAGGCGCGTTCCAGCGCGCGGCGATTGTGCCCGATCTCGCACACCAGCACGCCGTACGGCTCGAGGTGGACGCGGGCCCCGGCGAGCATCCGGCGCACCAATTCCAAGCCGTCGCGGCCGCCGGCGAGCGCGAGGCGCGGCTCGTGACGGTATTCGCGCGGCAACGCGCGCATCGTCACGTCCTTGACATAGGGCGGATTGCACAAGATCAGGTCGTAGCGCCGACCGGGCAGGGCCGAGAACACATCGGACCGTACCAGCCGGACGCGTTGCCGCAACCTGTAACGCTCGACGTTGCGCCGCGCCACCGCCAACGCGGCCGCCGAGACGTCGGAGGCATCGACGCGCGCTTGGGGATACGCGTGCGCGGCGAGCACCGCCAGGCAGCCAGAGCCCGTGCACAGATCGAGCACCCGCAGCACGCGCTCCGGCAGCCACGGCTCGAGGCCCTCGCGCAGCAGCTCGGCAATAAACGAGCGCGGCACGATCACACGACGGTCGACGTAGAAGCTGAAGTCGCCGAGCCACGCCTCACTCGTCAGATAGGCGGCCGGAAGCCGCACGCGCACCCGCCGCTCGACGAGCGCCTGGAGGCGCGATCGCTCGGCCGCGCCGAGAGGACGACGCAGGTGCGGGGAGAGCGAATTGAGCGGCAGGCGGAGCGCGTGCAGCACCAGATATGCGGCCTCGTCGCGGGCGTTGTGCGTGCCATGCCCGAAATGCAGGCTGGCGCGCTGGAACCGGCGCACCGCGTAGTCGAAGAACTCGCCGACCGTACCCGGGGCACCCCGCGTCATGACGCGTCTAGGGAAGCAGCGTGCGAAGTGTATCGAGGTAGAACGCGGGCAGGCGTTCCAGCGAGGACAGCTCGATGTGCTCGTTCAGCTTGTGGATGCTGGCGTTGACCGGCCCGAGCTCGACAATCTGCGGGCAGATTTCGGCGATGAAGCGGCCATCGGAGGTGCCACCAGTGGTTGAAAGCTGCGGCGTTAGGCCAGTGTGCAGCTTGATCGCCCGGGACACCGCATCCACCAGTTCGCCGCGTCGAGTCATAAACGGGCTGCCCGAGAGGCTCCAGGCGATCACGTAGTCGATGCCGTGCTTGCGCAGTACCGCTTCGAAGTGCTCCTTTAGCGAGGCGTGAGTGCTCGCGGTTGAGAAGCGGAAGTTGAACTCCAGGTCGAGGGACCCCGGGATGACGTTGTTGGCGCCGGTCCCGGCGCGGATATTCGATACCTGCCAGGTGGTCGCCGGAAAGTGTTCGTTGCCCGCGTCCCATTCGATCGCCGCGAGCTCTGCAAGCGCGGGCGCGAGGAGGTGGATCGGATTCCTCGCCAGGTGAGGGTAGGCCACGTGCCCCTGCACGCCGCGTACCGTGAGCCGACCGGATAGCGACCCGCGCCGGCCGTTCTTGATCATGTCGCCGAGCGTGTCGACCGACGACGGCTCGCCGACAATGCAGTAATCAATTGTCACGCCGCGCTGCTTCAGCCGCTCGACGACGCGTACCGTGCCGTCCACCGAGGGCCCTTCCTCGTCGGAGGTAAGCAGCAGCGCGATCGAACCGCTATGGCGTGGCCGTTCGCGCACGAAGGCCTCGGCGGCGACGACGAAAGAGGCGATCGAGGATTTCATGTCAGCCGCGCCGCGGCCGTATAACAGGCCGTCGCGGATCGTGGGCACGAAAGGATCGGATCGCCATTGCTCGAGCGGGCCTGGCGGCACGACATCGGTATGGCCCGCAAAGCACAGCAGCGGCCGGCCGTCACCGCGCTGCGCCCAGAGGTTCTCGACCTCGCCGCAGCGCATCGTCTCACAGTTGAATCCCGCCGCGGATAGGCGCTGCGCGATCAGCGCCTGGCAGCCGCCGTCCTCTGGCGTTACCGAGCGGCGGGCAATCAGGTCCTGGGCGAGTTCTAGAGCGCTCGGCAATCGCGTTGGCGCGTTCCCGTCGGCGTCGTCCGGCCGTCGGGCCGCGGATCAGTTCGTAGAGTCGATCTTGTAGTCGCTGAACGTCGAAGCGGCGTCGCCGTTGCTGGATGGTAGCCGTTCGCTCCTCTTTTTCATTTCCGCATCGCCGTTGTCTTCGGCGGCAGGCGAGGGCCTGTGCTGTCCGGTGGTGAGCTCGCCGGCCGTGGCTTGATTGATCAGCCACAGCATGTTGGTCGCCGAATCCGCGTTTGTCAGAGCCTCGTCCTGCGTGATGCGGCGCTCCATGAACAGGCCGAACAGCGCCTGCTCGAAGGTCTGCGAGCCCGGAGACATGCTTTTCTCGAGAGCCTCCCTGATCGCGCTGATTTCTCCCTTTTCGATCAGCTCCGAGATGTGTCGTGTATTGAGCAGCACCTCCACGGCAGGCGTGCGTGTACCGGCCTTAGTGCGGACCAGGCGCTGCGAGATCACGGCCCGCAGGGTCGCCGCAAGGTCGAGCAGCAGGCTCGGTCGGTTCTCGAGCGGGTAGAAGTTGATGATCCGATTCATCGCATGGTAGCTGTTATTCGCGTGCAGCGTCGCGAGGCACAGGTGGCCGGACTGCGCGTAGGCGAGCGCCATGACCATGGTCTCCTTGTCACGGATTTCGCCGATCAGAATGCAGTCCGGCGCCTGCCGCAACGCGTTCTTAAGCGCGATCTGGAACGCCTTGGTGTCGGTGCCGACCTCGCGCTGGTTGATAATCGACTTCTTGTTCAGGAACACGAACTCGATTGGATCCTCCAGCGTGAGGATGTGGCCCGACTGCAGGCCGTTGCGGTAATCGAGCATCGCGGCGAGCGAGGTCGATTTGCCCGAACCGGTCGCGCCGACCATGAGAAGCAGGCCGCGCTTCAGCATGATCACTTCCTTGAGCACCTCGGGCAGGCCGAGCGTGTCGATGTGCGGGACCAGTCCCGGAATGTAGCGCACCACCACCGCCGGCGATCCCTTCTGGCGGAACGCGCTGATACGGAAGGTTCCAACCCCTTCGACATTGACGGCGGTGTTGAGCTCGAACTCCTGCTCGAACACCTGGGTCTGCCGCTCGTTGAGCACCTCGTAGAGCAGCTGCTTCACGGCATCCGCGGTCATCAAGGTCTGGTTGATGGGCATCGCGACGCCGTTGATCTTGATATTGATGGGCGCACCGACCGTCAGGAAGATGTCCGACGCCTTCTTGTCGGACATCAGCTGGAACAATCGCTTCATTGCCGCCATCAGTGCCTCCCGTGCATCGACTTGCTCACTATTCTAGTCCCCGCGAAGCAGTTCGTTCAGGCTCGTCTTGGCGCGCGTCTTGGCGTCCACGCGCTTGACGATCACTGCGCAGTACAGGCCGTAGCGCCCGTCCTTGGAGGGCAGGTTGCCGGAGACGACCACCGAACCCGCCGGTACCCGTCCATAGAGGATCTCGCCGTTTTCCCGGTCGAAAATGCGGGTGCTTTGGCCCAGGAACACGCCCATTGAAATGACGCTGTTCTCCTCCACAATCACGCCCTCGACGACTTCGGAGCGCGCGCCGATGAAGCAGTTGTCCTCGATGATCACAGGGTTTGCCTGAACCGGCTCCAGCACCCCGCCGATTCCGACGCCGCCCGATAAGTGCACGTTCTTGCCGATTTGCGCGCAGGAGCCGACTGTCGCCCAGGTGTCGATCATCGTTCCCTCGTCCACATAGGCGCCGATGTTGACGTACGACGGCATCAGCACAACGTTGCGTGCGATAAACGCGCCGCGTCGCGCCATGGCCGGTGGTACCACCCGGAAACCGCCTGCGGCGAACGACGCGGCGTCGTAGGATTCGAACTTTCCCTCCACCTTGTCGAAGTAGTTGGTCGATGCGCCCTCCATCAGCCGGTTGTCTTCCAGACGGAACGACAGCAGCACGGCCTTCTTGATCCACTGGTGCGTGATCCACTGGCCGTTCGCCTTCTCGGCAACGCGCAGCTTGCCGCTGTCGAGTGCCCCGATCACTAGGTCCACGGCTTCCTGCAGACCTTTCGGCGCACTCGCTGGACTCAGTGCAGCGCGGTTTTCCCACGCATCTTCGATCGTTTTCTCGGCCGATTCCATGATTCGTTCTCAAAGCGCGCCAGCAAAGCGTCCGATTCGGGATACCGCTTCGACGCATTCTTCGAACGGGGCGACGAGCGCGATGCGCACATGGTTTTTGCCGGGATTCTCGCCGTGCGCATCGCGCGCGAGGAAGCTGCCCGGAAGCACCAGCACATTATATTCTTGCTGCAGCTGGCGAGCGAACTCGCGATCGTCGATCGGCGTGCGCACCCACAGGTAGAAGCCGCCCTGCGGCATGGTGCTCGAGAGCGGCGCCCGGATAAGCGGTAATACTTCACGGTATTTCTCCGCATACAGGTGGCGGTTTTGACGCACGTGTACCTCGTCGTTCCAGGCTGCGACCGATGCAGCTTGCACCGCGAGGCTCATCGCCGAGCCGTGATAAGTGCGATAAAGAAGAAAATTCTTGAGCAGGGCCGCGTCGCCGGCGACGAAGCCGGAGCGCATTCCGGGGGCATTGGAGCGCTTCGAAAGACTCGAGAACACGACGAGGCGTGGAAAGCCGTCCCGCCCGAGCTGATGCGCAGCCTGCAGGGCGCCGAGCGGGGGACTGGATTCGTCGTAGTAGAGCTCCGAATAGCACTCGTCTGCCGCGATTGCAAAACCGTAACGGTCCGAGAACTCGAACAAGTTTCGCCAATCTTCCAGGAGCATCACGCCGCCGCTCGGGTTTCCGGGTGAACAGGCGTAGATCAGCTGAACGTCGCGCCACACGGCCTCGCTCAACGATTCAAAGTTCATGCGGTAGCCGCCCGCTTCGGTGATGTTGAGGAAGAGCGGCGTCGCCCCGGCAAGCAGCGCGGCGCCTTCGTAGATTTGGTAGAAGGGATTGGGGCACACCACCGAAGCGCGTCGCGTCGCATCGATCACCGTCTGTGCAAACGCGAACAGTGCTTCGCGCGAGCCATTCACCGGCAGGACCTGCGTCGCCGGATCGATTCCGCGCAGTCCGTAGCGGCGCGCGATCCAGCCTGCGATCGCCTCGCGCAGGGCAGGCGTTCCCGCGGTCGCAGGATAGGCGGCAAGGCCGTCCATCGCGCCGGCGAGCGCCGAGCGGATCAGCTCGGGGGTCGGGTGCTTCGGCTCGCCGATCGAGAGGTTGATCGGTCTGAGCGATGGATTCGGCGTGACGCCGTCGAGCAGTCGGCGCAGCCGCTCGAACGGGTAGGGTTGGAGATTTGCGAGGCGCGGATTCATGTGCAGCGACCGGCGCGTGGGTCCGCCCACCGTGCCAAGCGTTTGCGGCATCAGGTCCTGTGCCGGGACCTGCCCGAAGGCAGCGCATCAAGCGGCACCACGAGCGGCGCACTCCAGCCGCGCTTACGGTGCTCGGCGACCACCATCGTGAAGATGCCGCCCCGCACGTTGAATCGGGCCGTCAGGCGCATGTAACGGGGCCGCACGGCTCGCACCAGGTCCGCCAGAATGCGGTTCGTCACGGCCTCGTGAAATGCACCCTCGTTGCGATACGACCAGATGTAGAGCTTGAGCGATTTCAGCTCGACGCAGCTCCGGTTCGGGACATAATCGAGCAACAGCGTGGCGAAATCGGGCTGACCGGTCATCGGGCACAGGCAGGTGAACTCGGGCAGCTCCATGTGGATACGATAGTCGTTCCCGGGCGCTGGGTTGGGAAACGTTTGGATCCTTTTGCCGGAACGAGAAGGCATCGCGAGTCGCGCCTGCGGAGCGGGGAACGAAGCGCGAGGATGTTATCATAGCGACCATTTTTTTCGCGGCGTTTTCCTCTCGCCGCACCGTGCGCTTCTCATACTCGACATCGTTTCGTGCGCCTCACTCAAATCAAGCTCTCCGGTTTCAAATCGTTCGTCGATCCGACCTCGATCCACGTTCCCGGGCAGCTGGTCGGCATCGTCGGGCCGAACGGCTGCGGCAAGTCGAATGTCATCGACGCCGTGCGCTGGGTGCTCGGCGAATCACGTGCCTCCGCGCTGCGCGGCGATTCGATGCAGGACGTCATCTTCAACGGCTCGGTCAACCGCAAGCCGCTGGCGCGGGCGGGCGTTGAGCTGATTTTCGACAACTCGCTGGGGCGCGCGGGCGGACAGTGGGGGCAGTACGGCGAGATCTCGGTCAAGCGCGTGCTGCAGCGGGACGGCGAGTCGTCCTATTTCATCAACAACGTCCATGTTCGTCGGCGTGACATAACGGACATTTTTCTCGGCACTGGCCTCGGCCCGCGTGCCTACGCGATCGTCGAACAGGGCATGATTTCACGGGTCATCGAGGCGAAACCGGAGGAGCTGCGCATCTTCCTCGAGGAGGCTGCGGGTGTCTCCAAGTACAAGGAACGCCGACGCGAAACCGAGCACCGCCTTTCCGACACCCGCGACAACCTGGCACGCGTGTCGGACATCCGCGGCGAGCTCGGCGCGCAGATCGAAAAGCTCGACGCACAGGCGCAGATCGCGACGCGCTATAAGGAACTCCAGTCCGAGCTGCAGTTCAAGCAGCAGCTGCTCTGGTTCGTGCGCCGGTGCGATGCCGGCGCGGAACGCGAGCGGCATTCGGCGGAGATCGCCAAATCAACAAATGAAATCGAGGCCGAAGTGGCGCAGCTGCGCGAGACTGAGTCTCGGGTCGAGGCCTCGCGCACGGCACATTACCAGACGGGCGACGCGCTGAATGCGGCGCAGGCGGCGCTTTATGCTGCAAACGCCGAAGTGGCACGGCTCGAGTCGGAATTGCGCCACGTCGAGGAGACGCGGCAACGGCTGGAGAGTCAGCACACCGAACGACTTGCGCAGCTTGCGTCGTGGCGAGAGCAGCGAGCGCAACTCACGCAGGCACTTCACATGTGGGCGGCGCGGACCGCAGACGCCAGGCAGCTCGTGGCGCAGGGTCGGGCGCGGCTGGCGGAGCAGAGCGCCCGTCTGCCGCAGACCGAGCAGGCGTTCCGCGCGACTCAAGAGCGCCACAACGAAGCGCGCAGTCAGCTCATGCAGACCGAAAGCCGGCTGCAGCTCGAACAGTCGAATCTGTCACATCTGGGCCGCAACCTGCAAACGCTTGAACAGCGTCGCGCGCGCCTGGAGGCCGAACTGCAGACAATCGTTGAACCCGATGCGAGTGCGATCGGCGCGCTCGATGCGCGTGGCGGCAGCCTCGCACAATCGGTCTCACAGGCGCAGAGCGCGCTCGAGGCGGTGCAGGGCGAATGCGCGACGCTCGAAGCGCGCCAGGCCGCTGCGGTCGAAGTTCATGCGTCGGCGGCGCGGGAATTCACCGCGGCCGAAGCGCAGCTCGTGACCCTGCGGCAGATCCAGGCCGTGGCGGAGGACAATGCGCCGCTCAACGAGTGGCAGGAGCGGCATCAGCTCGACTCGCTGCCGCGCCTGTGGCAGAAGCTGCGCATCGACCAGGGCTGGGAAACCGCGGTCGAAGCGGTTCTGCGCGAGCGCCTGCACGCCCTCGAACTGGCCGACGGCGCGCGGATCGGCGAACTGCTCGGCGATCAGCCGCCGGTCAAGGCGAGTCTGTTCGCGCCGGGCGCGGCGCAACCGACGGTGGGCCTGGCCGGGCACGAGCCGCTCGCATCGCGTGTTCACGCATCCGACCTTGCGCTCGAGGGCGCCGTGGCCGACTGGCTTGCCGGCATTTACGCAGTCGAGGGCGCGCCGAATGAGCGGGCACGGGCCGCGTTGCCACACGGCAGTGTGCTAGTGAATCGCGACGGCCACCAATTCACGCGCCACACCGTGAGCTTCCACGCGCCAGAACTTGCCGAGACGGGCCTGCTCGCCCGGCATACCGAGATCGAGGCGCTCGAGCGACGCTGCGGCGAACTCGACGCGCGCCTATCGCGTGCGCGGCAGGAGATGCAGGTAGCGGAGCGCGAGCTGGCGCAGCGCCAGGCGACGCTCGAGGAATCCCGCGAAGCCATCGCGGCCCACGAGCGCGAGCGCCACGACGTGCAGATCGAGTTGTTGAAGCGCAACCAGACGCAAGAGCGCTACCGGGAGCGAAGCGCGCAGATCGGCGCAGAGATGGCCGAAATCGCGCGCGATGCCGACCGCGACCAGGAGCGGCTGGCCCAGTGCGAGTCGGCCGTGGTCGGGATTGGCGAGCAGATTCGCGACTCGCGCGAAACGCTCGATCGATTGAAAGCCGAGCATGTCGCCTCCGAGACGGCGCTTGACGATCAGCGCCGCACCGTGCAGCAAGCCGAGCGCGAGGCTCAAGACGCCGTGTTCGGCGAGCGCGAATGCGCATCGAAGATCGCCGAAACCGATAATGCGGTACGCGTCATCGATCTGCAGATCGAGCGGGCGGAAGCGGAAATCGCCAAGCTCGACGGCGAACTCGCCAACGATCCGATTCCCTCGGTTCGCGAATCGCTTGATGCGGCCGTCGGGGTGCGCATCGCCTGCGAGAAGACGCTCGGCGAGGCGCGCAACGCGGTCGAGGCAGCGGCAGGCGTGCTGCGCGGCCTGGAAGAGGGGCGCTTGCAGATCGAAGCCCGCGCCACGCCGCTGCGCGAGCGCATCAGCGAGTTGCGCCTCAAGGAGCAGGCGGCGCAGATCAATCACGATCAGTTCGCCGGGCAACTGCTCGAGGCGAATGCGGACGAAGCGCGGCTCGCTGGCGAGGCCGATCGCGCACCGCGTCCGTCCACACTGCAGGGCGAGATCACGCGCCTGACGCAAGCGATCAACGAGTTGGGCGCCGTGAATCTCGCAGCGCTCGAGGAGCTGCGCTCGAGCCAGGAGCGCAAGTCCTATCTCGACGCGCAAGCGAGCGACCTTGATGAGGCTGTGAGGACGCTGGAAGACGCGATCCGTCGCATCGATCGCGAGACGCGCGAGCTGTTGCGCGGGACTTTCGACAGTGTCAATCGGCACTTCGGCTCGTTGTTTCCGGTGCTGTTTGGCGGCGGTGAGGCCAAATTGATCATGACTGGCGAGGAAATCCTGGACGCTGGCGTGCAGGTGATGGCGCAACCGCCCGGCAAGCGCAACAGTACAATTCACCTGCTCTCGGGCGGCGAGAAGGCGCTCACGGCGATCGCCCTGGTATTCGGGCTGTTCCAGCTCAATCCGGCGCCATTCTGCCTGCTGGACGAGGTCGACGCGCCACTCGACGACACCAACACCGGGCGCTTCTGCGACCTGGTGAGGAAGATGGCCGCGCAAACGCAGTTCCTTTTCATCAGTCATAACAAGATCACGATGGAGCTCGCTTCGCAGCTCATCGGAGTCACGATGCCCGAGTCCGGCGTCTCGCGCGTGGTCGCCGTCGACATCGACGAGGCCTTGCGCATGCGCGAGGAGCTGGCGGCCTGACGGGGCGCGGCCTCGCTCGAACCCGCAGGGCGCCGCCGATGACCGAACTCCAGCTCGCGTTGCTCATTGTTGGCGCCGTCGCGGTCGCCGCGGTGATCATCTACAACAAGGTGCAGGAGCGCGTTGCGCGCCAGCGCGCCGAGCGTGCCTTCGGCTCGCGGCATGTCGACGTTTTGCTTGACGTCGGCGCGGCGCGCCGCGAGCCAAGCTTCGACGCGGCAGGTCGAGTGACCGAGCACGAGTCGCGCCTTTTCGCCGACGAGCTTCCAGACCCAAGGCTGGATTACATCATCGAATTCGCCGCGCCACAGTCGCTTGGCGCGGGAAAA
>Ga0214471_10000695_pt1 | contig 27613 bp, 1 predicted proteins | sample RVTome_5_FD_207665 | JGI IMG/M metagenome (GOLD analysis project Ga0214471, IMG submission 207665) | Soil microbial communities from uranium-contaminated site in the Upper Colorado River Basin, Wyoming, United States - RVT142D155 | ecosystem: Environmental > Terrestrial > Soil > Contaminated >... | reverse complement strand
CCGACGAATCACGCGCCGCGCCGCGGCTCCCACCGCGCCGGACACGCCCCAACTATCTGATTTTATTCTACTCCACCCCGGAAACGCAGGCGACGATCAACTGCGGCCCCGCCTAGTCGTCGTCCTTGTCGTGGTGCCCATGCTTCGGTCGATCGTAGGACAGGAACTCGAAGCCCTCGAGGTTCGGGTGCCCGCCCTTGTCGAGGGTCAGGCCGCCGAAGGGCGCGTAGGTCAGCCCGTAGTTCCTGAACGAGTCTTCCCAGTCGACCATGCGCTCCTCGACCGCCTTCCGGTCGCTCGAGCTGGCGCTGCCGCTGTCCGTCCTATCCCAGCCCTTGCCGCCGTCCAGCTTGTCCTTGCCGTCGCCGCCCACCAGGCGGTCGTTGCCCGCGTCGCCGCGCAGCGTATCGTCGCCGTCCTGGCCGAACAGGATGTCGTCGCCCTCGCCGCCGGAGATGTCGTCGCCGTTGTCGAAGCGCACGTGCTTGCCGTCGTGATGCCAGTGGCCGTCGTCGTGATGCTGGTGGTGATGGTGTGGTGAGGCGAGCCAGTAGGTGGCGCTGTCGGTCAGCTCCACCAGGGCTTCGAGCCCGTCTTCGACTTCGTCTTTCGTCTTGTCGAAATCCTTCCAGCCGAGCCCCGCGCCGCGCGTGACCGTGCTCGTGATCAGCGCGAGGTTGTCGCCCCAGATCAGGTCCGCGCCGTCGCCGCCGGAAATGACATCCGCGCCGACCTTGATGTTCGAGGACGACCAGTGGTCGTCATCATCAGCGTCGTCATCATGATGGTGGTGATGTTTCCAGCCCAGATCGTCCAGCCCGTACTTGTCCTTCCAGTCGTTGTCCTGCCAGTCGTCGTCCTTGCCGAAGTTCCAGGTCGACCCGCCCTCCACCAGCGTCGCATCGGCCATGCGCACGATGAAGGCATCACCGATGATCTGGTCGTTGCCGGCGCCGCCGAAGAGCGTGTCGTTGCCCATTTCCACGATGTCGACATGGTGCTCGAGCTCCTCGTGGAAATGCTGCTTGTGCGGCACCTGCACCACTTCCTCGCGCTGGTGATGCGCGATGTCGCCGAGGTCGAACACGGCGTGCGCGAGCTCATGGCCCGAGTCGGTCACGCTCTCGGCGAAGCGCTCGAAGTCCCCGGCCAGGCCCACCGGCAGCGTGAACGAGGGCTGGATCAGCAGGTTGTCGTCGCCGATCAGCACGTCGTTGCCCTCGCCGCCGTCCAGCAGGTCGGACCCGACGGTGAAGACGTTGTCCACCACCGTGCGGTGGTCGTCGTAGCGTTCATGGTGATCGTCGAGCAGGTCGTACTGGCGGTGCACGAGGTCGGAGAAATCGTCCGACACGTCGAGCAACGCGCGCGTAATCGCCTCGGCGCGCGCCATGCTCTCCTCGTCGAACGTGACGGCGCGCGCGTACACCATCTGGTCATCGCCCACCAGCGTGTCGTCGCCGCCCTCGCCCCGGAGCTCGTCGTTGCCGCGCAGCTGGCCGAGGTGGTGCGCGAAGTCCGTGACCACCGAGGCGAACGGCACGAGCACGCTGCCGTCGGCGAGCGCGAGGCTGTTCTGCGCGGGAATGGCGTCCTGGTAGCCGAAGACGTGCGCCAGCACCGAGGCCACCGCGTTGGTGTCGCGTCCCGGCTCCACCGACACCATCGGCACCACCGTGGCGCCGTCGATCAGCAGGCCGTGCGTCACGTTGGGGAACACCGCAGCGGCCGAGTCGAGGTGCACGTCGTCCCCGACCAGCGTGTCGTCGCCCTCACCACCGTGCAGCACATCGTCGCCCGCGCCGCCCGAGAGCAGGTCCTCGCCGTCGTCGCCGTAGAGGCTGTCGTTGCCCCGCTGGCCGAAGAGCGCGTCATCGCCCTCGCCGCCATACAGGGTGTCGTCGCCATCGGCCAGGAGCTCCAGCAGCAGCGCGCGGCTGTCCGTGCTGCCATCGGCCGCGTAACGGCCGGCGAGCAGCACGAGATCGGCCTCCGGCAGGCCGTCCACCACCGCCTGCTCGGCCCCGGGCGCCTGCGGCCCGTTCAGCGCCAGCCAGCCGGCGAGCGTCGCGACGTCGGTGAGCAACACGCTCCGGCCGGTGACTTCGCCCGTATCGCCCAGCAGCACGTCGTTGCCGCCCTGGCCGTGCAGCGTGTCATTGCCGAGCTCGCCGTACATCTCGTCGTCGCCGCCGCCGCCGTAGAGCGTGTCGTCGCCGGCGTTGCCGTGGATCTCGTCCGCGCCGCCGATCTCGCTGCCGCCGTCGAACGGGTTCTCGCTGACGACCAGCGGCGGCGCAACGCTCAGGTCGACGGCGCCGTTGTCGCCGACCACGATATCCGCGCCGCTGCCGCCGGAGATCCAGTCAGCGTCTGCGCCGCCGAGCAGGATGTCGTCGTTGCCGCCGCCGGAAATCGTATCGGCGCCGCCCACCAGCGGATCGGCCGTCTCCACGCGCGTCACGACATGGGCGCCATCACGGTACACGCGCCCGTTGTCGCCCAGCACCACGTCGACGCCGTCGCCCCCGGTGATGGTGTCCCCTTCGGCTCCGCCCAGGATGATGTTGTCGCCGGTGCCGCCGGTGATCAGGTCGGCGCCGCCAAGGTGGTGATCCGTCGTGTACACGTCGTTGGCCACCGGGTCGTTCAGGTTCACGACGCCGTTGTCACCGAGGATGATGTTGGTCCCGGCCGGCGCCGCGATGCGGTCCGCCCCGACACCGCCGAGGATCACGTTCGTGCCGCCGAGGCTGGTGATCACGTCGGCGCCGCCGGTCGCCTCCTCCTCATCGGTGGTGCGCACCTGCAGGACCAGGCCCGCCGCATTGCGCTGCACGTAGCCGTTGTCGCCGAGCACGGTATTGGTGCCCCCACCCAGCGTGATCGTGTCTTCGCCGAAGCCACCGAGGATGATGTTGTCCGCGCCGCCGGTGATGATGTCGTCGCCGCCGAGATCGATCTCGGTGGTGAACACGTCCCCGCCGACGTTCACCTCGCCGTTGTCACCGAGCACGATGTTGGTGCCAAAGGGAGCGTCGATCAGGTCGCCGCCGACGCCACCGAGGATCACGTTGACGCCGCCATTGCTCGTGATCAAGTCCACGCCGCCGGTCGAGGAATCAAGATCGGTCGTCTTGACCTGCGTTACTGCGCCGCCAACGCGACGCACGATGCCGTTGTCGCCCAGCACGATGTTGGTGCCGCCGCCGAGCGTTATCTCGTCGTCGCCGAAGCCGCCGAGAATGATGTTGTCCGCGCCGCCGGTAATGATGTCGTTGCCGCCGAGGCCGATCTCCGTCGTGAAGACGTCGCCGCCCACATTCACCTGGCCGTTGTCGCCCAGCACGATGTTGGAGCCGAAGGCCGCGTCGATCAGGTCGCCGCCGACGCCGCCGAGAACGATGTTCACCCCGCCCAAGCTGGTGATGCGGTCGGCACGCCCGGTGAGGAAGTCCAGGTCTGTCGTATTGACCTGCGTCACCACGCCGCCCGAGCGCCGCACGATGCCGTTGTCGCCCAGCACGATATTGGCGCCGCCGCCGAGCGCAATCTCATCCTCGCCGAAGCCGCCGAGGATGATGTTGTCCGCGCCGCCGGTGATGACATCGTCGCCGCCCAGATCGATCTCGGTGGTGAAGACGTCGCCGCCGACGTTCACCTCGCCGTTGTCGCCCAGCACGATGTTGCTGCCGAGCGGCGCGTCGATCAGGTCGTTGCCGACGCCACCGAGGATGATGTTCTCGCCGCCGTTGCTGACGATCGAATCGACGCCGCCGGTCGAGGAATCAAGATCGGTCGTCTTGACCTGCGTCACCGCGCCGCCGGTGCGGCGCACGATGCCGTTGTCGCCGAGCACCGTGTTGGTGCCGGCGCCGAGCGTGATCGTGTCCTCGCCGAAGCCGCCGAGGATGATGTTGTCCGCGCCGCCGGTGATGACGTCGTCGCCGCCGAGATCGGTCTCGGTGGTGAAGATGTCGCCGCCGACGTTCACTTCGCCGTTGTCGCCCAGCACGATGTTGCTGCCGAGCGGCGCATCGATCAGGTCGCTGCCCAGCCCGCCGAAGATGACGTTCTCGCCGCCCTGGGTGGTGATCTCGTCGGCCCCGCCGGTGGCCGGGTCGGTGTCGGTGGTGCGCGCACGCAGCACCGCCTCGCTCGCGTCGCGCAGGATCTCGCCGTTGTCGCCCAGGATCACCGTCGAGCCGGCCCCGGTGACGATGGAGTCCGCGCCGAACCCGCCGATCAGGATGCTCGAGCCTTCGCCGCCGGTGATCTCGTCGTCGCCGCCGACGTCCTCGCTGATGGTGCGGATGTCGTTGCTCTCTCCCGGCGCCGTGTTGTTGAGGTTCACCTCGCCGTTGTCGCCGAGCACGATGTCACTGCCCAGGCCCACGGTGATGAAGTCGCCCTCGGCCCCGCCCAGGATGATGTCGCTACCGTCGCCGCTGGTGATGGTGTCGATGCCGCCGGTTTCCGGGTCGATCGAGCGCACCTGCTTCACGACGCCGTCTGCGCGCGTCACGTAGCCGCCGTCCCCGAGCAGGACGTTGTCGCCGTCGCCGCCGGCGAGGATGTCGGCGCCCGCGCCGCCGATGATGATGCTGCGGTTGGCCGCGCCCGCGCCGGCCCCGCCCGTGATTCGGTCGTTCCCGCCCACCGTCGCGCTGGTCGTGAACACGTCGCCGAGCAGGTCGGCCTCGCCCGCGTCGCCGAGGATGATGTCCCCGCCGAGGCTCGCGGTGATGACGTCGCCCGCGGCGCCGCCGAGGATCACGTCGCGGCCGTCGCCCCCGGTGATCGTGTCGACGTCGCCCTCGCCGTCGCCGATGGTGCGCGCGCGTTGCGTCACCAGGGCCCCCGCGACCAGCGCGCGATCGACCCGGCCGCCGTCGCCCAGGATCACGTCGTCGCCGTCGCCGCCCAGGATGGTGTCCATCCCGAAGCCGCCGATCAGGATGTTGGTCTCGGGCCCGCCGATCAGGGTGTCATTGCCGCCGGCCCCGGGCGTGGTGGTGAACACGTCCCACTCGTCCGTGCTGCCGTCGGCGAACACGACCACGCCCGCGTCGCCGAGCAGGATACTGCCCCCGAAGAGCGCCGTGACCTGGTCGCTGCCCGCGCCGCCGATGATGACGTCGTTGCCTTCGCTCGAGGACAGGATGTCGTTGCCGCCTAGGCCGTCGTCCGTGGTGCCGATGCGCTGCACGACGTAGCCGGCGTCGCGCACGATCAGCGCGTTGTCGCCCACCACCACGTCGTCGCCGTCGCCGCCCTGGACGGTGTCGGCGCCCAGGCCGCCCACCAGCACGTCCGCCGCCGGGCCGCCGACGATGAAGTCGTCATCGTCGCCGCCGAAGACGGTCACGCCGCCGAACGCCGCCCCCCCGCTGACCACGAGGTCGTCCATGCCGGTGCCGCCGTGCACTTCGAGGTAGCGCGCATCGGCATCCGCGATCGTCACGTCGTCGTCGCCCGCGCCGGCGTCGATGCGCGTCACCTCGACCAGCCCCGGCGTACTGCGCGAGCCGAGCGCGGTGATCGTGTCGTTTCCGGTACCCGCAAGGATTTCGATGCCGGCGCTGAACTGGCCCGTCGCCGGGTCGAAATGGCTGCCGTAGGCGCCGCCCGTGGCCGCGTAGTGGATCAGCCCGGGTGCGAGCCCGCTCACCGACGATCCGGTCACCAGCACGCCGGCGTCGGCATCGGCGTCCATCGAATCGTCGATGACGAGAACGTTGTGATCTCCAGTCCCGGCATCGACGAGCAACTCTCCCTGGATATCGTCGACGGAACCCTCGAAGCCGACCTCGATCAGGTCGTCGCCGCCGCGCGTCAGCACGCTGACGCGCGCTCCGGCGCCGCCCAGCGTGTCATGCACGCGCACGGTGTCGGCCCGGTCGCCGAGCACCAGCGTGAGCTGCTCGACGTCGCCGTAGCCGACGTGGATGTCGAAGGGCGACATGCCGCTCACGGTCGTGACGTCCGTGTACGACACGTGCGTTTCGGACAGGATGATCGAATTGCTGCTGTCGCCCGGCAGGAACTCCTGCGTGTCCACCGGCGTGTACGTGCCGTCGACCGGCAGCACCTGGTAGTCGTCGGTGAAGCCGCGCAGCTCCGAAATGAGGCTGCCGGTGTCGACGAAGCCGCTCACCGGCTGCCCCGCGCGCGTCTCGCGGAGCACCTCGATCGCGAACTTGCCGAGCTCCTTGAGCACCGCGAACTGGCCGTTGATCTCGGTCTTCAGCGTCTCGTACTGCTCGCGCTTGGCGGCCACGCGTGCATCGGCCGCCGCGCGCTCGGCCTCGTATGCGCCGCGGTTCGCGTTGAGCTCCACGAAGCTCGCGTCCGAGGCGTCGGCGAAGCGGTCCGCGGCTGCGACGCGTGTTTTCAGCGCGTTAATCAGCGATTGCTGCTGCGTGTAGCGTGCGTCGTGGCTGTAGTCGAGATGGATTGTCCAGGAGAACCACAGGAAGCTGCGGACGATCGTGTACTCTTTCTGCAGCTTTTTCTCGAGCGTGACGAGGTCGCTCTTCGCCTTGGTAAGCGCGCCGTTGAACAGGTCGTACTGGATGCGATTGACCGCGACCGGCTCGGTGACGTCGACCGCGTCCTGCGCGAGCGAGTCGCTCTGCGCGCCGGCGCGCGACTCGACCAGGATGTCGTTGATGTAGTCGGGGTTGACCTCGATGAAGGTGGTGATCTCGCGCTGCGTGTCGAGGAACGCGTCGCGGAACGCGTCGAACACGAAGCCGCCGCGCACCGCCTCGTCGAACGCGGCGAAGCGCTCGGCCACCGCGTCGAGCTGGCGGATGTCGGCCGCCGCGTCGGCCGCCTGCGCCGGCGGCTCGGCGCCGCCGAGGTAGCGCGCGTTGAACAGCGTGAAGGACGAGATCACCTCGCTCGCCTGGGCGTAGGCGGCGCGCACGTTCTGGTAGGCGTCGCCGTTGAACACGGCCGAAAGCTCCGCGAAGTCGGTGCTGTCCGCAACCGCCGTGGCCGCGCCGAAGTCGGTCGCGGCGATGGTCTGGCTGAGCGCGGCGAGCCGGCTGATCTGCCCGGCGATGCCGTTGCCGGTCGTGGTGGCGAACAGGTTGTAGGCCTGCGCCTTGATCAGCGTGCCCTCGCCGCCCGCCGCCGTGTCCACGGCGCCCTGCGTCAGCGGGTGGAAGAAGGCTTTCAGCGCCGCCACGCCCGCGCGCACGGCCTCCAGCGTGGCGGCGGAATAGTCGTGGCCGGCGCGCGCGGCCTCGATCGTCGACTGCAGCGCCGCCACCTGGTCGAGGTAGGCCGCGCGGTAGGTGCCGTTCAGGTGGTCGACCTTGGCCTTCACGGACGCGTCGAGGACCCGGTACTGCTCGTCGATCTCGATGTCGAAGCCGCCCACCGAGACGATCATCTCGGCCTTGGAGTAGTTGGTCTCGTTGAAATCGAAGCCGCGCACCTGGGTGTTGTCCTGGTACCGGGCGTACAGCGCGTTCAGGTCGGCTGCGTCCAGGCCGCGCTGGCCGAGCAGGTTGGCGTAGATCGAGGAAGAGCCGCTGTACTTGGCGCGCGCCTCGTCGAAGACCTTGGCGATGGCGAAGGCGTTGGCGCGCTTGAACTCGGTGTTGACATCGCTCGTCTTCAGGTACAGCGACATCTGCTCGTCGTCGTCGAGCTGGCCGCCGCCCAGTAACTTCAGCTTGTTGCTCGCGGAGTAGGACCCGGTGACCAGCGAGAACAGCGAGTTCCGGTCGAGGATGCTCTCGATGTCCTTCAGGTACTTCTTGGACTGGTTGTCGTTCGACACGCCCGCCAGGCCGTAGGTCTTGAAGTGCGCGTCGGGGTTGCGGAAGAACTTCTCGATCTCCTCCAGCCCGTCCTTCAGGCCCCAGTCGCGCGTGACCTTGTTGCTGTCGCTCCAGTCGATCACCCAGCGCACCTTGGGAATCGGGATCTGGATGCCGAACGGCCCCTTGACCCAATCGAAGTAGAACTGCGGGTCATAGTCGCGGTACAGCAGGTAGGTCTCGACGCCGTCCGTGTTCGTCAGATGCCTGAGGATCTCGTTCTCGATGTTGATGGTCTCGTAGTAGCGCGTGCGCACGTACAGCTTGATCTGGTTCTCGAGCAGGTCCTGGTCGGTCGTGACCAGCAGGTTGACCGCCTCGTCGATCTCCGCCGTGATCTGACCGGCGAGATCGTCGACGATATTCTCCAGCTCCGCGAGCAGCGCGTCGGCCGCATAGTCGCGGTAGGTCGCCAGGTCCGCCGCGTCCACGTCGAGCGCCGCCTGGCCGTAGGGAAGCGCCGCCTCCTTCAGCCTGTCCTCGAGGATCGCGTTCTCCTCGGGAGTCACGCCCTTCAGGCCGAGCGCGTCGGTGACGCGGCTGAGCTGCTCGAAGCTGCTCGTGTGCTCAAGCACGTTCTTGTCAATGCTGACATCGGCGCCGTTGGCGTCGGCGGAACCTTCGACGATGATCTCGTCGTTGCCTTCGTCACCGAACAGGTGCAGCGGCGCGCCCACGTCGTCGAGCAGTCCGGCATGCCCGACCGTGATCACGTCGTCGCCCGCGCCGCCGTGCACCACCGTGTCGGTGACCACGTTCTCGATGACGATGCGATCGGCCGAGCTGCCGCCCTGCACGTTCAGGCGCCCGGTGAACAGGTCGTTGTCGAGGTGCAGTGCTCCGGCGGCGCCCGCGTCGCCCAGCCGGATGCCAGCCGTGTCGAAACCGAAGAAGTAGAGCTGCGCGTCCTCGCCGTCCTCGACCAGGGTGTTCACGGCGTCGACGCGCACGGGCTGGACCGGGTCGACCTCGGTCGCCATGCCGGCGACGTCGGTCGCGAGCCCGACGACGTCGACCTGCAGATCGACGAACGCGGGCGCGAGGCCGGTCACGCGGTACACGTCGCCGCCGGCGGCGCGCACGCTCGGCAAGTCGCTGCCGGTCAGCGCGCGCAGCGCGTCCTGCATCGCTCTGGCCGTCGCCGCGCGGTCGACTTCGCCGGCGGCGTCCGCCGCCAGCGCGATCACGGCGCTCGATGCGCCGCCGGCCGTCAGCCGAAACTCCTGGCCCACCGACCCGGTGAGAGTCATCTCCACGCTGCGCGTGATCGCGCCGGCGCTGAGGGTCGCGCGCAGCGGCGCCACCGTCTTCAGCGTGAGGCCGCTCAGGTCCTTGACCACGCCGCGCTCGTCGCCGGTGAACACCACGGTCTGCGTGTGCAGCGCCTCAAAGGCGATCGCCGCGCCGTCCTTGCGGATCGCGAGCAGCTCGTAGAGCTTCTCGCCGGCCTGCGCGCGGCTCGGGTCGGGGTGGTCGACTTCCTGCCACTCGAGCGCGAGGCCGAAGTCCGCCGCGAAGTCGAGCAGCTGCTCGCGCGCCGTCACCACGACGTCGTCGACCAGCGTGGTTTCGATCGTGAAGTAGCTGACGCCCGCGGGAACGACCACGTCCTGCGTCTGGCCGCCGGTCAGCGCGGCGAGCTGCTCGAGCAGCCCGGGCTCGTAGTAGCGGTCGGTGAAGCGGATGTAGTCGGTCGCCACCGCCGCCAGCAGCTCGCGCGCCTCGTCGCCCGTCTCGCCCGCTGTGCCGAGCAGGATCGCCGGCAGGTCGGAGGCCGGATCGCCCGACTCGCTGACGAGCGCGATCTTCGAGGTGTCGAAGACCAGGTCCTTCTTCTTCAGCTCGCCGTCCGTGAACCGCAGCCGCGACGCGCCGGCTTGCACGTTGAGGATGATCTCGTCGTTCAGGCCCGTGCCGGCGTCGATCACGACGGGCGAGACGAAGGCGCCGAGGTCGTGGGAGGCCGGCATCACGATGTTCTCGCTGCGCCCCGGGTTCTCCACCTCGAACGGCACGATGCGGCTCGTCTCGCGCACCTGGTAGAACGGCAGGCCGTCGACCTCGCCGACGCGCACGAACCGCCCGACCGCGTCCTTCGGCACCTCGTAGCCCTCGACCGTGGAAAAGAACTGCGAGCTGCTGCGCGGGAAGATCTGCGTGATGATCTGCTCTGGGCCGCCGACGTTCACCGTGTCGCTGCCCGTGCCGGTGCGGATCACCATGTCGCCGATGGTGCCGAGGTCGACGCCGTACAGGTGCACGGTGTCGTCGCCGGCGCCGGTGAGCAGCTGGATCTGCTCGATGTTGAGCAAGCGCTGCAGCTTGACGCCCGCGCCGTAGATGCGCTGCACGCGCTCGCCCGTCTCCTCGTCGGTCTCGACGTAGATGTAGAAGGTGTCGCTCAGCACCGTGCCGACCAGGCTCACCGCATCGAAGCCCGCGCCGCCGTCGATCGACACGTTGGCGTTCTCGACGTACACCAGCGTGTCGATGTCGATCTCGCGCGTGTCGTTGCTGGTGTCGGTGCCGAGCTCGCTGTTCTCCCCGAACGTGCCGCTCACGGTCGAGGTTGCGGAGGCGAGCTCGAGCAGCTCGCCGTCGTCATCCACGGTCAGCAGCGCCTTGACGAGGAACACATCGTCGCCGTTGTCGCCGAACAGCTTGATGTCGGCGGCGGTGTGGTTGACCTCGAAGTAGTCGTCGCCGTCGCCGCCGTAGAACGAGGTGTCGTTGTACGAGGTGCCGCGCGTGATCTGGCGCACGATGGTGACGATCTGTCCCTCGACGATCACGTCCTCGGTCTCGAGCACCGAGCCGACGTGGAAGCGGTCGTCGCCCGCGTTGCCAAACACGTTGAAGCGCGCGCCCGTGTCGTCGGCGATGAACGTGTCGTCGCCCTCGCCGCCGAACACGACCACTTCCTCGACCGTGGCGTAGTTGACCACCTGGAAGTCGCTGCCCGCGGCGAGCGCGGACTCGGTCACGCGCATCAGCCGGTCCTCGTCCTCGAGGTCCGCGACCCCGTAGTCGCTCGCGTCGGCGTCGAAGTGGCCGATGATCAGCCCGTCGCCGTGGCTGCCGTACTCGAGCCAGCGCGGGTCGGTGAACGCGCCTGCCTCGTCCTGCGCCGGGTCGTAGACGGTGTCGAGCTGGATCGTGTCGTCGCCGGCGCTGCCCTTGTAGGTGAGCGAGTCGATGCCGCTCGCGCCCGTGTCGCGGATGTCGAAGAACTGGTTCCCGGAACCGGTCCGCGCCAGCTCGAGCAGGTACGTGTCCCCGCCCTTCGCGCCGTCGAGCACGCCGCTGTCGGACCAGCCCGAGATGGTGAACCGATTGGCGCCGTCCAGCCCGAACAGCTCGACGTCCTCGAAGATGTCGTCGAACGCCTCGACCTCGTTGCCGAACTGGTCGTGCAGGACGCTGTCGTCGATGCGCAGGGACGTGTTGGACAGCCAGAAGTCGGCGTCGCGCGCCTCGATGAGCGTATCGACGTCGCCCGCGAGGTTGCCGGCCTCGCCGATCGCCGCTTCGTAGAAACGATCGACGCCGGCGCCACCCGTGATCCGGTCCGACCCCGCGCCGCCGATCAGCACGTCCGAGATGCTGCGCTGATTCGAGCCGATCAGCCGGTCGTCGCCCGCGCCGCCGTCGAGCACCAGGTCGCCGACCACGGCGGTCAGGACCCCGGTGGCGTCGACGCGGTCGTCGCCCTCCAGGGCATCGAGGCGGATGTGGTCGGCAGTCTCCAGCCCGAACACGTCGACCACCACGTGGCTGAGGAGTTGCCCGCTGCCGCTCACCTGGCCGTTCAGCATCTGGTAGCGGAGCGAAGTCGCCCCCTTGCCGTCGACGCCGATCGCCTCGATGGTGCTCACCCGGTAGTCGTCGGCGCCGCTGCTGCCCTTGATGACGACGGTGTCGATCTCCTCGTCGCCGCCGACGTCGAACACCTTGAACACCACGCCGCCCGGGCGGGAGTCGACGGTCACGTCGGAAACGAGTCCCTGGCTGTCCATCTCCAGCGCGTTGGTCGGCGCGTCCAGGCCGGCGATGCGGTAGACGCCACGGTCGGCGTCAAACTCGACGGTCACCGAGTCGTCCCCGGCGAGCGCGCGCAACGCTTCCTGCAACGACATCGCCGTCGCCGCGCTGTCGACCACGCCGCTGCCGTCATCCACCAGGGTCACGATGCCGGACAGCCTGCCCGTCGCGCCCAGCTTCACGCGGAACTGCTGCCTCGCCTCGCCGGTGAGCGCGAGGTCGCGCGTCCCGGTGGCCGAGCCGACGACGTCGGTGGGGAGGCCGCCCGTGTTGATCTGCAGCAGCGCCGTCCCGCCCTCGAGGCCGGACACGAGGTACCTGCCGCTCTCGGCGTCGTAGGCCACGGCCGCGCTCGGGCTCTCGGACAGCGTGCGCAGCGCCCCCTGCATGCGGATCGCGGTCGCCGCCTCGTCGACGCCGCCGCCCGCCGCGACCGCGAGGGAGAGGAAGTCGGTCGCCTGGCCTCCCGCGCCGTATTGCAGGCGGAAGAGCGAGCCGGCCGTGCCGCTCAGCTGCAGCGACTGGGAGCTGGAAGCAACCGCGGCAACCGGCTTCGCGTCTTCGTCCTGCACTGCCTCCAGCGAGCCTGCGCCGGCGGCGAAGCCGTCGACCACGTAGACGCCCTTGGCGGCGTCGTACGCCACCGTCAGCGACTCGAAGCCGGCCAGGCCCTGCAGCGCGGCCTGGAGCGAGGCCGCCGTGGCGGCCGTGTCGTCGGCGATGAGGATCTGCGCGGTCGTGACGCCTTCGCTGCCGAAACGCAGCTGGAACGCCTGCCCGGCGAGTCCGTCGACGTCGAGCTCCTGCACGATCCGCGAGGAAAGGGCGACGCCGGGATCGGACAGGGCGGCGTCCAGCTCGAGCGCCGCGCTGCCGAGCTCCATGCCGGCCACGCGGTAGGTGCTGCTGTCCGTGTCGAAGACGACTTCGATCGCGCCGTTGCCGGTCAGCGCGCGCAGCGCCTCGCCGATGCGTGCGGCCGTGACCAGCCCGTCGATGTTGCCGAGCTCATCGGCGGCGAACTCGATCAGTTGCGTCGAGTCGCCGTCCGGCCCGAAGCGCAGGCCGAAGGCGTCCTCGGCGCTGCCGGTCAGCGACAGCTTCTGCACCGAGGAGGAGAACACGTCCACCGTCGCGTCGGCGACTTGGATCGCGTCGGCGCCGCCGGCAAGGCCGGTGACCTTGTAGCGATCGATCTCGGGATCGTAGGCGACGTCGATCCCGGTATCACCCAGCAGCTCCTGCAGGGCCACCTGCATGTCGATCGCGGTCGCCTGCAGGTCGACGAGGGGCACGCCGTCGTCATCGAGCAAGCCGGAGTCGGCGAGCGCGATCGTGCGCGTCGCGGTCCCGTAGGCGCCTACCCGCAGCCTGAACTCCTGCCCGACCGAGCCAATGATCAGGAGGTCCTGGCCAACCGCCCGGCCGAGCGCGTCGCGCACGATGTTGACTTCCTTGACGATGCCCTGGCTCTGGCCGGTGCTCACGCGCACGCTGTCGACCGAGGTCGTCTGCATGTCGTTCACCAGGAAGTCGTCGGCGCCGCGGCCCGCGTCGAGCTTGAGCGTCTCCACCTCGCCGGTCACGATGGTGAGAGGTGAGAGCGCCCCGTGCGTCCAGACGATCTCGGCCGCGGCGAGGCCCGCCCCGTCGGTGCTGGCGTGGGGGCCGATGACGACCGTGTCCGCCAGGCCGTCGTCGATCACGTAGTTGTCGGGATCGGTATAGAAGGCTTGCGCGTCGAGCACGTAGGCAATCATCGAGAGCTGGTCGGTGCCCGCGTCGCCGTCGAAGCTGTCGACGCCGTCGCCGAGCTGCCACTCCGCGGCGTCGTCGCCCGCGCCACCGAAGAGCGCGTCGTCGTCCAGCCCGCCGATGAGCAGGTCGTCGCCTTCGTCGCCATGCAGCAGGTCTTGTCCGGCCTCGCCCATGAGCACGTCGTTGCCGGCGCCGCCGTAGATCTCGTCGGCGCCGCCGCCGCCCTGGACCCGGTCGTCGCCATCGTCGGCCCAGACGCGGTCGGCGCCCGTGCCCGAGGCGATGAAGTCGTTGCCCGAGCCGCCGAAGATGTCGTCGTTCCGGCCGTAGGTGAGGATCGCGTCGTCGCCCGCGCCGCCGTCCACCACGTCAACGCCCGAGTGGCCGAAGATGGTGTCGTCCCCGTCGCCACCGTCCAGCAGCACGCCGGTGTAGTCGTACAGCGTGGTCGAGGTGGCGGCGTCCTCGTCGGCCGATTTCGCCAGCTTGAGGCGATCGGCGCCCGCGCCGCCGCGCAGGACGTAGGTGTTGGCCGCCGCCGGGCCGAGCAGCCCGGGGTCGACGCGGATGTGATCGTCGCCGCCTTGACCATCGACCAGCAGCGAACCCAGCGCCGGCCGGCTCTCGGCCGAGACCATCTCGACTACGTCGGCGCCCTCGCCGGTGAACAGCTCGATGTCCTGGACGAGCCCGTTCAGTCCGCGCAATACGAAGTGGTCGGCATGCGCCGTGCCACTGGCGCGTATCGAATCGATATCCGCCGCCAGGTAGAACTCGGCCCGGGCGCCGGTCGAGACCACGATGAGGTCCTCGCCGGCGTGGTCCGCGGCGAGCGCCGCGAGCTCGTCCTCCAGCGCCTCGCGCTCGTCGGTCGTGTAGAACTCCAGATCGACGTAGCCGCGCGCGACCGCCTCCTGGAGCGTGAGGCTGTCGTTGGCGACGTCCGCGGCGACGAGGTAGTTGTGCGCGCCCTGGTCTTCGCCCCCCTGGTAGCGCAGCGTCAGCTCGTTGCCGCTGAGAGCGGCGATGTCGCCCGGCCGGTCGAGCACGCACTCGAAGTCGAACTCGGCGATGATCTGGTCGACGAACCGGTCGCTCGCCTCGAACAGCGTGATGCGGCTGAAGCCCAGATCGAGGCCAACCCAGAAGAAGGCCTCCATGAACACGCTCAGCGCGCCTTGCATGTCGAACAGGCACAGCGGCCCGTGGCTGAGCCGCTCGATCAGCTCGCGGCCGTACAGCTTGCCGTCGCCCACGGGCACGCCGTCGATGAACTCGGTGAGCTTGTCGTTCAGGTTGAAATCGATCTGCGTCTCGATGCCGCCCACGACGCCGGCCTCGATCAGGCCGCTGATGCCGAGGCTCGCCACCGCGCCGACCGCGGCGGTGATGCTCGCCTCCGGCTCGTCGTTGGGGGTGTTCTCCTGGCCGTGATCGTCCAGGTAGAACCCGTCGAAGATGAGGAAGGCCTGGTTGAGATCGAATTCTTTGTCCATCCACGCGCTCAGGCCGCGCGTGTCGAAGCCGAAATCGAAGTTCGTGGACGCCCCTACGGCGCCCGACAGGCCGGCATTCAGCCCGGGGTAGACCGGGAAGGTCTTGCGGTACTCGAACAGCAGGTCGAGGTCGGGCAGGTCGTAGTAGAACAGGTCGACCGGCGCGCGATCGAGCACGAAGTCGATGAGCGAAGCCGGGTCTTCGAGCACCGGGATGCTGAAGCGGCTCTTGCTCGGCAGGGGCCGCTTCGCCTTCTCGCCGGCGCCGATCGGGCTGCTCGCGCCGCCGGTGTTGCTCGCGGGACGCTCGTCGAGCCCCTCCTGGTCCGGGCCCTTGAGCGTCTCCTTCTGCGTGTCGGTCAGGGCGCTGTCGTCGCGCTTCGAGGTGGCGACGTCGTCCGCCGAGGTCGGCACGTCCGGATCCTCGAGCGAGGACTCGGTGAGGTTGAAGGTGCCGAAGTTGATCCCGCCCGCGTCCGACATGGCCTCGACCTTCTCGAGGAAGTCGATGGTGCTCTTGAGCACCTCCAGCACCTTCTCCACGTTGTCGACCGTCTTGGCCGGCAGCCTGAGGCGGGCCATGTCGAGGATCTTGACCTTGGCGATGCCCAGGTCGATCTCCATCCGCAGCAGATCGACCAGCGGCTCGAGCGGAGTGATCACGTCAGCAATGGTGGTCAGTGTCTCGCCGAGGAAGCTGTCGAACACGCTGCCGACGTTCAGCGTGACGTCTTCCAGCACCACCTGCGGCGCGCCCATGTCGAAGCGCACGCCCTCGTCGGTGGAGATCTCCAGGTCGCCGAGCACCTGGTCGTAGTGAATGGTGGTCGAGACCGAGGGCAGAAAGTCGCCGGCGCTGGTCGCCACCTCGGCGTAGATGTCGGCGTCCACGACCGCCGAGGCGGTCAGCGCGACGCTGATGGCCTCGCCGAGCGTCGCCATGCCGTCGTCGTTGTCGTCGCGGATATCGAGGCCGAGATGCCCGTGGATGCCGCTGCCGAGCGGATTCACGTCCTTGAAGTCCATCTTCAGGAAGCCGAGCGTGCCCTCGGCCGTCGAGCCCGGCGCGAGGCCCGCGTCGATATCGAGCGCGATCTCCTCGCCGTCCTCGTTGATGCCGCTGGTGTCGAGGAACACGCCGATGCCGCCCAGGCCGAGGCCGATGCCCATGACGTAGTCGATGGTGGCCTGCAGCGAAGCGTCGACGTCCAGGTTGACGCCCGGGATGCCCACGCTGAAGTCGATCGGCAGAGCCGCGGGCGAAACCACGCCGGTCTGCTCATCCTTGCTGCCGACCAGCACGCCGGCGAACATGATATTGAAGGTGAGAACGCCCGCGTCGGGCGAAAACACCAGCAGGATGTCGTCCGGACTTTCAGCCAGCTTGGTGATGATCTTGCCGTTGTCGTCGTGCTGCACCTCTCCGGCCGCATCGAGGTTCGGCACGACGAAGGAGAACAGGTCGCTGTTGATGCCGTGCAGCCCGTCGTACAGCTCCTGGCGCAGCAGGTCGAGGATGACGCTGAACACGTCGTCCTCGCCGGCGACGATCATGTCCTGCAGCGACTTGCCGAGGCTGTTGTCCGCGTACTTGAACTGGCCTTCCAGCGGGTTGTCCTCGCCTTCCCACACTTCCAGCGTCTTCTCGCCGAGCACGAAATCGCGTATCCCGCGTAGCTCGCCGGCCAGGCTGTCGAAGGCGCTCCCGCCGATGAGCGGCACCTCGACCACATCGATGCCGTCGGCCACGTAATCGATGCCGGTGAAGAAGCCCTCCAGCCCCGTGAGCAGGGTCCGCGGATTGTTCAGCAGCGCAAACAGGGCCTGCAGCGACAAGCCGATGCCCGGTGCCGCGAGGTTCAGGTCGAAATCGTTCGGCCCGCGGAACTGGCCGTCGACGTGCAGCACGTGGTCGGCGATGCCGTCGCCGTCCAGGTCGGCGGTCGTGCCGCCGAGCGGCAGGCTCTTGGTCGGGAAGAACAGCGGCAGGTCGGCTTCGATCGAGCCGAGCAGATCGACGTTCCACAGCGACGCGTCGCTCGTCAGCTCGCTGATCAGGTACCGGCCGTCCGTGGCGTCTTCGACGAGGGAAAGAGTGCCGGTGAGGTCGACGAAGATCGTCGCATCCTCGATCGCCGCGGTCAGGATGCGCGTGCCGCCGACCTCGAACCCGGCTTCGACGTCGATCGGTTCCAGGGTTTGGATGATCAGCTCGTTGAACACGATCCGGCTGTCGTCGGCGATGACGAACTTCGGGTCGCCCAGGCTGCTCAGGTCGAACGCGAACTGCAGGTCGAAGTCGACGTCGGCGCTGACGTGCAGCCGCCCGTCCGACTCCAGCACCAGCGCGAGCTCGCCTCCCGTCAGGATCTCGCCCAGGCCCGGGAGATCCTCCAGGCTGAGATTGAGGTCGAAGTCGCCCGTGACGTCCAGGCCGAAGTCGAGGCTCACCTCGAGCACCGAGCCGGCGTACTCGAGGTCGATCACCTTGTTCGCGTCGTAGGTCGCGAGGCGGTCGCGGTTGCCGAGCGCTGATGCGTAGTCAGCCGCGTCGACGAGCACCAGGGCGATGTCGATGTTCGTCGAATCACCGTCGAGCCCGAGCGCGCCGAGGCTCGCTTCGGCCTCCGCGGGCGTTCTCGCAGCCTGGCGCAGAAACTCGAGGTCCGATTCGTACTGCTGCACGTTCTCGGCGCCGGCGACTGCGATCGCCAGCGCGAGATCGCTGGAGGCCGGACCAACCCCGGCCTCGTCCAGGCGCAGGGCCGCGGCGAGCAGCGCGGCGCGGGCGGGGTCGTTGACGTAGGCGAGCGCGTCCTCGACCGCCTGCTTGTCCTCGGGGCGCTCCAGGATGTCGCGCACCTGTGCTTCGTCCGCGCCCGGCGGGATACCAAGCTGGAACAAAGTGAACTCGGCCACCTGCTTGTCGCCGTCGCTCGCCGCCGCGTCGTCCAGGATCGCGCGCGCATCGAGCGCCAGCGCGACGAGGTCCTCCGCGTCGAACAGGGTGTCGACGTCCGCCTGGCTGGCGTCGGGCAGGACGTTGAATCGCTTCAGGCGAGCCCAGGCATCCAGGAAGCCCGCGTCCGCCGCCACGGCGTCCCGGTCCGCGGTCAGGGCGGCCAGCACCCCCGGATCGGCCAGCGCCTCGGCGACTTCCTGCGCGCCGGCCGTCTCGTCCAGCCCCAGCGCCTCCAGCCGATCTGCCGCGGCCAGGACGTCGCGGTCGAGCTGCAGGTCGGCAAACGCGGTGGCGTTGTCCCGCTGAGCCAGCGCCACGGCGACGTCTTCGTCGGAAGACTGCCCGCTGAGGCTGGAGGCGATCGCCACCAGCGCGTCGTAGGCGGCATCGACCTCCTCGCCGCCGATGTTCAGGCTCAGCTTCAGCGCGCGGTTGAGCTCCTGGTTGAGGTCGATCTCGAAGTGATTGATGTCCGACAGGTTGGCCTGGACGGTGTCGATCGCGTCGATGATGGTCTGCACCACGTCGACCGAGCCGTCGCCGAGCAGATCGACGGCGCTCTTGTTCAGGAACGGCAGCTTCTGGTAGGCGGGCCCGTCCTCCGCGATCGCCGACTGCAGCGCCGACTTGATGCCCTCCAGCGCCGCGTCCAGGGAGATACTGCTCAGGTCGAACAGCGCGCCGAAGTTGCCGTCGAAGCTCAGGGTTCCCGGCAGCATGGTGAAGAACTGCGCCAGCGACTGGTTGCCGGCGCCGGCGTTGCCGTCGCGGTTGAAGCTGCCGTGCAGCCGGCCGATGTCGTCGCCCAGACCCGCGAGCGGGCCGAGCAGCTTGAACGGCAGGTCGATCTCGTAGCCGCTCTGCGGGTCGAGGCGCGGCGCGCCGATCTCCAGGCCGGCGAGGTCCGCGACCGCGAACCGTCCGGTCGTGGGCACGACCAGTCCCGCCTGCAGGAACACCGTGCCGTCCTCGATGCCGATGCCGATCGGCCCCACGCTGAGCGCGACGTCGAGCGGCTCGTCGTGCTGCACGGTGACGCGCGCCAGCAGGGACGGATCCTCGATGTAGAACTCCCCCGCGTCGAGGCCGAAGCCGAAGCGCAGGTCGAGCGTCACGTCGACCCGCAGCGGCTCGGACTGGGTGAGGTCGAGGAAGCTGTAGCTCGTGAGATCGAGGCCGAGGTCCTTGATCGTCTGCAGGCTGAGCTCGAGGGTTTGCGTCGGCAGGCTGGCGAGCGCCACCGTCGCCTCGAATTCGGTCAGGCGGCCCGAGGCGCCCGCCTGCACGGCCGGCAGCGCGATCAGATCGGCCGAGGAGACCGCGCTGCTGCGCGCGAACACGTCGATGATCTGGTCACGGATGCTCTCGCCGATGCCGGCCGTGATCTCGCCACCGGGGATGTCCCACAGATCGTCCAGGCTGAGATCGACGAAGGGCAGGCTGATCGTCGAGGCCAGGCTGTTCGGCAGGTCCTCGGCCCAGGCGGCAAACGCATCGAGACCTTCGATCAGCTTCTGCAAGTCGGACGCCTCCGCGTCGACACCACCCGGTGCGGGCGTCGTCGGCAGCGTCGCGGCCTGCTCGGCGGTCAGCGCGATCGGCAGGCGCGTGTTCGGCGCCAGCGTGTCGCTCATCAATGCCCCGGCCGCCGCGCTGTCCTCCAGGCCGAGTACATGGCCGAACTCGTGCAGCATGACCGTCAGCAGGTCGTATTCGCCGCCTCCGGCGTCGCCCAGGTCGCCGTCCGTCGCCGGCGACGCGTCGACGAACCAGCCGTTTGCGGCGGCGTCGACGTCGATGGCGATCGCCAGACCGGAGGTCTCTGCCAGGGCGCCGCCGTCGAGGTCGAGGATCTTGAGATCGACGCTGTCGAGACGATCCCGGACCACCTGCTGCCGGTCGACCTCTACCGCATCGACCCAGCGCGCGGTCGCTTCGGTGCGTATCGCGGCCAGATCGGCGACGCCGAGCGCACTGCCGCCCGCCCCGGCCGCTTGCGCGGCGAGCGGACCGTCGTCCGTGAAGTTCAGGTCGCCTTCCCAGATCTCACGCCCATAGCCGTGGACCGTCAACGTCAGCAGCGGGCCCGACTTGCTCGTGTCCGCATGGAAGACCAGCGTCTGCTCGTCGGCCGCGGAGTCGTACTCGCCGATGGCCACGCGGCTGGCGCCGTAGCCCTTCCATCCCAGGTCGTCCAGCCCGCCGTCGACGAACACGTGGTACACGCGACCGGGGTCCGGCGTCAGGTCGCCCGGAAGGTTGAACGTCAGCGTCTGCCGGTTGCCGTCGCGCAGGATGAGCATGGCCTGCTGCGGCAGATCAGCGGCCTTCGGGCCGAACTCGATGTTCTCGATGCCGGCCAGCGCGTCCTTGTCGCGCGCGCCGAGACCAACGACCCATGGGTCAGCATCGCTGCCGCTGCCGGCAAGGAGCCCGGCTTGGCCTTCATCGAACTCGACCTGGTCGAGCGACGTACCCATGAACACCACCACGTTCGAGCCGGGGCTCTCCAGCACGTAGGTATCGCCGGCATCCGCGTGCGCCCCGCCGTCGACGACGTCGCTCCCGGCGCCGCCGCTGATCCGGTCGTCGCCCGCCTCGCCGCGGATCTCGTCGTCGCCGCCGAATCCCCGGAAGACGTTGTCGAGCTTGTTGCCGCCGATGACGTCGCTGCCGCCGGTGCCGTCGATATCCTTGCCCTCACCGACTCCAACAATGCCCCGCCCGATGCTGTCGGCACTGCCGAACCGCCACGCCACGCTCGGGAACAGGCTTGCTATCGACTCCGGGATCGTCACCTCCGGGCCCTCGACGAGCCCGCCCAGGTCCAGAAGCCAGTTGACGATCGTTTCGGCGTCCGGAACGATGACGACATCGCCCATGGCATCGAGATCCGCCGTGATCCCGTCGCTATTCGACCGCTTGTAGTCGATCGATACCGAGCCGCCGTAGCCCGGCACGACCCGCCCGCCCAGATCGCTGCCACCCACGAGCGTGACCACGTTCTTGCCGCGCCCGCCCGAGATGTCCTCGACGCCGATGGCCAGCGCCCAGTTCAGGTTCCCGACCAGCAGCTTGTCGGTCAGCACGTTGCTGAGCCGGAACTCGTCGTCGGTGTCCTCGTCCCAGAGGCTGAACGGCGTAACCAGAGTCGCGCTGACTCCGGCCACCAGATTCTTGAGATCGATGTTCAGGAAGTCGGTCTCGAGAAAGCCATCGATGGCCGCAATGTCGTCGGACGAGAACTCGAATACGGTGTAGTACAGGTCCTGGTAGACCGCGCTGAAATCCAGCTTGTCGGACGGGGTGGTGGCGCCGAGGACGGTGGGGGCGTCGAAGGGCAGCTGCAGCCCGGAGACGTCGTCGATCACCAGGGCACCGCCCCAGAGCTGCGAATTGAACTTGTAGGTATCCCCGCCGGATCCTCCCGCCAGAATGTGCAGGCCGAGCGTGATCGACAGCGGATTGTCCCCGACGCTGATCGTGTCCGCCCCACTGCTCAGGAGCGCGAACGGATTGCCCGCGGCGGTATCGGTCAAGGGTTGGTAGTCGGTGCCGCGGACGTAGTTGATGCCGGAGCGCACGATCACGTCGCCCAGGTTGGCGTCAGTGGTGTTTTCCGGGAGCCCGCTCAGGCCGGTGGTGGCGGTCCCCACCTTCAGGTCCAGCAGCGGGGCGACGTTGCCCAGCGCCAGCTGCGCGGCCAGCTGCGCGGCGAACGCCGCCTTCGACAGCGGTTCGTCCTTTGCCGCCTTGAGCGCCTGCAGGTTGACCGTGGTGACGAGGCTCGAGTCCTTGAGCTTCTGCAGCAGGCTCTTGTCCTCGCCGTCCTGGTCGCCGGAGAACGGCGACAGGGCATTGGCGCCGAAATTCGAGTAGCTGAGCGTGTTCTTCACCTGGAACACCAGCGCGTCGGCCAGGTCGCCGAGGCTCAGCCCGAACCCGATCTTCTCCGCGGCCCGCAGCAGGTCGAGGCCGATATCGATCTTGCTGCCGGCGAACTGGAACAGCTTGCCGACGCCGCCGCCTTCGCCGCCGATCAGATGGCCCGCGAAATTCGCGCCCTTGTCGAAGTTGAACGTGTTCTCGTAGCGCCCGCCGTAGATCGTGGTGTTCTTGTCGATCTCGGTGAACACCAGCGTCTCGTCGCGGATGTTCGGTCCCATGCCGATGATCGGCATCTCGAGGTCGGTCACCGTGCGCACCGTCAGCTTGACCTTGTCCGGATTGTCGGTCGCGGTAAAGGTGAAATACAGCTTGTAGTTGACCGACCGGAAATCGAGCGTCAGCGGCGATCCCTCGGCCACCGCCTTCGAGGTATCGATCACGAGCTGGCTTTGCACGTTGCGCGCGACCATGTCGACCAGCGGAATCGACTGCGCGAGGTTGTTCACGACATCGCCCGCGGTATTCTTGCTGCCCCAGTACTCGTTGCCGAAGACGAAAGTGCTGGCGCCGGGGCCCAGCGCGATCGTCTCGAATGTGTCGAAGTTGCCCTTGCCGCCGACGACGACCGTGTTCGGCGCACGCACGGTCAGCTCCATGACCGCCGGAATCACCTTCCCGGCATCGTCGATCGCCTTGTTCGGCGTTGCCGCGATCTGCAGCTTGCCGCCGTCGCTGCTCACGGACAAGCCGTGCTTGGTCTGCAACTCCGCGGCATCGGCGACGGCGGCCGCGGCGACCAACGCGCGCTCGAATTCCACGCGCACGGCCTCCAGGTCGGCGTAGCTTCCGGCGTTGATGCTCAACTCGTACACCTTCGCCCCGTTGCCCCGGTCGAGCCACAGGGCAAACTTCAGGGCGCTGTAGTTGCCGTCCTTGGGCTTGTTGAGGCCGGTGAACGCGGTGAGGACCGCATTCGTCTTCGCCGTCGGGCCGGACTCGCCGGTCGCGCCGCTCGCCGACTGGTGAAGACCGAACCCCCACTCGGTGACGACGACACCCGGCGAGCCGGTGCCTCCCGTCAGGTCGCTGAGCGGCGTTCCGAGCCTGATGCGGTCGCCGCTCCCGCCTGCCAGGAGGATCTCGCTGTGGTTGACCGCGCCCGTGCCGCTGTTGGCGGTGCTGAAAAGCGTCCCCGCGGTCGAGAAGAGCTGGCCGTTGCTCATCACGTGGACGTAGTTGTCGCTCGAGGTCGACAGGTCGATCCTGTCCGAGCCCCCGCCTGCGCCGCCCTCGGCGAGGCTCGCGATTCCCCAGTAGCCTTCGAACAGGTACCGGTCGCTGCCGCTGCCGCCGAGAAGACGATCGTAGTCGGTGGCGGCGTTTCCTTTCTCGATCACCGCGAGCGTGTCGTTGCCCTGGCCGGCGATGATGACGTCGCTGCCGGTACCGCCCACCAGGAAGTCATTGCCCGAGCCCGCCACCAGGACGTCGGGCCCGGCATTACCGTAGAGACGATCGTCGCCCGCTCCGCCCGAAACCGTGTCGCGGCCGCTGCTGACCCCTTCGACCTGGTTGCCGTCCCCGTACAGGATGTCGGCGCCCGCGCCCCCCGCCATGTAGTCCGAGCCATTGGTGCCGACCAGCAGGTCGCCGCCGTTGCCGCCGAGAGAAACGCCGGCCGAATTGCTGATCGGCATGATCAGCGTGTCGTCGCCCTTCTCGCCGCTGTTGCCGACCACCTCGCTCAGGCTGTGCGACGGCGCCGGCGAGGCTGGAAGGCTCAGCTCCCTGGCATTGGCGGTGGCGAGGAAGCTGCCCAGCTTCTGCACTTCCTCCGGGGTGTCGTAGAACCTGACCTTCGTCGCGTCCGCGCTTTTCTCGACCGACACGAAGTAGATCGCGCCGCTCTGCAGACCGTTGATGGCGTCGCCCCCCAGGGCTTCGTAGCGCACTGCCTGGCCGGTGACGAGGTTGGGCGCAGTGCCGGTGAGCACCAGAACGTCCTTGCCTTCGATGCTGGCATTCGCGGCCTCACCACCCAAATCCACGATCCTGAAATCGACGACGCTTTGCGCCGCGCGCTGCGCCCCGTAGATCAGGTCGCCGAGGCCGGACCCGCGCACGTGCGTGATGTCGCTGACGGCGTTGGCCAGTCCCTCGGCGAACCCGGTCGCCCAATACTCGGCCACGCCGTTTGACGCGGACAGCCTGGCCGCCTGCCACTCCCCGGCGTTCGTGGTCGGCGTCCCCATGCTGAGGTCGGTGATGGCGCCCATGTTGGCGAACGTGATGCGCCAGGGGAACGCCTGCGTCCCCATCCCCGCCACCAGGATCTTCGGGGCCACATCCAGAAGACTGCTGGACCCGCGTGCTTCGCGGATCTTGTCTTCGAGCAGCTTCTTGACCTGGTCGGGGGAAGCGTCGTGGGCAATACTCGTCACGCTGACGGGAATGTCGCTCCCCGTGAGATCCTTGAACTTGAACGAGAGATCGAAGCTGCCGCCGGTGGCGTTGTGGTGGACCTCCCAGGTCTGGTCGACCGCGGCTCGTCCCTGCGCCGCCGGATCCGGGCCGAAGACGCCGACGCCGACCGGCGTGCTGCCGTCCCTGATCTCGGCCTGCAGCTTCGGGAACCAGGCGCCTCCCGCGGCGTCGGTGATGGCCTTCGCTTCGGAGAACTTGATGATCCAATTGACCTGGGTGACCGTGCCTGCAGCGTTCTTGACATCGCTCCTAAAGACCGTGAAATCGGTGCGACCGAGCAGGCCGGACAGGGCGTTCTTGAACTTCTGCTCGTCGAGCTCGCGCGCGTTCTTGGTCGCGTCGAATCCAAAGCCGGCAGCACGCTCGCCAGTGCTCAGTTTCAGCACCAGCGAGCCCGTCGGGCGGTCGACGTTCATCTTCCAGACTTCCTCCACCGGCAGCAGGGGCGCCTCGGTCGAGACTTGCGTGGCGCGCGCCAGCTGGCCGAACGCCACGGCCGTGTCGGTGAGATTCGCCGACACCTCGGAGCGGAATTTCGAGTAGTCCAGCGTGTTGCGCTTGCCGGCGGCCTGACCCTCGGGCGCGCCGTCGAGCCTGCCGAGCAGCGCTCCGCCCTCCTTGAACAGGTAGGTGTTGTTGCCCTTGCCTCCAGTGAGGTTGTGGACGCGGTCGACGGTGATCGAGCGGCCCGAGGCGACCTTCTGCAGATTGCCGTGCGCGTCCGCCTGTGCCTTGGAGATGACGAGCTTGCCGTTGGCGCCGATCTCGAAGATCACGTCCGACAGGACCGCCGAAAAGTCGAGATGCACGATCGCGTCGGCGTCGGAGGCCTTGATCTGGAAATCCGCCTGCCAGGCGTACTCATTGGCGACCGACACGTTGCTGGTGCCGGCACCCGCCGAAATGACCTCGATGTTCTCGACCGGCGCGCTGAACAGCGCCTCGCCGCCCAGCGTGACCTGCGTGCCTGCGCCAAGGCCGATGCCGAACGTGGCGCTCGCATCGAAGGCCGAGAAATCGAGCTCATCGAGCTTGCCGCCGGCGTCGCCTGCCGTCTCGTTCACCGTGTCGCGGTTCGCTGCGACGTCGAGACTGCCGAGGCCGCCGAAATCAGCCGCGGAGAACTTGTAGGTGTCGTTCCCAGCTCCGCCGTCCATGACGTCCTTGCCGAGGCCGCCGATCAGGACGTCGTTACGCGCATTGCCGCCGAGCGTGTCGTCACCCGCGTTGCCGGTCAGCGTGTCGACCTGCTCGCCGCCGGCGAGGGTGTTGCCGCGTTCGTCGCCGACGAGCGTGTCGCCCTCGGCATTGAATCCGAACAGCCCCGCGTAGCCGGGGCCGCCGATCACGTGCTGGATGTTCCTGATCCCCTTCTCGGGGATCGGCGAGGACTGGAAGAACCCGCCCTCGACGTTGTTCGTAAGGTCGACGTCGGTCTTGCCGCCGTAGCCGGAGTAATCCACCTTGTTGCTTCCGCCGCCGCCATCCAGCGTGCCCTTGAACTTGGCGCCCTTCTCGAACACGAACGTGTCATCGCCTTGTCCGCCGACGATACTGGTGACGCCGGATACGGTGAGCAGCTCCGGGCCGCCGCTCTTCGCGATCACCACCTCGTTGTCGGCACCGGACCCCTTCTTGATGGTGACGCTGAGCGGCCCGCCGCTGTACTCGCTCAGGTCGAGCGTGTTGTTGCCGTTGTTGTTCTTGATGATCTCGATGCTGCTGACCGTGCCGATCCTCCTGCCGCCCACGTCGATTTGCTGGATGCCGCCGGTCGCCGACAGCTTGATGCTGATCGGGACGTTCTTGAGATTGGCGGACGTGAAGTCGATGGTGTCTTGAGTTCCATCGCCTCCATCGACTTCGGTGTCCGTTGAAGTCCATAAGCCCGCAAACTTGATCGTGTCGTCCGCCTCCAGGCCATGGATCGTGATGATGTCGGTGTCGCTGAACTCGATCTGGCCACGGGGTCCGCTCACTCTCTGGGTTTCGACCGTGAACAGGTCCGGACCGGACGAACCGGTGACATCCTTGGTATCCAGGATCCCGGCAAATTCAGGCGACAGGGTCGGGGTCTCGATCGTCCCCGCGCGCGTCTCCAGCACCCAGTCCCCGCCCAGCGCCGCCGCACCGGTCGCATCCTCGGACGCCGCGACGTCCGCGCCCGTCAGCGCCGCGAGCGCCTCGATGAACGCAGCGCCCTGCGCGCCCGCGCCGACGCTGCATCCGTAAAGCAGAATATCGCCGTCGCTGGCGAGCGCGTCGCGCCACGTGGCGAGCTGCGCGGCGTAGCCGTCAAGTGCCGCGGCGTCGAGCTCGGCGCTGCCGAGCGAAAGGCTGCCGCTCGCGCCGTGCGAGACGATGTGGACCGCGCCGAGGTCGCGCTCGCCGCTGAGCGCATCGCTGATCTGGCGCACGCCGTCCAGCCCCGCGTCGAGGTAGACGACGCGCACGTCGGCGCCCGCCAGGCTGCTGCGCAGGCCTTCGACGCCCTCGATGCCTTCGTCCAGGAACACGACCTGGGTCTGGATCGGCGCGATCCCGTCCGGCGCCTTCGCCGGCACGTCCACGATCCAGCTCTCGTCGGCGAAGTCGGCGCTGACCGCGCCCTCGAGAGCGAAGCTGATCAGACCGGGCGACAGCGTCGCCTCGGTATCCGTGAACAACTGCGAGGAGCTCTGCTCGCGCTCCTTCTGCAGCAGCGCGGCCGCGAGCGCATCGGCCGCGCCGGGCGACGCCAGATCGGCCGAGAGCAGCATCCTCGGCTCAAGCGCTTCGAAAAGTATCCTGCGGCGGTACGGCGGCGACTGGCGCTGGCGCGCCCCTGCACCACCCGGGAGTTTGAACGGCCGCTCGAACGGGGCGTTCACTGGGCCCGCTATCGACGCACGCCGGAGTTGGCTACAAATGCATCTGCGGGCATGCACTTCCCCCTATCTGGTCCGACTCAATGAACCCGGCATTCCAACCCGGACCGCGCCCCTTCTAGTTAGTGCCGTCCTCGCGCCTCTCAAGCGTGAGCAAGCGCATATAAGAAGGCTATCGTAGCTAGTGTGACTTTGTAAGCATTCTGTCGGAACTCTTGCGATTGCTGAACATTGCGGTCGGAACGGCAAAAGCAGCACGCTGCGCTGCGCATCACTCTTCAG
>Ga0214471_10000691_pt1 | contig 27684 bp, 32 predicted proteins | sample RVTome_5_FD_207665 | JGI IMG/M metagenome (GOLD analysis project Ga0214471, IMG submission 207665) | Soil microbial communities from uranium-contaminated site in the Upper Colorado River Basin, Wyoming, United States - RVT142D155 | ecosystem: Environmental > Terrestrial > Soil > Contaminated >... | reverse complement strand
CGCTGCTGGCCCGCCTATACGTGGGCGAACTCGGTGTGGTGGCGAGCGAAGTGGCGATCCCGATCGGGCTGCGCCTGCGGGTGCGCTTACCCGGCGCCCGGATCCCGGCCGCCGCATCATCGGGCCTGACCATCGATCCCGGCCCTCGACCGACCGGCTACCGCGAGGGCAGCATGGGCTGGTTCGTCGATGAGCCGTACTACGGCTTTCCCGATGGCGGCGGGATGCGCACGCGACTGACGGCCGTCCTGCGAGAGGAAGATGGGCGCTGGAAGGTCGTTCACCTGCACGTCTCGGTCGGCGTGCCCGACGAGGAGGTGCAGGAGCTCCAGGCCAGGTGGGGGGTCCTCTAAGAGCGAGGGGCCACCGCCTGCGGCACGCCGGCCCGCGGCGACGAGCGGAGACACCCGCGACCAGCCCGCGACCCGACCTTGGCAGCAAATGGATGGGGGGGTTCGAGATGCCCCAGGCGCAACACTCCGTCACGATCCGCACACCTGTCGAGGTCGTGTTCGCGTTCGTCGCCGATGGCGAGAAGTGTCCCGAGTGGCGGCCTGGCGTCATCGACATCAATCGGGTGTCCGGCGATGGTGTAGGGACGCGATACGCCCAGGCGGTGAAGGGCCCGATGGGTCGCCGCATCGCCGCGGACTTCGAGATCACGGTCTTCGAGCCGAACCAACGTCTCGAGTTCCGGACGGTCGCCGGCCACCGAATCGCATGTAGTTGGGCCCTTATCTGGACCCTTATCTGATTGAGCGGCTGGACGTCCGCTTCAAGGAAGCCGCGATGAGCGACGGCCCCGCCTACGTGAGCTTTCAGCGGCACTACGCAGGCTTCAGCCGCTGGCAGGCGTCGCGGCTTGAGCGCCAATCTGCGCGGCCGGCGCCGCTCGGAACCACGTCGGCAGCGCGCGAACCAAGTCGGGCTCGCCGTAGAGCCGGACCGATCCATCGGCGATCGCGTCGTACCAGTCGCGGACGCCGCGCGAGATTGGGTCGAGGGCTCGAACGTCAGTCTCCACGAACACGTAGCGGTCCTCAGCGAGGCATGGATCGTCGATGCAGATCGACGGATCGACGCCGCGTTCGAGCACGAGCCACCCGCGCTTCACGCGCGTGCCACCGACATTCAGGTCGATGACGCACCGCTCCTCTGGCAGCTGGGCTCGGTCGATCCGCCCGGCGAGCCACTTGACGACGATGTCGGGGTCGCGCTCGACCATTGCCGGGTCTTCGGGGACAAACCGTTCCGACCACTGGCGCAGGCTCTGGAGCATCGGCCGAAGCTCGCGACCTGCGTGCGTCAGGCAGTAGCCTGGAACACCCTGCCGCGACTCCGTGTCGCGCATGACGAGCCCGAGATCCTCGAGCTTACGGAGGCGGGCGGCCAGGACCGAGCGGCTGATACCCGGCATGCCGTCTACAAGCGCGTTGAACCCAAGCGTGGCGTGGAGCATCAGCTCGCGGATGATCACCAGGCTCCATCGATCCCCAAGGTGCTCGACCGCCTTCGTGAACGAACAGTAGTCGCCGTCGCCTGCCATGTGCCGATTGTCCCACTGCGTCTCAAGCGGGGAAGTTCGCCGATCGAACTTCCGCCGGGGGTCCGACGACCCTACGGTCTGGCCGATTACAAGCAGCATCTGAGGTGGTGAGATGACGAGCCAGGCGGTCGCCGCGGAGAGAACTGAGGCGAGGCTGGGGCGCTATCGAGAGGCGGAGGGTGCGCTCTGGGAGCACTACGGCCTCAGCCCGACAGAGCGGTTCGTTGACATCGCCGAACCGCGTGCTCGGCTGCGGATCGTCGAGGTCGGCTCGGGTGATCCCGCGCTCTTCATCCCCGGCACGCCGGGGACTGGCCCGTACTGGGGAGGCCTGATTCGGGAGCTGAGGGGCGTGCGCGCCATGCTGCTCGATCGACCCGGCTGGGGCCTGAGCTCCGCAATCGACTACTCAAAGCACCGATACCCTGGAGTGACGGCGCAGGTGTTGAAGGGGGTTCTGGACGCTACAGGCCTCGAGCGGGTGAACCTCGTGGGCCACTCGATCGGGAACGTCTGGGCGCTGCGGCTGGCTGCCACGCACCCCGAGCGCGTCGGCGCGGTCGCTCTCATCGGCGGAGGCCCGGTGGTTCCTGAGATCGAGGCGCCGCGGTTCATCAAGCTGCTGGCATCCCCGATCGGGGCGATCATCGTCCGCATGCCGCAGAGCGCCGCACAGGTGCGCGCCATACTCCGCCAGTCCGGGCACGCGGCGACGTTCGATGCCGGCCGCATCCCGGAGGCCTTCATCCAGTGGCGTGTCGCATTCCACCGTGACACCGCCTCGATGCGGCACGAGCGCGACATGGTGCGCACTCTCATCGGCCGCGGTGGGTGGCGACCCGGCCTCACGCTGGACGATGCCGAGCTCGCGTCCATCCGAAGTCCGGTCCTCTGGACGTTCGGCACGGCCGATCCGGTCGGCTCAGCGGACGTGTGGCGGCGCGCTGTCGACAAGCTCCCGCACGGCGAGCTGCGCGTGCTCGAGGGCGCCGGCCACCTGCCTTGGCTCGACGATCCGGCGAGTGTGGGGCCTGCGCTCAATCGGTTCCTGGTGGGATAGTTCGACCGACTGCCGCATTGGAGATCCGGCATGAGCCTGCCGCCAAGCGTAAAGACCGCCGTCATCGGCGCCGGACACGCCGGGCTGACCATGAGCTGGTTCCTGACGCAGGCCGAACGCGACCATGTTGTCATCGACCGTCGGGCGAGCCCGGGCGGAAGTTGGGGCGAGCGCTGGGACAACTTCCGCCTCGTGACCCCGAACTGGATCGCGTCATTCCCCGACCATCCGTACGACGGACCGGACCCGGATGGTTTCATGACCCGAGACGAGATCCACGCCCGCGTCGCGGCCTATGCCGACGGCATTTCGGCGCCGGTCACCTGCGACACCGACGTCCGCCGCTTGATGCTGGGTGCCGACGGCGGCTTCGACCTGGAGACGACGCGAGGAACGGTTCACGCCGCCGATGTCGTGGTGGCCACCGGCAGCTTCCACGGGCCGCGCCTGCCGGCGATCGCCTCCCAGCTGCCTACCCGATTGACCCAGCTGCACTCGCATAAATACCGGAACGAGCCATCGCTGCCACCAGGAGGCGTTCTGATCGTTGGCAGTGGCCAGTCGGGGTGCCAGATCGCCGAGGAGCTCGGGGAGGCCGGGCGCCGAATCTTCGTCTCGGTTGGATCGGCCGGTCGCGCGCCGCGGCGCTACCGTGGGCGTGACATCTTCCGTTGGCTTGCCCTGCTGGCCACTCGGGGAGCCGATACCGGCGTGCCCTTCCCGACCGTCGACAAGCTGCCCCAACTGCGGATGAGGTCGGCCGCCAATCCACAGCTCTCAGGGCACCATGGCGGGCACGACGTCAATCTCCGCCAGATGGCCCTCGACGGAATGGTGCTTCTCGGCCGAATCGAACGTGTCGAGGGGGAACGGCTCCACCTAGTTCCGGGCCTGTCGGCGAGCCTGGCGCGTGCCGACGCCCTCTTTGACGAGCGTTTTCGCCCGCTCATCGACCGGTTCATCGAGGCTGCCGGCATCGACGCACCGCCCGACGACCGGAGGTCTGTGGACTACGAGCCTCCGGAACCGGCGACGGTCGATCTCGATGACGCTGGCATCTCGACCGTCATCTGGGCCACCGGGTATCAGCTCGACTATGGGTGGATCGAGTTGCCGATCCTCGACGAGTACGGCTTCCCGCGCCAGCAGCGCGGCGTCAGCGACGTGCCCGGGCTGTACTTCCTCGGCCTGCTCTGGCAGCACACCCAGGCATCCGCGACGCTGTTCGGCCCAAGGCTGGATGCGCCCTATCTCATTGCGCATATGGGACTGCCGGTGCGGGGCGAGGCGCTGGAGATGCCGGCGTAGCGGCGTAAGTAGGCCTTCGAGGTAGATGGAGTCCGCCTGAGCCACTCGGAGCCCATCCGCGCCGCGAGACCCCCATTCTTGAGCACGAGACTGGGTGAGACGTTCAGGCTGAGACCCACGCCCTCGGGGAGGGCGCCTAGCAACGGAGGACGATCCCGAGTGGCAACGAAGACGGTGACCGTCAGGCTCCACGGCGATGGATTGAGACTGACCGCGCTGACGGGGAGCGGGCACACGTTGTTCATGGACAGCGCAGAGGGCGACTCCGGCGCTCGGCCGGCCGAGCTGCTGATGCTTGCACTCGCGGGCTGCACCGCGATGGACGTCGTCTCCATCCTGCGCAAGAAAGCGCCAGGACTTCCGCCGCTATGAAGTCCGTGTCGTCGGCGAGCAGCGGGACGATGCGCCGCCCCAGGTCTTTGAGGAGGTGCGCATCATCCATGTCGTGGACGGCAACGTCGACGTCGACGCGGTGCGAAGGGCAATTGAGCTATCCGCGACGAAGTACTGCACTGTCACGGGCAACCTGGCCTCTGGCGTCAGCCAGATCCACCATGCGTACATCGTGCGCGATGCCCCGCCGGCGAGGAGCATTACGGGGAGGTAGTCGTCAGAGGCCCAGGGCGGAGTGCCGACGTCCTGGGCGGCCGACCGGCGGCCATGGCCAGATGACTGATTCGGAGGGGATGGACGAGCTGGTCGCTACGCCGCACGCTCATGAAGCGACCATCGGCCTGCCATAGATGGGCCGTTCGGCTCAGCCCGCCGCGACGGCCGCTCGGTAGCGTGGGCATCGAGATAGATATCCGTTTGGAGGTCCCATGTCACTCACCGACCGAGAGTTTTGGGCCGTCGTCCACGGTCTCATCCTCGGCACGCTCTTCCTGCTCGCCTTCAGCGGTGGCTTCGTGGGGATCTATAGCCTCCGCGAGCGCCTGCTGACGGCCGAGGGCGTGCAGGAGCGGCTGCCGCGCATGCTCATCGGCGGATGGGCCATGGCCATCGTGGCCTGGCTGACCGTCATCACCGGGACTTGGATCGTGTACCCCTGGTACCGGGCCATGCCGCCCGAAGGCACCACCGACCTGACCGCCTTCCCGCGCTCGCTGCTGCTCTCCAACCCGGCCACCTCGGCCTGGCACACCTTCGCCATGGAGTGGAAAGAGCACGTGGCCTGGATCGCACCGATGCTGGCGACCTCGGTTGCCTTCGTGATCCTGTACTACGGCGTGCAGTTGGCGCGCCGCGGCGAATGGCGCTGGCCGCTGCTCGCCTGCTTCACGCTGGCTTTCGGGGCCGCCGGCGTGGCTGGCGCGTTCGGCGCCTTCATCACCAAGGCCGCACCGATCTACTGAGAGGACAACGTCCGATGACTACCCAAGAGCTCGACAAGCCGAACGGCCCGCCCGCGGCCGCCTTGCTGGCCGCCGGCATCGGTGCCTTCGTCCTCGGCCTGACGGTGACGCTGGCCGAGGCCTTCCCTCCTGCCGAGGGCCAGGTGGCCTTCTGGGATTTCTCCACCAACTTCGGTATCGGCAGCGGCGTCGGGCCGCTGTCTGGCAAGGTCATCGTCGGGACGCTGGCCTACGTCGTCAGCTTCCTTAGCTTCGCCCTCGCCTGGCGCGGACGCGAGATCAATCTCCGCAGCGTGCTGATCGTAAGCGGGATCCTGCTGGCGCTGGGCTTCGCGTTGACCTTCCCGCCGATCTTCGAGGTCTTCGCTCCGGCCGAGTGAGGACGGACGTGGGCCCGAGCTGGGAAGGAGGCACCTGACATGCTCAAGCTCATCGTCCCGCTGGTCCTGCTGGCTCACGGCATCGGGCACAGCATGGGACCGCTGCAGGCCACACGACCACGGCCTCGGCGAAAGCGCCATGGCCAGCAGCGCTCCATGACCTCATCGGTGCATCGAACCCTTCCTGGCGGCCCTCGACGAGCGGACGGGGAATAGGATTGCCGACGGCAGGCAGCGACTGTCTCTCTGCGCATCTCGCTCGATGAGGACCATTCATGTCGAAGCTCGTTGTCGCCGTCGTCCATCACCTCGATGCGGATAACATCATCTCAGCGCTCGAAGAGCGCGGTCACCGGCTGACCCGCATTCCCTCGGTCGGCGGTTTTCTCGGTATTGAGAACTCAACCCTGTTGCTGGGCGTCGAGGACGAGTCTCTCCCATCGGTCCTCGAGACAATCGAGGAACATTGCTCAAGTCGCGAGATCGAGCTGCCGCTCGTCCTGGTCGGCCGGCTAAAGGAGCAGCTACCGGGTCTGGTCCGCCACGGAGGAGCGACCGTCTTCATCGCGGATCTTCAAGAGATCGTGCGGTATTAGCACCGGATTCGGTCGCGAGCCGGCAGGCTGTGGGGCCTTCTACTGCCGTTACGGGGCGAGCAGAAACGCGAGCCGCCGTTCCCACACTTCGTCGGCCGCCCGCCCGAACCAGATCAAGTGCGACTCGGCGTCGACCTCGGCCCGCTGGTGATCCGGAGCGAGCCTCGCAAGCCGCGCGGCGTGCTCCGGCGGGACCGATGGATCGTGTGCGCCGAACAAGACGAGGGTCGGCTGCGGGATGGGTGCGGGCGACGGGCTGTCGTGCTCGAGGTCACACACGAATCCGCGGCCGGACCAGAGCGAGCGGAACACAGCGAGATATTGCTGTCGCGTCTCGTCATTCATGTCGCGTACCACCTGCGCCGCGTTCAACGTGCTCAGCTGCGACAGCTGGACTCGCAGCGCGAGATTCGGGGCGAGGCGAAGTCCAGCTCGCATCGCGGTCCAGACCGCAGCCTGGAGCGGCCCAAACAGGACCCGTCCGCCGCGCCGGATCCCAACGGGCCAGGGGAGCGCGACCGCGGATTCGAATGAGATGCGGTCGACGCGTTCGGGATGGCGGCGCGCGAGCTCGATCCCGGTATGTCCCGCGGCGGAGATCGCGACCACGTAGGCCCTGTCTATCTGAAGGGCATCGAGCAGCCCCACGATCGCATCGGCCGCGTCCTGGGCTGTGCACCCGACCGACACGGGCGTCGCGTCGTAGCCGGGACGGGAAGCCTCGATGACCGTGAACCCGTGAACGGCCAGGCGCTCGTGGCCGAGCCGGGTGTCGCGTGAGCAGTGGCCCCCTTTAAGGACGAGGACCGCGGGTCCCTGCCCCGTGCGCCGATATTCGATCGGCCCTCGAGCGGTACGCGCGATGGCGGGTGTGCGTCTCGCTGGGCTCATCACACCCAGCACCATGCGGGGGCTCGCTGAACGCGGCTGAGCAATACGAGACGGTAGAAGTTGCTGGTTTTCCGCACGATCACACTCACGGTCGCACAATGGCGCCCTGGTGGAGCGCAATCCGCGCGTCGATTGGAGCCTGTCCCAGGCCCGCGGATCGCGCTGAACGGGCGGGTCTGAGAATCCGTCGCCTGCCCTCACTCGTGCCCGGAGTCGCGACGCAATCCGGGAGCCACCAGCCCCTACGGGCGGGTCAAACGCAGGTGCGTCGGGGCGGATACCGTCGCGGCCGGCCGGCACGCTACTGACGGCGGCACCCCTGCGTCAGACGAGGCGAGGCGCCTGCACGGGTTGATGCCGCGGAGCTCGCGTGTCTCGGGCGGGCAGGTATCCTTATGGAGCCGCGTCACGGCGGGTCAGGGGCCAGGCCCATATCGTCGGCACCGAGGTGGAGACTGCTTTCGAGCAGTCTCCTGCTGTTTGTTCGGGAGCCATTGAACATGTCGAAGGCAACCCCCGAATCCATCACGCTCGCGACTCCCATCTCAGAAGCAGACCGGCGCTGGCCACCGGGGCCGATTTCGGCGGCAACGCGACCATCATCGGGGCTTCTGCCAACGTGATCCTGGCCAGCCTGGGGGAGCACCTACTTGCGCTATGGGCTGCCAGTCACCATCGGCAGCATCGTGGTCGCCACCGCCGACGTCTGGCTGCGCTACCTGCTCTGATGCGCGGGATCGATTGATGGAGCACGTGGGCGAGGTCCTTACCCAGCTGTTCGTGCTGCTGCTGGCCGCCAAGCTTGGCGATGAGGTCTTCAAGCGGCTCGGCCAGCCGACGGTCATCGGCGAGATCCTGGGCGGCGTGCTGGTAGGGCCCGCGGTTCTGGGGCTCTACGACGTGAACGCCGAGACGACGCTGTTCGCGGAGATTGGGGTGGTCCTGCTCCTCTTCCAGGTCGGGGTCGAGACGCGATTGAACGAGCTGCTGCGTGTCGGGCCTACAGCCTTGTTGGTCGGCGGGATGGGTGTAGCGCTTCCCTTCGCCGCCGGCCTCGGCCTGGCCGCCCTCATCGGGGAGCCGATCGCGGTGGCCGTCTTCCTGGCTGCGGCGCTGACCGCCACCAGCGTGGGGATCACCAGCCGAGCCCTCGGCGATCTGCACGCGCTGGGGACGACCAGCGGCCGCGTCATCCTGGGGGCGGCTGTCATCGACGACGTCCTCGCCATGCTCATCCTGGCCTTCGCCTCTGGCCTGGCGGCCGGGACCGTGAGCGCAGGCGGGATCGCCCAGCTCGTCATGCTGGCCGTCGCCTTTATCGGCGTGGTGCTCCTCGGCGGCACGCGACTCCTCCAGCGGCGGCGATCGCTGCTAACCGAGCCCCGATTCGCGCAGACTCCGTTCTTGCCAGGCATGATCCTGATGCTCGGGCTGGCAGCGCTCGCCGCGAGCATCGGCTTGGCCGCCATCATCGGCGCCTTTCTGGCCGGGATGGTGGTAGGCGAGTCGAGCGAGAAACACGCGCTCGAAGTCGAAGTCGCGCCGGTGGCCGCCTTCTTTACCCCGTTCTTCTTCGGGTACATCGGCGCACAGGTGGATCTGGCCGGTCTTGCCAGCCTGGATGTCTTGCTCCTGCTGAGCGTGATCACCGCCCTGGCGGTGGCGACCAAGTTCATTGGCGCCTTCGTGGGCGCCTTGGGCCTGGGGCGGGACCGGGCGGCGCTGGTCGGTTGGGGCATGGTGCCGCGCGGCGAGGTCGGGATCGTGGTCGCCGGGCTCGGTCTGAGCGCCGGCGCGATCGACTCAGAGCTCTACACCGTCGTCGTGGGGATGGCCATTCTCACCACGCTGATCGTTCCGCCGTTGCTGCCCTGGCTGGTGGGGAGGGCGGCCGCGAGTGACGAAGCCGAATCGTGACCACCGAGGCTATGAACGTGCCCGCGAGCGGGCGGACCCGTCGGCATCATGTGGGCGTTTCGGATCCGCATGGATGACACGCTCGAGGAATACGCCGCTGCGGCGCGGCGCTAACCGCTCGTCGAGCGGCGACCGATGACCGCGGCCGCCGGGTAGGCCGCGTCGCGATGGTCCACGGGGGGCGGTGGAGCCCTTATTGGAGCCCTTATCGCGCAATCCGGCGCACCTTAGCGTCGAACGTCGCCGCGGCCGACATCGAGCTCGATGCCTAGAGGCTGGCGCGTATCGAGGAGCTCTCGCCGGCAGGTCTGGCCGAGGGCGCCGCGCTGGTGCAATAGCAGGCTAGAAGACGATGGTGGAACGCTGCGCCCGTCGACCGGGCCGAGGGCTTCACTCCAGGAGTCTTCCCGCAGTGTCGGGTTCTCGAGCTCGCGCGATCCACGACGTGAGCTCATCGGGGACGGCCGAAAGGGAAGCGGGTTCGAGCGTCAGCTGCCCGTCGTCGCCGCGCCGGACGACGAAACTGACCTCCAGCTCCGGATTCAGCTCGGGGAAGTCCGAGCGGATGTGCGCACCACGGGTCTCTTTGCGGGCGCTCGCGCCGCGCAGCGTGGCTTCGGCGGTGCTGAGCATGGCATGGAGGTCGAGGACGTGCGCAAGGTCACCCCATCCCTCCTCGCTGGGACGCACATCGACGCTGGGCAGCGCCGTGCGGACCTCGTCAAGCATGCCGAGCGCTCGCTCCATGCCGCTGGCGTCGCGCACCACGCCGCAGTGCTCCCACATGACATTCCGGACCTGGCGCTGGAGAGCCCGGCTCAGCTCGGTCCCGTTGTGGATGAGGCTGTCGAGCTCGGCGTGCGCCTCGTCGATCGCTCGTCGGGAGCGCAGTCGCGATTCGCGCTCCTGTGAGAATCGCGCCGCCGCCTCACCGGCGCGACGGCCGAAGACCAGCGTCTCCACCAACGAGTTGCCACCGAGGCGGTTGGCGCCGTGGAGTCCCGCCGTGCACTCGCCGGCGGCATACAGTGCGCCAACCTCGCTGGCATGGGTCGCGGGGTCGACCACGATCCCCCCCATCGAGTAGTGGGCGGTGGGCGCGACCTCCATCGGCTCCTTGGCAATATCAAGCATCTGATACTCCACGAACTGGCGATACATGCGCGGCAGCCTTTCGAGGATCGCGTCCTTGCCGAGGTGGGTCACGTCGAGGAAAACGCCGCCGTTGGGGCCGCCCCTGCCCTCCTTGATCTCTGTGTAGTTGGCGAGGGCGATGCGGTCGCGGCTGCTCAGCTCCATCCGCTCGAGGTCGTAGCGCTCCATGAAGCGCTCACCCTTGGCGTTGTACAGTCGCCCGCCTTCGCCGCGCACCGCCTCGGTGACGAGCGTGCCGGCGGCCTCCTCCGGCAGCAGCATCCCGGTGGGATGGAACTGGACGAGCTCCATATCCATCAGGCGCGCACCGGCCTGGAAGGCCAGCCACATGCCTTCGCCGTAGTTCTCGTCGCGTCGCGACGAGCTGCGACGCCAGATCCGCGTATGCCCGCCGCCGCAGAGCACGACGGCGTCGGCTTCAAAGACGGTGCGATCCCCGGCGTGGAGGTCGAACGCAAGCGCGCCGAAGCACTGGCCGTCGGCGGTGAGCAGGCGTGAGACGTACTGCTCTTCGATCACCGAGATACCCAGCCTCTGCGCCTCGTCGGCCAGGGTGGTGAGCACGGCTCGGCCGGTGTAGTCGCCGGCGTAGCAGGTGCGGCGGAAGGTGTGCGCGCCGAAGTAGCGCTGGTCAAGCCTGTCGTCGCTGGTGCGTGCGAATGGGCAACCCCAGTCCGCCAGCTCAGTGATGGCGGCCGGTGCCTCCCTGGCCATGATCTCGACGATGCGCGGGTCGCCCAGGTAGTAGCCCTCGCGCATGGTGTCGGCGAAGTGCTGCTGCCACGAGTCCTCGGGGTCGACCGTGCCGAGCGCCGCATTGATCCCGCCGGCGGCGAGCACCGTATGCGCATCCAGTCGGCTCCGCTTCCCGATGACGAGCACGTCAGCGCCGGCCTCCCGGGCCGCGATCGCAGCCCTTAGCCCGGCAGCGCCGCTCCCGATCACCAGGACACTGCACGCGCGGGTTCGGCTGCCAGGTCGGTAGCTCATGGATTCGGTTCACGGGCACGCAGGAAGCGCCGGTTCAGGTCCTCGAACTTCCGGCTCACGTCAAGGCTACCCCATTCGCGGGCGGCGTCTCGTCGTAGGCATGAGCGGTCGATCAGTCGAGAGGGATCCCGCGGAGCTTGTCCGGGTCGGCGATGAGATCGATCTCGACGATGCGCCCGTTCGCGACCGTGAACGCAGCGACGAGTAACCGGGCCGGGAACCTGACGAGCACTCCAGCCCCGCCGTTGACGATTACCGGCTCGGCCCGAGCGGCGCCGCCCCGGAAGGCCGATGCCCCGCGCGCCACGGCCTCGGCGCCGACGAGAGGTGGTCGGGAGAGCGGTCGCGGTGCGTTCGGGCCACCGTCGACGCGGAGGACGACGTTCGGATCCAGCACCTGCAGAAGTGCCTCGAAGTCGCCGTCGCGCGCCGCGGCGAGGAACGCGTCGACAACGCGGCGCTGGACGGCGAGGTCGGCATCCGGCTCCGGCGCCTGGGCCCTGACGCGTCGCCGTGCCCGGCTCGCAAGCTGCCGAGTGGCGGCCGGCGAGCGCTCGACCACCGGCGCGATCTCCTCGAACGGCATGCCGAAGACGTCGTGCAGCACGAATGCGAGCCGCTCCGCGGGTGTCAGGGACTCGAGCACCACGAGCAGCGCCAGGCCGACGGAGTCCGCCATCACCGCGTCGCGCTCCGGCTCGGCGTCGTTCGCGGTGCGGATGATCGGCTCCGGAAGCCAGGAACCGGCGAGCTGCTCCTTGCGCGACTTCCGCTTGCGCAGCGTGTCGAGGCAGATCCGGCCGACGACCACCGTCAGCCAACCGCGCAGGTCATCGGTCCCGCCAGGGTCGCTTCGATCCAGCCGCAGCCAGGCCTCCTGGACGGCGTCATCGGCCTCGGAGACCGACCCGAGCATGCGGTAGGCAACCGCGCGCAGGTGCCCGCGGTGTCGCTCGAACTCCTCGGCCAGCCAGTCCCGTCGCGTCACGTCGTCGTCCTGTTCATCGGTCTCATGAGAGGAACACGGATGTGGTGCTTCGCGTGTGACATCGTGGCTGATAGACCTTCGGCGGTCACATTCGTCGGCATCGGTTCGTGCTCAGTGTGACAACCAATCAACGACCGGAGGTCGATACCATGACCACGACGCCGAGGATCCTCCTGACCGGGGTGATCGTCGAGCTCACCCTCGCGACTGCGATCATCCACTTCACCCTGGGCGGCACGCTGTTCCTGCTCAACGCCGCCGGCTATCTCGCGCTCGGCGCCGCCTACCTCTTCGCGGCTGCCATGCCGATGCCGGGGGTCCGGCGCTTCAGCTGGCTGCCGCGGCTCGGGCTGGCGGCGTTCGCATCGGTGACGATCGTGGCCTATCTCGTCATTGGTCCCTACTTCACGCTCGGCTGGGTGACGAAGGGCATCGAGGTCGCGATCGTCATGCTGGTGATGGCCGACCTGCTCATCTGGGCGGATGCGGGCCGCGCCTCGCGGCGGCCGTCGGCGAGCGCCTGAGATGGCGACGACGATGCTGGATCCGTACGCCACGCTCGGCATCCCGGCGAGCGCCAGCCGTGCAGAGGCGGCGCGCGCTCACCGGCGCCAGGCCAAGCGATTCCACCCGGACCTGCACCCGGACGCCGAGACGACAGAGCGGATGCAGCGCGTCAACCGGGCATGGGAGATCCTCTCGAGCCCCACGCGGCGGGCCAGCTATGACGCGGAGGCCGCGTCGCGCGGATCAGCGGGCGGCGGACACTGGTCCGCGTCGCGCCGGAGTGGGCCGATGAGCTCCGCATCGACGACGTGGAACGGAACATGGGCGTCGCCACCGCCCGCGGCTCGGACCTACTCCTCCGCGGGATCGAGGCCACATGATGACGGCGACGGCCCGGGCTGGGCGGGCGTGGTGTTGACGGTCGCCATCGGCCTAGTGGCCTTTGTCGCCCTGTTCGCGGGCATCCTCCCGCTCCCCCTGGCCGGGATCGCGCTGTTGGTCCTCGTGCGCGGCGTCTTCGGGCACTTCGACGGGGGTGGCCGATGACCTTCGCTGACGAATCGCGTCTAGGGTTTTTCACATCTCTGCTAGGGGCCGAGACGACACCCTCTCTCACACCGAGGCCGATCAGCATCCGAGACGGAGTGAAGAACCCTTCCAGCCGTCGGTCGTCAAGTGACCGACCCCTTTGATCCTTCGCCCGAGGTCGGTGTCGCCGGAGGCAGCGTGGGCCGTCCGCCACCGCCGATGAAGGCGCTGATCAGGTCCATCGGCAGGGGGAAGATGATGGTCCGGCTCTGATCCGAGCTGATGTCGGCAAGCGTCTGCAGGTAGCGCAGCTGCAGAGCGCTGGGCGCGGCATTGATGATGTTCGCGGCATTTGCGAGCTGTTCGGCGGCCAGGAACTCCCCCTCGGCGTTGATGATCTTCGCCCGCTTGTCGCGTTCGGCCTCCGCCTGGCGCGCCATCGCGCGCTTCATCTCCTGGGGCAGCTCGACGTCCTTGACCTCGACGATACTGACCTTGATGCCCCACGGCGCCGTCTGCTCGTCGATGATCTGCTGAAGGCGCGTGTTGATCTCCTCGCGTTTGCTGAGCAGCTCGTCGAGCTCCGACTGGCCGAGCACGGAGCGCATCGTGGTCTGGGCGATCTGCAGCGTGGCGACCAGGAACTTCTCGACCCGCACCACCGCCGCCTCCGGATCGACGACACGGAAATAGCAGACGGCGTTGACGCGGACGGTGACGTTGTCACGCGTGATCGCCTCCTGGCTCGGGATGTCGAGTGTCACGACCCTCAGGTCGATCTTCACCATGCGGTCGATGAACGGGATGATGAAGAAGAGGCCCGGTCCTTTCGCGCCGACCAGCCGGCCAAGCCGGAAGATCACGCCGCGCTCGTACTCCTGGACCACCTTCACCGCGGCGCCAACGAGGCCCACGATGATGGCGGCCGCGACGGCCAGGATCGGCAGCAGACCGATGAGGTCTTCCATTTAGCTCTCCTTCTGGTTGGCTGCCTCCGGCAGCCGTTCCACGATGAGGTCGAGCCCTTCTCGACCGATGATGCGGACACGATCTCCCGGCTTCAACGTCGTGTCGGCGCCGGCAGGACGCGCCCGCCACAGCTCGCCCTCGACGAAGACCGATGACGCCCCCCGCACGCTGCCGTCCCGTCCCACCATGTCACCGCCGCCGATGTAGGCCGGTCGCCGTCGGGTGCGCATGACGGCCCGCAGCGCAAACAGGACGAATGCGACGAGGGCCAGCGTGATGCCGAAGATCAGTGGGCGACTGATCTCCAGGAACGGCGCCCGGCTGTCGTCGACCAGGATCAGGGCTCCGAGCACGAACGCGATCCCGCCGCCAATGCCCAGCACCCCTCCGGACGCGACCCAGATCTCGGCGCCCAGCAGCGCGAGCCCAAACAGGAGCAGCGCCAGCCCGGCATAGTTGATCGGCAGGGTGCCCAGGCTGAAGAGCGCCAGGATCAGGGCGATGGCGCCGAAGATGCCCGGGAAGAAGGCGCCCGGGTTGCTGAGCTCGAAGTAGATGCCGAGGGTCCCAAGGCTGAGCAGGATCAGCGCGATGTTCGGATCGGAGAGGACCATCAGGAACTCCTCGAAGGGCGACATCGGTTTCTCGACCACCGCTGCGCCACCGGTGGCCAGCGTGATGTCGTCATCGAGCAGGCGAACGGTCGTGCCGTCGATGGCGTCCAGCAGCTCCACGCGATCGGCCGCGACGAGGTCGACAACGTCGAGCTCCACGGCCTCAGTCGCCCCGACCGACACGCCATCGCGGACGGCATCCTCCGCCCAGTCGGCGTTCCGACCTCGCGCCTCGGCGATGCTGCGGGCGTAGACGGCCGTGTCGTTGATGATCTTCGTGCGCAGGTCTTCCGGGATCTCCTGGCCCTCGCCGCTCACCGGCGTGGCCGCCCCGATCCGCGTGCTCGGCGCCATGGCCGCCACGTGCGCGGCCATGGTGATGAAGGTGCCGGCCGAAGCCGCGTGCGTGCCGGCCGGGGTGACGTACACGATCACCGGGAGGCGCGCGTTGAGCATCGCGCCGGTGATCTCCTGGGTGGCGTCGAGCAGGCCGCCGGGCGTGTCCAGCTCGATGAGCACCGCGGCGTCACCCTTGTCGGCTGCCTCCTCGATGCCGCGCACCAGGTAGCGGGCGGAGATGGGATTGATGATGCCGTCGACGCTGAGCACCCGGACCTCACCCGCGGCCGCACTCACGTCACGCGGGATCCCGATGCCGAGCAACAGCGCGCCGAGGCAGAGAGCCGCGAGCGATAGCCCGCGATTGAGCGTGCGCGCGAGAGTCGTTGGTCTACCTACAGTCATCTCCATCAACAAAAGAAACCGCCGGCCTTGCGCCAGCAGTCTCCACCTTTGACGTCTGATAAGGAAGGACGTCGCTTCCGCGGCCGATGGCCCGCCCGCTGGACCGGTGCGCCAGCGTCGGCGACCGCAAATGGTCAAGCGCAGCAGGATCATGTTACTCGTCCTAGCCGCAGTCCTGCCGGCTGCCGACTTGCGCTCTCCGCTGTCCGCGCGTCGTTTGGACGGAGCTCACGCCGATGGGAGGGGTGGTGGGAGACTGGACCTCGTTTCATCGTATTCAGCGATCCGACGGGTCAGCGCTTCCTCGCGGCGACCTGCATCTGCCGCCCGGCATCGAGATCGTCTGCAACCCGATCCTCGACCGCGGCCAGCCGGAGCTCCGTGAGGCGGTGAATGTCGGCGCCCAAAATCGGTGCATCGCGTTTGGTTGTCGGTAGGCTATCATTGTCGAGAACATGGCGCTCCAACCGAAAGGGTGCGATGTAGTTCACGAACAGCATCCGACAGGAGCCGCCGGTATCAGCACATGACCGATCTTTCGCCGGCTTCACTGCTGAGACTTTCCGATGCTGATCTTCGGCTGACATATCCCGCCGACGACATTCGTGGAAACATCGTGGTAGACCAAGCCGGCTATGAAATGGGTCACGTTGAGGACCTGCTCATCGATCCGGCTGACACACGCGTGCTTTTCATGATCGTCCAGCCTTCTGGCATGCTCCTGGACGACGCGACGCGAATAATTCCCGTAGATGCCGTCCGACGGCACGCTGAGGAGTCTGTCCGTGTCGACCAGGACTTCGAGCGGGTCGCTGCCGGCCCTCGATACGCCCCCGAACTCATCGCCGATCCCGGCTACCAGGCGGGCGTCTATGGCTGGTACGGCTTCGTGCCGTATTGGCATCCCGGCTACGTTCATGCCACCGGCTGGCCGCAGCGATAGCCCCACCAGCCGGGCACCGCTACTGATCGCACGTGATCGCGCTACGCTGCGCGCGGCGCGTAGGGCCGGCGTCGGAGGCCCGAAGCGCGGCTGGGTGGATGCAGCGGCCGCATGTTCTGGTTGGTCGGCAACGCCGGAGCACGGACGGGTCGAGCAGGTTGCCGATCTGGCGTTCGATGTGGTCGCACGATATGCCCGCGCCACGCCGGAGCACCCCACGGGTTGTGACGCCCGGGCGGGACTAGCATCGGATCGCTCCGGACCAGCGGCGACCTCGGCACCCTCACGATGGCATGCGATGGGTTGTACAGGAAAGAGGATCGCTGTGAGCAAGCTACTTGTGGCCGTCGTCCACGACCTGGATGCAGAACAGGTCATTGCCGCGCTCGGGACGATGGCCATCGCGTGACTCGCGTCCGCTCGTCGGGCGGGTTCCTTCGCAGCGATAACTCGACATTGCTGATCGGCGCCGAGGATGAGTCAGTGGAAGCAGTGTTGGCGATCCTGGAGCGCGAGTGCTCCAGCCGCGAGATCGAGCTTCCGCTCGTCTTGGTCGGCAGCCAAACGAGCATCTGCCGAGGATCGTCGTCACGGTGGCGCCACCGTCTTCATCGCTGACCTCGAGGCGACGGTGCGGATCTAATGACGGAATCGACCGGCCGAGACCGTCAGGTCGCTACCTCAGCCTGTTCGGTCCACGGCATCGGCAATCCGGGTCAGCGGCCGGGCCAGCCCGGGATCGAGATCCAGTTCGGCCGCGATCTCCGCGATCTTCTCGCGGCGAAAGCTGACGACGTCGTCGCGGGCCGTGCGCCCGAGGCTCGTCAACCGCACCCTGGTCGCCCGGCGATCTCGCTGATCGGGCCCGATCTCGAGCAGCCCGCGCTGCTCGAGCCGACGCAACTGGCGACTCGTGGCGGGCAGGGTCACGCCGATCCGCGCGGCCACCTGGCTGACCGTCGCACCATCCTCCGCCTCGCCGAGGATCACCAGCACGCGCCATTGCGCCAGGGTTAGGTCAAGGTCGGCCCGGGCCTCAGACAGCGCGCGGGTGGTGAGTGCGACCCCCGCGAACACGAGTCTCTCGATGGCATCGACGATGGCGCGGTCGGCCATGTGCACCGTACCTCTCGCATTACTTGCCTATGGGCTATCATTGTTCGATGCTCGTCCGTCTCGCTCGACTCGAACCGATGCCGCGCAGCTGCGCGGGCCGGCCGAGTCTACCGAACATGCGGGGCCCCAGTGGTCAGCGAAGGTCCGCCGGGACGACGACCGCACTCGCCCGGCGGGGGACCTGCCAGGCACCGGCGCGACGAGCCCATGCCGGAGGAGTACGCGTCCGAGCGCTGCGAGGATCGCCGTCACGGCGCAGCCAGCCTGGGCATTCCGTAGCTGCGAGCTGGACGCGAGCCGACCAACGGCAGTCAACACAGGAGGTGCCGATGCTACAGATCACCGACCAGGCCACCGCCCTTCTTCTTCAGGTTCGGACTGAGCGCGGGTTCGATGCGCGAGCCGGGGCGCGCTTTGTGCGCGGCTCTGCCGGCGTCGCGCTGACGTTCGCTCTTGCGCCCAAGCCCGGGGACCAAATCTTGGCCGCCGAATCCGCGCTCCCGATCTACGTCGCTGAGGACGTCAACTCGGCGATGGACCAGGCGGTAATAGACGTGACGGCTGACGACGGGGAGTCACGGCTGGTGGTTCGATCGCAAGCGGATGCGCCCTAGGTCCTCGCAACGACTGAAGTCGGCCTCTGCGTCACGTCGCTCGCTCCCGAACGACCGTGGCGATGCGGTACCAAGTCTCATCTAGGCTGATTTCTGAGCACGGAATCGGGGGGCAGCCTCCACGCGCGGCGACCACGCTCAAGCGGCGAGCACGGCGTCCAGCTTGGTAAACGCCTCGAGCCAGCCCTGCTCGCTGGAAGACGCCAGATGCTCCGGGAGCCACTGGCGGACCTCGAGTCGAGTCCGTCCGTCGGCCTCGTCGTGGAACTCGAGTCGGACCCTCGTCTCGAACGGCTCGAGGCCCTCGGGTAGCTGGCCGGTGATGTGCATGGTGCCGTCGAGCAGCTCGCCGTCGACGACCTGCGTAAGGTCGAAGTGGACGTGGACCCGAATGCGGGGATCGGCTGCAAAGACCTCCGTCCATCGCTGATGGCCGCCGGGGCGCACGTCGAACTCGATCTCGTCGCGCGGCAGCGAGTTGCCAATCGGGCCCCACCACGCCGCCAGGTAGTCAGGGTCCGTGAACTCCTGGTAGACGAGCGCGCGCGGCGCGTCGAAGATGCGCGTAAGGGCGAGCTGTGGGGTCGTCGTCGTCGTCATCGCTTATCTCTCTGGGTCTGGGTCGTCGGCTGCTCTGAGGTGAGTCGAGCGAGGTGGTCGTCGAGCCGGCCGAAGCGCTCGGCCCAGAGCCGCTCGGACCGCGCGAGCCATGTCGCCGCGCTGGCGAGCGACGTCGGGGAGAGCCGCGCGCGCCGCCACCTGCCCTGCTGGCTTCGGGTGATGAGCGACGCGCGCTCGAGCACCTTGAGGTGTCGGGAGATCGCCGGGAGGCTGATGGAGAACGGGGCCGCGAGCTCCGTGACCGTCGCCTCACCGACGGCGAGTCGCTCGACGATGCCCCGGCGGGTGGCGTCGGCGAGCGCACCGAAGAGCAGGTCGAGGTCCTCGCTCGTCCTTTCCGGCACGGCACTTAACATGATGGTTAATTATAGCGACCGCTCGGTCCAGTCGCAAGCCCCGGCGTGGCGGACCGGTTTCTGTTTTCGTCCGCCGACCAGCGGCGACGGTCGACGGCGGGTGCGGACCCCAAGCGCAGAGGATAAGGTCGTCGTCGGTGGTGGTGATCAGCGACTGGAAGGTGGACTACTGCGCACGGGACGAACTCGACCAGATCAGCAACCCCACTCTTGATGTCCTCAAGCCTCCGTCCCTCGCGCCACCCATCTCGCTCGTACCTCGTGCGGGGAATATGGCACTGGTTCAGCCCAGAAGGCCCGTTCCCGCGTGACGATCGGCTCTACCCCGGGCCCTCCTCCGTCGGCAGGATCATCCAGAGTGTCTCGATCCAGCGGTCGCGAACAAACTAGGAGGTGCGTGAGGTGGGATGGCATTGGCCTGACGGTTCCAGCTGGTGGACCATGGGGATAGGCATGCTCGCCTGGGTCATCCTGCTCGCGGTCGCCATCGGCCTGGTGGTGTGGCTCGTCAATCGCGCCGGGGGGCAGCGCGTCGAGCGAGGTGACTCTGCGGAGGAGGTCTTGCGCCGCAGGTTCGCCGCGGGTGAGATCGACGCCGAGGAGTATGCCAGTCGCCTCTCCGTCCTCCGTCGCTAGCCGACGGTCTTGCGAGCGCGCAGAGCGCGATGCCACACCCAGGAGCCCTCAAGCGTGGAGTCTCAACAGATCGTCCTGCTCATCCTCAACGATCCGCCATACGGGACCGAGCGTTCGTACAACGCGCTGCGGCTGGCCATGGCGCTCGCCAAGGTCGAGGGCACCCAGATTCGTCTCTTCCTGATGGCCGATGCGATCGGCTGTGCAAAGCGCGAGCAGCGGACACCCGACGGCTACTACAACCTGGAGCGGATGGTGAAGTCGCTGGCGGCGAAGGGCTTCGCCATCGGCGCCTGCGGGACGTGCATGGATGCCCGAGGCTTTACTGAGACCGACCTGACCCAAGGCGTTCACCGTTCCTCGATGGCTGAGCTCGCGACGTGGACGCTTGAGGCCGATCGGATCCTCGTCTTCTGATACGTACCGGGATTTCACGCGGCGCCGGGGGCGGCGAAAGGCCCGTGGGGCACCAAGATCCGGCGTTTGTACCTGCCGGTTGAGCCCGATTGGCTCGCGACCTGAGTGCCTCGTACCCGTCGTACGTCCACGTGCATCAGCTTGAGAGCCAGCCCCGCGGGGTCAGCCCCCGTATCGGCACTCTTCTGCAAATCGCACCACGTGTCCCATGCTGCCCACAGCGAGTCAGGCGTGTCAGGATGGCTCGCATGGTGCGGATATCCGCGCATCTGGTATGCGGTACCGACCCACCACAATATCTGGTGGCACGCGTCCTCCGCGACCTCCAGATGTTGTGATTCTCACCGAATCGCATGTCGGTTGGGCCCTTATCTGGACCCTTATGGCGCCACAGATCGACGGCCGGGGGCTCCGGCGGGCCCTGATCGACCCACAGCTCGCTCTCGGAAGCCTCTCCTGGGCCTAAGGCGCGCGGAGCGGTGAGCGGCCGAGTACCGCGTCGCGGCGGCCCATCGCCTCGGCCTGCCGGGTCGGCAGGGCCGTGGCTGTAGCGGTCGAGCGTGATCGAGCCGTCCGCGCTGGCTGATCTGAGGGGTGAGTTCACGACGTTGCTGAGCGCCGCGAAAGTCAGCCCTCCGCCGCCAGGGCCACGAAGTCCATGGCCGAGAGGACACCGGTCGGCCGGCCCTGTTCATCGACGGCCACCAGCCGATGCAGCCGCCGCTCGCTCATCAATCGCGCGGCATCCCGGATCGGTGCGGCGCCGTCGATGGTCACCGGTGGGCTGCTCATCACCTCGCCGACCCGGATGCCGGTATCGCGATGGCGGATCAGGGCGCGGACCGAAGGGGCGGCCAGGTAAAGCAGGTCGGTCTGGCTGATCACCCCAACCAGCTGACCCTCGCCATCGACCACCGGCAGGCCGCTGATCTGGTACCGCTGCAGCAGCACCTCCGCCTCCTCGACGGTGGCGTCCAGGGCGATGGTCACCGGGTCGATGGTCATGAGATCTGCGACCCGCAGATCGGTGCTATCGGCGAGCATACGTTCCTCCCCTGGCCCTCCTATCCAAAAGCCACCGCACCAGAAGTGGCTGAACTTCCCGACGACCTTGCCATCGCGGATGGCGCACACGACGAGTGCTCCCGCGAGGGTGCCGCCCATCCCCGGAGACCTGGCGGGCATCCCCGGCAGGGCGATGCCGTCGATGTCCGGCCGCTCGGTCAGCAGCATCTCAATGGTCGGCCAGCGGCGCGTGGCGCTCCACGAGGTAGCCAGCGCCCTCCGAGGTGTGGCAGCTGCGCACCTCAGACGGCATGCGGAAGCGATCCTTGACGGCCGTGATGTCGTCGTCGATCACCGCCCGGACCACGATGCCGGCCTGCTCCAGGTAGGCCTGGTGGCCGTCGCAGCAGGCACAGGTGGGGATCGGGTGAGCGTCAGCTCCGCGACTGCCAGGCCGGACCGCGCCGCTGGCGCAACGGGTTGGGCGCAGGCAGCCAAGAGCGTGGCGAGGACGGCAGCCATCCTGCCGGCTCGCAGTAGCTCGTGCATGCGGCGCAGCGTGAACCGCCGGGTCGGACACCGCCCGTGCCGTTCGGCCCCACTGGACAGGGACCAACGGCCCATCACAAGGCACTACGCCGAGCACACGATGGCAGCGAGGTACCCACATGACGGTCCCGCCCGATCGCGCAGATCTCGCCGAGTTGCCGCAGGTTGCGGATTCGGCGGGCGGCATGTCGCGGAGACAGGCCCTCCTGTCGCTTGCGGCGGCCGGGACTGCGCTCGCGGCTGGACCCCTCGTCGGCACCCTTGTCCGTGCGTCTGATCCTGCCGATCCCACGCACGCAGGGGAGGAGCCGCTGCCCCCGCGCCGCTGGGCGATGGTGATCGATCTGCGCCGCTGCGACGGCTGCAAGAAATGCACCGAGGCCTGCCAGGCCAAGCACTACCTGCCACCAGGGCAGGAGTGGATCAAGGTCTACACGCTTCGCGATCGTACCGGCGTGGAGTTCAACATCCCGCGGCTCTGCATGCACTGCGAGGATGCCCCCTGCGTTCGCGTGTGTCCGGTCACCGCCACCTTCGTTGACCGCGATGGATTGGTGCTGGTCGACCAGGACAAGTGCATCGGCTGCCGCCTGTGCATGGCCGCCTGCCCGTACGAGGCGCGCTACTTCAACTGGACCGAGCCGAAGACCGGCCCTTCGCTGCCGACCAAGGCAACGCCGGAATTCCCGTCGCCACAGCAACGCGGCACCGTCGGGAAGTGCGTGCTGTGCGTGCACAACATCAAGCATGGCGAGCTCCCGTACTGCGTCGAGGCCTGCACCATGGACGCGATCTACATCGGTGATCTGGACGCGGACGTGGCCACCAACGGAACCGAGACGGTCCGGCTCTCCACCTTCCTCAGCGAGAACAACGCCATTCGGCTGAAGGAGGAGCTGAACACCAGGCCTCGAGTCTGGTACATCCCGGGGCATGGGGAGGATCTGCTGTGGTAGCCGTGGCTGCCGAGCCCCAGTCGGCGACCGCGCTGCACAACGCCGCGTTCCGCCCGATGCGGGAGCCGGGCCGGTGGTTCTGGCCGCTCTTCGCAGCCCTTGCCGCGCTGGTGGCCTTGGCCGCGGTGGCCTATGGCTATCAGCTGCTGGCCGGCTTGTGGGTGGCGGGCTACAACGACAGAGCGTTCTACGGCATCTACGAGGCGAATCTCGTCGCCTTCATCGGCGTGAGCTACGGCGGCGCACTCGTTTCGGCCGTGCTCCGCCTCCTGAACCTGCCATGGCGTGCGCCAATCACGCGCATGGCCGAAGCCATGGCGCTCATCTCGCTGCTGGTCGGTGCGTCGTTCGCGATCATCCACCTCGGCCGACCGGAGCGCATCTGGCAGTTGATCGTGTTTCCCCAGGCAGCCTCGCCGATCGTGTGGGACGCGATCGCGATCTCCACCTACCTCGCGGCGACGCTGATCTTCCTGTATCTGCCCCTGATCCCAGACCTGGCCATTGCGCGGGACCGCCTCGGCCATTCGTCGAGTCGCCCGCGGCGCGCCTTCTACCGCATTGCGGCGGTCGGATGGCGTGGAACGCCGGCACAGCGACGGAGCCTCAACTGGTCGGTCGGCGCCATCGCCATTCTCATCATTCCACTCGCCATTTCCGTCCACTCCGTACTGGCCTGGGCGTTCTCCATGACCAGCCGCGCCGGATGGCACTCGACGATCTTCGGTCCGTATTTCGTGATCGGGGCGCTCTACTCGGGTGTTGCCCTTGTCATCGTCATCGTCGCGCTGTTCCGCAAGGCATATCGGCTCGAGCCCTACATCGGGCTTCGACACTTCGTCTCACTGGCCCGCATCATGGCCGCTCTCGGCGTCGTGTATCTGTACTTCACCTTCGCGGAGATGCTCACCTCCGGGTACGTGCGGACGCGCGACGAAGCCTCCATCGTGGCGGCTCTCCTGGAGGGCAGCTTCGCGCCCGCCTTCTGGGGCTTCATCGTCGGCGGGATCCTGATCCCGCTCGTGCTGTCGCTTCTGCCGGCAGCCAGGCAAGTGCGCTGGCTGGTGCTCGCGAGCGTGCTGGTGGTAACCGGAATGTGGCTGAAGCGCCTGCTCATCACCCTCCCGTCGGCGACAGCGCCGCTCATCGGCGATGTGTGGGGCACGGCCCTGCTCACCTGGGTCCCCATTTTGATCTCGGTTGGCGCCACGGCCGCCATCCCGCTGGGTCTCATGATCACCTTCCGCTTCGTGCCCATCCTCGCGCTTGACGAAATGGCGCAGGTCGATGCCCAGGACGCAGTCGGGCCGGCGTTCGAGCCCCCCGCGAGCGCGGAGGTGGTCCGGTGATCGGCCGGAACACCTTGGCCGCGCTTGTGCTGGTCGGCTCGGCCATCGCGCCGGCAAGCCTCGCGCTCCCGGGGCAGGTGGCAGCCGCCGATCCACCTGCCCGACTCCAACTTGATGCCGAGCAGCGCGACGATGGATCCTGGATGTTGCGCGCAAAGCTGACCCGCGCGGGGACCGTCCAGAGCCAGCAGACGGTCCAGTTCCTGCAGCGCGTGGATTTCTTCGGCGAGCGGTGGGTCCCCCTCGGCACGGCCGTCACGGACACCGCAGGCGTCGCGTCCCGGCTCTATTCGCCGACCGCCAACGGAGTCCAGGAGCTGATAGCCCGACTCGCGGCGAGCGACGGGACATTCGATTCGGGTCCCATCGAGATCACGGTCAGCGGTGCCGTCCCCGCGGTCCCCGCCGAACCGCCGGTTCTGCCGGTGGTAGGAGCGTGGGCATTCCCCGTCGGCGCGGCGATCCTGTTCCTCGTCTGGCTCTCGCTCGCCGTCATCTTCCTTCGGGCGGTCATCGGGATCGCCCGTCCGATATCGGGGCGGTCCACCCCCGGCGCCCCGACGCGTGAGGGGCGCATGGAGTCGTCCTTTCAAGAAACAAGCACCACGGAGTGACGAGTCGATGATCAAGAGATTTCATATCTTCGGGAGCCGCTCGGGGGGCATCGGCCTCGTCGTTTTCCTGGCGGCGGCCCTAGTCGCGTGCGCCCAGGAACCGGATCAGTCGGCGGCGCCATCATCGGCCGCACCGTCGGTCGCCGAGAGCACGGCGCCGTCGGCCGCGCCCGTGGGGCAGTTCCTTTTCATTGACGCCGACAACGTGCTCGGGCCGACGAACCTCACCGCCGAGGAAAGGCCGACGAAGACCTGCGTGCAGGCGAGCAGGTTCGCTCATAACGAGGAGGTCGTGTGGCGCGTCAAGGTCTTTGACCCGCTGACGGGGGAGCCGATGGACGACACCGTGCTCGCGTCTTTGAAGGTGGTCCTGCCAGATCAGACCCTCGACCTGCACTACGGTCCGCATCCGCGTGACAACCCGCTCGGCTTCTTCTGGACGACCTCGTGGGTCGTTCCGGAGGGGTATCCGGACGGCGTCATCAACTACACCATCGAAGCCACGGCCAATGACGGCCGCACCGGGACCTGGGAGCAGTTCGAGGTCGCGGCGGCCAACCTCACCGTGACCGCGGACATCCGTCCGGTCATCGCGGAATAGTCGACCAGGCCTGCGGCTCATTTGCCGCAGGCCGGCACAGAGGGATCCAGCCATGCCACACCTGAGTTCCAGGGTCGCCACGATCGCGGCCACCGTTCTGATCGTTGCTGCCTTTTTCCTGGGGATCCTGGTTGGTCCCCTCGTAAGACCGGTCTCAGGTGAGCCGGGCGCCGGCGCTTCGCCAAGCGAGTCCGCTGCGAGCGTGGCAGAAACCCTGAGCGCCTCGCCGCGTCCACCCGAGGCTGACTACGTGGGGAGCCTTGAGGTGACACCTGCCAAGGGTCGCATCGGGAGCCAGGCCACGCTCGTCGGCTCAGGATTCGAACCCGGCCAGCAACTCGACGTCATCTGGCAGGCCTACTCCGGTGAGTGGGTGATCGACAACGCAGCCGAGGCTGGCGAGAACTACAAGGGACGAACCTACGCGGAGGATGGAGAGCCGTTGGGTTCGGTGACCGCCGATGCGGTGGGCGCCTTCTCGACCAACTTCACGGTTCCGGATGGGTTCGGGTTCACCCACAACGTGCAGGTCCTGGAGGGCGCCGTGGTGCGCAACCAGACCGCCTTCTCGGTGGAGATGGAGGTCAGCGTGTCGCCGTCGAGCGGGCCGGTCGGCACCCCCATCACCATCGACGTGCGGGGGATCGGGGTATCTCCGCTGCACAGCAGCTGGGAGCTGACCTACGACAATCGCTTCACCGGCTGGATGTCAGCGGTCACGACCGACGGCGATGCGTCCTTCACCATCCCGGCCACAGGGGCGCCCGGCCCCCACGTGCTAAAGATCCTGCACGGCTCCTTCACCTTCCCGTACCTGAACATGCAGCAGTCGCCCGATCCCGGTCGACCGACCTTCACGTCGATCTTCACCGTCACCCCGGGTGAGCCCGTCCTGCCGCCGCCCCCTGGCGACCAGTGGGATCCGGTGGTGTCGGGATCCGAGCCGAACAGCGGCGATGGGCCAACCATCTGGACCGATCCGATCGAAACGATGGTGGGCGATACGGTCACTCTTCACGGGCGCGACCTGCCCGCCGGCGCGTCGCTGAAGGTCGGCTGGCTGACACAGGTCGGCGTGGACACCGCCATCATCGGTGGCACCGGTGAGAACCGCCCCACCGCGGATTGGGACCTCGGGGCGGCCGAGATCGGCAGCGACGGGACGCTCGCGTGGGAGTTCGAGGTTCCGGCGGATAAAGGCGGCTGGCACGAAATCTCCGTGATGGACGGGGAGACCGCGCTGGCGGCTACCCAGGTTCGCGTGCGACCGATGGCCGAGCCGCTCGCGGTCACCCAGGTGAGGGCGGGCGACGTCCTGACGCTCCACGTCACCGGGGTGGATGACACCGATACCGGCAAGATCATGATGCTCGTCTACGACAACGGGATGCTCGGGTACTCGTGCTCCGTGACGGGGCAGGGCGACATCACGATCTACCTCCCGGCGGCGGGCGAGCCCGGGTGGCACTTCATTGACCTCTACCCAGGGATCTACAAGGGCGAGGACGCAGGTGGCACCTACAACTTCCGCATCCCGCAGCTGACCTATCAGGACGACCACCCGGGAGAGACGATGACGGCCTTCCGGTTCGCCTTCGAGATCGTCCCTTGAGGCCATGACCGTCTCAGGCCATCGACCGGTGCGGGCGGGACCACGTCCCGCCCGCATCCCGCCCGCATCCCTGCCAGCCGCCGGCCTCCTCCTGCTGGCAGCCTGTTCGACGGGCGGGCTGGCGGCGTCGCTCGGCTCCGCGGCCGACCCGCCGGTGATGAGCATCGGGCTGCTCGATTTTCGGTTCGAGCCGGCGGACATCGACGTTCGGCCGGGAGAGACCGTGCGCATCATTGCCGTCAACCGCTCCGACCTGCCGCATGAGCTGTTTATCGGAACTTCCGCGGAGCAGGACCAGCACCACGCGCTGCACGCATCGGCAGGACCCGAGATGCAGGACCGGCTGGACGATGGTTCCACGGGGATCTACGTGCCGGCTCGCGGGACAGCGCAGTTCACCCACCGGTTCGACCACGACGGGGAGGTCCTCATGGGCTGCCACTTGGTCGGACACTTCGAGGCCGGTATGTTCGGGGTGATCCGGGTAACCGCCAACTAGCTGTGCTGCCGAAGACATTGTTGACAAACAAGAGCCCCACGGCATGGTGTGGGGTGTTGACTACCCATACCGGTCGGACGCTCTCGTGGCACATCCTAGTTCGCGTCTCAGTGTCTTCCGTCGACAGCCGCTGGTGAAACGGGTGCTGGTCGACGGCTGGCTGGTAGCGACGGTCGCCGATCGGCTCGGCATCAGCCGGGCGACCGGCTACAAGTGGGTGCGCCGCTACCGGGCCGATGGCCTGCCCG
>Ga0214471_10000690_pt1 | contig 27732 bp, 26 predicted proteins | sample RVTome_5_FD_207665 | JGI IMG/M metagenome (GOLD analysis project Ga0214471, IMG submission 207665) | Soil microbial communities from uranium-contaminated site in the Upper Colorado River Basin, Wyoming, United States - RVT142D155 | ecosystem: Environmental > Terrestrial > Soil > Contaminated >... | reverse complement strand
AGGCCAACGTCCCGCAGGAACGCCACGCGCGACGCGATCTCCCGCAGAATGGTTGCGGCGACCTGCCCTTCGAACGGCGTCAGGGCGAGGGCGTCGAGCCACCGGGCGAGGTCGTCGGCCGTCATGGCGCCGACGACGCCGATCGAGTCGGCGCCGACCCGTACCGCGAGGGCCTCGGGACGGAGGCGCGACCCCTGGCAGGCGGGGCAGGTCAGCGCCCGCTGGTACTGCCGCAGGAATACCCGGATGTACTGCTTGTAGCGCTTGCGCTCGAGCCGGCGCAGAAACGGCAGGACCCCCAGGAAGCTCCCGCCCTTCCCGTGCAGCAGGAATCGCCGGTCGGCGACCTTCAGGCCGTGCCAGGGGACATCCATCGGAATGCCGCGCGCGCGCGCACAGTTGCGCAGGATCCGCCGGCGTCCCGTATAGCGCGGTTTGGTCCACGGATCGAGCGCGCCCTCGGCCAGCGTACGGGCAGGGTTCGGGACGATGAGCGACTCGTCGTACTCGAGGAGCGCGCCGAATCCGTTGCAGCCAGGACAGGCACCCGCCGGATTGTTGAAGGAAAACAGCGGTGGCGCGAGACGCGGGCTCGCGGTCCCGCACGCGAGGCAGCGCGGGTGTTGTGAGAAACGGAGTCGTACGGCGTCGCTGGCGACGAACGCGAGCCCTTCGCCTTCGGCGAACGCCGTGGCGATGGCCTCAGCGATGCGCTGGCGGGACCTCGCGGTCGCGCGGATCCGGTCGACCACGACCCGCACGTCATCCCGATCGAGCCTGACCCCGTCCGGCAGCGCATCGAGACGCCACACGTCGCGAAGGTGTTCCGCCGGTCCGATCGACACGCGCACGAACCCGAGCGCCGCGAGGTTCTCGGCGATGAGTTCATGGGTGGAGTCGGTGGAGCGGGGAAGCGGGAACGCGATCGACACGTCATCGGAACCGAAGCGCTCCACCACCTTCTGCGCGGCGGAGCTCGGTGAGTCGATCACGACGGGTTCACCGCACCGATGGCAGAACGGCCGGCCGACCCGGGCCCAGAGCAGGCGGAGGAAATCGTAGATCTCCGTGGCGGTCCCGACGGTGGACCGGCTGGACGTCGTCGGGTTCTTCTGCTCGATCGCGACGGCGGGTGAGATGCCGTCCAATCGATCGACCGCGGGCTTGGGCATCCGGTCGAGGAATTGCTTCGCATAGGTCGACAGCGATTCGATATACCGCCGCTGGCCCTCGGCGTACAGCGTATCGAACGCCAGCGAACTCTTCCCCGAACCGGATGGACCGGTGACCACCGTCAGCGCACGCCGCGGGATCTCCACGGTGACGCCCTTCAGATTGTGTTGGGAAGCATTCTGGACGGTGATCGTCCCTGGCATGGGTGGAAGCTAGCCGCGCGGTCGGGCGCGGTACAAGACATCGGCGCCGGAACCATCGAGCCGGGTCCCGGCGCCGCGTCACGTCGAGCCAGGTTTGGCTCAGGTCTCGATGCGATAGCGCTCGAGGTACTGCAGATCGAATTCGTCGCGCCAGACGACGTAGACCGTGTTCTTGCCATAGCCCACGACGGCGCGCCCTTGCGGCAGGATGACCTGCACCGTGAGGGCGCCCGCGGCGTCGAACACGTCATAGGTACGGGGCTGGCCGGCAGGCACGGACCGTTCGACCCAGAGGTTCCCATTGGGATCGGCGCGAACCCCGGCGGGGTTGAACGGGGGCTTGACCTCCGGCCAGGGGAGGTTGTCGAGGCCGTCTTCGTTGCCGCCACCCCCACGCCCGCCGCCGCCGCCGCGCCCCATGGACATCCGCCCGTTATTGATCTCCATAGCGATTCTCAGGCCGCCGCTTCGCTGGTCGGCCCATTCCTTTCGGTCAGCGGCGCGGATCCGCACCGGCTCGAACGCGACTTGCGGTCCTCGCGTGACCTGTCCGTCGGGCTGAATCCACTCGACGTAGTAGCCGTTCGTGCGCACGACCCCGATGCTACCGTCCTGCGCCGCCGCCCATCCGTCGCGCGGCGAGAAGGGGACCGGCTGGATCAAGACGTTTTGGTTGTTCGGACCCCCGCGCGTGGACTGGGAGAATTCCTGCGCCTTGAGGGTGGCGACGGTATCGAACCTGCTGGTTGCCCGATCGAATCGTATGACCTTGACCGAGTCCGGGGGGCCCCTGGGACCGCCAAAACCGGATGCCTGGAAATAGATCCGGCCCTGGCGGTCGGTACCCTGGGGCAGCACCAGCATCATGCCGCCGAGTCCGGGGCCTGAGGGGTCTCCCTGGGCAATGGGCATCGTCGGGCCGAACCCCCCATCGGGTCCGATGGTGGTGAGCCGTGTGTTCCCGAGGTCCACCAGCAGGGTCGAGTCTCCTGGCAGGGCAAACAGGCCGTCGGGCTGGCTGTATTCGGCTGGTCCGGCGCCCACCCTGCCGAGCGTGTCCGCCCGCCCGGTACGCGGATCCAGCCGGATGAACGCCTGGCCGAGCGGGTCGGCCAACAGGAGACGCCCGTCCGGCATCTCGCGGAGACCTTGGAGCATGCTGAACGCTTCTGCGACGGTCAGGTCCGGGTTGGTGAGACGGATGGTGCGCACTTGGGCAGCGGCCGGCGCCGCGAACATCAGGCCCATGGCGAGGGCCCATCCGGCGGATGTGGTGGAAGACAAAGCTGATAGCCTCCTGCGGAGGATTGGGCGTGTGAGACTGTCCACGCGAAAGGATGCATGGATCCCGTTCCGGGTCGCAATCGGGCCGGTCGGGGCGTGTTGACGAAGTATCCTGTCGCGCCGTAAGATGCGGTTCCCCATGACGGCTCCCGCGCTCACTCCACGACTCGTTCGTAGGGGTCTCGAGGTGTTCGCCGCGATATCCCTGGTCGGGTTCGTGGCGTTGCTCTTGTACGGCAACAACCTGGACCGGTTCCTCCGGGCCCTCATCGGGGTGGATTTCCGGTGGCTGGCGGTGGGGGTCGCGCTGGCGTCGCTCGACTGGTTCGGTGGTGGTCTGCGCCTGTACATCCTGAGCCGCCATCTGCATCCCCGTCAGTCGCTTCGAGGCGCGGTCCTGGCCGGCGGGCTCAACACGTGGGCCAGCTACCTCACGCCGTCTCAGACCGGCGGCGGACCGATGATGGTGTATACGCTGACGCGTTACGGCACGCCGCTTCCCGAGGCCATGGTGGCCGGCCTGATGAGTTTCGTGGCCACCGTCATCTTTTTTGCGATTGCCGGGCCCCTGGCCATCGTGTTCGGGGCGGGACGTTCTCTGCGGCAGCATGGGATCATCGGCCAGGCGGTCGACTTGTACGACCTATTCCGACTGAGTCTTGGCGGATTCGTCGGCATCGGCCTGTTCATCATCCTGCTGATGAGCTTCCCGAGTATTGCCGGCGTGCTGGTGCGATGGCTCAGCGCGTTGCTGCGTCGCCGAGGTCGCGCGGCCTGGGCCGAACGCGTGGAGCGGTGGGATGGCGGGATCGACCGGGCCCATCAGGCGATCGTGGCTTTTCGAGGGATCCGGGGCATCGGCACGCTCGTGGCCGGGGTCGTCCTGTCGGCGGCGGCGCACGCCAACAAACTGCTTGCCGGCTACGTGGTGCTGCAGGCGTTGGGGATTCCCGCGCCGTTCCTGGAGGTGCTGCTCCTGCAAACGCTGATTTCCTTCCTGCTGTATTTCGCGCCCACGCCGGGCGGGTCGGGGCTCGCCGAAATCCTCTCGGCCGCGGTGATGTCGATCTATGTTCCCCGGGACCTCATGCCGTCCTACATCCTGCTGTGGCGCATTATGGTGAGCTACCTGACCGTCGGTTTCGGCTCCGCGGTGTTCTGGCGGTGGCTGAAGCTGGCGGAGGTCCGAGGCGAGGAAGTCGCCACCCCGTGAGGTCGGTTGCACGGCACAAAGGCGAACACTACCTTTTTCAGAATCTCCCTTTGCTTCAGGACGTAGTCCAATGGCGTTTCTAGAGATAGGCGGTGAACGTCGACCGATTCCCCCCGGGGAGTCGATCGTCGGCGCGGATCCGTCCGCCACGATTACGCTTGCGGGAGAAGGGGTCCAGCCCGGTCACGCGATGTTGCGGACGGCGGACGACGGTTCGGTGTCGATCCGGCGGGCGAACGACGCGGCCGTCATCATGATCAACGGTGTCAAACTGGGTCCGCAGCCGACGCCGCTGTTGCACGGTGACAAGGTGGAGATCGCCGCGCACGAACTGCTGTTCGTGGACGAGCGGCGGAGCGGGAGCACGCAATACGTGCAGGCGGTGAACCCGGCCCTCATGGCGAGTGCCAAGAAGCCGACCGGTGCGCGCGCGCCGACGGCGGGAACCGGTGGTCGCCTCGTCAGTCTGACCGACGGCCGGGAGTACACCATCACCGGGGCTTCGATGGTCATTGGGCGTGAGGCCGGGTGCGACGTGGTGGTCACGAGCAAGGCGGTGTCGCGGCGCCACGCGGAGGTCATTGTCTCGCCCAAAGGGTACCTGGTCATCGACGGAAGCACGAACGGGACGTTCGTGAACGGCGAGCGCATCAAGGAGCAGCACCTGCTTGCACGCGCGGATGTCATCCGCGTGGGCGACCACGAGTTCCGCTTCTATGCCGACAAGGCGGATGTGCCACCCCCGCCGCCGCCCCCGCCCCCGGCGGTGCCGCCGCCAGCCGGCGCGGAACGGCGACTGGCGGATACCATGCACGGGGTCCCGGGGGAGGGGCAGGCGGGATTGCCCCCGATGCCGGCCCCTCCGGCGACCCCTCCGCCACCTGCGGCCGCGCCCGTCCCGCCGGCTGCGGCGGTCCCGATCGCGCCGACCCCGGCTCCGCCCCACCCCCCACCGGCTGCGGCGCCCGTGGCGCCGGCCCCGGCCCCGCCCCCGGCCCCGCCCCCGGCGGTGCAGCCAGTCGTGGCGGGCGGCCGTTCCAGCGGTTCGGGACGCCCGCTCGCGTACCTGGTGATTCGCAGCGGCAGCATGAAGGGGCAGCGCTTACCGATTCGGGTGCCACTCGCTAACGTGGGGCGCGCGGACTACAACGACCTGGTCATCCCGGACGACAGCGTGTCCACCGTGCATGCCAAGTTCCAACGGCGGGAGGGGATTTGGGTCGTGGTCGACGCGGGTAGCACGAACGGGACCTACGTCGACGGCGAACTCATTGAGCCGGAGGCCCCGCTTGCGCCCGGAGCGCTCGTCCGGTTCGGTGAGGTACGCGCGTTCTTCGAGCCGGCCGATGAAGATCAGCCCAATACGGGCGGATCCACGCGAATGATCTCGGCTATCAAACTGCCACCGGATCAATAACTTGGCGCTGCCCGTGCAATTCACGTCCGCCGGCCTCACCGATGTCGGCATCGTTCGATCGGGAAATGAAGACAGTTACCTGATCGTCGATGAGCGAGCGGTGTTTATCGTGGCCGACGGTATGGGCGGGCACGCGGCCGGCGAAGTGGCGAGTGAGATGGCCGTGCGGATCATCGCCGAGGAACTGGGCGACATTCGCGGCGTGGGAGAGGAACCGGCGGCGGCTCGCATGCGCGAGGCCATTCGCCAAGCCAACGCGTCCATCTTCGAGCGCACGCTGACCGAGCACGACAAGCGCGGGATGGGCACGACCGCCACCGCGCTGGTCCTGAACGGACAGCGGTATCTGATCGGGCAGGTTGGCGACAGCCGCGCGTATCTGCTGCGGGATTCCGAGTTGACGCAACTCACCAAGGATCATTCGTACGTGCAGGAACAGGTCGATGCGGGTTACCTGTCTCCCGAAGAGGCCCGGACTCATCCTTACAGCAACGTGATTACCCGCTGTGTCGGCGCGAATAACGATGTCGCGCCCGACACGTACGTGGGATCGCTCCGCGCCGGCGACATCTTCGTGCTCGCCTCCGATGGGTTGACGGGGATGGTGGACGATCCCGATCTCCACAACATGCTGCTTTCGTCCCGCAATCCCGAGGCGCTGGCGCAGGCGCTCATCAACGAAGCGAACCATCGTGGCGGTCTCGACAACATCACGGTGATCGCGGTGCGTATCGATGGCGTCGAGACCGTCCGCGATGACCGCCCCACGCTCGAGACCGGGGTGTGACAGCCGGGCCGAACCGCGACGCGGTCGGCGCCGTGGCTGCGCGGCAGCTCGGTCCCATTCTCTACGCGCTGGAAGTGTGTGCCGTCTCGATGGATCAGGCCGGGAGGCCCGAGGACGCGCGCTACTATCGCGGTATCGCGTCTGAATTGGCTGATGCGGGTGGGTCGGAGTCCGCCGGCGCGCCCAGCGGCTAGCACATGCGGCACAAATACCGTAACGCTCTCACCGCGTCGTCTTCACCGCAGAGCACGCTGAGACCGCAGAGAGGCAGTTGGTCGAACGTGCGGTCGAGGGTGGTTTCTCTGCTCTCTCTGCGGTGAAAACACGTACCCGTACTAATGTACCGATGTCCTGGTTGACGTCGCGCTACGACAACAAGGCGTGTTCCCGCGCCACGACGCGCGTGATGTCATCCGGGGCGAGTTCAACCAACGCGATGATCCGGGAGGCCTGCACGGGCACCGGGCGCGCCGCATAGATGCGGAGCCGGCGGGCGGCGGCGTGCAATTCGTCGGCCACCTTCAGGATCTCGAGCCGTGCCGGTGCGACCGAGTGATCGCGTCGCAGGACCTGGATATCGCCCGCAAGCATCGCCGGCTTCGCGGGGAAATCGAGCAGCAGTTCGCCCCGTTCGAGGCCTGATTCCTCTGCCAGTCGATCTTCGACCTGTTCCACCAGGTCCGGTACCTCCGCGACCCAGCGACCGGCGTCCAGGGGCAGGTCGCTCGCCGGGACATCCAGGACGCGTTTGTACAGCCGACGCGCGCGTAGCCGCTCCGCGAGCCCGGGATCGGGAAGGCTCCTCAGGCGCTCCATCAACGCTTCATCGGTGCTCTCGGCGATCCAGTCGACGTCGATCATCCCTTGGGCGATCGACGAGCGCACCAGCCGCTTGAACATCGTGGTGGCGCTGCGCACGGCGTGGTGCCAGTAGACGTTGCGGTACATCTGGTACTTGGCAAAAAGCAGTGACTCGAGTGCGCTGACCCCCTTCTCGTGGATGCCGACCGTGCGTTCGCTCCCTTCGCCAATCAGGGTGAACGCGTGCAGGAGTCGGTCGACATCGACGGTACCGTAGGGAACGCCGCTCATGCGCGCATCGCGGGTCAGGTAGTCGATCTTGTCGAGGTCGAGCGCGCCCGAAATGAGTCCTCGCAGGCCGGATGATCCTCGTCCGCTGATGAGGTCCGTGAGGCGCGTGGTGATGTCCGGGATCCCGACCTGGTCCAGTACGGCGGCTAGCTGCGGATGATCAAGATGCCGTCGTGCGAGCGTTTCGTGCGACGCCAGGCCGGCTTCTTCGAGCGCGTGGGAGAACGGGTAATGGCCGATGTCGTGCAGGAGTGCGGCGAGCCGGGTGAGCGTCAACTCGTCCGGTGGCACCGCATCGAGTTGGCCGCGCTCAGCCAGAACCGTCAGCGCACGTCGTGCGAGATGATAGGTGCCGAGGGCGTGTTCAAAGCGGGTGTGGGTGGCTCCGGGATAGACGAGGAAGGCGTGGCCGAGTTGGCGCACGTAGCGCAGGCGCTGGAACGGCTCCGTATCGAGGACCGCGAGCGCCTGGTGATCGATCCCGATGTTATTCCAGAGTGGGTCTCGGACGACGTCGTAACCGCCGGCGGGCACGGTGTCTCATGCCTTCGGGCCGGCGGCGCGCACCGCGTCGTCGACCTGGTCCGCGAACGTCGCGAAGTGCTCGCGGAACATCGCTGCCATGCGCTGTGCTTGCGCATCGTACGCTGCCGGATCGCGCCACGTCGATCGCGGATCGAGTGATTCCACCGGAACGTGTGGGCAGGACATCGGGATGCGGAGTCCGAACACGGGATCGTCGCGCGTCGGCGTATCGTCGAGTTGTCCTTCGAGCGCCGCCCGCACCATCGCGCGGGTGTATCGCAGCGGCATGCGGTGTCCCACGCCGTAGGGTCCGCCGGTCCAGCCGGTGTTGACCAACCAGCATTTCACGCCGTGAGCGGCAATGCGCTCGCCGAGCATGCCGGCGTACACACTGGGGTGCATGGGCAGAAACGGCGCCCCGAAACAGGCGCTGAAGGTGGCCTGGGGCTCGGTTACGCCCCGCTCCGTACCCGCGACCTTGGCGGTATACCCCGCGAGGAAATGATACATCGCCTGTTCGGGCGTCAGATGGGCGATCGGCGGGAGCACGCCGAAGGCATCCGCCGTCAGGAAGACGATGGTGGACGGGTGCCCGGCACGCCCGCCCGGTACGTGGTTGGGAATGGCGTGAATGGGGTAGGAGGCGCGCGTGTTCTCCGTGACATCGCTGCAGTCGAGGTCGACTTCCCGCGTCTCCTCGTCCAGCACGACGTTTTCGAGTACGGTCCCGAACATGCGCGTGGTGGCGTAGATTTCCGGCTCCCCTTCAGGAGAAAGGCGGATCACCTTCGCGTAACACCCACCTTCGAAGTTGAAGACGCCTTCGTCGCTCCACCCATGCTCATCGTCACCGATCAAGCCGCGGCTCGGATCGGCGGACAGCGTGGTTTTGCCGGTGCCGGAGAGACCGAAAAAGAGCGCCACGTCGCCTTCCTCACCGACGTTGGCCGAGCAATGCATCGACAACACGCCCTGCTTGGGATACACGTAGTTGAGCACGGTGAAGATGGACTTCTTCATTTCCCCGGCGTAACGCGTACCACCGATCAACACCAGTCGTTCCGCGAGGTTCAGCGCGATGAACGTGCCGCTGCGCGTGCCGTGTCTGGCGGGATCCGCCTGCATCTCGGGCGCATGCAACACCGTGTAGGACGGCGCAAACGCGTCGAGTTCGGCAACGGTCGGTCTCAGGAACATGTTGTAGACGAACAGCGCGTGCCACGCGTTTTCCGTGACGAATCGGACGGGCACGCGCCGGGACGGATCCGCGCCCGCAAACACGTCGCGCACGAACAGCTCGCGGGCGCCGAGGTGATCCAACACGTCCGCGTGCAATGCGGCGAATTGCGCCGGACTCAGGGCCTGGTTGACCTTGCCCCACCAGATATCGCCTTCGGTCGTCGGCTCCTGAACGACGAACTTGTCGTTGGGGGACCGGCCGGTGTGCGGCGTGGTGTTGGCGGTGAACGGTCCGCCGGCGGCGAGCCGTCCTTCCGCGCGCCGAATGGCCGCTTCGTAGAGCGTCGCGGGGCCCGGGTTCCAGTGGACCTCCGCCCGCACGTCGAGCCCAGGCGTGATGTGTGGCGCGGTGGTGTCCATAGTGAACGTGTCGTCGTCGTGTGAAAAACGGGAGTACGCCGGTCCGAAAAGCACCACCGAAACGTAACACAATGGGGAGCGGAGAGGCGCTAGCGGCCTGCCGGGACCCGCACGGTGGGCTCGATGTGATACAGCGTGTTGAACGTGGCGCGATCGCGCGGGGAGAGGACGCTCACCCGCGGGCTGAAGTACATGAGATCGTCGGGCTCGGTCGAGTGCTGAAACAGACCCAACGCATGACCGAGCTCGTGCATCACGACTATCGTGAAGCAGCCGTCGATATCCGCCGGGCTCGCCCCGATTCTGGGGTGCACCGTGATGTGAAACGGGAGGGCCATCGTCGTGTCGGCGCTCGTGATCGTGAGCGGGGTGTTCCCGCGGCAATCGAGCGGTGCATCGTCCACTCTGACGATGGTCTCAGGCGCACCGACACGGATCAGCACGTCCGCAAAGAGCGAATCGCCGACGAGTCCGCCGGCGAACTCACTGTACAGGCCGGCATCCATCCAGGTCCGGATGCCGTTTGCCGCGTGCACGCGCAGGTCTGCCGTTTCGGCCCAGATCCGCACCGGGAGACTGCGGCGCGGCCAGCGGAAGATCAATCGGATATCCCCGGCGCCCGCGGCACAACCGACGCCATCCCTGCCGCAATCGATGCTGAACCCGTACGGATCGGGACGCACCGGGAGGGTCGCTTCCGAGCACGCCGCCGCCGCGAGGGCCAACGCCGGGACGATCCGTCTCATTGTTGCGGCCGCTCCGGCGGGCCGAGCGTGGGGGCGGTATGGTACAGCATTTCGAGGGTGGCCCGGTCACGAGACGACGGCTGTCGAACCCGCGCCTGCGTATTCATGAGGTCGTCCGGGGAATCACTGTGCACAAAAAGCCCCAACGCGTGACCGATTTCGTGCAGGGTGACTCGCGCAAGGCAGTTGGCCACATCCGTATCCTGTCTCAGGAAGTTCCATCGCAGCGTGATCTCGAACGGCGCCGTAATCTGTACCGCCGTGGTATCGAAGCCGGTGTCGCCGTCGCACGCCGAGACGGGATCGTCGTCCGTGAGTGGCACGGCCGGTGGGGTCTGGCCATCGACGCGGACGCGGACGTCCGCCGTGGCGCCGTCCGCTACCAAGGTGGCGCGGAATTCACCGTAGAGGAATTGTGCCTCCCACACGCCGATCCCGTCAAGCACGTATTGCGACACAGGCCCGGCCGCGGGGTCCACCCAGAATCGCACCGGCAGGCGATTGGCCGGCCAGCGGAAGAGGAGGCCGGACTGGGCCAACCGGCTGTAGTAGTTGTCGGACCGATCGGGCGCCGTGGCAGTCTCGCAGGCGACGACCGCCAGTACGCACCCGACGACGGCGGCGATCGGCTTAACTGCCATCATCGGTCCTGCGATGGCGCACCGTCGCGCCAATGGTCAGCCGATGCACGCTGGTTTCCCCGACGAAGCCGGCTATGCGGAGTGTCGTGGTCCCGAACCGATGATAGTCGTACGCCACATCGATACTGCCGAGCAGGCGACCGCCCAGCGGCCGTGACGCGGACACGACGGCGCCGTAAGTCGTCGCGGTCGGAGCGCTGGTGCCGAAGATCGTGCCGAGCTGTCGATCGGGGCGATAGACCAACACGCCGAGACGTGCGTGCCCTTCGAGCCATGGGGAGAGCGGGTGGCCCACGCTGATGGACGGATGCCAAATCGTCAGGCGGGCTATCGCGACCTTTTCGTCGACCGTCTGGCGGACGAGATTGCTGCGGCCCACCGCAATCGATGCGCCCAGCAGAATGTCGGAACGGACCCGGGTGTCGAACAGGACGCCAAGCACCGCGGCGGGATTGATCCGTGACTCGACCGCCTCCGTCCCAAGGGAGTCGCGGACCAGCCTCGAGCTTGTCGTGATCCCGGTCCGGAGGCCGACGCGCGTTTGCGCACCCGCCGGGGATACCGGCACGATGAGGCAAAGGCAGAGCAGCGTCCGGTGCGCGGGATTCATGAGGACGAAGTATAGCACGCGGGGTGCCCTGGCCGCGCCGCTCCGCGGAAACCCTCGGCGATCAGCGCATGCCGGTCGCGACGGGAAGCGAACGGCGTGTGCAAGTCGTTCAGGTGCAGACAGTGCAGGTGCTCCAGGCCGATTGTGGAGGCCCCACGGTCCCAGACCGTCGAGCCATACGCCGGTAGAGGGTCGCAAGTTCCTCTCGTGACGGCGCGGGCTGGCGGCCGGGCGATCCCGCCGGCGGTCGACTGATGAGCCCCAAAAGGCCGGCCCCGTCTACTCGGCGAAGGCGACCGGCGAGACCAGCGGAACGAAGCGGCAGGCGCACACCTCGCGCCGGCGAATGCCATCCGCCGTGCGCGTGACCACGGTCAGCATCTGAAGGGTCCGATCTCCGAGGGGGATCACGAGCCTTCCGGCGTCCGCGAGTTGCGCGACGAGCGCCGGTGGTGGCTCCGGTGCCGCCGCGCTCACGACGATCGCATCGTACGGCGCCGCGGTGGGATATCCGCTGGCGCCGTCGCCGACCACGATTGTGACGTTGTGGCATCCGATGTCGTGGAGATGGCGGGTTGCGGCCCGCGCGAGCACGTCGTGACGCTCAACCGACCAGACGTGCCCGGCCAGATGAGCCAGAATGGCCGTATGGTATCCCGATCCGGTCCCGATCTCGAGTACGCGCGTCGGATGCCGAATACCGGCGGCCTCGGTCATGAGCGCGACGATGTACGGCTGTGAAATCGTCTGGCCACATCCAATGCTGAGCGGCGCGTCCGCGTAGGCGACCGGTTCCTGCGCGGGGTCGAGAAAGGCCTCCCGTGGAACGCGGGTCATCGCCGCGAGCACCCGCCGGTCGGTGATGCCCCGTTTCGCCAGGTGTCGACGGACCATCGCACGCCGCGCACGGGCAGCCGGGGTCATGCGAATTACGGCTCGTCGGATGGTTTCGATCGTCGGCGGAAGAGGCCGCCCCCGCGGGTCGCGGAGTCCTCCAATGCGGTCTCGGCGGCCGCGGCGCGTCGCTCGAGGTCGAGCTTGGACCGGCGGAGTCGCTCGACGATCTCCCGCTCCCGCTCGAGTTCGTGGCGCAGCGTTGCCAACTCGTCCGAGGACGCGGCTTCGGGTCGGTCGGGGGGCGCGGGGATCTCCATCGCGCTCGAAGGTGGCGGGAGGGCGGGGGCGCCGCCCAGGTCGAGGTGGCGCGCCAGCTCGAACAGCACGGTGTGCTGGCGTTCGATCGCCTCACCGAGCCGGACGATCTCGCGCGCCATTTGCCACATCGCTTCCCGCCGCTCCCGCTCGCCGTCCAGCACGAGCGCCAGCATCTCGTGGGCGGGGCCGTCGTGAGCGCGATGGCGCGGAAACACCGCTGGAATGGCCACCGGCGATCCCGAGTCCGGCGGCTGCACGCCGTTGTCGAGCAAGGCTTCTTCGATCTCCTCGCGGGACCGGTTCTCCGCGAAGCCCTCCGCGATGAGCGCCAACAGGCCGATCGCCTCGGCGGGGTAGCGGCGCCGCCGGCCGCGACCGGTTACCGGCAAGAAGCCGTTGAACGCGTCGCGGTAGTAGCGTACCGTGGACTCCGGAAGTCCCAATTCCCGAGCGATGGACCGGAGCGTAAAGAGCGCGGAAGGCATACAAACGCAAGATAGCAACCAGGTGGGCCGGCCCACAGCCCGGGGCGGCGCGCGAGGGCCACGGCATCAATCGAGGGTTTTGTGGAACCGCCGGGTGCTCAGCACGATGAACCCGACGGCAAACAGCAACAGCGCAACCACCTGATGCCACAAGTTGCCGAGCGACAGTCCTTTGAGCAGGATGCCCCTCAGGACCTCGAGGTAGTGGGTGAGGGGGAGCACCAGGCCCAGCCACTGCGCCAACTGGGGCATCGCCTCGCGCGGGAACATGAATCCCGACAGCAGAATGTTGGGCAAGACGAAGAAGAAGCTCATCTGCAACGCTTGCTGTTGTGTTCGCGCCACCGTGGACACGAACAGCCCCACACCCAGGGTGGCGACGATGAAGCCGAGCGTAATCAGATAGAACAGTGCGATGTTGCCGGAAATCGGCACGCCGAACACCAGCCGACCGGCTAACAGCACCACCGTGACCTGCACGTACCCGACAAGCACGTAGGGCGCGATCTTGCCGAGCATCAGGTCGAGACGCGAAAGCGGCGTCACGATCAGTTGTTCGAGCGAACCGCGTTCGCGTTCCCGCACGATGGCCATCGACGTGACCGCTACGAGCGTGAGAGACAGAATGACGCCGATCAATCCCGGGACGATGTTGTTGGCCGACTCGAGGCCGGGATTGTACCGCGGACGGACCCGTACCTCGATCGGCATTCGGGGGTCGGCGCCGGCCTTGCGCAACTGCTTGAAGGCCTCGACCCGACCGACGGCTCCGGCGGCCTGAATGGCCGCCTGCGACGCGAGTGGGTCGGTGGCATCGACGATCACCTGGACGACGGCCGTCCGTCCGCGCGCCAGATCGCGGGGATACGACCAGGGGATGAGGATCGCCGCACGTGCCCGTCCCGACGCGAGGGCTCGGTCCACTTCGATTCGGCTCGCCACCCGCCCCACCATCTCGAAGCTGGCGGTGTTCACGAACGCGTCGGCGAGGGCGCGCGTTTCGGAGGTGTTCGCTTCGTCGAGCACGACGGTTGGCAGGTGCTTGACCTCGGTCTGGATGGCGTAGCCGAATAACAGCAGCTGAATGACCGGGATGGCGCCCATGATGCCGAGCGTCAATCGGTCACGCCGCATCTGGATGAACTCCTTGTGGATCATCGCGAGGAGGCGGCTCATCGCGCCTCCCCGGTCTGTTCCTGCAGCGTAACGAACACGTCCTCGAGCGTCATGGCTTCGCCGAAACTGCTCGTGACCTCGTCCGGGGTACCGAGCGCGATCAGCCGTCCGTGCATCAGCATGGCAAGCCGGTCACAGCGCTCCGCCTCATCCATGTAGTGTGTCGTCACCACCACGGTGGTGCCTTCGGCGGCCATCTGATGGATCAGGCGCCAAAAGGTCCGCCGGCTGGCCGGATCGACCCCGGCCGTGGGTTCGTCGAGAAACAGAATGGGTGGTTCGTGCAGCGTGGCGCTCGCGAGCGCCACGCGTTGTTTCCAGCCGCCGGACAACGTCCCGACCATCTGGTCGCGCCGCGCGACGAGACCGATGCGCTGCTCGACGACGTCCATGCGTTCACGCAACGCGTGGCGGCGCAGGCCGTAGAGCGCGCCGTAGAACCGCAGGTTCTCGTGGATGGTCAGGTCATCGTAGAGCCCGAACTGCTGCGACATATAGCCGATGTGCTGACGCACGGTTTCGGGGGCCTCGCGGACGTCGATCCCGGCCACCCGCGCGGTTCCCGCGGACGGTTCCAGCAGGCCGCACAGCATCCGGATCGCCGTGGTCTTGCCCGAGCCGTTCGGGCCGAGCAGCCCGAAGATCTCACCACGCCGGATCGTGAGTGAAAGACCGTCCACGGCCACCAGCGCGCCGAAGGATCGGGTGATGCCGAGCAATTCGATGGTCGCCTGCACGTCAGCGAACCAGGTCGATCGCGAGGTCGACCGGCATCCCCGGTTTCAGCCGGCCGCCTTCGGCGGTGATCTCGACCTTGATGGCGAAGACGAGGTCGGCCCGTTCGCGCTCGGTGAGCGCCACGCGAGGCACGAACTCGGCCTCGGCGCTGATCTCCGATACGACGCCGGCGAACGAGGAGTCGGGGAAGCTGTCCACCATCACCCGCACCGCGGCGCCGACCCGCACCCGCCCGATCACCGCCTGATCGACGTAGGCGCGCACCCAGGGACGGTGCACCAGACCGAGCCGGGCAATGGGAGTTCCCGGCTGGAGCACCTCGCCAGGTTCCGCGAGGCGCAACAGGATGACACCGTCGGCCGGCGCGGTGACGGAAAGCTCACCGCGGACAGCCTGCAGCGCCTCGACGGCCGCGCGTGCGGCCTCGGCCTCCCGCCTCGCGCCGACGACCTGCTGCGAGCGCGTGCCCGCCTCGAGCAGCGCGAGCTCCTCGCGCAACTGGCGGACGCGCGCGGTGGTGGTGCGATCCGCGGCGATGGCCGCGTCGCGTTCCCGCGCGGACGCGGCCGTGCTGTCGAACAGGGCGTCGACGCGGGCCGCGTCGGAGGCGGCGCGCGCCGAATCGGCGAGAACGCTCTCGAGCGCGGCGCGAGCGCGGCGGAGTTCCTGTACCCGGGCGCCCTCCTCCAGATCGTCACGACGCGCGAGCGCGACGCGGTACCGGGCCTCCCGCTCGGCAATCTGCTGATCGAGGCCCGGTTGGGTCAGGACCGCGACGGTATCCCCCGTGCGGACCGTGTCGCCTTCGTCGACATATAACGACCGCAAGCGCCCGGACGTCATCGACGCCAGCGTGACCTCGCGAATCTCGATCGTGCCGGCGACCAGGGCATGATCGGGATCCTCTCCACAACCGAGCACCCCGGCCGCCAAGGCCGAGAGCAACCAGGAAGGCTTCATGGGGGGCTTCCTTCGACGGCGATGGCCCGAAGGACCATTTCACTGATGTGGCGTTCAACGGCGCCGGTGAGCGTTTCCGGTTCGAGTTGCATGCCGCTGACCACGGGAAGGTGCTCGCCGATCACCGCGAACCAGATGGACTGCGAGATGATGGAGAAGGTCACCAGGAGCGGATCGACCGCGCGAAAGCGGCCGGCGGCGCGCCCCGCCTCGACCACATGGGTGATCGCCACCAGGTTTCGCCGCATGAGTGGGATGACCGGGCGCGGGGGTGCGTCTCCGCCGGCGACCTCGCGAATGACCAGGCGCGGCGCTTCCGGCCAGGCGGCGAAGAACGCAAAGAACGCCCGTACGATGGCCTCGATCCGCTCTTCAGGGTTCGCAGCCGCGTGCGCCGCCGCCTCGGTACGCGTGGCGAGGTCCGTGAACGCCTCCTCGAGGATGGCGTGGTACAGGGCCAGCTTGGAGCCGAAATGATAGGTGATGGCTCCCAGATTGGCATTCGCGGCGCCCGTAATCTCGCGAACGCTTGCTCCGCTGAATCCCTTCTCAGCAAACAGCTTACGTCCTTCGGACACCAGTCTGGCACGCGTTGGATCATTCATACGTATGTATGATTATCGCGCAGTATGCTGTTCGTCAAGCGTCGAGTGGTGGAAGGCTCAGCGTCGGGGTCGGAGCCAGTTGAGCGGATCGAGGGCGATGGTCAGGCCACCGCCGCGGTGTTCTCGGATCTGGAACTCTACGTGCGGCCCCTCATCACTTGCCGCGCCGCCCGATACCCCGACCTGATCGCCTGCGCTTGTCAGGGTGCCGCCGGCCACGTTGACCCGGGACAGGTAGAGGTACAGCGTGTAGAACCCGCCCCCGTGGTCGAGCATGACGCTCAGCCCGTAGGTGCCGTACGGACCCGCGAACACGACCTCGCCGTTGGCCACCGCCCGAACCGGCGTGCCGACGGGTACCCCGATCCCGACACCTTGATAGCGGATCACGCTGTTGCCGGGTCCGGCGGCCGGCCCGAAGCGATAGAGCAATCGGCCCTCCGCCGGCCAGGCGAGCGTCCCCAGGGAGGCCGGGGTGATGCTCGCCGCCACCTCGGTCACCCGGCCCGCGGCAATCGCGGCGCGCCGGCGCCGCTCGAGGTCCGCGATCAGCGTGTTGAGCTGCTGCTCGGTGGCTTCGAGGCTGCCAAGGCGCTCCGTTGCCCGGGCCGCCGTGGTTCGCGTTTGTTCCAGACTGCGCAGCCGTTCCCGCTCGAGGCGCTGGAAGCGCGCCAACTCGCGGCCGCGTTCTTCGCGGTTGCCGGTGAGTTCACGCTGCACGGTCGCCATTTGCCGGCGTTCCCGGTCGATGCGGTCGCGCAGGTGCTGCATCGCCGTGACGAGCGCCTGATCCTGGCGGCTCACCAGGAACAGGTACTTATAGCGGCCCAGCAGGTCGGCGAAGCTCTCGGCCGCCAGCAGGACCTGAAACCCCCACAGTCTGCCGCGCTTGTAGATCTCGACGACCCGCCGCTCGCGGATGGCCTGTTGCTCGGCGACGGCGTCCTGGGCGAGCAGGAGATCGAGTGTGATGGTGTCGAGCTGGCTGCTCAGCTGTCCCATCTGGCGGTCCAATTCGTTGACGATGCGCGACGTGGCCGTCTTCTGCTGTTCGAGGTTGCTGAGTTCACCCGAGATGTTGCGGATGCGGCCTCGCAGCCGGGTCAGCTCCCCTTCGAGCGACGTCCGTTCCTGCCGAATCGAATCGAGTCGAGCCTGGTTGTTGCGGATTTGGCGGTCGACGTTGTCCTGCGCGTAGCCCGGTGCTGCGATCAAGGTGGTGACGAGTGCGACCCACGCGGGCCACGTGCCACGCATCCGCTACACCCGCCGGATGTGCCGGGCGACGCTCACCGCGCTCGCCGTGAACCCGAGCGCGGTGCCGAACAGCACGATCAGCGATGCCTGGGGCGCACTGAAGAAGACGCCGGCGAAGACCTGACTCACGATGACGAACGCCGTGTAGCAGAGTGCGACCGCCAGCCCCCCGCCGAGGGCGCCTTTGATGCTGCCTTCCAGCAGGAACGGCCGGCGGATGAAGCCGTCGGTGGCGCCGACGAGGCGCATGATCGCGATCTCGCGACCCCGTTGCAGCACCGTCATCCGGATGGTGGTGCCGATGATGATGATCGATGCCGCCGCAAAGGCCGCCCCGATCAGCAGGCCCACCGCCGTCGCGATGTCGCGCAGGCGATCCAGTTTGGCGATCCAATCGCTGCCAAAGCGGACATCCTCCGCGAAGCGGAATCCTTCCAGCCGCCCCGCCACCTCGGTGACGTGTGGCGTGTCGCGGAATCCGGGGAGGAGCCGGACTTCGAGCGACGCGGGCAGGGGATTGGTCTCCAGGTCGTCGAAGACGCCGCGAAACTCCGTCAGCTCGTCCCGGGCGCGCGCCAACGCATCCTCCTCGGTGACGTACGCCACCGCTTCCACTTCCGGGAAGCTCTCGATGTCGCCCATGGCGGTCGTGACGACCTCGACCGGCGTCCCGCGCCGCAGGTACATCACGATCTCGACACGCTCCTCGACGCCTGCGAGGGCGGTGCGGAGATTGAGGGCCACCAGCGCCACGAGGCTCACCACGAACAGCGCGAAGGCGATCGTGGTGACGGACAGCGCGGACAGCACCGGCGCGCGCCGGAACGCCAGCAGGGCTTCTCGGACGACCAGCGTCACGCGCCCTGCTCCCGTCCGCCGTCCTCGGCGGAATCGTACACGATTGCTCCCTGCTGCATCTCCACCGTGCGGTACTCCGCCTGGCGGACGAGATCGAGATCGTGGGTCGCCATCACGACTGCGGTGCCGTTGGCGTTGATTTCGCGCAGGAGTTGGAACACGCCGCGGGTGGCGCGCTCATCCAGGTTGCCGGTCGGTTCGTCGGCGAGCAACACGAACGGGTCATTCACGAGCGCCCTCGCGATGGCGACCCGCTGCTGTTCGCCGCCGGACAGCTCACGGGGGTACGCGCGTGCCTTGCCCGCCAGCCCGACCTGCGTCAACACCCGCGTGACCTTTGGGCCGATCACATGGCGGCGCGCGCCGGTCACCTCCAGCGCGAACGCGACGTTTTCCTCCGCGGTGCGGTCTTCGAGGAGCTGGAAATCCTGAAACACGATGCCGAGCCGGCGCCGCAGCTTGGGGATTTCGCGCCGGGTGAGTTTGGCCGTGCGGTGACCTGAAATGCGCACTTCCCCCTCCGTGGGGAGGTCCTGCGCGTAGATCAGGCGGAGCACGGTCGACTTCCCGGCTCCTGAGTGTCCTGTGAGGAACACGAACTCACCTTTGGAGACCCGCAGCGACACGTCGCGCAGCGCGAGCACGCTCTTGGGATACGCCTTGAAGACCTTGATGAACCGGATCACGATCGTCGGTTAGCTGCGGCGCGCGGCGGTGGTGAGCGCCCGGGTGAAATCGGCGATGATGTCCTCGACGTCCTCGATGCCCACGCTGACCCGTACGAACCCGTCCGGGATTCCCTGCGCCGCACGTTGGGCGGCGGACAGGCTGGCGTGGGAGGTGAGGCGCGGCTCGGACACCAGGGTCTCCACGCCGCCGAGGCTCGGGGCATGCTGCGCGACCCGCAGCCGTTTCAGCACGCGGTTCGCGGCCCTCGCCCCGCCCTTGAGTCGAATCCCCACTATGCCACCGAAGCCATGGAGGATCTTGCGCGCCAACCCGTGATCGGGATGGGATGGGAGTCCCGGATAATGCACCGCGGTGATGCCCGGGTGGCCCTCGGCCCACTCGGCGAACCGCATGCCGTTCTCGTTGTGCCGGGCGACCCGTACGGCGAGCGTGCGCATCCCCCGTTCGACCAGCCACGCGGCATGCGGGTCGATGGCCTGGCCCCACACCTGCATCAAGCGCCGCACCTCCTCCACGAGCGTTTCCGATCCGGCGACGGCGCCCGCGATCACGTCCGAGTGCCCGTTGAGGTACTTGGTGGCGCTGTGAATGACGATATCGGCCCCGTGCTCCAGGGGCCGAAGATTGATCGGCGAGGCGAAAGTCGAATCCACGAGGAACGCGATGCCCTTCGTGTGCGCGAGCGTGGCCAACGGGGCCAGGTCGAGAATGCGCATCAGGGGATTGGTGGGGGTCTCGATGAAGATCGCGCGCGTATTGGCCCGCAGGCTGGTCTTCCACAGCCGCGGACTCCGCGGGTCGACGTAGGTCACCTCGATACCGAACCGGGCGAACTCGGTCTCGAACAGCCGGCGGGTTCCACCGTAGATCCAGTCGCTCGACAGCAGGTGATCGCCCGGGCGCAGGACGGCGAGATGCGCGAGCGCGGTGGCGCCCATGCCGCTCGCGAGGCAGATAGCGGCCTCGGCACCTTCGAGCGCGGCGAGTCGGCGCGCGAGTTCCACCTGATTCGGGTTGTTGCCGTATCGCGTATAGAGCACTTCGCCGCCGCCCCCGACGGGATTCACGAACGTCGAACTCTGAAAGATCGGGAACGAGACGGGCTCGTGTGGGGACTTCGCGTGCGGCAGGCCGTGGATGGCGCGGGTCGAGGGTCCCGCTTTGCGCCGGGTCATGCGCAGCGGATGGGCTGGTAGCCTCCGTCGCCCTGCTGAATGAGGCGGCGGTCCAGCAAATCGTCGAGCGCGGCTTGCGCCACATCTTCGGTGACGGTCATGCGCGCGGCGACCTCGCTCGGAGCCGCCGTCCCCGCGGTGGCGACGACGCCGAACGCCCGGCGGGCGGGGTCGGGGATCGTCCCGAGGAGTCGCAGCGATCCGGCGCGATCCTGTCCGACGACCGCCAGACCATGTCGCTCGAGCACCGGCTGGATGGCCTGCATATGTCCTTCGTCGAGTCCGACGAGCATGAAGTACCGTCCACGGCCATGCTGCAGCAGCAGCTTGCCCACAATCTCATCCGCGCAGGAGAAGTCCATGCATCGGACGGCCGTAAAATCGATGACGGCCACGTCGCCGGTCGGCTCGGTGAGCCGTTCCTCCACTCCCGTGCGCACCGCCTGTCCGGTGCGGCGGGTGACGAGATCGCCATAGACACTCGATACCGTGCATTGGAGGATGGCTCGCAAATCGAATCGGATCACGTCGTTCACTCAGCCTGTGCGGGCACGATCATGAGCACCTGGGTACCCGGGAACGGGGACAGTTGGTCGGCGAGCGGGACGTCATCGTCCCACGGTGGTACCATCGACATGCGTGCCGTACCGCTCCGCACCGACAGTTTGCCCGACCAGCGGTCGAGATACCGCCGAATGCCGGCCAGGCCCTGGCCGCGGCCCGGATCACGGAATCGGCTGATGCCTTGAATCAATGCGGCTTCGAGCGCGGCGGCATCGCCCCAGCGATCGCCAAAGCGCTTGCTCTGGGTGGCCTCCAGGGTCTGTCGAAACCCGACCCCCGCATCCGCGACGGCGATCACGACGACCCGCCGGCCCAGCTTCCGACGCCAGTTATAGCTCTGTACCGCGACCCAGCCACCGGTGCCCGCGTGCTCCACAATATTCTGGCACGCTTCCGAAAGCGCCATAGCGAATCCGAGTGTGGCTTGCGCTTCGAGCCCGAGTTCACCGGTGAGCATCGCCGCGGCGCGATCCTGGATGTGGTCGACCACGTCGTGGACGTCGTTTTCGCCGCGAATCGGCGTGACTACGAGCAGGACATCCGTATCACCCCGCGATTGGACGCGCGGCACCGTGCCATGCAATTCGAAGATCTGGTCCGCGTGTTCGACGAACCCCGTACGGGCCCAGTAGTGGACGACGTCCCGTTTCCCCGGCAGCGTGAGGAGCGGGCGTTCCGCGCCGCGCTCCCGGACCGCCTGGCCGGCGGCCAGCAGGCCGACCAGCCCGAACGGCGATGCCCATTGCGTGCCGTGCGCGTCAAACAACAGGCGCTCCCCGTCCGGGCCGTCGAACGCACGGGCAAACTGCTCGAACGTGCGGTCGTCGAATTGACTGGGAACTTCAATGACCCGGGTCATGTCGGAGCGATCTCGCCGCGCAGATAATAGTGTAGGTTCGTGGCGCCGTGGTGCCGGACGTTCCGACCCGCCAGCCGGTTGGCCCGGTCGAGCCCGTCATCGAGCGATCTCCCGGACAGCAGGTGGCCAACCAACGTCGCCCCGAACACGTCACCACACCCGGTCGTGTCGCCGACTGTTTGCGGGTCTGGTGGCGGTACCCGCGCCGTCTCCACCGGTCCCACCGCGGGGCCGTGCCGCCGGTCAAAGGAATATGGCCGCGTCGTAAAATACACCGCACCGCCACCCCCGAGGGTCACGACCAGGAGGCGAACGCCGGCGGTCATGGCGACGGCGGCGATTTCCATGGCGTCGGCGCCGATCTGACCCATCTCCTCCTCGTTGAGCTGGACGGCATCGAAGCAGGAGAACCACGCGGCCGGATCGGCCAGGCGCGCGGGAACGCGCCGGCCATCCTGCGTGACACCGAGCAACAGCGAATGCAGATCGGCGTAGATCGGGCCCGCGAATCCCCGCCGCATCAGGACCGCGCTGTCCAGGTCGAGCTCGAAACCCGAAATGAAGTTGACATAGAGCGCATCGAGGTCGCCGATCATCGGTCCCAGTTCGCTCCACTGCCACCCCGGCACCCCGCCCCTGAGCTGCTCGGTGCGCCGTTGCATCGATTCGTACCGCAAGGTGACGCGGTTGTTGGCTTCGGGGACCTCGATGAACCGCGCCGCGCCCGCGCGCCGGGTGAGTCCCTGGAGAAACTCGTTGGCCTGCGGCGCCATGTCGCGGCCGACCTTGATGAGCGGTACGACCTCCCAGTCGTCGGCCAACGCCACCTCGAGGGCGGCGAGCGCGTAGGCGATCCCGCCCCATTCCGTCACCGGCTCCGTGGTCGCGTGCCGGCCGTAGATCGTATCCCACACCATCGTGCCGATGACGCCGAGCCGCTTCACACGTGGCCCCACGTCACCTGCTTGAACACGGCGACCGCGCCGTAGACGCCCGCCATGCCCGGCAGTTCGCCCGGCACGATGCGACAGGCGTCGACCGCGGGGCGGAACGCGCGCCGCTTCACCTCGGCGCGCAGCGGCTGGAACAGGCGGTCGCCGGCGAGCGTGACACCACCCGCCACGACGACGATCTCGGGATTCAGCAGGTTCACCACGTTGGCGATGCCGACCCCGAGGAACTTCGCGGTGTCCTTGACGACGTCCAACGCCAACTCGTCTCCGTCGCTCGCGGCTTCATAGACGACCTGAGCGGTCAGCTTGCTCAGATCGCCGGCGACGTACTCGCCGAGCGACGTGCGGGCACCCGCCAGCAGTTCCTCGGCGGCGCGCGCCGCGATGGCCGGACCGGACGCATAGGCCTCGAGGCATCCGTAGTTGCCGCACTTGCACTGTCGTCCGGTCATGTCGACGGTCATGTGACCGATTTCGCCCGCCACGTCCGACGCGCCGTGATAGATCGCGCCGTCGCGGACCAACCCACCGCCGACGCCGGTCCCGATGGTGATACCGACCACGTGGTTCGCCCCGCGGGCGGCCCCGCGCCACCATTCACCGAAGGTGGCACAGTTGGCGTCGTTGTCGAGTGTGGCGGGGAGCCCAACGGCCGCGGTGACGCGATCCCGCAGCGGGAAATTCCGCCACCCGAGGTTGGGCGTCAGGATGACAACGCCCGTCTCCGTGTCGAGTGGTCCCGGCGAGCCGATTCCGACCCCGGCGACATCGAGCGTGTCGGTGCGAAGTTGCGTTCGCGTGGCGTCGAGCGAGCGGTGGATCAGGTGCACGATGCGGTCGACCACGGCATCCGGGCCCTGCGCGGACGGGGTCGGTCGCATCTGTGGGCCGTAGACGGTGCTGCCGTCTTCCGGGATGGTGCCGACGACGATGCTGGTGCCGCCCAGGTCCACGCCCACGATCAACCGCATACGCGCTCCGAGCGTTGCAGTACCGACTGGACTATTCGGTGGACCGTGTCGACCGGCATGTCCCGCAGGCAACGATGATGCACCAGCGGACAGCGGGCATCACCGTGGGTGGAGCAGGGGCGACACGCGAGTCCGTCGACTGCCACGATGCGATCGCGCGCGCCGCGCGGGCCGAACCGCGCGGCTGGAGTCGGGCCGAACAGGCCGACGACCGGCGTCCCGACTGCCTGCGCCATATGCAGTGCCGCCGAATCATTGGTGACCGCGACCGCCGCCCGCTCGAGCACGGCGGCGGCCTGCCGGATGGTGAGCCGTCCGGTGAGATCCGCGACGGTCCCCCGCGGGCCGATCGCCGCGCGCACGCCGGCGCCGCCGGGTCCGTCGAGGATGACCACCCCGACTGACGAGGCCAGGGCCACGGCGAGCTCGGGGTAGTACGGCCATTGCTTGGTCGCCCGAGCCGATCCCGGCGCGAGCGCGGCGAACGGTCCCACGACGCCTTCGCCGGCCAGCAAGGCGTCGGCGACCTGCCGGTCCGCCTCGGTGAGCATGAGGGACATGCCGGCGGCCGCTGCTGCCGGAGCGGCGAGGGCGGTGAGGCGGTCGGCTTCGTGCGTCCAGCGCCCGGAGACGCGCTCCGTGCAAAACCAGCGGCCCGGCGCGTCGTCGAACCCGACTCGGGTGGGTATCCCCGCCAGGAACGGGACGAGCGCACTGCGGACGGACCCCTGGGCGAGGATCGCGGTGGCATAGCCGCGGCGGCGTACCGCGCGCGCCACGCGCCACAGTCCCGATGCCCCACGATCGCGCCCGCGCTTGTCGAACCGGAGCACGTGCGCAACGGCGGGATGGACCTCGAGCAACGGCGCGGCCGCGGGGGTGGTGAGCACGTCGACCGGCCCGTGGCGTTCGGCGAGTGTCGTGAGCAACGGGATCGTCAGGACCGTATCCCCGATCCAGGCGGTTTGGACAACGAGCGTGCCGCTCACTCGACCTGGAGGACGGCGAGGAACGCTTCCTGCGGGATTTCGACGGCGCCGACCTGCTTCATGCGCTTCTTCCCCTCCCGCTGTTTCTCCAGGAGCTTCCGCTTCCGCGTGATGTCGCCGCCGTAGCACTTGGCGGTCACGTTCTTGCGCAACGGCCGTACCGTCTGGCGCGCGATGATCTTGGTGCCGATCGCGGCCTGAATCACCACCTCGAACATCTGGCGCGGGATGAGTTCCTTCAACTTCTCGGTGATCTTGCGACCCCAGTCGAATGCCTTGTCACGGTGGATGATGATGCTGAACGCATCGACCGCATCGCCGTTGATGAGCATGTCGAGCTTGACCAGGTGGCCGGCGCGATAGTCGCCCAATTCGTAGTCCATCGCCGCGTACCCGCGTGTAATGGTCTTGAGCCGGTCGTAGAAATCGAGGATGATCTCCGCCAGCGGGAACGCCCACTCGAACTGGACGCGCGCCGGGTCGAGGTACTGCATCCCCTCGTACTCGCCGCGACGCTCCTGTCCCAAGTGCATGATGGCGCCGATGTACTCGGCGGGCGCCGTGATGCGCGCCTTGATGTACGGCTCCTCGACGCGAACCACGGCGGAGCCGGTGGGCATCCTGGTGGGGTTCTCGATCAACTCCATCGAGTCGTCGGTCTTGTAGACGTGATACTCGACGTTGGGTACGGTGCTGATGAGATCCAGGTTCGACTCGCGCTGCAGCCGCTCGCGGACGATGTCCATGTGCAGCAGGCCGAGAAATCCGCAGCGAAAGCCGAAGCCCAATGCAACCGAGGTCTCCGGCTCGTAGTGGAGCGACCCGTCATTCAGCTTCAACTTGGCCAGACCGTCGCGCAACTCTTCGTACTGATTGGAGTCGGTGGGGTAGAGCCCCGCGAACACCATCGGTTTGATATCGCGGTAGCCGGGCAGCACGCCGGCGCGCCGATCGGCGTCGAGCACCGTATCCCCGGCTCGGGTCTCATCGACGCCCCGGGTGTTGGCGACGACGTACCCGACCTCTCCGGCCTCCAGCACGTCGGTCGGCCGCTGCCCCAGTTGGAGGTAGCCGACTTCGGCCACCTCGTACACGTCGTCCGGGTGGGCGCCAAAGGCGATACGCATGCCCTTGCGGATCGCGCCGTCGACGACACGGATGCTGGGGATGGCGCCGCGATACCGGTCGTAGTACGAGTCGAAGATGAGCGCCCGTAACGGGGCGTCGCGATCGCCGCCCGGGGGCGGGACGCGCCGCACGATTTCCTCCAACAACTCGTCGATACCGGTTCCGTCCTTGGCGGACGCATGCACGATCTCCGCCGGCGCGATGTGGATCAGGTCGTGCAACTCGCGGGCTCGCCGATCGGGCTCGGCGGCCGGCAGGTCGATCTTGTTGAGGACCGGCAGGATTTCGAGATTCGCATCCATGGCCAGAAACAGGTTGCTCACGGTTTGCGCCTGCACCCCCTGCGAGGCGTCGACGACCAGCACCGCTCCCTCGCAGGCCTCGAGCGAGCGCGAGACCTCGTAGGTGAAATCGACGTGCCCTGGTGTATCGATGAGGTTCAACTCGTAATCTTCGCCGTCCCGGGCGCGATACGTCATCCGGACCGCGTTGAGCTTGATCGTGATGCCGCGCTCGCGCTCCAGGTCCATGGTGTCGAGCACCTGTTCACGCATTTGGCGCTTCTGGAGCGTGTGGGTCCGCTCGATGAGCCGATCGGCCAAGGTCGATTTCCCGTGGTCGATGTGCGCGACGATGCAGAAGTTGCGGATGCGGGACTGTTGCATGTGGGGGGAATATAAGGGGGCGGAGCCCGGTCGCCTTTCCCGCGTCGCCGCGTCTCCGTATTCTTCGTGGTCGCCACCACAGGGAGCACCCTCATGTTGTCACGCCGCGAATTCCTGCAGGCTTCTTCCGTCGCCGCCGCGGGCGCCTTGGCCGATCCCGAGGTCCTGGCCGCCGAGCCGCCGCAACAGGCCGGAGACCTGCCGCCATCCATCGCCGCACTGCAACCGATGCGCGACGGCGTCCTTCCCATTACGGTGGCGGAACGCCGTGCACGCGTCGAACGGGCACGGACCCTCATGCGGGCCCAGGGGTTCGACGCGCTGCTGCTGACCGGCGGGACGTCCCTGGTCTATTACACCAACATGCGGTGGGGACTGAGTGAGCGGATGCTGGCGTTGGTGATCCCGATCAGCGGCCGTCCGTTCGTGGTCTGTCCGGCGTTCGAGGAGGAACGGGCGCGGGAGCAGGTGGCTGACGGGCCGCTGCAGGGCGATGGAACCGAGTTCCTCACCTGGCAAGAAGACGAGAGCCCCTACGCATTGGTGGCGAGCGGGCTCCGGGCCCGCGGCCAGGCCGGCGGGCGGTTGGGGATCGAGGAAACCGTCCGTCACGTGTTTACCGACGGGATTGCCCAGGCGGCCCCCGCGCTCACGCTTGCCAGCGGGACGCCGGTCACTGCGGGGTGTCGCGGAGTCAAGGATGCGCACGAGCTCGCGCTGATGCGGCACGCGTCCATGGTGACGCTCAAGGCGTACGAAGCGACGTACCGGGCGTTGCGCGACGGCATGACCCAGGGCGAGGTCTCCGGGCTCATCGCTACCGCGCACGACCGGCTCGGATTCGGCGGTGGGGCCAGCGTTCAGGTTGGGCAGTATTCAGCGCTGCCGCACGGGTCGCGGACGCCGCAAGTGATTCGCGAAGGGACGATCGTGCTGGTGGACGGCGGCTGCGCGGTGGAGGGGTATCGGTCGGACATCAGCCGGACGTTCGTGCTGGGTCGCCCGACCGACAAGATGAAACAGGTCTTCGCACTCGAATTCGCGGCACAGACCGCGGCGCTGCACGCGGCCAAACCGGGCGTGCCGTGTGAAGCGGTCGATGCGGCGGCGCGCAAGGTCATCGTGGACGGGGGGTACGGTCCCGACTACACGTACTTCACGCACCGGGTGGGGCACGGCATCGGGATGGACGGCCACGAATGGCCATACCTCGT
>Ga0214471_10000689_pt1 | contig 27766 bp, 33 predicted proteins | sample RVTome_5_FD_207665 | JGI IMG/M metagenome (GOLD analysis project Ga0214471, IMG submission 207665) | Soil microbial communities from uranium-contaminated site in the Upper Colorado River Basin, Wyoming, United States - RVT142D155 | ecosystem: Environmental > Terrestrial > Soil > Contaminated >... | reverse complement strand
CAGCCGATCGGGCACCGCGCGGTGCACCGCCGGCTCCAAGGCGGGCACCCCGCTCACCTCGATGGTCGATGTACCCGCTCCGTCGATCTTGGCGCCCATCTTCTGGAGGAGAACGGCCAGATCGGTCAACTCGGGCTCGCGAGCGGCATTGCCGATCACGGTCGTGCCCTCGGCCAGCACCGCAGCCAACAGCAGGTTCTCGGTGGCTCCGACGCTGGGGAACTCCAGGAACACATCGGCTCCGTGCAGACCATGCGGCGCCCGTGCCTCGAGGATCCCGTGACGAAGCTCGAACTCGGCGCCCATCGCCTCGAGGCCTTCGAGGTGCAGGTCGATTGGCCGCGACCCGAAGTCGTCGCCACCGGGCAGCGCCACCCGGGCCTCACCCACTCTCGCCAGCAATGCGCCCAGCACCAGGATCGACGCCCGCATCTTGCGCACCAACTCCAGCGGCGCCTCGGGATTGGGCTCGGTGGGCACGTCGATGTGCAGGGCATGGCCGTCGCGCCGGCAGGAAGCGCCGATGTGCTCGAGCACGCGGCACATGAGGTCGACGTCGACGATGCCGGGCACGTTGTCGAGAAGGTGGTGGCCGGGCGCCAGCAGCGTCGCCACCATGTGCTTGAGGACGGCGTTCTTGGCCCCCAGCACGGCAACGCTGCCCCGCAGCGGTACCCCGCCGGTCACCCGAATCATGCTCATCGCCGAGAGTGTACGGCCGCACTGTGCGGACACCGATGCATCCTGTCGCCGACGGCCCGACGCCGGCGCCTCACCGTCACGACCGCGCCAGGACGCGCAAGCCGTCCATGAACACGGCGGCGTGCGTCTCCCAGCTCCGGTTCGGGGCGCGCACCTCCACACCGACGCCGTGTGATGCGTCGATCGGGTACAGGCCGAACCACAACCGGCCACCGCGGAACACCCCGACCGAGCGCACCGAACCGTCGAGTTGGGGCCGCACCTCGCCGACGTCGGCTTCGCCACCGTCGATCTGGCTCCAGAAGATCCTCACCACCGCATCGGGCTGCTGGGGCCACAACTCGCCCGCCGCCACCACCAGCGCCTCCAGGTTCACCATGCCGACCGAGGCCAGCAACGTGTCGGGTGCGTCGGGGTGGGCGAGCGCGACGTGCTCTGCGCCCTTGTCGACGACGGCCCATGCCTGCGGGTAGGAGAGACAGAAGGCGTCGGTGCACACCAGGGCGCTTTCGCCCACCGGAGGTGCGTCCGGGCCGTTGCTGCACGCGGCGACGACGACCACGACCGCCGGCAACAGCGTCAGCATCCGGGAGACGCCTCTCACGGTCGGGAGCATACGCCCGGACCGCGCAGGGGCGGCGACGGGTACGCTACCGCCATGCGGATCGCCATCGGCGCCGACCATGCGGGCTTCGTGCTCAAAGAGGAGTTGAAGGCCCGGCTGGCCGATTCGGGCCACGCGGTGATCGACCTCGGCACCAACTCCTCAGATCCGGTCGATTACCCGGATTTCGCGGCCCTCGTCGGCAGGGCCGTCGTATCGGGGCGCGCCGAGCGAGGCATCATCGTGTGCGGTTCCGGCGCAGGCGCCGCCATCGCCGCCAACAAGCTCGACGGAGTGCGCTGCGCGCAGGCCAACGACACGTACACCGCCCACCAGGCCGTCGAGCACGACGACGCCAACGTCGTCGCCCTGGGGTCGCGGGTCACCGGTCCTGCGGTGGCCGCAGAGATCGTTGACAGCTTCCTGGGCGCCTCCTTCGTGACCGACGAGCGCTTCGTGCGCAGGCTGCGAAAGGTCATCGAGCTCGAGAAGGAGCGGGCTTGAACATGTCCGACCGCTACATCAACCGCGAGCTGAGCCTGCTCTCGTTCCAGGAGAGGGTCCTGTCCCTGGCGGAGAACCCTGCGCTGCGGCTGCTGGAGCGCATCAAGTTCGTGGCCATCGTGAGCCAGAACCTCGACGAGTTCTTCCAGGTCCGGGTGGCGGGCCTCACCAACCAGGCCGAGACGGGTGCCTCGCCGGGGCCCGACCGCATGACCCTGCGCGAACAACTCGAGGCGATCCGCGAGTCGGTGTTGTCGCTGAACAGCCGCATCGACGCGGTGTTCCTCAAGGAGTTGCTGCCCGAGTTGGAACGCCACGGCATCCGGTTGGTGCTGTGGGAGGACCTCGCCGACGACGACCGTGCCCATCTCAGCCGGTTCTTCGAGGAGATGATCTTCCCGGTGCTCACGCCGCTGGCGGTCGACCCGTCCCACCCGTTCCCCTTCATCTCCAACCTCTCGTTGAACCTGGCAGTCGTGCTGCGAGGGCCGGGACGCGCCGGCTTGAACTTCGCACGGGTGAAGGTGCCGCCGATCCTCGACCGCTTCGTCGTGCTGCCCGACGGGGAGCGCTTCGTCGCACTCGAGAAGGTCATCGCCGCCCATCTCGACCGTCTGTTCTCCGGGCAGGAGATCGTCGACTACTTCGCGTTCCGGGTGACCCGCAGTGCCGACTTCGCCGTCGAGGAGGAGGAGGCGGACGACCTCCTCGAGGCCATGGAGACGGTGCTGCGCTTCCGCCAGCGCGCCGCCGACGCCGTGCGGCTCGAGGTTGGCGAGCGGATGACTCCCGAGGTCCTGGCCCTGGTCATTCGCGAGCTCGGCCTCCCGGAATCCGCCGTGTTCGTCCGTGAGGCGCCGCTCGACCTGGGCGGGCTGTGGAACCTCTACTCGCTGGACCGCCCCGAGCTGAAGGAGGAGCCGTGGGTGCCGACCACCCAGCACCGCCTCCGCGCCGGGCCCGGCAAGGAGATCGACTTCTTCAAAGTGCTGCGCGAGGGCGACGTGCTGGTGCACTACCCGTACGAGTCGTTCGCCACCTCCACCGGCACCTTCCTCGCCCAGGCGGCAGCCGATCCCGACGTGCTGGCCATCAAACAGACGCTGTACCGGACATCGGCGCCCGAAGACCCGGCGATCGGCGGCGAGGAACGGATCGTGCGAACCCTGATGGGGGCCGCCGAGGCGGGCAAGCAGGTGGTGGTACTGATCGAGTTGAAGGCGCGCTTCGACGAGGCTGCCAACATCGAATGGGCCAAGATGCTGGAGAACGCGGGTGCCCACGTCGCCTACGGGGTGTCGGGCCTCAAGACCCACTCGAAGATCCTGCTGGTGGTGCGGCGCGAAGCCGGTGAGTTGCGCCGCTACGCCCAGATCGGCACCGGCAACTACAACCCGAAGACGGCTCGCATCTACGAGGACGTGGGCCTGTTCACGGCGGATCCCGACATCGGCGCCGACCTGTCCGAGTTGTTCAACTCATTGACGGGATACAACGACGCCCGCTACTACCGCAGGCTGCTCGTGGCGCCGGCGACGCTGCGCGACCGGATCGTCGAGCGCATCCGCGAGGAGGCCGCCAAGGGCAAGGCGGGGCGCATCCTGTTCAAGCTGAACCACCTCGTCGACCCCAACATCATCGACGAGTTGTACGCCGCGTCGCAGGAGGGATGCGAGATCGACCTCATCGTCCGCGGGATGTGCGCGATACGGGCCGGCGTGCCCGGGCTCTCGGAGAGCATCCGGGTGCGCTCCATCGTCGGCCGCTACCTGGAGCACTCGCGGTTCTACCGCTTCGGCCCTCCCGGCGACAGAGCGGTCTACTACATGGGTTCCGCCGACATGATGCAGCGCAATCTCAACGGGCGCGTCGAGACGCTCACACCCGTCGTCGATCCTCGACTGAAGGCAAGGATCGAGGAGGTGCTCGAGATCCTCCTCGAAGACGACGACCTGGCGTGGGAGATGACCGAGGGGGGCGAATCGTGGGCCAGGGTGGTGCCGACATCAGGCGTCAACGCCCACGAACGCCTCCAGGCCCTTGCCCTCGAGCGCATCGTCGCTCCGTGACGGGGAGGCGATCGAGCCGGTGACAGTCCCCGAGATCTCGATCCGTGCTGCCGGAGGGGTTGTGGTGCGCCCAGGGCCCGAACCCGAGTACCTGGTGGTCCACCGCCCCGGCTACGGCGACTGGTCGCTCCCGAAGGGCAAGCTGGACGCCGGCGAGAGGTTCAAGCAAGCTGCGTTGCGCGAGGTCTACGAGGAGACCGGCCTGGAGGCCAAGCCGCTCAGGAAGCTCGGTTCGATCTCGTACGAGACGCCCAACGGCAACGGCAAGATCGTCCGCTACTGGCTCCTCGAGGCGACCGGCGGCAAGTTCCGCCGCAACAGCGAGGTGGACGAGATCGTTTGGCTCTCTGCCCGCAAGGCCGCCAAGCGGCTCAGCTACTCGCGCGACCGCGAGGTACTCGAGTGGGCGGCAGCGCTCTTCCAGCAACCCCGCACCGGGCGGGTGCACCTCGTGCGTCACGCCGATGCCGGCAACCGCAAGGACTGGAAGGGCGACGACCTGACACGGCCCCTGTCCAGGTTGGGCCAGAAGCAGACGGCAGCGCTCCACGACCTCCTCACCCGCACCCCGGTGACGCGGGTGCTGTCGAGCAGCCATGTGCGCTGCCGCGACACGGTCGCTCCCGTTGCCGCCTCGCTCGGCATCGACGTCGAGGTGGAAGGGAGCCTGTTCGAGGCCCGGCCGCCGGACGAGTTGCTGGCATACCTGCGCTCGATCGAGGGCCATTCGGTGGTGATGAGCAGCCACGGCGACGTCATCTCCGGCGTGATCGGCAGGCTGGCAGCCGAGAAGGTCAGGCTGAAGGGCCCGCTACGGTGGGCCAAGGGCTCGATCTGGGTGCTCGACCTCTACAAGGGCCGCGTGCAGCAGGCCCGCTACCTGCCCGCCCCCATCTGACCCACTCGGGGCACAGCCACGTGCTGGGGCGGCTGCTCCGCGAGCCGGATCTGCGGGGCAACTTCGTGGCAGACGCCGCGCTCGCCGCGCGGTGCGTCGAATACGGCCCTGACCATGGTGTCCGCCGAGTCGGACTTCGCCAGGTTCAGCGAGATCCGGTGGCTGAACCCCCTGGCCGCCCCATCGCGCTGACCGAGACCGGCCACACCCGTTCGTCGAGGCCATGCTCACCCGATACGGCGACGGATCCACGCGGCGATCGCGGCCACCACGCCCGCCAGGACCTCGGCGTCGGTGCGGGCGGCGGCCTTGGTGACGCGGAGGGAGTGGTCTCCGTCGTCGACGACCATCAACTCGGCATCCGCGAGTGCCGCCACCAGCGGCTCGATCAACGGCAACGGCCCGAGCCGGTCGCGCGAGCCGGCCACGAAGAGTTGCGGAACCTCGATCCGCGTGAGATGGGCGGTGTCGCGCGGCTCGCGTTTGCCCATCGGCACCAAGGGGTACCCCAGGAAGACCACCCCCGCTGCCGGCCACCCCTCGTCGCCGACGAGATGAGAGCCGACCCGGCCGCCCATCGACTTGCCCGCGAGCACCACGGCCGCCGTCATGTCGGCCAGAGCGTCGGCGGCGGCGCGGTGCACAGCCAGCAACTTGGCCGTACGATCCGGCGCCTTGCGGCCGGCGGCGGTGTAGGCGTAGTCGAACGTCATCGTCGGCAGGCCGGCCGCCGCCAACCCGTCGCGCACCGCCTCCATGAACGGGTGGCCCTGGCCGGCGCCGGCCCCATGGGCCAACAGCACCCCGATCGAAGCGTTCGACGGCTCGCCCGCCAGGCGCCCGACAACGTTCTCGTTCGGCGCCCACTGGATCGGTACGTCCCTCGTCATGGCGGGTCACGGTACTGTTGCCCCCGATGAGGTACGCCTACATCGTCGACTACGTCCGCACCCCGATCGGGCGCTACGGCGGAGCACTGGCGCCGGTGCGCGCCGACGACCTCGCCGCCATCCCGATCCGGGCACTCGTCGAGCGCCACACGGGCATCGGCGAACATGTCGACGACGTGCTGTTCGGCTCCACCAACCAGGCCGGCGAGGACAACCGCAACGTGGCGCGCATGGCGTCGCTCCTGGCCGGCCTGCCGGAATCGGTGCCGGGTTCGACGATCAACCGGCTGTGCGGCTCGGGGATGGAAGCGCTGGTACAGGCGTCGCGGGCGATCGCCGTCGGCGAGGCCGACCTGCTCGTCGCCGGCGGCGTCGAGTCGATGTCGCGGGCGCCCTTCGTCGTCCCCAAGGCCGATCAGGCGTACCCGACGACGGCCGAGATGGCGAGCACCACGCTGGGGTGGCGGCTCGTGAACCCCCGCATGGATGCGATGGGCCATACCGACCCGCTGGGCATCACCGCCGAGAACGTCGCCATCGAGTTCGAGGTGTCCCGCCACGACCAGGATGCATTCGCGGAGCGCTCGCAGGAACGGGCGGCCGAGGCGGCGAAGGCGGGGCGGCTCGCAGAGGAGATCGTGGCCGTGACCATCCCCGAGCGCCGCGGCGACGACACGGTCGTCGACACCGACGAACATCCCCGCCCCGGTACCACGATGGAGTCCCTGGCCAGGCTGCCGGCGGCGTTCCTCCAGGGAGGCACGGTCACCGCCGGCAACAGCTCGGGCATCAACGACGGTTCCGCGGCCCTGCTGGTGGCGTCGGAGGCGGCGATCGAGCGCCACGGCCTCACTCCGCTGGCCCGCGTGGTGGGAGCCGCCGTTGCCGGAGTGCCGCCGCGCATCATGGGCATCGGGCCGATCCCCGCCACCGAGGCGCTGTTCGCTCGAACCGGTGTCGCCTGGGAGGACATCGACGTCGTGGAGCTGAACGAAGCCTTCGCTTCACAGGCCCTGGCATGCCTGCGGGCGTTCGGACTGCCCGACGACGCCGCTCACGTCAACCCCAACGGTGGCGCCATCGCGTTCGGCCACCCGACCGGCATGTCGGGCGCCCGCCTGGCCGGCACCGCCGCCCTGGAACTGCGCCGCCGCGCCGGCCGCTACGCCGTGGCCACCATGTGTATAGGCGTCGGCCAAGGAATCGCAGTCCTTCTCTCCCCTCCCTAACAACAAGGGAGGGGAGAACAGCCCTCGAATCGAGACACGGGCGGCTGAAGCGACAGCCCCTATGAGGGCGGGGTGATCCCGACCGCTTCCAGGGCGGCATCCAGTTCGGCCTCGGTGACGGTCTCCACCACGGGGTCGGCGATCTCTCTCAGCAGCACCATGCGGACGGCGCCGGCGGTCCGCTTCTTGTCCCGGGCGACCAGGTCGAGCACCGCCCTCTTCGAGGTGCCGGCGGAGGCCACCGGCAGCCCCAGCGAGAAGAGGGTGTGGGTCAGGGACGTCGCGTCGAATCCGTAGCGGACGCGGGAGACCTCGGCGGCCGCCACCATGCCGACCGACACCGCGTGGCCGTGTGCCAATCCGGTCACCGTCTCGACGGCGTGACCGATCGTGTGCCCGAAGTTGAGGATGGCCCTCCTCCCCGACTCGCGGAAGTCCTCCGAAACGACGCCGACCTTGACCGCGATCGCCCGCGGCACCACCTCGTCGAGCGGGGTGTCGATGCCGTCGCGCTGGTAGGCGGCCACGATCGCCGGGTCGCCCACGTACCCGGCCTTCACGGTCTCGGCCGACCCCTCGCGACGCAGTGCCACGGGCAACCCGTCGAGCACGTCAAGGTCGACGATCACCCGCCGGGGGTGCCAGAACGCTCCCACCAGGTTCTTGCCGGCGTGGTTGATGCCGGTCTTGCCTCCAATGGCGGCATCGATCGCCGCCAGCAGGGTGGTGGGTACCAGGACCGACTCGATCCCCCGCAGCCATGTTGCCGCCACGAACCCGGCGACGTCGGTCACCGCCCCCCCGCCCACGCCGACAATGGTGTCGTGGCGCCCCAGGCTGCGGGCAGCCAACTGGTCGTAGAGCGAGGCGACCACCTCCCAGGTCTTGGCGGCGTCACGGTCGGGGACCTCGATCAGGTGCACCGCGCCAACCTCGGCGTCGAGCTCGTCAGCAACCTCGCGGGCGATCGCCGCCACCGGCGCCTGGGTCACGATCACCGCCTGCTCTCGACCGGGGCGCACGGGCAGAGCCGGCCGGGCCCGGCCGCGGCCGACGACCACCTCGCTCTCCCCGCCGATCACGAACCGATGCACCGCGCCACCTCGTCGACTATGTCCTCGATCGTCCTGCCGCCGGTCTCGACGACCACTGAAGCGGCCGCCCGATAGCTCTCTTCACGGGCTGCCGCCAGCTCGCCGAGGCGCTCGGCCAGGGAGCCACCGGCGAGGAGCGGCCGCCCGGCGTCGTCGCCGATGCGGCGTGCCAACTCGTCGACGCCCGCTCGTAGCCACACCACCGAACCTGCCGCCCGCATCGTGGCGACGTTGGTTCCCCGCAACACCGCACCACCACCGGCAGCCACCACGCCGTCGGTGGCCGCCGCAGCTGCTGTCAGCGCCTTCGACTCGAGGTCGCGGAAGCCCTCCTCCCCGATCTCTGCGAAGATCCGAGCGATCGACCCTCCATAACCCTCCTCCACGGCGGCGTCGAGGTCGAGGAAGCCAACGCGGCAACGGCGGGCGAGCTCCTGCCCGACGGCGCTCTTGCCGGCGCCGGGCAGCCCGACCAGCCACACGAGAGACGCGGGACGAACCTGGGCCACGCCGACACGCTACCCGGGGCGGGCGCCACGGCGGGCGACGTGGCGACGGGCCCCGGAAGGTACGCTCTGCGTCGTGACCGTACAGGTGCATCCGACCGCAGCCGGCACCGCAGCCGCGCTGGCAGATCTGGTGACGATTGCCGTCGGCCGCGGAGAGCGCAACATCGCGCTCGCCGGCGGCAGCACCCCGCTCGCCGCCTACGGCCTGTTGGCGGAAGCGGCAGGGGTCGACTGGTCGACGACTACGTTGTGGATCGGGGACGAACGGTGGGTGCCGGTCGACCACCCCGACTCCAACGCCGGCGCCGCCAGGGAGGCGTTCGTCGACGCGGTCGGCGCCGAGCTGCTCGCGCCCGACTACGGGCTCGGCGACCCGCACGCCTCCGCCGCCGACTACGAGGCCCGCCTCGACGAGGTGTTCGCCCGGGACGGCGGGCCGGGACTCGTCCTGCTCGGCGTCGGAGACGACGGCCACACCGCCTCGCTGTTCCCGGGAACCGAGGCCCTCGACGTGGACCGCGCCGGGTTTGTGGCGAACTGGGTGCCCACGCACGGTGTGTGGCGGCTGACGGCAACGCTGCCGCTGCTCTGGGCCGCTCGTCGCATCGTCTTCGCCGCAGTCGGCGAGGCCAAGGCCGCTGTCGTCGCCGAGATCATCGACGGCGCCGTTGCACACCCTGCGCAGCGGGCCGCCTCGGGAGGCAACGACGTGACCTGGCTCCTCGACGCCGCCGCCGCCTCCCACCTCCGCAAACACGGCACCTGAAACCCAAACCAGGCGGCGGCGGCCGCCTCCCGCCTCCGCAACCAAAGCACTTAGCGGCCCAGCCGCCGGCGGCGGCTGAGGACCAAGGCGCTTCGGAGCAGCCTGTGCCTCGTCCGTCAGGAGGCGACCGTGGTGGTGCTGGTCGTCAGCGGCAAGCCGGCGACCACGCCGGCGCGCAAGATGTCGAGGAAATGGGCGGCCACCGGGTCGTCGCTCTGGAGGTCGGCGGTCTCCACGTTGACGGCGGCATTGATGACGACAGGATCACAGCCGAGGCGCGATGCCCGCAGGTCGAGCTCGCGGCCCAGGTCGATCAGCTCGGCAATCTCCGGCGGCACCGGCTCCTCACCTGTGATCACACCGAGTGACCGGCCCGCGAGCGCCTCGACCATGCGCTCCACGTACACGACGCCCACGGGTACGAGGCCGTCGCAGGTCTCCACCTCCACCGGCTGGGGTAGTGCCCCCGGCGAGCAGGCGGCCAATGCGGTGACCAGTACGACCGCCGGCAACAGCCGACCCGGGAATCGCATGTGACGGGTCGCGCTCACCCTGCGAAGAGCGCGCCGGAAAGCACGACGTCGACGAAGACCTGACCCCGCTCCGTCTTGGCGGTGAGGCGCTGCCCGCGGTCACGCAGCAGCTCGGTCATCTCGTCCGGCGAACACCCTGCGATGTCGGCTCGAGAGGTGAGAACGACGGCGCGATCCTCCAACTCGGAGCTGAGCTCGTCGCCGGCGGCGGCCGCGGCCATCTGCTCGGGTGTCATGGCGTCCACCTGATCGATGAGATCCTGGAGCAGGTCGATGCCGTCGTCCGCGATCGTCGCACATGCCGCCTCCTCGGCAGAGGCACACCCGGCCAGACCGATCAGGGCGATCGCCAGCAACCACGGCCCCATCCGGCTCACGCCCGCTCCTCTCGTCAGTGCGGAACGTCAGGGTACCCGTGGACCGGGTGTGCGCCCCGGCACCGAAACCACGAGGCGACGCCGTGTCGAGGCCACGCGCTCACTCCACGCCGTGCCAATCGTCGACGATGCCAACCACCACGGTGCGGATCGCCCCAGCGGCCAGGCCGAGGATCTGGCGCGCCGAGGTGCCCTCGTCGAGCAGCAGCACCGTGTCACCCACACCGGCATCGACGACGTCGAGGGCGATCGTGGATTCACCGGTCGGTCCCCCCGGACCCAGCACGTCGCATACCAGCATCCGGCGACCCTCCAGCAGCGGCAGGTTGATGGTCGAGACGACCGTCCCCACGACGCTGGCGACCTTCACGACGCCCCCAGTAGGTGCACCTGGTCCACGATGGCACAGATGGCATGGTCCACCGGAACGAAGCTCGGTTCCAGCGCCTCGGCGGCCTCCCGGGCCGAGACGAAGTAGACGAGTTCGCCCGGGCCGGCCATGTGGACGGCGTCGGCTGCCACCAGGGCGCTGCCGCGAGGATCCCCCGCCCGATCCAAGGGCTGCACGATGAGCAGCTTCACCCCCTCGAGCCCGGCCGCCTTGGTGGTGGCGACAACGGTGCCGATCACCCGTGCCAGCTGCACGCTCAACCTCCCCGCTCGAGGGGGCGCATCGTGACCCGACCGCGGAACCGTAGCTCGCGCCGCAGGTTGGCGGCCATCTCGTCGTGGAGCTGGGACACGATCCGCGCCGTCACGGCAACACCGTGGCCGTCGGCCCGCTCGGCGGCCGCCGCCACCGCCGCCTCGACATCCGCCACCGACCCTGAGAACAACACGTAGCCCTTGCCGCCCAACCCGTCGGCTAGGCGGATCGCCGACAATTCGACTCTTGCGGCCTTGACGCCGGCGTCGGCGGCGTCCACGACAGCAGCCACCACCGGCGCCTCGACGATACCCAGCGCTTCGCCGTCGAGCCACGCCCCCGGCTCGGAACCGGCGATGGCCCCGGTGACGGCCGGGTGGATGTCGGGCAGGAACACGGTCGCCAGGACGTCGCTGCCCCCGATGCCGACCCCCACCCCGAGGCTCTCCTCGACGCTGGCGGTGTCGCCGCTCACCAGCACCAGGTACTTGCCGGGGTGCACCGTCCCGGCGTAGATCGAACCGAGCGGCGCCGCCTTCACCATGGCGTCCCCGGCCGCGATGCCGACGGCCACCGAAGCGAACTCGACGAGTGCCACGGAGGGATCGAGTGAGACCTGGGGGGTTGATCCTTCAGACAATGCGCAGCGCTCCCACCACCGTCACCCTGCGCACCCGGGAGAAGGTGCGCGGCCTGGTGAGGCCCTCACCGGTGGGGCTGGCGATCGAGAACGACGTGAAACCCTCGCCCCCTTCGCCGAGACCGGCCACATTGGGACCGTTGGCCACGAAGATGCTGCAGTTCATCGCCCGCGCCATCCGGGTGATGGTGGCCACGTTGGTGGAGTGAATGGATGCGGTGTGGCGGAACCCGTGTTCCGAGCGCACCGCGAGATCGATGGCGGCATCGACGTCGCGCACGCGTGCCACCGGCATCACCGGCATCATCTGCTCGGTCCACACGAGGCTGTGATCGACCGGGACCTCGGCGACGATGAGGCGCACCGCCGGATCGACCGAAACCCCGATCTCGCCGAGGATCTTGGCGGCGTCCTTTCCGATCCACGCCGTGTTGATGACACCCGGCTTGTTGGGAGGGCCCAACTCCTTGAAGATCACCCGCTCCAGGCGGCGCAACTCGTGCTCCTTCACGCGGTAGGCCCCGGCTGCGGTCATCGCCTGGATCAGCCGGTCGGCGACGGAATCGACGACGATCGTCGTCTTCTCGTCGGTGCAGATGACGTTGTTGTCGAACGAGGCGCCGCGCACTATGTCGCGGCCCGCCTTCTCGATGTCGGCTGTCGTGTCGACGACGGCCGGAGGGTTGCCTGGGCCGGCGGTGATCGACTTCTTCGGGGTGCGCAGCGCCTCCTGCACCACGCCCGGCCCGCCGGTGACGAGGAGCACGGGCACGTCGGGGTGCACCATCAGCGCCTTCGCCGACTCCAGAGTGGGCTCGGCGACCGCCGTCACCAGGTCGAGAGGGCCACCGGCACCGACGATCGCCCGATTGAGGACCCGCACGTTCTCGGCCGAGGTCCGCTTGGCGTTGGGATGGACGTTGAACACCGCGGCGTTGCCGGCCGACAGGATCGCGATCGAGTTGTTGATGATGGTCGACGTCGGGTTGGTCGTCGGGGTGATCGCCCCGATCACCCCATAGGGGGCGTATTCGGTGACCATCATGCCGTGGTCGCCCGTGACGGCGTGCGGCTCGAGGTCCTCGGGACCGGGCGTCAGCATCGTCACCAGGCGGTTCTTCACCACCTTGTCCTCCGCCCTGCCCAACCCCGTTTCCTCCCTCGCGAGGTAGGCGAGGCGTTCGCCGTCGCGCATCATGGCGCCCCGCATCGCCTCGACGATGGCCTTGCGAGCATCGAGGCCGAGCTCGCGGTACGACAGGAACGCCCGGCGGGAGGCGGCCACGGCAGCGTCGACCGTGGCGTGGATCCCATCGCCGAGCTGGGGCTCGGACTCGACGCCACCCGAGCGCAACGCATCGCCCGCCTGCAGGGCCCGGCCGGGATGCACGGCGTCGTCGGCAGCCGCCATCCGGCCCTTCACCCGGCCGATGATCTCCTGGATCTCGTGCTCGCTCAGCATGTACTCACCGTCACTTGCGGTACTTGATGTCGCCGTCGACGTCCCACTCGTCCACGATCGCCATGACCACGGCGTCGCAGGGCCGATCGCGTGTGACCTCGGTCTGGCGCGCCGAACTGCCCGAGGCGTACAGCACCACCTCTCCGACGCCCGCACCCACCGAGTCGACCGCGACGACGTAGCCGCCGGTCTCCTCGTTGGCGACGTCGAGTTGGCGCACCACCAGGAACGTCATGCCCGACAGCGACGGGTCCTTGCGGCTGGCGACGAGCGTTCCGGTGACGCGTCCCAGGTTCACTGGTCGACCTCCCCGCTCGGCGTTATCCGAGCTCCTCGCGGGCGGCGTCCTCGCGACCCAGCGGCAGCACCAGGTCGAGGTTGAGGTGCGGCCTGGCAATGACGTGCGTGGCGATGATCTCGCCGACCTTCTCGGCGCCTCGCACCCCGGCCTCGACCGCCGCCTTCACCGCCGCGACGTCGCCACGCACGACCGCGGTGACGTAGCCGCCGCCGGTCTCCTCGTACGAGACGAGCTCGACCTTGGCCGCCTTCACCATCGCATCCGCCGCCTCGACCATGGCGGCGAAGCTCCTCGTCTCGATCATGCCGAGAGCTTCAGCCATATCGTCTCCTTCTGGGTTGTCGCCACTCGCTGGGGAGGACCTCGTTGGTAGCCAGTAGTCAGTAGCCAGTAGTCAGATTCATCGGGTCACCTCGCGGCCGTTGATGCCCTCCAGGGCGGCTACGGCGGCCCGCCAGCCGACGTCGATATCGCGCTCCTCGCCGCCCAGGTACACCCGGCCGACGGCGCCGTAGCTGCGCACCTCGAGCACGTTGATGTCCGCCGCCTTCTCCGCCTCGTTGGCCGCCAACGAGGCGTAGGCGGCGGGGTCGCACTCGAGCACGTAGAGCGTCTGGCCGGGGATGATCATCTGCCCGTGGCGGGTGCGGTTGATGAGCTGGGCGTGGTGGTCGTCGAGCCGGCGAATGATCTGGCTGGAGACGATGCGCGGCTTGATCCTGTCGGCGTCGGTCGCCTCGATCGCGTCGAGGATGGCGGCGCCGGCCGCCCTGGTCTCGGCCTGATCGGGCGAGTGCAGCTCGAGCACGCCGAAGTAGCGCTCGATGATCTGCATCGCCGGCCACACCCTGGTGGCCTTGAGGGCCACGTCGGTGAGCCGGTTGATCTCGATGCCCGGAGCCACCTCGACCCACAGCGAGGCGTCCCCGGCAAGCGGCAGGAAACCCTGGGCCACGGTGCCGAGGAACGCCGCGTACTGCGGCTGGAGGCTGTCGAGGAAGGCGTAGGACCGAAGGTCAATACCGCTCGCCACCCGTTTCTCCTCCCGTTCCGCTCACGATCTGGATCCCTGCCGACGCTCCGATCCTGGTGGCGCCGGCAGCGATCATCTCCTCGGCGTCCTCGGTGGTGCGCACCCCGCCGGAGGCCTTGACCCCCATCTTGGGGCCCACGGTCTCGCGCATCAGTGCCACGTCGTACACCGTGGCGCCACCGCCGGCGAACCCCGTCGACGTCTTCACGAAGTCGGCCTTGGCGGCCTTCGCCAGTGAGGAAGCGATCACCTTCTCCTCGTCGGTGAGGAGGGCCGTCTCCAGTATCACCTTGCACAACGCCCCCGACTCGTGGGCGGCGTCGACCACCTTGGCGATGTCCTCGCCTACCAGGGCATGCTCGCCGGACTTGAGGGCGCCGATGTTGATGACCATGTCGACCTCACGGGCGCCGTCGCGCAGCGCCTTGCGGGCCTCCATCGCCTTGATCTCGGGCGACGTCGCACCGAACGGGAACCCGATCACGGTACACACCACCACGGCGGTGCCCCTGAGGTTGGCGGCGGCTCGTCGCACCCACGTCGGGTTGATGCACACGGATGCGAAGTGGTACTCCGCGGCCTCGGCGCAGAGCCGATCGATCTCGGCTGCGGTGGCGTCGGGTTTGAGGAGGGTGTGGTCGATGAAGCGGGCCAGGTCGAGCGGGACCTCCGCTCCGGCGCCGTGGAAGCTGACACGGTCGGCCCCATTGGCCACCACCTTGCGCACCTGCTCAGGCGTGGCGCACAGGTCGCGGCCGGCGGCGAGTGCCGCCAGCACCTCCCTGGTGACCGCATCGATGAGCTGTGCCCGGTCCATCTCCGCCTCTCAGACCTCAGCCGTGCCCAGGTAGCGTCGCTCGATCTCGTCGATGAGCCCGACGCGCCGGGCATGGCGATCGCCGCCCCATGGGACCGCCAGCCACTCCTGCACGATCTGCCACGCTAGACCATCGCCCACCAGCCCGGCGCCCAGCGTGAGGACGTTGGCATGGTTGTGCTCCCTGCTGTTGCGCGCCGTGGACAGGTCGTAGCAGGCCGCCGCCCGCACCCCTGGCACCTTGTTGGCAACGATGGCCGAGCCGATACCGGCCCCGTCGACGACGATCCCCCAGGTCGCCTCCCCGTCGGCCACCTTGCGGGCCACCGCATGGGCGAAGTCGGGGTAGTCGACGGCATCGGTCGAGTTGGTGCCGCAATCGACCACCTCGTAGCCCGCCTCACGCAGCCGGAAACCGAGACGCTCCTTGAGCGGGTAACCACCGTGGTCGGCACCGATGGCGACGACCACGGACGCCGCCACTCCCCCTTGGCGGGGCACCGCCGGCACAGCGGCGACAGAGTCGGCGGGCGCCGGTGTGGCATCGCCGTCGAGTTCCAGGACGGCGTCTACGACCCTCGCAACCAGGCCGCGGATCTCCTCCTCGGACGGCAGGTTGGCGGGGATCGATGGCAACGTCATGAGATGCCGGCGGCTTCCGGTGGGCGACGGCCAATCCTAGGACCTCAATCCGCGGGTCCAGGGAGGCGTTCGGGCGATGGGACTCGTCCCACCACGGGTCCTGCCCTCGAACCAGGGCACTCGGACGCAAGCCGACCTCTGGGTGCTGCGACAGAGTCGATCGACGAAGGGCGCGCTACGAGCGTCGCTCGTATCATGGCGGGCATGGCCGACTCCGATGCCCTGGTCCGCTGGGAGACGGCAGCGTTGCGAGAGACGCTGCAGCGCCGCCCCACGCCGCCGTCGCCGGCGTTCGCCCCCCGCAAGATCGCCGGGAACTGGATGACCCTGAGAGAGGCGCAGGACGCCACGGCGATCCCGATCGAGACACTGCGCAAATGGGCGCGGCGCGAGCACATCCCCTCTCGCGTCGTCGAGACGGAGTTCGGCACACGGCGCATCGTCGACATGGACGCCGTCACCGCCAGGGCTCGCGACCTGGGGAGGGAGATTCACGTCGCAGACGTCGGCGGCGCGGCGCCGGACGAGGCACCGCTGCCGCAGCCTCCGGTTGCAGCGCCCTCCGCCGACTCGTCCCCGGCGCTCGGGGAGCAGCCTGGCCCGGACGAGACGACGACGGCGGATCCCGGGACCATGATCGTCCCGATCGCCGCCTGGGACCGGGTGCTCATGCAACTCGGCAACCTCCACAAGGCGGGCCAGGAGCTCGCAGAGGCCCGCGAGCGCGCCGCTCGAGCCGAGACCGAGGCGATCTTCCTGCGCGAGCGCCTGGCCGAGCTGAGGGCCCAGATGGAGCCGCCGACCACCCCGGCGATGCCACGCGATCCCGGCCGCTGGGGCACCCTGGTCAGGACCTGGCGCGGCAAGAGGACCTGAGCACCGGTTAATCAGACCGGCCTGTCCTCCGAGGCCCGGAGCTTCACTGTGCTGTCTTCGGCTGCTCGAACGAGTGGCGGAACGTGAACGCTTCAGGTGTCGGCCCGTGCTCCGTCAGGTGCTCGAGTCGCCGGCGCGCCTCCTCGATCGTGGGGGTGTGGCCCGCGGGCACCCACCACAGGACGACCGACGCGGAGCCCATGGGCTTGAACCACTCGCGGCGCCGACGCAGCGGCCCGAGGTGGTCGCCCCGGTAGGTGAACGCATACAGCGCCTCCAACGACTCCCACACGGAGAGGTTGACCAGCATCGCCTCGCCGTCAAATGCCCGTATCGAGGTGGCATTCCCTTCGTCGGTCTGGAGGCGCCACACGAAGCCGGGGCTGTCGTCGGCGGCGGCGTTGACCGGTTCGAGCAACGCCACGAACTCGGCCATGGACGGATGGTCGAGCGACTCCGCCAGGCGGGCGATGTTGAGCTGGGCGAGGTGGTAGCGCATCACGGCGCAACGCTAACCGCAGAGGCGCGGCGCCGACCACCGGCGAAGGACCCTGGTCTCAACCGACGTATCCTCCCGGTCATGCAGCAGCGAATATGGGTCGGGATCGGTGTGGCCGCGCTGGCATGGGGCACGACAGGTGTCGCCACCAGAGCCGCTCTCGGCGACGGGTTCCCGCCGTTCGCGATGGTGACGGTGAGGGCCGTGATCGCAACCGGCCTGCTCACGTTGCTGCTGCGGGTCCGGCGCCATCGCTTCCGTTGGGACCGCAAGACATGGACGCTCGGTCTGATCGCCGGGACGTTCCAGCTGTCGGTGCCGTTCGTGCTGTTCACGCTCGCGTACCAACACGCCTCGGCCGGATTCGTCGGGCTCCTCGTCGCCCTGGTTCCCCTGGCGACGGCGATCATGGCCCACTTCCGCCTCGACGGCGAGGCGATGACGACGGCCACGGTCGCCGGCCTCCTGGTTGCGTTCCTCGGGGTCGGCTTCCTCCTCGTCAGCGGTGACAGCGGACTGGGCGACGGCGGCCGGCCGTTGCTCTCGGCCCTTCTGAGCATCGCCGCCGTGACGTCGATCGCGGCATCGAGCGTATACACCAAAGGCCGCGAAGGAGGGTTCGACCCCACCGAGCTGACCTGGATGCAATTCCTGGTCGGCATCGTCCTCGTCGGCTCGGCCATGCTGGTGGCGGAAGGGTTCCCGTCGTGTGCGGCCCCGTGGTGCGACACGCCGGGCACCGGGGCGATCTCGCCCTGGGGATGGCAGCTCGTCGTGTACCTGTCGGTCGTCGGCTCGGTGTTGCCGTTCCTCCTCTACTACTGGGTGCTGGTGCGGGTCACGTCCACCAAGGCGTCGCTCGTCGGCTACCTGGTGCCTCCGATCGCAGTGCTCAGCGGGTTCGTCTTCCTCGACGAGAGGCTGCAACCGGGCATCGTCGGCGGCGGCGCCATGATCCTCGTCGGTGTCGTCCTCACCGACCGCGCCGAGCGGCAGCGGGCTCCTGCCCTCCCCATCTGATCTGGGGGACACGGCGGGCCGCTCTCGTGCCTCCCGCCACTCAATACACTGCACCTGCAACCCGGGGCGGCTTTCCGGGTGAGGGAGCAGGATCCGATGGACACCGAGGACAAGCCTCGCAGCACGATGACCGGCGCCGCCCGCAAGGTGGTGATCGCCGGCGTCGGCGGCACCGTCACCGCAGCCGGCATCGCCATGCTGGTGCTCCCCGGACCGGGCATCCTCACCATCGTCGGTGGGTTGGCCATCTTGAGCCAGGAATTCGACGGCGCCCGCCGCTGGCTCGACAAGTTGCGCGCCACGGTACGCGGGCGCCGTGATGCCGCGCACTCGGGCGAGGCCGCTAGCGTCGGCGGAGACGCGACGGGTCCACCCGAGGAATGACCGCACCCATCATCCAGACCACGGGCCTCGGCCACGCCTACGGTGACATCGTCGCCCTCCACGGCGTCGACCTCGACGTGCCTCCCGGACGGATCGGCCTGGTCGGGGCGAACGGTGCCGGCAAGACCACGCTCATCAAGATCCTGCTGGGGATCCTCGACCCGACCGTCGGCGACGTGGCCGTGTTCGGCGACGACGTGCGCACCAAAGCGCTCGACATCCGCTCCCAGGTCGGGTACATGCCGGAGGGGGCGTGCCTGCCGCTGGCGCAGAGCGCCGCCGACTTCGTCGTGTACGCCGCCGAGTTGGCGGGCATCCCACCCAAGGCAGCCCGCCAGCGGGGATCGGACGTGCTGACCCTGGTCGGGCTCCATGAGGAGCGGTTCCGCTACCTGGGCGACTTCTCCACGGGTATGAAGCAGCGCGCCAAGCTGGCTCAGGCGATCGTGCACGATCCCGAGTTGGTGTTCCTCGACGAGCCGACCGCCGGGCTCGACCCGGAGGGGCGCGACGAGATGCTCGACCTCATCGCCCGCCTCGGCGGCTACGGCATCAACGTGCTGGTGTCGTCCCACGTCCTGGTGGACATCGAGCGCACCTGCGACTGGGTGGTCATGCTCGACGGCGGTGAGGTGCTGCGCAGCCAACCGCTGTCGGGCCTGGTGGAGACGGGGACGGTGGAGGTCGACGTCCTTGGTGACCCCGCCGTGATGGCCGCGGCGCTCGCCGCCCGCGGCGCCGACGTCACCGCGGACGGCTCGGTGCTCGCCGTGCAGTACACCGCCGGTGACCCATTCGACCTCATCCTCGACGTCCTCACCGAGGTCGGCGCCGGGATGCGCTCGCTCGGGACGCGCTCCACCAGCCTCGAGGACCTTTTCCTCGCCGGCACTGACGGTGGTGGGCCATGACCGACGGCGGCGTCATCTTCGACCTCGGCTACAAGCCCCACGACGGCCCACGTCTCGGCGCCCCAGGGGCGTTTCGCGCCACGGTCAAGGACGGCATCCGCCGCGTCCTCGGGCTTCGCAGGAAAGCTCGCAAGAAGGTGCTGCCGTTCCTCCTTCTCGGCATCGCGCTGATCCCTGCCGTCGTTGTGGTGGGGGCGGCCTTTCTCCTCGCCGACTTCGACCCCGAGAGCGGGACGCTCTTCGGCGGCCACAGCGAGTTCTTCGGGTGGGTGGGCACCCTGGTGCTGATCTTCGCCGCCTTCTCGGCTCCCGAGCTACTGGTGCCGGACAGGGTCGAAGGGGTGCTGGCCGTCTACAGCTCGCGCCCGATACGGGCTCGTAGCTACCTGCTGGCGCGCGCCACCGCCCTGGCGATCGTGATGACCGCCTACCTGCTCATCCCGCAACTGCTCATGTACGTCGGGTTCTCCGTCCTCGGCGAGGATGGACTGCTGTCAGAACTGGTGGGCCGCGGCGACGAACTGCTGAAGATCGTCGGAGTCACGCTCGCCTACATCGTGGCGTTCGGAGCCCCGGCCCTTCTTGTTGCCGTATTCGCCCGTCGCACCGCAACGGCCACCGGCACCTACCTGGCAGTCATGCTGGTCGTGCCCGGGATCGTGACCGGGCTGCTGGAAGGGCGGGTCGCCGGTGCCCGCTTCGCCGCACTGCTGACGCTGTCGCAACACCCCGACGCGATCCGCGACTGGGTCTACGACACCTCCACACCCACCCTGAACCTGGTGCGGGCCGGATGGGACCCATGGGTGTCGCTGGCCGCGATCGCGATCGTTGCCCTGGCCACCGGCTTCATCGGCATCCGTCGCTACCGGAGCGAGCTGTGACCGGCGCCCCCCTGACCCCCGCGCAGGTTCCCGACGCCACGGTGTCCGTGGAGTCGGTGTCGAAATGGTTCGGGCAGAAAGTGGCCGTTTCGGACGTGTCGTGCTCGTTCGGCCCCGGCATCACAGGACTCCTCGGGCCCAACGGCGCCGGCAAGACCACCCTGCTGCGCATGCTCACCGGGCTGCTGTTGCCGTCCGAGGGAACGGTGGCCGTTCTCGGCCGGGCGCCGCGCAGCGACCCCGCCGTGTACGCCAAGGTCGGCCTGGTCCCCGAGGAGGACGCCGTCTACGGATTCCTCTCGGCGCGTGAGTTCGTCGGTTACTCGGCCCGGCTGGCCGGCGTCGCCGATCCCGAGGGAGCCGCCGGCCGGGCGATCGACCGCGTCGAGTTGAACGACGCGGCGGACCGGCCGATCTCGGGGTTCAGCAAAGGAATGCGCCAGCGGGCCAAAGTGGCCGCAGCGCTCGTTCACGAGCCGCAGGTGCTGGTGCTCGACGAGCCGCTCAACGGCACGGACCCGGTGCAACGAGCCCACCTCATCGCAGTCTTCCAGCAGCTCGCCGCCGCCGGCCACACCGTGATCGTGTCGTCGCACGTGCTGGAGGAGGTCGAGAAGATGACGCACAGGGTCATCGCGATGGTCGACGGCAAGCTGGCCGCCGCCGGCAACGTCGGCGCCATACGGCGGGCAATGACCGACATCCCCTACCGGGTCAGGGTCGACACTCCCCAGCCCCGGGTACTGGCGGCGGCGCTCTTCGCCGACGACAACGTCAACGGGATCGACGTGGCCGGGGATTCCCTCCACGTCGAGACCGCCGACCTCAGCGCCCTCGGCACCAGGCTGCCGCCCCTGTCGCGACGTCTCGGGGTGCGCATCACGGCGTTCCGGCCCGAGGACGAGTCGCTCGAGAGCGTGTTCCGCTACCTGGTGGGGCGGCGATGAGCTCGGCAGCGATCATCACCAGGATGAGTGTCCGCCAGACCCTGGGGCTGCGGCGCGCCATCGGCTTCGGCATCCTGGCGCTGGCACCGGCCGTCATCTTCGTACTGGTGCTCGCCGCCCCAAGTCGCATCGACGAGCTCGAGCTCATGACGGGTTTCCTGCTGTTTCCCCACCTCACGATCACGACGCCGATCATCACGCTGATCCTGGCGGCCTCGACGCTGGGCGACGAGCGGCGCGACCAGACGCTGTCGTTCCTCGTGCTGCGACCCGTGCGCCGCGAGATCATCGCCGCTGCCAAACTCGCGGGCGCCTTCCTCGCCGCCTCGGCGCTGACCGGGGCCGGAGGCTTGGCATTGGGTGTGGTCTACGGCGTGACGTCATCCGACTGGGGCCTGGTCGTCCCCACGGTGGTGGGCACTGTGGTGGCCACTGCGGTGTACTGCGCGGTGTTCGTGCCTCTCGGCTACATCACCGACCGTTCCACGGTCATCGGGCTGGCCTTCGTCTTCGTTTGGGAGAACGGCATCGCCGCCGCGGTCGGGTCGCTCGCAACCACGTCGCCCTGGCGCATCGGCTTCAGCGCCCTGAGCGGCATGGCACCGAAGGTCCTCTCCGGCGGTGACATCCGCGATTTCGCCCTCGGCGACCTCATGCCCGGCGCCGGCGGGGCGTTGGTGCGTGCCGCGATCTTCCTCTTGCTGTCAACGGCGCTCATCTCCGCCATGCTCCGCCGCCGCGACCTGGCCTGACGGCTGGGGCAGGGCGTGCGGGCGACCGGCACCAACGATCTCCTGAGCCGCCGGCTGAGCGTGGCGGCCCTGATCGTGGCCGGCGGGGTGCTGGCGTCGCGAATCCTGGGGATCGTGCGCGAGAGCGTCTTCGCCGGCCTGCTCGGCGCCGATGCCGTCACCGACCAGTACGTGGCGGCGTTCCGCATCCCGGACTTCATGAACTACCTGCTGGCCGGCGGCTTCCTCTCCATCACGTTCATTCCCATCTTCTCCCGCCACCTGGCCGCGAACGACGAGGAAGGCGGCTGGCAGGCGCTGACTGGGATCGTGCGGCCGATCACGGCCGCCATCACCGGGCTCGTCGCGTTCGGATGGATCGTGGCGCCGTGGGTGATCGGCGCCATCTACCCCGACTTCACAGATGCCCAGGTGGCATCCACGGTTCGCCTCACCAGGATCGTGCTCCCCGCTCAGGTCTTCTTCGTGGTCGGGGCCCTGTTCAGTGCCGTTCAGTACGCCAAGGGGTCGTTCTTCGTGCCGTCGCTGGCGCCGATCGCCTACAACCTCGGCATCATCGTCGGCGGCGTCGGGTACGCCGCCGCCACGGGGGCCGCATCCCCCGAGGGTTTCATCTGGGGTGCCCTGGGTGGGGCCGTGATCGGGAATTTCGCCCTTCAATGGTGGGGGGCGAGACGGGTCGGCATGCGACTGCGGCCCAAGGTGCCGTGGCGCCACCCCGTCCTCGGGGAGTATCTCGCCATCGCCCTGCCCCTGATGATCGGGCAGTCGATCGTGTCCCTCGACGAGACGTTCATGTCCGTGTTCGGCAACCTCGCCGGCGAAGGCGCCCAGACCCACCTCCAATACGCCCGGCGCACCATGCTGGTACCGGTGGGCGTCATCGCCCAGGCAGCCGCGGTCGCCGCCTATCCGTTCCTGGCCCGCCTGTTCGCCGAAGGCCGGCACCTCAAGCTGGCGGCCACGGTGGACCGCGCCATGCAATGGGTGGTGGTGCTCTCCATGGCCGCTACCGGCCTGCTGATGGCGATGAGCGTCCCCATCGTCCGTGTGCTGTTCGAGCGCGGCAGTTTCACGGAGGCGGATACCGCGGCCACGGCAACGGCGCTGTTCTTCTACGCGATGGCGGTGCCGATATGGGGTGCCCTCCAGGTGCTCACGCGCGCCTTCTACGCACGTCGGGAGATGTGGACACCCGTGGCGGTGGGAACGATCTCGACCGCGGCGGCCGTGCTCCTGTACTGGGCACTGCAGCGCGGATACGGGTTGCGCGGCGTCGCCGTGGCGAGCGTGATCGCCTTGGGCGGGTACACCGGTGTCCTCGGATGGATCTGGTACCGGCGCCGCGATCTCGGCGGGCAGGTGGGCAAGGTCGTCGAGTCGGCCGGCCGAGCCGTCCCCCTCGTCGTGACCGCGAGCGCCGCCGCCTTCGGCGTGGTGTGGCTCGCAGGCACGGTGGGACGCGGCGGCACGATCGCTGTGGCCGCCATCGTCACCGCCGGCGCGGCCGTCTACGCCGCCATCGTCCTCGGGCTGGGCTCGGTGCTGTCCGACTGGTTACGCCGCCGTCAGGCGGGCGGGTAGACGCCTGCCGCCTTCGACTCCTCGGTCTGCCAGAAGACGTCGCTCACCTCTCCGATGAGGGTGATGAGCTTCTCCGAGACCGCCGGATCCATCGACTTCTTGGCGTCACCGGCCTGCTTGAGAGCCCGCCAGAACAGGTCGTGAAGGCCGGGGAACGCCTCGAGATGATGCGGCTTGAAGAAGTCGGTCCAGAGCACCGAAAGATGGTGCTTCACCAACTCAGCCCGCTCCTCCTTGACGATGACGCAGCGGCTGCGGAAGACCTCGTCGTCGGAGGCGTGGTACTTGGTGCATGCGTTGAGCACCGATCTGGCCTCGATCATCGCCTGGGCGGGGTCGTACACCCCGCAGAACAGGTCGCAGTGTGCGTGCGCAGTGCGGTTGGGCGAGAACAGACCCAAGGGGGTCACCTCCTCTTGTCGCCGATGTGTGGTCCGGCTGACCCTACACCGGCTCCTGACGGCCTCCGTCGTCCCGGCATGGCGCCCGCCCTGCGGCCTGCCCATACTGTGACGAGCCACTTGAGGAGGTGACCCTGCGGCGCCGCACCGGAGCCGCGGCGGCCCTGACCGCCATCGTCGTCGTGTCCGTCGCCACGATGCGACGCAGGGTTCGCCGTTACGCCATCGCCGAGCAATCGATGGCGCCGGCCCTGCACCCCGGCGACTGGGTGTTGGCCATACGGTCCGGCGACCCACCGTTGCGCGGCGACATCGTCGTCTTCGACCATCCCGACAGCCCCGGCTTCGAGTTGGTGAAGCGCGTCATCGGGTTACCCGGAGAGACGGTGACCATCGCCAACGGGCAGGTCCACATCGACGGCGCCGTCCTCGCCGAGCCCTGGGCCGACGGGCCCACCCGACCAGCCGCGGAATGGGGCCTGAGCGCCGACGAGATCCTCGTTCTCGGCGACGCCCGCTCCCGTTCGGCCGCCGACGGTCGCACTCTGGGCCCGCTCCCGCTGGCAGCGGCGACATGGAGGGTGCGCCTCCGCTACCGGCCGATCGGAGGCATAGGGCGGGTCTCCCCCGGTATCCGCTGACACGCGGATTCCGTCACGCCTCGGACTTCGTCGCGACGAACAGGATGTCGATGGCGACCCCGGCCGCTCCGTCGCGCTCCACCGGGCGCAGCACACGCTCGTTGCGCTGCACCTCGAGACCGGCGAAGTCGCCGGCGAGCTGAGCCTCGTCGTAGAGCAGATCAGGCAGCTGGGGCCCGCCGACACCGTGCTCCAGGTTCTCGGCGTGGTGGGCGACGACGAACAACAGCCCACCAGGAGCGAGCGCCTCGGAGGCCTTGGCATGCACCACGGAGCGCCTCGCCTCGTCGAGTTGGATGTATGACAGCACCACGAGATCGAAAGCGGCCGCCGGAGAATCCCACACGAGTACGTCGGCGACGACGAACTCGACCTCGACGCCGGCTTCGGCGGCCAGGAGCCTCCCTTGTTCGACGGCCACCTCCGACAGGTCCACCGCCGTCACCCGATGGCCTTGGGCCGCCAGCCACACCGCGTTGCGTCCCTGGCCGCATCCCAGATCGAGCGCACGCCCCGCAGGGACGTCCGACAGCTCTTCGACGACGAACCGGTTGGCGTCGACGCCGAAGACGTAACCCTCGGTGGCGTAACGCTCGTTCCAGAAGGCCCGTCGATCAGGCTGCATGCCGGCCGGTACGGAGTGGTCCATGGTCGCTACTCGCCGCACGCGGTGGCGACGAGCGCGACCAGCACGGGCATGGTCAACGTGCGTTTCACGAATCGCCTCCTTCGGCGAACGAGAGAACCCGGACGGGCCGGATGCCCGCGACGATACCTCAGCCCGGTGGCTGTAGTGGTCCCCGCGGCCACGTTCGGGAAACCTCCTAGATTGGCGCTCGTGAACGCCGCCCGCCGCATCTTCGCCGCCGCGCTCGGGCGCAGACTGCCGTTCACCGACGGCGTGCTGATGGTGGACGGGCTCACAGGCCCGGTGCGGATCCGGCGCGACCGCTACGGCATCCCCCATATCGACGCCGCCCACGACCTGGACGGCTGGTACGCCCTCGGGTTCTGCCAGGGCCAGGACCGCGGGTTCCAGATCGAGCTCCTCACCAGGGTGGTGCAGGGCACCACGGCCGCCCTCATCGGCCCGGACACGCTGCCGATCGACCGGCTCAGCCGCCGCGTCGGGTTCGCACGCAGCGGTGCCGCCCACCTCGCCATCGCCGACGCGGTGGAGAGGGCGGCGATCGAGGCGTTCACCGCCGGGGTCGTTTCGGGCCGCGGCGCCGGGTCGCCGCGCCCGCCGCATGAGCTGACGCTGCTGCGCGGCGAAGCTACAGGCTTCACGGCTGCCGACTGCCTGGGGGTTGTTCTGCTCCAGGCCTTCGCCCTTGCCTCCAACTGGGATGCCGAGTTGGCCCGGCTCCTCGTCCTGGAGCGCGACGGAGAGCACGCGCTGGCGGCGCTCGACCCCGGCTACCCGGAGTGGCACCCTGTGGCCGACCCGCCCGGGGCGGCCGCAGGCCCGGCGGTATCGGGGCTGCTAGACGACGTCGCCCGCTTCCGCATCCTGGTCGGGACCGGCGGCGGCTCGAACAACTGGGCGCTCGCGCCCGAGCGCACCGCCACCGGGCGACCGATCCTGGCGAACGACCCCCATCTCGGCCCGGTGCTGCCCCCCTTCTGGTACCTGGCGCACGTCACCACGCCGGAGTGGTCGATCGCCGGTGCCGCCCTGGCGGGCACCCCAGGGTTCGCCGCCGCCCACAACGGCCACGTGGCGTGGGGAGTCACGGCCGGCCTGGTGGACAACACCGACCTGTTCGTGGAGACCGTCGACGGCACCACCGTGCGTCGCGGCGACGAATGGGTCGAGTGCGAGGTGCTCCACGAGGAGATCGTCGTGCGCGGCGCCGACGCGGTCGACGAGACGGTGCTGGTGACGCCCCACGGCCCAATCGTGGGCCCGGCGCTGTCAGACGCCCCCGAGGCGCTGTCCATGTCGGCAACCTGGCTCACCCCGGAGCGTGTGAGCATCCTCGCCCGCGGAGTGCGCGCCCGCTCTGTCGGCGAGTTGCGCGACGCCCTCGCAGGGTGGCATGGCCCCAGCCTCAACGTCGTCAGCGCCGACACCTCCGGATCGATCGGATGGAAGCTCGTGGGCCAGGCGCCGCTGCGACGCAGCGGGACCGGTGCCCTGCCGATGCCGGCCTGGGACCCGGATGTCGGCTGGATGGGCCAAGTGGCCTTCGACGACATGCCGGGAGCCGCCGATCCCGAAGTCGGCTACCTGGCCACGGCGAACACCCGACCGGCGGCGAACGGGCCGTTCCTCGGCGTCGATTGGATCGACGGCTACCGCCTGCGGCGCATCAACGACCTGCTGGCACCGCGCCGCGACTGGGACCTGGCGGGTACGCTCGCCGCCCAGCTCGACACCGTGAGCCCGGTGTGGGAGGAGGTTCGTTCTCATCTGGCGCCGGTGCTCGACCGTTCCGGGGTGGGCCGGCTGCTGGGCGATTGGGACGGCGACCTGGCGGCGGGCTCGGTGGCGGCGTCGGTCTTCGTGCTGTGGCTGCGAGAGATGGAATGCCGGGTCGCCACTGCAAGAGCCCCGATGTCGGCCGAGTTCGTGGTCGGACGCGGCTTCATGCCGCCGCTGGTGCCGATCAACCTGTTCGGATTCTCCCGCACCGGGCACCTGGTGCGCCTGCTACGAGAGCGGCCCGACGGCTGGTTCGCCGACTGGGACGCCGAGATCGGCGACGCCCTGGTCGCGGCCGAGTCGACATTGCGGGACCGCTTCGGCGCCGATGCCGCGCAATGGGCCTGGGGCCGCGTCAGGCCGCTGCGGCTGTTGCACCCTGTGGGCTCTCGCAAGCCGCTCGACCGGGTGTTCAACCTCGGACCGCTGCCGTGGAGCGGCGACTTCTCGACGGTGTCGCAGTCGGGGGCGCCGGCGCTCGATCCGCTCGGTAACCCGTCGGCGATCGCGTCGCTGCGGATGGCCGTCGACGTCGGCAACTGGGACGCCGCCCGCTTCGCCCTCCCCGGCGGCCAGTCCGGCAACCCTGCATCGCCCCACTACGACGACCAGTTGGAACCATGGCGCCTCGGCACCGGACTCCCCATGCCCTGGTCCGAAGCAGCGGTCGCTGCCGCCACGGTGGAGACGCTGCACCTGGTCCCTGCCGGCTGATCGAGCCCG
>Ga0214471_10000688_pt1 | contig 27770 bp, 24 predicted proteins | sample RVTome_5_FD_207665 | JGI IMG/M metagenome (GOLD analysis project Ga0214471, IMG submission 207665) | Soil microbial communities from uranium-contaminated site in the Upper Colorado River Basin, Wyoming, United States - RVT142D155 | ecosystem: Environmental > Terrestrial > Soil > Contaminated >... | reverse complement strand
GAGGCCGCAAACCGCGGGCACGGCGAAGCGCATGCGGGGAAGGCTGGACGTCCGCCGCGGGCGTGTCAAGCGTCTGCTTGCTGGCGCCTCGGAGCGCCATTACGTTCAACCAATGCAATCACTTAGGCTGCCAGGGCCGTGTTGCTCTCTCAGCTGCTGACACCCCAGAGAATCCGGGTTCCGCTCCTCGCTGCCGACAAGCAGTCGGCCCTGCACGCGCTGGTCGAGGCCGCGGCCGAGGGCAATGAGGCCGCGGCGGACGATCTCTACGCGGCCATCGAGGAGCGCGAAGCGGTGCTGTCCACCGGCGTCGGACACGGCGTGGCCATTCCGCACGGGCGCTCCGGGCAAGTGGGCCATCTGCTGGTGTCGGCGGGCGTCGTTCCCAGGGCCATCGAGTATGGGTCCCTCGACGGATTGCCGGTGCGGCTGCTCTTTCTGCTCGTGGGGCCGGAGAGCGAAGCCGGGCTGCACGTGAAAGCCCTGAGCCGCATCACCAGGCTCGTCCGGCAACCGCTCGTGCGGGAGCGCCTGCTGGCCACGACGAGCGGCGACGAATTCCATCGGGTCCTCCGGGAAGCGGAGGGGCCGTGACGGACGAGGGGGGAATGACGGCAACGGGGATGCGGACGCATCGGTGCGGTGCGCTGCGGCGCGAGCACGTCGGCCAGCGCGTGCGGCTCGGGGGCTGGGTGCATCGCCGCCGGGACCTTGGCGGGCTGCTGTTTCTCGACCTGCGGGACCGCGATGGGCTCCTCCAGGTGTCGCTCGGCCCGGCCTGGACACCGCCCGACGCGCTCGCCGCCGCCGCCGCCATCACGGCCGAGTCCGTCGTGCTGGTCGAGGGCGAGGTCTGCCCGCGGCCGGACGGGCAGCGGAACCCCGACTTGCCGACCGGCGACGTCGAAGTGCGGGCCGCCGCGGTGCGTGTGGTGGGCCCGGCGCCCGCGGCGCTGCCGATCCCGGTCTGGCGCACGAAGGGCGAGGCGCCGCCGTCGGAAGAACTGCGTCTCCAGTACCGCTACCTGGATCTGCGGCGGCCCGAGATGCAGGCGCGCTTCCGGCTGCGGCACCGGCTGCTCCAGGTGGCGCGACGCACCATGACCGAACTGGGGTTCCTCGAGATCGAGACCCCCGTGCTGACCAAGCCCACGCCGGAGGGGGCGCGGGACTACCTGGTGCCGTCGCGCCTCCACGCGGGCCAGTTCTACGCGCTGCCGCAGTCGCCGCAGATCTACAAGCAGTTGCTCATGGTGGCGGGCTTCGACCGCTACTTCCAGCTCGCGCGCTGTTTCCGGGACGAGGACCTGCGCGCCGACCGGCAGCCGGAGTTCACGCAGATTGACCTCGAGGCGTCGTTCGTGACGGCGGACGACGTGTACGGCGCCGTGGAGGCCGTGCTCGTGGCCCTGTGGCGGGAGGCGGGTCACGCGGTCGCCCACCCGTTTCCGCGCCTCACGCACGCCGAGACGCTCGAGCGCTTCGGGACGGACAAGCCCGACCTGCGCTACGGCCTCGAGGTCGAGGACTGGACCGCGCGGCTCGTGGGCCGCGGCTTCCGGGCGTTCGACGACGCCCGCGAGGCCGGCGGGCGCGTGCGGGCCATCCGGGTGCCGGGCGGCGCGGTCCTCTCCCGCAAGGACCTCGATCAGCTCACCGAGCTCGCGCGGAAGGGCGGGGCCGGCGGGCTGGCCGTCGCGAAGCGGCAGGGGGAGCAGCTCACCGGACCGCTGGCCAGGCTCGAGGGCGCGTCGGCCGCCCTGTTCGGTCTCGCGGACGGCGACGTCCTCCTGGCCGCCGCCGGGCCGGATACCGTGACCGGCCCCGCGCTCGACCGCGTGCGGGGCGGCCTGATCGCCCGGCTCGCGCCCACGCCGGCCACCGCGCACGCGTTCCTCTGGGTCGAGGGTTTCCCGCTGTTCGAACGGGACCCGGATACGGGGGCCCTCGTGTTCGCCCACCATCCGTTCACCGCGCCCCACCCCGACGACCAGGACCGCTTCCTGGCGGGCGAGACCGCGGGCGTGCGCGCGCTGCACTACGACGCCGTCTACAATGGACACGAGCTGGGCAGCGGCTCCATCCGCATCACCGATCCCGCCGTCCAGCTGCGGGTATTCGCGGCCCTGGGCATGGACCAGGCCGAGGCGCGGCGCCGGTTCGGGTTCCTGCTCGACGCGCTCGCGGTGGGGGCGCCCCCGCACGGCGGGTTCGCGATCGGATTCGACCGCGTGGCCATGCTGCTCGCGGGGGGCGAGAGCCTGCGGGATGTGATCGCCTTTCCCAAGACGACGGCGGCGCGGGCCCTCTTCGAAGACGCGCCCGTTGCCGTGACGCCGGCCGAGCTGGCGGCCCTGCACCTGCGGGTGGCGCCGTGAGCGACGTCATCCACCGCGTCCCCGCGGAGGGGGCGGACCCCCTGCTGCTGGCGGGCGTGCACGATCGGCACCTGATTGACCTGGCGCGGGCCACCGAGACGCAGGTGGCGCTGCGCGGCGATCAGCTCGTCCTCACCGGCCCGTTGCCCAACGTGGAGCGGGCCACGCGCCTCGCCGCCGCGCTGGTGGAGCGGGCGCGTCGCGGGGACCTCGACGCCGACGACGTCCAGCGACTCCTCACCGACGGGCCGGATCCGGACGACGGGGCGAACGGCGAGTTGCGGATCGCCCTGCCGGGCGTCCGGAAGGTGGTCCAGCCCAAGACGCCCGGGCAGCGGGACTACGTGCAGGCCATCCGGGAGCACGAGATCGTGATCGGCGTGGGGCCGGCGGGAACCGGCAAGACGTACCTCGCCTGCGCCCTCGGCGTCGAGTTCCTGAGCCGCAAGCTGGTGCGCCGGCTGGTCCTGGCCCGCCCCGCGGTGGAAGCGGGCGAGCGACTCGGCTTCCTGCCCGGCGATCTCCAGGCGAAGGTGGATCCCTATCTGCGCCCGCTCTACGACGCGCTCGAGGACCTCATGCCGGCCGAGCGCATGCAGCGCGCGCTGGAGACCCGCACCATCGAGATCGCGCCGCTCGCCTATATGCGGGGCCGCACGCTGTCCGACGCGTTCGTGATCCTGGACGAAGCCCAGAACGTGACGGGCGGGCAGATGAAGATGTTCCTCACGCGGCTCGGCCTCAACTCGCGGGCCGTGGTGATCGGCGACAAGACCCAGATTGACCTGCCGCACCGCGAGGAGTCCGGCCTGATCCAGGTCGAGCGGATCCTGCCCGGGATTGACGGCGTGGCCTTCTGCTATCTCGAGGAGCGGGACGTGGTCCGGCACCGGTTGGTGCGCGAGATCATCCGCGCCTATACCGAGGATCAGAACGGATGAAGCGCAAGCGGCGGTTCACGGTCCCCATCGAGCCTCCGGCGCCGGAGCTGCCGCCGCATGTCGGCTTCCACGCCGTGCGATGGCTGCCGGTGGGGGGGCTGGCGCTGCTGATGCTCCTCCTCTATCCCGGCGCGGGGCGGGTGGCCGCCCCCCCGCTCGAATCCGGCCAGGTGGCGCTCGAGGACGTGGTGGCGCCGTTCGATTTCTCGGTGCGGAAGACCTCCGCCGAGCTGGCGCGGGAAGGCGACCAACTCGAGGCCACCGTCCGCCCCATCTATCAGTTCCAGCCCGCGGGGCTCGACACGGCCCTCGCCACCGCGGTGCAGCTCTTTGCCACGCTGGACAGCGCCGGGTCGGCGGAGCAGCTCGAGGCGCTCGCGCTGGCCCGCGGGCTCCGGCTGAGCCCGGAGGAGGCCGCGTTCCTGGTCGAGCCGGGCCGCCGCGCGGCGTTCCGGACGGCCACCCTGGACTTCCTCCGGCGCGAACTGGGTCGCGGCGTCACCGGCAGCGGCGTCCTTCAGGCGGAACCGGCGCGCGATATCGTGGTCCGGCATGGACAGACGGAACGGCTCATGAGCCGGGACGCGGTAACCGACTATCAGCGCTATCTGGCCGCGCGCTCCGAGCGCCATCCGACGCCCAACTCGACGATCGGCGACCAGGTGTACGTCAAGATCCTGAATCTGGCGTTCCGGCCGACGCTGCTGTTCAACCGGGCGGAAACCGACTCGCTGCGGCAGGCCCTGCGGCAGAGCGTGGACTCGGTGAAGGACCACGTGCGGGCCAACGAGCTGATCGTCGGCGCGCACCGGGTGGTGACGCCCGACGTGCACGCCCGCCTGGACGCGCTCCGCGCCGCGCTGGTGGCACAGGACCCCGCGGGGCGGAGCCCGCGGGCGGTAGTCGGGCAGTTTCTCATCGCCGGCCTCGTGCTGTCGGTGTTCTGGCTGCTGCTCCTGCTCTACCGCCGGGAGTCGTACGTCAACGGCCGGCACATCGCCGTCTTCACGGTGATCTTCGCGGTCGTGATCACGGGGGCGGCGCTCAACGTCCGGTTCCTCCATCCCGGCGCGGAGCTGATCCCCATCCCGTTCGCGGCCATGCTGCTCACGGCGCTGTTCAGCGGCCGGGTGGCCATGCTCGGCGCGGCGACGCTCTCGGTACTCGTCGCGTCGCAGCCCACGTACCAGCTGCCGAGCGCGTTGTACCTCGCCCTGATCGGCGGGGTGGCCGCCGCCGTGGGCATGCGGGTGGTGCGGCGCCGCACGCACATCCTGACGACCATGGCCATCGTGGCCCTCGCGTTCGGGGTGGCCGCGGTGGCGGTCGGCATGCAGCAGGGCTGGGCGCCCGAGGCGATCGGCGCCAGCGCGCTTCGCGGCACGGTCAACGCGGTCGTCTCCGCGGCGCTGGTCGGCGTGGTGCTCCCGCTGTTCGAGGCGCTCGGACGGATCACGACGGACGTGACGCTCCTCGAGCTGTCGGATCCCATGCATCCCCTGCTGCGGCGGATGGCCACGGAGACGCCGGGCACGTACGCGCACAGCCTTGCCATGGCCAATCTGTGCGAGGCGGCGTGCAACGCCATCGGCGCCAACGGGCTCCTCGCGCGGGTGGGATGCTACTACCATGACGTCGGCAAGCTCGCGAAGCCCCAGTTCTTCGTCGAGAACCAGACGCCCGGGGCCAACCCGCACGACAAGCTCAAGCCGGAGGTGTCGGCCCAGCTGATCCGGAGCCATGTGAGGGAGGGCATCGCGCTGGCGGAGGAGGCCCGGCTGCCGGATGCGGTCATCGCGTTCATTCCGGAGCATCATGGGACGGCGGAGATCACGTACTTCCTGGAACGGGCCCGGGCTCGGGGCGACGGAGAGGTCTCGCCCGAGGCGTTCCGCTATCCCGGCCCACGCCCGCGGTCGGTCGAGACGGCCGTGGCGATGCTCGCGGACGGGGTCGAGGCCGCCCTTCGCGTGCTCGAGGACCCGAGTCCGGAGAAGCTGCGGGACGCCATTGATCACCTGGTCCTCCAGCGCGTGGAGTCCGGGCAGCTCGACGATGCACCGCTCACGCTCTCCCAGCTCGAGCGCGTGAAGCAGGAGTTCGTCCGGGTCCTGTCCGGGATCCACCACAATCGGATTGACTACCCGGCCACCGCCGGGGGCATCGGTGCGGACTGGACGCCTGCGACCTCCGCATGAGGTGCGGATCGCGACGCTCGGGGTGGCGGCGCCGCTGCCCCCACCGGCGGTGCGCCGAGCGGTCCGGACGGTGCTCGCCGGCGAGCGGACGGGGCCGGCGGCCCTCAGCGTGACCTTCCTGTCGAGCCAGCGCATGCGCGCCGCGCATCGCCGCGCGCTGGGCCGCGACCGCGCAACCGACGTGCTCGCCTTCGCGATGCGGCACGGCCCCACCCTCGTGGGCGACGTCTACGTCTGTCCACCCGCCGCCGCCGCCTCGGCCGCCCGGTTTGGGGTCCCGCTCCGGGAGGAGGTGGTCCGTCTCGTGGTGCACGGAACGCTCCACGCGCTCGGCTACGACCACCCCCCGGGCACCGCGCGCACGCGCTCCCCCATGTGGCGGCGCCAGGAACGCTACGTGCGGGCCGTGCTGCGGAGTGGCGCGCGATGATCGCCGCCGCCACCGCCGGGATGGCCGCGGGTGCCGCCGCCGCCGCGTGGGCGGCGCTCCTCGCGCTCGGAGGCGAGGCGCCGAGGATCGGGAGTACCGTCGGTGACCCGCCGCCCGAGGCCCGCACGCGGATGCCCGTGGCCCGCGCGTTCCGCCTGGCGCGCATGGCGCTCCTCACGGTGGGGGCGGTGAGCGTGGGCCTTGCCTCCGCCTGGTGGACACGACCCCCGGCCAACGCCGCCCTCCTCCTGGGAGTCGCCTGGGTGCTCCTGCTCCTCGTGGGCGAGGTCCTGCCCCGGGCGCTCGGCCTGCTGGCGCCGGCCCTGGCCGCGCGCGCCCTCCCGTCGGCCCGCGCCTCCCTGTGGCCGTTCCGGCCCCTGCTCGGGATCATCGGGGGGATGGACCAGCTGGCGCATCGCGTGCTGCCCCCGACTTCCGCGCAGGCGGGCGGGCATATCGGGGCGGCGCAGCGGGACATGCTGCTCGGGGTCTTCTCGCTCGAAGACACCGCCATCGAAGACGTGATGACCCCGCGGCTCGACATCGTCGGCACGTCGCACGACGCCTCCTGGACCGAACTGCTCGGCGTCGTGCGTAGCAGCGAGCACTCGCGCATCCCGGTGTTCCGCGACTCGATGGACGATGTCGCGGGCATCGTCTACGCCAAGGACCTGGCGCCCGTGACGATCGGCGCGGCACCGCCGCCCGAACGGTGGCAGGAGCTGATCCGGCCGGTGCCGTTCGTCCCGGAATCCAAGTCGCTGGCGGCGCAGCTGCGGGACTTTCAGCGGGGGACGGGCCACCTCGCGATCGTCGTGGACGAGTTCGGCGGGACGTCGGGCCTGGTGACCCTCGAGGACGTGCTCGAGGAGATCGTCGGGGAAATCCACGACGAATACGACGTCAACGAGGAGCCCCAGATCGAACGAGAGGGCAACCAGCGGTTCTGGGTGAACGGCCGCGTCACGCTCGACGATCTCTCGGCAACCCTGGGCGCCCCGTTCGAGCGCGAGGAGGTCAGCACGGTCGGCGGCCTGATCTACGCCGAGCTGGGGCGGGTCCCGCGGCCGGGAGAGGAGCTGCGGGTCGCCGGGTTCCGCCTGGTCGTCGAGCAGGTCGTGCGCCGGCGCATCCACCGCGTCTACTTCGAGCGGCTCGCGCCCGCGGCGGTGCCGGACACCGATCCGGCCGAGCTGGGAGAGCTGTCGTGAGCGGGCCCACGCTCACCGTGATCGGACTCGGCGTCGCCGGGATCGGGAGCATGATCGTCGCGGGAGCCGGCGGGGTCAGCCGGCTCGCGCTGGCACGGTGGGTGTCCCAGCGCCAGCACGGGAGCGCCCTTGCCGCGGCCCTGTTGTCAGCACCGGCCAAGGTGGTGGGGCCCGCCCTCTGGCTCACGGCCGGCGGCGTGCTGCTGGCCGGGCTCGGGTTCGCCGCGGTGCTGGCACCCCTCTCGCTGGGGGGGAGGCTAGCCACGATCGTGGTCGGGATTCCCGCCCTACTGGGCCTGACCTACGCGGTGCCGCGCGCCATCGGCCATCGGTGGCCCGAGCCGCTCATCCGGGCGGCCGCGCCGTGGCTCGAACGGGCCGCGCGGCTGGCGGGGCCGCTGGTCCCGGCGGGTCCCGGGGGCGGGAGCCTCCCCACCCGGCACGGGGCGGAAACCGTGGGCGAGGAGGAGATCATCGTGCTGGCGGGTGTCCTCACCTTCACGGAACGCACGGTCCGGGAGGTGATGACGCCCCGCACCGAGATCGTGGCGCTCGACGAGGCCACGGTGGCCCGCGACGCGGCCGTCCTGTTCCGCGAGTCCGGCTATTCCCGGCTCCCGGTCTACCGGGAGTCCCTCGACCACATCACGGGCATGACCTACGTGTTCGACCTGCTCAAAGTGGGGGCTGGTGAGCGGCTCCCGATCCGTCCCGTGCTGGCCGTGCCCGCAACCCGGCGCTGCGCGGACCTGCTGTTCGACATGCAGCGCGAGCGCCGGCAGCTGGCGGTCGTGCTCGACGAATTCGGCGGCACGGCGGGCATGGTGACGCTCGAAGACCTGCTCGAGGAGCTGGTGGGGGAGATTTCCGACGAAACCGACACGACCGTCCCCGACGCGGGACTCGAGACCGACCTGCTGGACGTGGACGGCATGGTCGGGGTGCAGGAGATCGCCGCGCGGTTCGGGGTCACCCTGCCCGGCGGGCGCGAGACGATCGGCGGCGTGCTGGCGACCGCGCTCGGCCGCATCCCGCGAGCGGGCGAGCGCGTGGTCCTGGGCGGGCTGGAGTTCGACATCCTGCGGGCCAGTGCCACGCGGCTCGAACGCGTGGTGGTGCGCCCCGCGCCACCCCCGGTCACCGTCGTGAAGGGCTGAGCCATGGCGCGCGCCCCGCGGCTCCGGCGCTACTTCCTGGTCGGGTTGATCGTCCTGGCCCCCGCCGGCGTGACGGTCGTGGTGCTCCGCTGGATCTTCGAGCGGCTCGACGCCATTCTGGGCGAACCGATCCAGGCCGCCATCGGATTCCGCATCCCCGGCCTCGGGTTCATCCTCCTCGGCCTCGTCGTCCTGACCGTCGGATGGATCGTGCATCAGGCCATCGGGCGGCGGCTGCTGCGCGCCTGGAACGAGACGCTCGTGCGGTTCCCCGTGGCGGGGCGCCTGTACAACGCCGCCAGCCAGATCGTGCAGAGCGTGGTCAGCGACCGGAGCCGGATCTTCAAGCGCACCGTGCTGGTCCCGTTCCCGACGGACGGCGTCTGGTCCGTGGGGTTCGTGACCAACGAGTTGGCCCCCGTGATGTCGCAGATCGTGGGGCAACCCTGCGTGAACGTGTTCGTCCCGACCACGCCCAACCCGACCTCGGGCCTGCTGATGGTCGTCCCGCGGAGCCGGATCATCGAAACCGACATCGCCATCGAAGAGGCCATGAAGTTCGTGATCTCCGCCGGCGCGGTGTCCCCGACGGGCGGCCTCGTGCCGGCCCCGCGGCGCGGGCTCGATCTCGACGACCTGTTCCGGGAGCGGCCGTCATGATGCCCGCCGGGCTGCTGGAGGCAATGCGGCGGGCGGCGGAGCTGGGCGACGTCGCGGGCTTCCTGCGCTCCGCGCGCAGCGCACATCCGTCCGATCTGTCGGACGCGCTCGCAGAGCTCGACGACGAGTTGCAGCTCCGGGTCGTGCAGGCCCTGCCACCCGAGATCGTCTCGGAAGCGCTGGCCGAGATGGAGGAGGGGGAACACCCGGAGGAACTGCTCGCGGCCTTGCGACCGGAGCAGGCCGCGGGGATCGTCAGCGAGCTCGAGGCGGACGACGCGGCGGACCTCATCGGGGATCTCCCGCCCGACGCCGCGCGCCGCATCCTGAGTCACGTCGCGGTGGCCGAGCGCGAGGACGTCGAGCGGCTGCTCGCCTACGGCGAGGAGACCGCCGGCGGGCGGATGACCACGGCGCTGATCAGGGTGCCCACGACCGCAACGCTGGGCGACGCGCTGGAGTCGGTTCGGAAGCAGGCGGAGGACGTCGAGGACTTCTTCCAGGTGTACTGCGTCGAGCCGGACGGGCGGTTGGGCGGGGTGTTGCCGCTGCAGCGGCTCGTCGTCTCCCAGCCGTCCCTTCTCGTCCGCGACGTGATGGAGCCGCCGCCGGCCCTGGTCACGCCCGATCTGGACCAGGAGGAGGTCGCCCGGCTCATGGCGCGCTACAACCTGCCCGCCATGGCGGTCGTGGACGGGCTGGGCCGGTTGCTGGGACGCATCACGTTCGACGACGTGATTGACGTGGTGGAAGCCGAGACCACCGAAGACCTGCTGCGGCTGGGCGGCGTGCCCGGCGACGAGGAACTGGCCGCCCCCTGGATGGACGCGGTGCGCGGCCGGCTGCCGTGGCTCTACGTGAACACCCTGACCGCGTTTCTGGCCGCGGGTGTGGTGTTCCTGCACCAGGATACGATCGCGGCGCTGGTGCTGCTGGCCGTCTACATGCCCATCGTGGCGGGCCAGGGGGGCAACGCCGGGACCCAGGCGCTGGCGGTCACCGTGCGGCGGCTCGCGCTGGGACTCATCCCGCGGGGCACCGGCCGGCAAGTCATCGTGAAAGAGGTCCTGGTGGGCGCCACCAACGGGATCGCCGTGGGGCTGGCCGTGGGGCTCGTGGCCGTGCTCGCCGGGGGCACGGTCCTGCTGGGGGTGGTGGTCGCGCTGGCCATGTGGGGGAACCTGCTGATCGCGGGGCTGGTGGGCTCGATGGTGCCGGTCGTGCTCCAGCGGCTGGGCGCCGACCCGGCTGTGTCCAGCTCGGTGTTCGTCACGCCGGTCACGGACGCGTGCGGTTTCCTGTTGCTCCTTGGTATGGCGTCGTGGCTGCTCCTGTAAGCTTGCGGCCCGCGGTGGGAGCCCGCGACCTTTCGGCATGACCACGGCGGAGCTGCTCGCGGCGCTCGAGGCGCGCCAGGTGCCCGCGCTGGCGCGGGCCATCTCGGTGATCGAGAACCGCCGGCCGGGCGCGGACGAACTGCTGGCGGCCCTGCACGGGCGCATCGGTCGGGCCCACCGGATCGGCATCACGGGCCCCCCGGGGGCCGGGAAATCCACGCTGACCGAGCGGCTGATTCAGCATTACCGGCGGCGCGGGCGGTCGGTGGCGGTCGTGGCGGTGGATCCCACGAGCCCGTTCACGGGCGGCGCGCTGCTGGGCGACCGGATCCGCATGGAATCGGTGTCGCTGGATCCGGACGTGTACATCCGCTCGATGGCCACGCGGGGCGAGATTGGCGGGCTGGCCACCGCGACCCGGGAAGTCTGCGACGTGCTCGACGCCTTCGGCTTCGACCGCCTGATCATCGAGACCGTCGGGGTCGGGCAGTCGGAGCTGACGATCGCGGCCACGGCCGATACGGCGGTCCTCGTGCTCGTGCCGGAGTCGGGCGACGGCGTGCAGGTGCTCAAGGCGGGCGTGATGGAGATCGCCGACGTGTATGCGATCAACAAGGCCGACCGCCCGGGCGCGGACCGCCTGAAGCAGGAGATCGAGGTCATGCTCGGGATCCGGCGGGGGAACGCGTTCCGCCACGTGGGTGCCCATCACGCGCCGCGGCCCACCGCGGGCGCCGCGCGCCGGCCCGGCGGCGCGGGGGCCCGCGGGAGCGGCGACGGCGATGACGCCTGGGAGCCGCCGGTGCTGTCGCTGGCGGCGGTGAAGGACGAGGGTGTGGCGGAGCTGGTGGATGCCATCGAACGGCACGCGGCCGCCCAGGCGGCCAGCGGGGAACTCGAACGGCGCCGCCAGGCCCGCATGATGCGGCATACGCGCGAAGTGGTGGATCGGGCCCTGCGGCAGCTGGTCTGGGAGGAGGCGGACGGGGAAACGACCCTGCGGCGCGGACTCGACCGGCTGGCGGCGGGCACCGTCAGTCCGTACGACCTGGCCCGGGAAATCCTGACGGGACTGAAGAAGGAGATGGGCAATGGGCACGCATGACGGTCATCGGGCCTGGCGGGCGGCCTACGACGCGGCGGAAAAGCGGGACGTCGAGTTCGTCACGCAGAGTTCCGCCCCCGTGGAGCCGCTCTACACCCCGTCGGACGTGGATCCGGACGCCTACGACGCGCGGCTCGGCGACCCCGGGGAGTACCCGTTCACGCGGGGCGTTCACCCCACGATGTATCGCGGGCGGTTGTGGACCATGCGGCAGTTCGCGGGCTACGGCACCGCGGCCGACACCAACCGGCGCTTCAAGTTCCTCCTCGAGCACGGGCAGACCGGGCTGTCTACGGCGTTCGATTTCCCGACGCTGATGGGCTACGACTCCGACCATCCACGATCGGAGGGCGAGGTCGGGATGTGCGGGGTGGCGATCTCGTCGCTGGCCGACATGGAGACGCTGTTCGACGGCATCCCCATGGACCAGGTGTCGACGTCCATGACCATCAACGGCCCGGCCGCGATGCTGTTCTGCTTTTACGTGGCGGCCGCCGAACGGCAGGGCGTGGATATCCGGACGCTCCGGGGGACCGTACAGAACGACATCCTCAAGGAATACATGGCGCAGCACGCGTGGGTGTATCCGGTGGAGCCCGCGCTCAAGATCATCGTGGACATGTTCGAGTGGGCGGCCGAGCACACGCCCCGGTGGAACACGATCTCCATTTCCGGCTATCATATCCGCGAAGCCGGTGCCACGGCCGTGCAGGAGCTGGCGTTCACGCTGGCCAACGGGTTCGAGTACGTGGAACGCGGTATCGCGCGCGGGCTGGACGTGGACCGGTTTGCCCCGCGCCTGTCGTTCTTCTGGGACGTGCACAACGATTTCTTCGAGGAAATCGCCAAGATGCGCGCCGCGCGACGGATCTGGGCGCGGCACCTGAAGGAACGCTACGGGGCGCGCGACCCCCGGTCATGGATGATGCGGTTCCACTGCCAGACGGCGGGCGTCTCGCTGATGGCGCAGCAGCCCCTGAACAACGTCGTGCGCGTCGCCTACCAGGCCATGGCGGCCGTGTTGTCGGGCGCCCAGTCCCTGCACACGAACTCGCTGGACGAGACCTACGCGCTGCCCACCGAGGAGTCCGTCCGGCTGGCGCTCCGGACCCAGCAGATCCTGGCGTACGAGTCTGGCGTGCCCAACGTGATTGATCCGCTGGGCGGTTCGTACTTCGTCGAAGCGCTCACCGACCGGATGGAGCGGGACGCCGAGGCGATCTTTGCCGAGATCGCCCAGGTGGGCGGGGTGGTGCGTGGGATCGAGCTGGGCTGGTTCCAGCGCCAGATCGCGCAGAGCGCCCGCCTGTTCCAGCACGAGGTGGAGCAACGGCGGCGGATTCTGGTGGGGGTGAACGCGTTCGAGAGCGCGGACGATCCGGCGCCGGCGATCCTCCGGATCGGCGCGTCCGCGGACGAGACCCAGCGCGGGCGGCTGGCGCAGGTCCGCGCCACCCGCGACGACGCCCGGGTGGAGGCCTGCCTGACGGCGCTGCGGGAGTCCGCGGCGCGCGACGACAACGTGATCCCGGCCATGCTGGACTGCGCGCGCGCCTACGGCACGCTGTTCGAGATCCGGCACGCCCTGGAGGAGGTCTACGGTGCCTACCGTGAACCGGTCTTTTTCTAAACGGCCCTCGGCGGCGCGGAAGCCGCGGCGCGGCGGCGAGCGCGGGATCGGCACCCTCATCGGGCGGCTCGCCGCCATGGGGGCCACGCGCCACTGGGTCGTATCCTGCTACCTCAAGCTGGAGCCCCGGGACCGCGGTCGGGGCAAGTACCTCATCAAGCTCAAGAACCGCGCGAAGCGACTGCTGGCGGACCTCGAGGCACGGGGGCTCGCGCGCGCCGAGCGCGCCGAGGTGGAGCGGGACGTCGAGCGCATCCGGGACTACCTGTCCCATCCCGGACAGCTCCCGGCGGGGCGGGGCATCGCCATCTTCGCCTGCGGGCCCGCCGGGCTGTTCGAGGCGGTGCCGCTCCCGCTGGTGTTCCGGTCGCGGCTGGTCGTGGATCACTCACCCCTCGTCCGCGAGCTGGCGGCGCTCGACAGCGAGTTCGGGCGCGTCCTCTGCACGGCGTACGACCGGACGAACGCCCGGTTCTTTGCGGTGTCCGCGCACGGGGTGGAGGAGCTGCCGCACCTCACGGCCGATGACACCACCCGGTCGGCCCGGTTCCACGGCCCCAGCAAGGGCCGGGGGGGGCGGGGTCGTGGAGACGGTGGTGCGGCGGTCGGGCCGTCCGCGCCGGGCGAGCACAACTTCAACCAGCGCATTCGCGAGGAGAAACAGCGGCACTACGCGCAGATCGCGCAGCGGCTGTTCGAGTTGATCCAGGAACAGCCCGTGCGCGGCGTGGTGCTCGCGGGCACGAAGGCCGACGTGGGCGCGGTGGCGCCGCACCTCCACCCGTACGTGGCCGACGCCGTGCTCGGCACCGCCCGGCTGAATCCCAAGGACGCCTCGGAAGTGGAGGTGCTCGAGGCGGTGCTCGACATCCAGATGGAAACCGAGCGCGTATGGGAACGGCGCCACCTCGCCGAACTGGGGGAAGGCCGGGGGACCGGATGGGCCCTGAACGGCGTCACCGCCACGCTGGGCGCGCTGGCGCGGGGCCAGGTGCGGACCCTGCTGGTGGACTCCACGGCAGAGCGCCCCGGCTTCCGCTGCCGCGGCGACGGCCGGTTGACCGTGACGGCGGCGGACTGTGACGGCGATGCCGAGCCCGTGCTCGACGTCCTGGACGAGGCCATCGAGGAAGCGCTGCGGCAGGGCGCGCAGGTGGACGTGATCGAGGATCCGGCCGTGCAGACGCGCGTGGACGGGCTGGCCTGCCTGTTGCGGTTCCGGCTTGGTTGAGCCGCTTGTCGCAACCCTCGCGGTTCCATTAGGTTGAGCGCGCCATGACTGCCAACGAGCGCAGACGTCCGATCCGGGTCCTGGTCGCAAAACCGGGACTCGACGGACATGATCGCGGGGCCAAGGTCGTGGCCGCCGCGCTCCGCGATGCCGGCATGGAGGTCATCTACACCGGCCTCCACCAGACGCCCGAGATGATCGCCAGCGCCGCCGTGCAGGAAGACGTGGACGTCGTGGGCCTGTCCATCCTGTCCGGCGCCCACATGACGCTCTTCCCGCGCGTCCGGGCGCTGCTCGAGGCAGCCGGGCGGGACGACGTGCTGCTGATCGGCGGCGGCATCATCCCGCAGGAGGATGTGGCGGCCCTCGAGCGGGAGGGGATCGCGCGGCTGTTCGGTCCCGGGACCCCGTCGTCGGAAATCGTGGAATACCTCACCACCGCCGTCGCGCAGCGGCAGGCGTGACCGCCACGGAACGGGTGAGCCGGCTGCGCGAGCTCACGGAGGCGTATCGTGCGCTCGCGGCCCGGATCGAGCAGGGCGGCGGCCCGGAGCGCATCCGCAAACAGCACGATCAGGGCAAGCTGACGGCGCGCGAGCGCGTGCATCGGTTGCGCGATGCCGGCTCGCCCTGGCTCGAGCTGGGGTTGCTCGTGGCCCACGACCAGTACGACGGCCAGGCGCCGGGCGCCGGCGTCGTGACCGGCATCGCGGAGGTGAGTGGGCGGGAGGTGGTCGTGGTCGCCAACGACGCCACGGTGAAAGCCGGGTCGTGGTGGCCGGAGACCATCAGGAAGATCCTGCGGGCGCAGGAAGCCGCGATGCGCCAGCGCATCCCCATCATCTATCTCGTGGACTCCGCCGGCGTGAACCTCCCGTACCAGGGGGGGGTGTTCCCCGGACAGTACGGCGCGGCCCGGATCTTCTACTACAACTCGATCATGCGGCGTTATCTCCACGTGCCGCAGATTTCGGCCGTGATGGGTCCGTGCGTGGCGGGCGGGGCCTATCTGCCGGCCCTGTCCGACGTGATCTACATGGTCGAAGGCACGTCGTTCATGGGGCTGGGTGGACCGAATCTCGTCAAGGGGGCCACCGGCCAGACGGTGGACGGCGAGCTGCTGGGCGGGGCGGTCACCCACACGGCGGTGAGCGCGGTGGCACACTACCGCGCCACGGACGACGCGGACTGTCTCGACCGGATCCGGGAGTACGTGGCCCGGCTCCCCGTCCCCACGCGCGAGCGCTTCCCGCGGCGCGGGGAGCCGGATCGGGCGCCGGGGCGGGACCCGGAAGCGTTGTACGACATCCTGCCACACGATCACCGGATGGCGTACGACATGCGCGCCGTGCTCGACTGCCTGCTGGACGACGGCCGGCTCGACGAGTTCCAGCCCGACATCGGGGCCGAGATGCTGTGTGGCCACGGCGCCATCGAGGGATGGCCGGTGGCGGTCATCGCGAATCAGCGCGGCATCATCAAGGGGCGCGAGGGCGAGCGCCCGCGGTTCGGCGGCATCGTCTACACGGCGAGCGCCGAGAAGGTCGCCTACTTCATCGAGACCGCGAGCCGGGAGCGGATCCCGATCCTGTTCGTGCAGGACGTGAGCGGCTTCATGGTGGGGCCCGAGGCGGAGCACTCCGGCATCATCCGGGCCGGGGCGCAGTTCGTGGAGGCCATGGCCACCGCGGTGGTCCCGAAGCTCGTGCTCACAGTCAACCACGCGTCGGGCGCGGGCTACTACGCCATGGCCGGCCAGGGGTTCGATCCCGACCTCATCCTGTCGTGGCCCACCGGGCGGATGGGCGTGATGGAAGGCGAGTCGGCCGTGCAGGCCGTGTTCGGGGGCCGTGTGGCCGACGCCGCGGTGGCCGATCAGGTCGAGCAGATGCGGGCGGATTACGAGCACCAGCTCGACGCCACGTACGCGGGCGCCCGCGGCTTCGTGGACGCCATCGTGGCGCCCGAGGAGACCCGCGCGATGCTGGCCTTTGCCTGCCGCGTCGTGACCAACTACGACGGCCCGCACCTCGGCGCGTTCGTCCTGCCGGAGCGTCAGCCGTGATCGTCGGGCGCCGCCGCGCGGCCGGCCCGAGCCTGGCGGCGGCGGTGCTGACAGCCGCCTGCGCCGCGCGCGGTCCCACCGAGGTCGCCCCACACCTGAATCCCGCCGAGGTGCGCGCGGACCGCACCGCGGTGGCCGGCGCCGAACCGCCACAACCCCTGCTGCCACCGCAGGCCGCGCACCTGCTGGGGCTGCTGCCGCGGCGGACCGTGGGCGCGGAGCAGTTCGTCGCGGCGCACCCCACGCACGACGGCCGGGGCATCCTGATCGCCATCCTCGACAGCGGCATTGACGCCGGGCTCCCCGGCCTCCGGACGACCACGGCCGGCCTGCCCAAGCTCGCGGACCTGCGGGACTTCGCGGGGGAAGGCCGGGTCCGGCTGACGCCGGTCACGCCCACGCGCGACGTCTTCCTGATCGCGGGCCGGCCCCTCGAGGGGGCGAGCCGCGTCCGGGCGCTCACCACGGGGACCGTGTACGGCGGGGTACTCGTGGAGCGCGCGCTGGGCGCCCTGCCGGCCGCGGACGTGAACGGCGACGGCGACCGCGACGACGCGCTCCCCATCGTGGTGGCCCGCGCCAGCGACGGGTGGTTCCTCCTGGCGGACACCGACGGAGACGGCTCCCTGGTGGGGGAAACCCCGGTGCGGGACTTCGCCCAGGCCGGTGACACGTTCTCGTTCGGCCCGGTCACGCTGGCGGCCAACTTCACCGACACCGGCGACGCGCCGCGACTCGATCTGTTCTTCGATACGTCGGGCCACGGCACGCACGTGGCGGGAATCGCGGCGGGGCACAACCTGTTCGGCGTCGAGGGGTTCGACGGGATCGCGCCCGGAGCCCAGCTGCTGGGCCTCAAGATCGCCAACGATGCCCGCGGCGGCATCTCCGTGACCGGGTCCATGGTGCGCGCGATGGAGTACGCGGCCGCGTTCGCGGAGCGCCGGCAGCAGCCGCTGGTCGTGAACCTGAGCTTCGGGATCGGCAACGATGACGGGCGGGGACGCCCGGTCATTGACTCGATCATTGACGCGTTCGCGTTGGCGCACCCCGGAGTCGTGGTGGTCATCAGCGCCGGGAACGACGGTCCCGGACTCTCCACCGTGGGCTTCCCGGGTTCGGCCGCGTTCGCGCTGTCCGCGTGCGCGCTCTTCCCCGGCGCCTTTGCGCAGGCGCCGACCGAGTCGGGGCCGGCCGCGGAGGACGTGCTGGGGTGGTGGAGCGCGCGCGGAGGCGTGTTCCAGAAGCCGGACGTCTGCGTGCCGGGGGTCGCGTTCTCCAACGTTCCCGCGTGGCAGACGGGCGAGGAGGTGTCGGGCGGGACCAGCATGGCTGCGCCACAGCTGGCCGGCGTGGCCGCGCTGCTGCTCTCCGCGCTGCGCGCGGAGGGAGCCACCGCCGACGCCGCCGCCATTGCCGCGGCCCTGCGCAGTACGGCGACCCCCATTCCCGGCGCCACCACGCTCGACGCGGGCGCCGGCGTGCCGAACGTCGAGGCCGCCTGGCGCTGGCTGCGCGCGGGGCATCGGGCGGGCCGGTTCACCGTGCGAAGCGCGCCGGACGGGACCAACCGCGGGTTCAGTGCCGCGTATCGGCGCGACGGATTGAACCCGGCGGATACGCTCCAGCGGTTCACGATCACCTCGGAAGGCGGCCAGCCGTTCGCGCGGCTGCTGCTCCGCCCGGACGCGCCGTGGCTCCGGGCGCCCCGGGCCGTTGACTTCGCGGGCGCACCGGCCACCGTGCCCGTCGTCTACGATCGCCGCGCCTTGCAGGCGCCGGGGCTGTACGTGGGAACCGCGTGGGCCCGTCCCGCGTCGGACACGTTGAGCGGCGCCGCGTTTGGTCTCACGTCGGCGATCGTCGTGCCGTACACGCTGGAACGGCCGCTCAAGCTCCGCGAGTACGTGGCAAAGGGACGGAGCGCCCGGTTCTTCTTTGCCGTGCCGGAGGGCGCGGGCGGGCTCACGGTGCGCGTTGCCGTGGCCGACAAGGAGCAGGCGGCGAGCCTCTACCTGTTCGAGCCCACGGGACAGCCGCAGCGCGAGGAGGCGGCCCTCGAGATCGGCGGCGAGCTGCCGGCCAGCGGCGCGCTCCACGTTCGGGCCGAGGACCTGGTCCCGGGCGTCTACGAGGCGGTGCTGGTGGCAACCCCGACGCGCGGCGCGACCGTGGCGTTCAGCGCCGCGTTGGGGCCGGTGGGCCTCGGGGTTCGCGGCGCTGACGGTATCCACGTGACCAACCGCTCCCAGGCGTCGCTCGCCGGCTCCGCCACGGTGCGGGCGCTCGGCGGGGGCAAACGGTTCCGGATGCACGGGGGGCCGTCCGTGGCGGCGCGGGAGCGGCTGGCCGTGCCCGAGTGGGCCCGCACGCTGCGGATCGAGGTCGCCTTTGCGCGAGCCGTCTGGCCGCAGGTGACCGACGTGGGCGTCTCCGTCTGGGATACGAGCGGCTACCTCGTGGCCGAAGGGCCGCTCAATTACGCGGTGGGGCGGCAGCAGGTTGCCGTGGATCCGGCGACGCTGCCCGTCGTCGACCTCGAGATCATGCCGGGGTTCGCGCGGCCGGATGCGGAGACGGTCTGGGAGGCGGAGGTGACGGTCGCGTTCCTGCCGGGGTCGGGCACCGCCCTCGCGCCAACTGCGACGTTGCCCCTCCGGCTGGGCGCCGGCGCCAGCATCCTGCTGCCCTGGACGGCTGACTCCCTGACCTGGCTCCCCGCCGGGCTCGAGGTGCTGACGGAAGTGCGGGTCACCTCGGACGGGAACGCGCCGTCGGTGATCCGGACGCTGATTCCCCATCCGGCGGCCACGCGGTGACGTCCGCGGGACGGACGGTCCGCATCGCGTCGGGCCAGGGGTTCTGGGGCGACTGGCTCGAGGCGCCGGTCCGGCAGGTGGAGGGCGGCCCCATTGACTACCTGATGATGGACTATCTGGCCGAGGTCACGATGTCCATCATGCAGAAGCAGCGCTCCCGCGACCCGTCGCGGGGCTACGCCACCGATTTCGTGCCCCTCATGGAACGGATCCTGCCCACGGTGGTCGAGCGGGGCATCCGGATCACGGCTAACGCGGGCGGCGTGAATCCGCGCGCGTGCGCCGACGCGGTGATCGCGGTGGCCCGGAAGCACGGGCTCGGTGGGCGGGTGCGCGTGGGCATCGTGACCGGCGACGACATCCTGGAGCGGCTGGACGCGCTGATCGCCGGGGGGCACGCGCTGGCGAACATGGACACGGGCGCCCCGCTCAGCACGGTCCGCGGCAGCGTGCTCTCCGCCAACGCGTACCTCGGTGCCGCCAGCATCGTCGAGGCGCTGCGGCAGAGCGCCAACGTCGTCATCACCGGGCGGGTGACGGACACCGGGCTCACGCTGGGACCCATGATGCACGAGTTCGGCTGGGCGGCCGACGACTGGGACCGGCTCGCGGCAGGGACGGTGGCGGGCCACATCATCGAATGCGGCGCCCAGTGCTCGGGCGGGAACTGCCTCGTGGACTGGGAGCGGATCCCGCACCTGGAGGATCCGGGATACCCGATCGTGGATGCCCGCAGCGACGGCACGTTCGCGATCACCAAGCACGCGGGCACGGGCGGCCGCATCTCGGTTCCCTCGATCACCGAGCAGCTGGTGTACGAGATGGGCGATCCGCGGCATTACATCACGCCGGACGTCGTCGCCGACTTCACGACGATCCACCTCGCGCAGGCGGGACCCGACCGCGTGCGGGTTACCGGGGTGCGCGGAGGGCCCGCCACCGAGTTCCTCAAGGTCTCGATCGCCTACTTCTACGGGTACAAGGCCGTCGGCACGCTGGTGTACGCCTGGCCGGACGCGCACAAGAAGGCGCGGGCGGCCGACCGGATTCTCCGGGAGCGGCTGGCGCGGCTCGGGCTCGTGTTCGAGGAGATCCTGACGGAGTACGTGGGCGCGGACGCGACCCACGGACCGCTCGCCGGCCCGCCGGATCCCGACGCGCCGGAGGTGCAGCTCCGGATCGGCGTGCGGGCGCCGGACCGCGCGCCGGTGGAGCGGTTCACGCGGGAGATCGCGCCGTTGATTCTCAACGGGCCACCGAGCGTCACGGGGTTCGCGGGTGGGCGACCCAAGGTCGAAGAAATCGTGGCATACTGGCCGGCGCTGATCCGGAAGTCGGAGATCACGCCGCGGGTCGAGGTGCTGGATGCGTAGCGACGGGATGGACGGGGGAGGGATCGGGTAGTGGGGACGAAAGCCCGCCGGCCGGCCCGCCGGACCGTTCAACTCCGCTACCTCGCCCACGCGCGGAGCGGCGACAAGGGCGACACGGCCAACGTGGGGTTGATCGCGCTCCGGCCCGCGTTCTATCCGGTGCTCGCGCGCGAGGTGACGGCGGCCCGGGTGGCCGCGCACTTCACGGGCATGCTGACCGGCGGCGTCGAGCGGTTCGCGCTGCCCAACCTCCGCGCGCTCAACTTCCTGCTGCACGGCGCGCTGGGCGGCGGCGGCACGCTGTCGCTCAAGACGGACGCGCAGGGGAAGGTGTTCTCCACGGCGCTGCTCCGCATGGAGATCCCGGTGCCGGGGGACCTCGATGTCTGACGACCGCCTGCTGGTGGCGCTCGCGGACCGCGTGCTCACGCTGACGCTGAACCGTCCCGACAAGCGGAACGCCATTGACACACTCATGATCGAGGCCCTGCACGCGGCCCTCGAGCGGGCGCAGCTGGACGCCGCGGTCCGCGTCGTGGCCGTGCGCGGCGCCGGTACGGACTTCTGCGCCGGGGCGGACCTGGCGGAGCTGCTGGCGTCGGCGGATCGGCCGGCCGAGGAGAACCGTGCCCAGGCGCAGCGGCTGGGCGACGTGTTCATCCGGATGCGCGAGCTGCCCAAGCCGGTCGTGGCCGTGGTGCACGGGCGCGCGCTGGCCGGTGGGTGCGGACTCGCGACCGCGTGTGACCTCGTGCTGGCCCGGGCTGACGCGCAGCTCGGCTACCCGGAAGTGCGGCGCGGATTCGTCCCGGCCATGGTCATGGCCATGCTGCGCCGCGCGGTGGGAGAGAAGGCCGCGTTCGACCTCGTGGCCACGGGCCGGATCCTCTCGGCGGACGAAGCACGGGCGCTCGGCCTGGTGTCGCGCGTGCTGGCCCCGGAGACCTTCGAGTCCGACGCCGGTCACGTAACCGCGACGCTTGCCGCGCAGAGCCCCACCGCGCTGGCCCTCATCAAACGGCAGCTGTACGAGCTCGACGGGCGGAGCTTTGCCAACGGGATTCGGCTGGGGGCCGACGTCAACGCGCTCGCGCGGGCCACGCCCGATTTCCGCGCCGCCGTGCAGGCCTTCCTCGAGCGCTAGCCGGCGGCCCCCGCCGGGCTCTGGCGTCCGCAGGATCACCAGTGCGAAGAATTGGCGCCGTCCCGACGGGCGCTCGACGCCATCTTGGGGCATGTCCCCGCCCGCCGGCCTGCTGGACACCGCCGAGCACGTGCTCGAGCAACACTGGGGCTACGCGCACCTGCGCTACGCCCAGCGCCGCGTGGTGCTCGCCGCCCTCACGGGCCGGGACTGCCTGGCCATGCTCCCTACCGGGGGTGGGAAGTCCATCTGCTTTCAGCTCCCGGCGCTGATCCGGGGTGGCCTCACGCTGGTCGTATCCCCGCTGATCTCGCTCATGCAGGATCAGGTGGCGGCCCTCACGCGGCGGGGCGTGGCGGGCGCGTACCTCAGCAGCACGCAGAAGCCGGAGGCACGTGCCGCCGTGCGCGAGCGCCTGCACGCCGGGCGGCTCACCCTGCTCTACGTGGCGCCCGAGCGCCTGCCGTCCCTGGTGCGGGAGCAGCGGCTCCCGTGCTCCCTGCTCGCGGTGGACGAAGCGCACTGCATCTCGGAATGGGGGCACGACTTCCGCCCGCACTACCGCGAGATCGGCCGGCATCGCCTGGCGCTGAGCGAGCCCCCGACCCTGGCGGTGACCGCGACGGCCACCCCCGCTACGCGCGCGGACATCGTGCAGATCCTGGGACTCCGGAACCCGGTGCGCGTGTTGGCGTCGTTCGACCGTCCCAACCTCCGCTTCGAGGCGCGGGAGTGCGCGGACGAACAGGAACGGCTCACCCGGGCCCTGGCGCTCGTCCAACGGTGTCCCGCGACGGCCATCTGCTACGTGCCCACCCGGAACCGCGCGGACGGCGTGGCGGTGTGGCTCCGGCGCAAGGGCGTCGCGGCGGCGCCGTACCACGGCGCCCTGCCCGGCGGCGCGCGGCGGGCCCTGCTGACGCGGTTCCTCGATGGGTCCATCCGGGTGATGGCGGCCACCAACGCCTTCGGGATGGGGATTGACAAGCCCGACGTGCGGCTGGTGTTGCACCTGGGCATTCCGTCCCGCCCCGAGTCCTACTACCAGGAGGCGGGCCGCGCGGGCCGGGACGGCGCCCCGGCCCGCTGCGTGATGCTGTGGACCAAACGCGACCTGATGCTGATGCGCCGCCTGGCCGGGGAGGGGCCCGCCGTCCAAGCGGGCCTGGCAACGATGCGGGACTACGTGCATCGCCGCCGCTGCCGGCGCCGGACCCTCCTCGCGTACCTCGGCGAGACGGGCGTGCGGTGCAGCGGATGTGACCGGTGCGGCGTGCCGAGTATTGAACAGGAAACACGGAACGCAGAATGACCAGGTTGCCGCCCGGCCCTTCTCCATTCCCTGTGGGACATTCAATCCTGCTGGACGTGTGGTATCCTTTCGGGGCTGGGCGCCTGCTCGCCTTCGCCGAGACGTTCCTGCTCTTCACGATCGCACTGTATCTTTGGAAGATCCGGCAGGAAACCGTCCGGGCGCGGAGCTGGCTGAAGGGCGTGGCCTGGAAGCCGGGGCCCTCGGCGGGCGAAGGCGGCTGAAGTCGCCATTCCGTGTTCGTCACTCTGTATCTAGGTTAGAGGCGTGCCGTTGACGGGGGGTGCCGTGCGTCGCCTGCTCTTCATTGCCGCCCTTGCCGTGTGTGCCGCGCCCGCGGCGGGGCAGGGGCCTGTGGTTTATCGAGTGCCGGTCACCGGCACCATCGAGCTGGGCATCGCGCCGTTCATCAAGCGGGCCATTGCGGAAGCCCAGGCCGCCGGGGCGCGCGCCGTCATCCTGGACGTCAATACGCTGGGTGGCAGGGTGGACGCGGCCCTCGCGATCATTGACGCCATCAGTGCCGCCACGGTGCCGGTCTACGCCTTCGTGGATCCCCGGGCCATTTCGGCCGGCGCGCTGATCTCGATCTCCACGGATTCCGTCTTCATGATCGCCGACGCCACGATCGGGGCCTCGACGGTCGTGGATGCCGAGGGCAGCAAGGTGTCCGAAAAGGCCCAGAGCGTCATGCGGGCCCAGTTCCGGGCGCTGGCGGAACGCCGCGGGCTCGACCCCCGGATCGGCGAAGCCATGGTGGACGAGACGATCGCCATCGCAGGCGTGGTCGAGGAAGGCAAGCTCCTCACGCTCACCGCCCGCGAAGCCGAGCGTGTGGGCTACGGCATCGAGGTCACCGGCTTCGACGACATCCTCGGACGGCTCGGCATCGCGGGCGCCGAGATCGTGCGGCCCCAGCCCAACTGGGCAGAGGGGCTGGTCCGCTTTCTCTCGCACCCGCTCGTCGCACCCATTCTGCTCTCGCTCGGCGTGCTTGGCCTCGTGATCGAGATCAAGACGCCATCGTTTGGGCTCGCCGGCATCGTGGGCCTGGCCTCGCTGGGGGCCTTCTTCGGCAGCCACCTGATCATCGGGCTCGCGGGCTGGGAGGAAGTGATCCTCCTCGGGGCCGGCCTCATTGCGCTCGGCATCGAGGTGTTCGTGGTCCCGGGCTTCGGGATCGCGGGGGTCATCAGCATCGCCTGCATCGGCACGGCGGTCTTCCTGGCGCTGCTCGGCAGTCTCCCCACGTGGGCGGACGTCGCGCGTGCCTCCGGCATCCTGGCCACCTCGATCGGCATCGTTGGCGCGACGATCTACCTGGTGGTGCGCAACCTGCCTACGAGCGACCGCTGGCGCGGCATCTTTCTCCGGACCGCCAGTGCGGCCACCGAGGGCTATGTTTCCGGCGACTTCCGGGACGATCTGCTCGGGCTGGTGGGCGTGGCCCTCACGGACCTGCATCCCGGCGGTACCGTGCAACTCGGTGACGAACGGCTGGACGTCGTCACCGAGGGAGATTATGTCCAACGCGGCACCCACGTCCGGATCTTGCGGTCGGAAGGCTATCGGCTGGTCGTGAAATCGCTCGACCAGACCTCCTGACGCCCGCTTCCGCCGGGACCACAGGAGCAACCTGTCATGGATTTCTCGCAACTCGGACCGTTTCTGGTAGTCATTGCCCTCATCGGCGGGCTCTTTGTCTTCAGCCTGTTCTGGTACTTCATTCCGGTCGGGCTCTGGATCGAGGCGCTCGCCGCCGGGGTCCGGGTCGGGCTCACGAACCTCGTGGGGATGCGGCTCCGGAAGGTGAGCCCGGCCGCGGTCGTCCGGCCGCTCGTGAAAGCCAGCAAGGCGGGGATCACCCTGAACACGGACATGCTCGAAGCGCACTACCTGGCCGGCGGCAACGTGGACCGGGTGGTGAACGCGCTCATCGCCGCCGACAAGGCGGGCATCGCGCTCGACTTCAAGAAAGCCACGGCGATTGACCTGGCCGGCCGCGACGTGCTCGAGGCGGTGCAGGTCTCCGTGAACCCCAAGGTGATCCAGACGCCCAAGGTCGCGGCCATGGCCAAGGACGGCATCCAGCTCATTGCCATCGCGCGGGTGACGGTCCGGGCCAACATCAACCGCCTCGTAGGCGGCGCCGGCGAGGAGACCATCCTCGCGCGCGTGGGAGAGGGCATCGTCTCCACTATCGGGTCGTCCGAGTCGCACAAGAAGGTTCTGGAAAACCCGGATAACATCTCCAAGACCGTGCTTGCCAAGGGCCTCGACAGCGGGACGGCGTTCGAGATTCTCTCCATTGACATCGCCGACGTGGACGTGGGCAAGAACATCGGGGCCGAGCTGCAGACCGATCAGGCCGAGGCGGACAAGCGGATCGCGCAGGCCAAGGCGGAAGAGCGGCGTGCGGCGGCGGTGGCGCTCGAAGGCGAGATGGTGGCCAAGACGCAGGAAATGCGCGCCAAGGTGGTCGAGGCGGAGGCCCAGGTCCCGCTCGCGCTTGCCGAGGCGTTCCGGAACGGCCAGCTGGGCATCATGGACTACATGCGGTACCGCAACGTCGAGAGCGACACGGCCATGCGGCAGTCCATCGCCAAGGGCGGCCCGGGCGAGGGGAAACAGGGGACCTGACGCGATGAGCGGCGACCTCTTCGAGATCCTCTTCGTCGCGGTGTTCATTCTGTTCGGCCTGCTGGGGGGTCGGAAGAAGCGCTCCCGGCAGGGCACGCCACCGGCCCGGCCGCGCCCGCAAACCCGCGCGCCAGGCGGCCAGCCGGCGGCGCGCGGGGTTCCGGTTCCGCGGCCCCAACCCACCGTCACGCACCAGCGCGCGCCGGACCAGGACCGGTTGCTCCGGGAACTGGAGGGTCTGCTCACCGGGCGGCCCGTGAGCGAGCCGACGCCGGCCTCCGTGCCGAGCCCCATGCGGGACATGCCCGATCCCGATGAAGCCCAAAGCCTGGAATCCCTGGACCTCCGGGAGGGGGCCGGCGCCTGGGAAGAAGGGCTGGAACGCGCGTCCGAGACGGGCACGGCCCGCTGGAGCGCGGGCAGCACACGGGCCGCGGAATCACTCGAGACGCTCGAGGAGGCCGGCGGAGCGTCCCACAAGCGGTTCCATGCGCTCTACGATCGCCAGCCGGATCCCGTCCCGACGAAGCCCGCTCCTCGCGTATTCGGCATTGCCGACGTGCGCCGCGCCATGGTGTGGTCCGAGATTCTCGGGCCGCCGGTGTCGGAGCGATAAACCGATAGCCGATGGCCGACAGCCGATAAGCACGTGTTGCGCTCGGCATTCGGCCCTCGGCTATCGGCAATCCCGTCAAGTATCTTCCCTCCATGATAGACTCTCCTTTCCTCACCGACGAGCACCATCAGCTGCGTGAGATCGTCCGCGATTTTGCCGAGCGCGAGATCCGACCGGTGGCCCGGGAGCTGGACCGGGAGCAGCGCTTCCCCTGGGACAACGTGAAGCAGATGGCCGAGCTGGGATTCCTCGGCGCCACATGGGACCCCGAGTTGGGCGGCGCCGGGATGGACTACCTCTCGTACATCATCCTGGTGGAGGAGCTGTCGCGGGTGGACGCGAGCCACGGCATCACGGTCTCGGCCCACACCACGCTCGGCACGTCGCCCATCGTCCACTTCGGCACCGAGGAACAGCAGCGGCGGTACGTGCCGCTGCTGGCCAAGGGAACGGTGCTCGGCGGGTTCGGGCTCACGGAAACCGAAGCGGGCTCGGACGCCGGCGGCACCAAGACCATGGCCGAGGACAAGGGGGATCACTACGTCCTCCGGGGATCCAAGATCTTCATCACCCACGCCGGCGTGGGGGAGATCTTCGTCGTGACGGCGCGCACCGATCCCAAGCCGAAAATGCGGAACCACGGGATCACGTCGTTCATCGTCACCAAGGACACGGTGGACCTCGCGGAGACCGCGCGGGTGGGGATCGGGCACGCACCCGACCTGCCCAAGACGCCGGGCGTGCGGGCCGGCAAGAAGGAAGACAAGATGGGGTGGCGGGCGTCGGATACCCGCGAGTTGATCTTCGAGGACGCGATCGTCCCCAAGGAGAACATGCTGGGCGAGCCCGGAAAGGGCTTCGTCAACTTCCTCAAGACGCTCGACTCGGGCCGGATCGGCGTGGGCGCGCTCGCGCTGGGCGTGGCCCAGGGGGCGCTGGACGAGAGCGTCGCGTACACATCCACCCGGAAGCAGTTCGAGAAGCCCATCGCGTCGTTCCAGGGCGTGCACTTCCAGCTGGCCGACATGGCCACGGAGATTCAGGCCGCCCGGCACCTGGTGTACCACGCCGCCTGGCTCTACGGGCAGGGCAAGCCGCACAAGCAGGAGGCGGCCATGGCCAAGCTCTACGCCTCCGAGGCCTGCATGCGCGCCACCACCAAGGCCGTGCAGCTCCACGGCGGGTACGGCTACACCGCCGATTACCCCGTCGAGCGCATGATGCGCGACGCCAAGGTGTGCGAGATCGGCGAGGGGACGAGCGAGATCCAGCGCATGGTGATTGCCCGGCAGCTCGTCGGCGACGTGCTGCGATAGCCGATAGCCGAGAGCCGATTGCCGAATGCTCCCGGTGCCCATCGGCCGTCGGCTGTCGGCCATTGGCTTTCCCAGTTGACCTAACTCCCTGTCTCGTCGTATCTTACCGCTGTGATCATTCGCGGTATTCCATTCATGAGGACCCTGGCCACTACGGCGGACGTCACGCGCCCGCCCGCCCCTGTCGTTCCGGGACGTCCCGGAACG